>Ga0067045_1029308_pt1 | contig 21953 bp, 20 predicted proteins | sample TerdegcTABiofilm_FD_59184 | JGI IMG/M metagenome (GOLD analysis project Ga0067045, IMG submission 59184) | Combined Assembly of (Gp0054472, Gp0054536) Wastewater bioreactor microbial communities from Singapore -Terephthalate degrading...
TGCCCTTCTTTTAGCCAGAAAGGCGGGCAGACCGGTTAAGATAATCTATTCCCGGGAGGAGGAGTTTGCCTGTACCGGGGGAAGGCATGTAACCCATTACACCATAAAGTCCGGAGTAAAGAAGGATGGAACCATTACCGCCCGGCAGATCCGTTTTATCTACGACACCGGAGCCTACTCCGGTAACGGGCCTACCACAACAACCTTGGTTTGCAATGTAGCCTCCGGGCTCTACAGAGTACCGGTTATGGATATTGAAGGATACTGTGTTTACACCAACAAGATGAATTTCGGCAGCTTCCGGGGACCATCGGCTCCTCAAACCACCTTTGTGCTGGAATCTCACACCGATTCTCTGGCCTTTGCCCTGGATATGGACCCGGTGGAGTTCAGGCTTAAGAACCTTCTTAGGGAAGGGGAAAAAACGAGTCTGGGACAGGTGCTTCGGGATGTGGATTACCATGCCGTGGTTAAAAAGGCTGCGGAAAAGGCCGGATGGCCGGAGTTCGCTAAAAAGCTGAAGAGCTTACACCCGGATAAAAGGATAGGAATAGGGATTTCCTGTGTGTTCTGGCTCTCTGGCGGCTGGTCTACCTCCGGATCTGTAATGGTAAACGAAGACGGAAGCGTTCGCTTTGTAACAGGTGCCACTGATATGGGTACCGGATATCTCTACACCAGTGTCCCGCAGATTGTTGGAAAGGTGCTCGGTCTTTTACCGGAGGAGATCAAGATCGTTTATGGAGATACGGATACTGTTGGCTATGACCATGGGATAGGAGGATCCCGGGGAGTCTTTGCCGTAGGGATGGTGGCCAAAATGGCCGCGGAGCAAACTAAGAAAAGACTCTTTGAAGCAGCAGCACGGAAATGGAATGTAAGGCCGGACTGTCTGGAAACCCAAGGGGGCAGGATCTGGCTCCAGGGAAATCCCCAGGATTATCTAACCTTTGCCGAGATCTCCTACGAAGAACATATGTTGAACAACGGACCGGTAATAGGCACAGCCTCGTACCTGCCCCAGATGGACGACATTGATCCCAAAAGGGTAAAGGGCCTCTCTTTCCCCGCCTTCAAGGGAAATACAATCGGCTGCCATATTGCTGTAACCGAGGTAGATACCAAAACCGGGGAGCTTAACATACTGCGGTACATCGCTGCCCACGATGCGGGTAAGGTAATAAATCAGGCCATGGTGGAGGGTCAGATTGAGGGAGGAACTGCCCTGGGAATCGGTTTCGGCACCCTGGAGGAGATGATTTTTGACAAAGAGGGAGGTGTAGTGAATCCAAATTTAGCAGACTACAAACTTCCCACAGCCCTGGATGTGCCGGAGGTAGAAACAGTATTGTGCGAAATTCCCTCCCACTATGGACCTTTTGGAGCCAAGGGAGTAAGCGAATCCACCATGGCTCCCACAGCAGCAGCGATTGCAAATTCAATCTTCAATGCCACAGGGATGAGAATCCGGAGCACCCCAATTACCAGGGAAAAGATCTTTTGGGCTCTCAATCCCGCAGATTCTGGGAATCTTCCGCTGTAAGCGGAATAAAAAAGCGGTTTATTAAGCCGTTATAGGAGGTATTATGGACAAAAAGGAAAACGACTCTAAAGTGGTCTTCCGAGGGGGCCAGGGTTTTGCATTTTTACCCATTGTCATCTTTATCGTTTTCTGTATCTACATGTTTATCATTAAAAAAGCCTTTGATATGGTGGGATTGGCCATGGGAGGCTTCATAGGTGTAATTATTGGCACCTTTTTTGCCAAGGATTGGAAAAAATACTGGCAGTCTATTATGGACGGTGTTTCTTCCCCGATGAACGGAACCCTTATTATGATCCTCTTTGTGGTAGGTATCTTCTCTGCGTTGATGAAATCCACAGGAGTCGCAAAGGGGTTTGTATGGCTAGGATACACCATCGGACTTGACGGAAGCATCTTTACAGCCTTCTCCTTTGTTGCTGCCTGTATCATTGCTACAGCCACAGGAACATCCATCGGAACCCTTTTCACCGCGATTCCGATTCTCTACCCCTCCGGGGTGCTTCTGGGTGCAGATCCCGTAATGCTTGCCGGAGCAATTCTAAGCGGTGCCATCTTCGGTGACAACCTTGCTCCTGTATCGGATACAACCATAGTATCCGCTGCCACCCAAGCTTACACCAGAAAAAGCGGTTCCGCTGATATTGGTGGAGTTGTATCAACAAGGTTCAAATACGCCATAGTTGCCGCCATAGCCACAACTATTCTATACCTCATCTTCGGAGGAGGCGGAGAATACGGTGCTGGTGCAGGCGAAATCCTGTCAGAGAACATGAACCCCAAGAGCCTTTTAATGCTGATCCCTGTAGCTATCCTTCTTTACATTGCCATAAAAACCAGGGAGATCTTTACAGCCCTTATATGGGGTACCTTGATCGGTGCGGTTTTTGCCTTGGCCTTCGGTCTTATCGACTGGGCAGGTGTACTGACCATCTCCGGTAGCGGACTTTCGGGATTTATCTTTGTTGGTATCAATGACATGGTGGGTACCGTAACCCTCTGTATTGCCCTCTTCGGGATCATCGGGCTTCTGGAAAAGAGCGGCGCCATGAGCAGCCTCATCGATGCCCTTATAAACAGCAGCCTCGCCAGAACTCCCTTGGGTGCCGAAATTGTTATGGCAATCGGCGTTATCCTCGCCTCCATGGCGTTTGGAGCCGCCACAGGACCTTCCCTTATAATGTTCGGTCCTCTGGGCGACAAGATCGGAAAGGCCCAGAAACTCCATCCCTACAGAAGGGCAAACCTTTTGGATGGTTTTGGAAACACTCTGCCTATAGTCATGCCCTTCAGCGCCTTTATCTTTATTGTTATGGGTGTTGTATCGGGACAGAATTACGACTTCCTCCCTAAGGGTGTTGTAAATCCTGCAACCCTCTTCTTCGGAACTATCCACCCCTGGATGCTCTTTATTGTATTCGTAATCTCCGTATTTACCGGCTGGGGGAGACAGTATGAAGGAAAGGATGGAGCTCCCATCAACAGCAGAGCCAACAAGATTCCGCAGGAAGCCTTGGATTAAGATTTATGGTTTAAGGTTTAATAGAAACCTAAAAATTAACCCCGAAAGGATCATCCTTTTGGGGTTTTTTTTGTGTCCCGAAGATTGTAATTTTTTTTTCTTTAAATCAATCAGCGGCTTAAATAACTTGAGGGAGGAAGCTGTCCCAGGGCAATTCTCTCCCTGGTTACCGGCATTCCCTTTTTAAGAACCAGCACAGGCCAGCCGATGAGATTCTCCCCGCCTTTCAGGGCAAAATCGGACCTGGAGGCGGAACGTTCAGCGGTTACCTTTTCCTCTCTATAGAGATCAACGATTACAAGATCCGCATCTGTACCAGGGAGGAGGGTTCCCTTTTTCGGATAAATGCCAAACAGCTTGGAGGGGGCTAAGGAGATCTTCTCCACCAGTTTCTCCACGGTTATACCGTATCGTCTTGCGCTGTCCAGGAGAAAAGGCAAATGGGTTCCCACGGCAGGATATCCTGGCATGGTGTCCCACAGTTTTTCCGTTGGATTTTTTTCCGCCTTGGTAATAGGCGTGTGGTCGGTACCAATGGTGTCTATTAAATCCTCCGCTATCGCCTTCCAAAGGTTCTTCCTGTCCTCCTCCCGGCCTATGGGCGGGGTCATTTTAGCCAGAGCCTTCATCTCCGTTTCCGTATTGATGGAAAGATAGGGAGATGTGGTTTCGCAGAAGAATCTTCTTCCCTTTATCCTCTGATCCCGGATAATCTCCAGGGATTCCTTGGCAGAAACATGAACAAAATAGATCTTTACACCCGACTGAAGGGAAAGCATGATCGCTCTCTGGATTGCTTCGGCTTCGGAGAAACCTGGGTGGGTTTCCTTCCACTGCTCCAGAGAAATTCCCTCCTTATGTTCCTGCTCCCATCTCTTTGTTGCCCATTCTACAATATGGTAATTCTCCGCATGGATGTTTAAAACAGCCCCTTCGCCAAGGTCTGCTACGGACTGCATGAGATCTAATAGGAAACCCTCATCCAGGCTGGGAATCATGCCGGGTATTCCGCACATATAGGCTTTAAAGGACTTTATTCCGTATCTGGAGGCATAGAGAGGAATCTCTTTAAGCTGAAGTTCGTTAAATATAGGCAGGTGCAAGAAGATGTCGGTGCAGGACTTTCTTGCAATCAGTTCCAGGGTACGGTCAAGGATATCCAGATAGGAGCCCTGGCTTCCAAGGTAAACTCCAAGGGTAGTTACTCCATTCAGCAGGGCGGATCTTGTTTCGGAGAAGATCTCTTCTTCGAAGGGAGCAAAGATGCCTATATGGGTGTGGGGATCCACCACCCCGGGGATTATATATTTACCGCTGGCATTGATTACCTCGCAGCCCTCCTCGTTGAAGCCCTTTCCCAGGGCTGCAATCTTTCCGCCGGCAAGGTAAAGGTCCAGAGGGAAGATCCCCTTGTTAGGGATAATGCAGTTCCCGCCTTTAAGGATCACCGGGGGGGAGGTAATACCCCCCCTGGTATCCCCGGAAGAAAGGAGCGCACCTGTCTGTTGGGGAGCATACTCTTTTAGCCATTCAGGTATAAAAACCGGTGCCCCGCCCTGGGTTGAAGACAAAGGAGACTGATTCTTTGCCCACTCCGGGAGGAAAACCTTTCCATTTCCGCCCATGGAAACCTCTCCTTGGATGAGTAATCAGAAAAGCGTTTCTTTTCCGGGTCTATTTAACTGCAGATTTTCCTGCAGAAAGCCCTGGAATCAGTTTTACGGTCTCTTCGTTGGGTTTGGCAATTACATGGACAGAAACCAGTTCTCCAATCTTCTTTACCGCTGCAGCTCCGGCATCCACCGCTGCCTTAACAGCTCCCACATCTCCGGCCACAAAAACGGATACAAGACCGCCGCCGATCTCCTTAACTCCAACAATTTCCACATTGGCAGATTTTACCATTGTGTCTACAGCCTCGATAGTTCCAACAAAACCCTTGGTTTCTATCATGCCTAATGCTTTCATACCTATCTCCTCCTTAAAATTTCAACAAAACAATCAAGAACATAATCTATATCTTCCAGTCTTGTGAAGAAGTGCGGTGCAATTCGGACCACATCCCCCCTGGCGGAGGCAATGATCTTTTTCTCCCTCAGTTTTAATTCCACATCATGGGAATTCCCGGGAACACGGATAGCCGTTGTAGGGGCTTTATACCGGATATCCTTCGGGCTTGCCACATCGAGTCCCCGGGCTTCCGCTCCAGCTATGCAATGCCTGGAAAGGATATCGGTCCAGTACTGCACTGTGGCAGGACCGATCTCATTAATAATCTGCATTCCTCCCCGGGCAATATAGGCGGTCATGACTGGAGGGGTACCATTATCGAACCTTCTGGCATCCTTTGCATAATTGAGATTATGGATCTCGAAGGCAAAGGGATCCTCCTGACCGAACCAACCGGTAAAGGCAGGTTCCAGGTAGGGAATAAGCTCTTTCTTTACATAGAGGAAGGCAACTCCAGGAATACCGCAGAGATACTTGAGGTTCCCAGACCCGAGCATATCAATATCCAGAGCCTTAACATCCAGCGGATGGGTTCCAAGACCCTGATAGGCATCTACATAAACCAGGGAACCCTTGGCATGGATTTTAGGGATAATGGAGGCAAGATCCTGCTTAAAGCCATTGTAATAGTATACATCGCAGATGGAGGAAAGAAGGGTTCTTTCGTCCACGTAGCGGTCATACTCCTCTTCCGGGATTATTCCGTTTCTTAAAGGCAGAAATTGAATGTCCGCTCCGTACTTCTTATGAGCCATCCATATATTTCCGATGGTGGGAAATTCCGCATCGGTAACCACAATCTTGTTTCTTTTTCCATTAAAATTAAGACTGCTGGCCAAAGTGCTCGTGATCTCCGAAATGGAGGTCCCTATGGCTATTTCCGAAGGATCGGCATTTATTATCTTTGCAAATTCGCATTTGGAAAGATAAACCTCCTGCATCCAGGCATCCCAGTCCATACCCATCTTTCCCCAGCTGTCAAGATACTCGTTGCTCGCCTTTAGGGTGTAGGAGCTTTGAGGGGACTGGCTACAGTTTGCCACATGCACATAGTTTTCCAAAATCGGGAACTGTCTTCGCCAGTGTTCCATATCATAAGGTGGTTTTTCGCCGTAGGCAGAGACACTGGTTTGCGATTTCATGGATATAACAGGGGCTCCTGTTTGCTGACCCTGCATAAAATCGGAGGGAAGGAAGGGTTTATTTGTTCCTGCCGGAGAAACCGGCACCGGGGCTGAAACAGGGGCAACAGCGCTTATACTTACCGCCTGTGCTCCCTCCTCAAGGATCCGGATATTCATTCTTTCTGCCGATTCCCTGGCTACATTGGTAATAATCGTATCCGGTCCGACAATTATCTGGCTGTGGCCTTGGGCTTTTGCAAATTCAATATCTGCACCAGTTATTACATTTCTCATAACAGCAACTCCAAAGACAAGGATTCGTTCCGACAAATAGGATTATAGCATAATAAAAATAATTTGCAAGTAAAAAGGTATAATAAGCTACAAAAAGATAGCGCTTTTCCTGTAATTAATTACACTTAGTACTATAATATCCCTATTATATAAATCATTTTGATAATCCAAGGCCTATACCATCAGGCTCCTGTCCGCCTTATACCTCTTTAAAAGGAATTCCGCTGCAACAGAGGTAACCCCTTCTATCTGGGATACAAAATCATTCACAAAAAAGGATACATCCTCCATATCCCTGAAAAAACCATGAATATGAAGAGCGTTTTGGCCGGACATTTGATAAACAATCACAATATCGGGGTATTCGGCTATTTTTTGCGCAGCGGTTACAATATTCCTAGGTCTTACTCCCACATCAAAAAATACGGGCAGGGGTTTTCCTAAAAACCTGGCAGGCACCTGGATTGTGAATCTTTCTATTATTCCCTTCCTTTGAAGTTCCGTTACCCTTTCCTTGATTCTAACCCTGGACATGCCAACCTTTTCTGCCAGCTGGGAATAGGAGATTCTGGCATCCTTTACCAGGATTTCTATTATCTTCTGATCTATCTCGTCAATTTTCGGCATTACAGAATTTGTAGATGCAGCCGTGTCACGGGGTATCTGAAATACTTTCTTGTCCATCTATTACCTCTGAAATTATTATATACCATGCATTATACATCAATATTCTGAATTGTACGAGGCAATTTCAAAATTCTTGATTTTTGAAAATAGCACGACCTTCATCTTTAGTAACTAATTATTATATAATAGCTTACTAAATGATTTTATAAGGAGAGCCCTACAGAATATAATTTTACAGGGATCTCCCTTTATTTCTTCCAAATTACCTGAAATCTGCTACTAAAGACAACACCTTGTTAATACATTGGCCATAAATTATTCTTATTGTATAGTTAAAAAACTATTTACATATCAAAATGTTCATTGTATACTGGCTTTATTATCCTATTATGATACCGGAGAGAAATATGAAGGAAATACGACTGCATGGCCGAGGCGGCATGGGAACTGTCAAAGCTGCGGAGGTTATTGTTTATGCTAATGTGGCAAAGGGCGGTTATGGCAACTCCATTCCCTTTTTCGGCTTTGAAAGGCAGGGTGCACCGGTTACCGCTTTTGTACGGATAGATTCAAAACCCATAAGACCAAAAACCCAGGTTTACGAACCGGACTGTATAATCATCATGGACCCGACAATCCAGAATGCGGTGGATGTTTTTGAGGGTATCAGGGAAAACTCGGTTTTAGTCCTCAACACTAAGGAGGATTTTGCGAACCTTTCCCTCCCCGCCAATATAAAGAAGGTCGCTCTAATCGACGCCACCACCTTGGCTCTGGAGCTTCTCAACAAACCAATTACAAACACCGCCATGCTCGGCGCCTTTGTAAAGGGAACAGAATGGGTAAATCTTTCGGATGTTGTTTCCAAGGTAAGAGAAAACTGGGGAGACCTTAATGCGGATATAGTCCGCAAGGCTTACGAGATCACCAAGGTTTACGAAATAAACTGATTATCAAAGGAGTTGTAAATGGAGAAGGATTACAAAGCGCCTGTTGGAGAAGGCCTTTATTTAATAAATACCGGGGACTGGCGAACCCAATTCCCAGCCATTGATCAGGAGGTCTGCACCCGCTGCGGTATCTGTCTTATGTACTGCCCGGTGAATTCCGTAAGATTAGAAAACGGGCGGTTTACCATAGATCTCTCCTTCTGCAAGGGCTGCGGCGTCTGTGCCCACGAGTGTCCTGCCAAGGCCATATCCATGACTAGGGAGGTAAAAAGATGAGCCGCATAGAAGTTATGAATGGGAACAAGGCCGCCGCCTGGGCTGCCCTTTTATCCAGACCGGAGGTAATCGCCGCTTATCCCATTACACCCCAGACACCAGTAGTGGAATACCTTACCCAATTCTGGGCCGATGGTATGATTAAGTGCGAGATGTCCGAGGTAGAGTCGGAACACACGGCAATGTCCGTGCTTTCCGGAGCCTCCCTTACCGGGGTAAGGTGCTACTCCGCCACCTCCTCCCAGGGGCTCTCCCTGATGTATGAACCCTACTTCCGGGCTTCCACCCTCCGTCTTCCTATAGTTATGAATATTGTAAACCGGGAGATGATCTCCCCCCAGACGGTGTGGGGCGGTCCCCAGGACTCTCTTACCCTGCGGGATGCGGGATGGCTCCAGGTTTATGTGGAAAACAACCAGGAAATTCTGGATATGACCATCCAGGCCTTTAAGTGCGCAGAGGATGATTCGGTGCTTCTGCCCATAAATGTATGCTACGACGGTTTCTACCTTTCCCATATGGCAGAGAGGGTGGAGCTTCCCGAACAGGAGGAGATAGATCGGTTCCTTCCCCCCTACCGCAGCCAGCATATCCTTCTGGATCCGGACAAACCCATGGCTGTGGATCCCCTTACAAACGGTTATCTCCTTATGGAATACAGAAAGAAGCATATGGAAGCCCAGCAGGCCTTCAAACAGATTCTCGACAGAACCGATGCAGAATATGAAAAGATTACAGGAAGAAGCTGGGGTGGCCAAATTGAGGAGTATAGGACAGAAGATGCCCAGTATCTTGTCTTTACCCTCGGGTCAGTAACCGGCGCGGTAAAGGAGATTGTGGACCGCAAAAGGGAAAAGGGAATACCCATAGGTCTTATAAAAGTAAGAGCGGTCAGACCCTTCCCTATAGAAAAGATCCGCGCTGTTACGAAGGGCAAGAAGGGCTTCGGTGTAATAGACAGAAATGTTTCCTTTGGCTGGAATACAGGAATTCTCTTCCAGGAGATACGGAGCGCCCTCTATGGAAGCGGTTTGGAGCTTCCCTATGTATCCTTTATTGGAGGTCTGGGAGGAGAGGATTTCACCCTGGATCTGGTGGATCAGGCCTTGGATTCCATATTGGAAAACAGCAAAAGGGGAAACAGGATTGACGTTTCACAGTGGCTTTGGAGCCCCAGGAAAGGAGTAAAGAAATGAGTTTAATTGATACGCTAGCCAAGTCGGAAGATATGATCTCCCCCGGCATTTCTGCCTGTGTGGGATGCAATGTTGAACTTACCTTAAGAACGGTTTTTAAGATTCTCGGGCCCCAGACGGTCTTTGCCATCCCGCCGGGATGCATGGGGGGAGTCGGAGTGGTGGGCTGGGATAAGCTGTCCGGTGCCAAGTGCCCCGTATTTTTCCCTCTTTTAGACAATACTGCCAGCATGCTGGCAGGAATAAGGCTTGGCTATAATGCCCGGGGAAGGAAAAACATAAATGTTGTTGCCTTTGCCGGAGATGGCGCCACGGTGGATGCTGGATTTCAGGCTCTATCTGGGGCTGCTGAGAGAGGAGATAAGATCCTTTACATCTGCTACGACAACGAAGGCTACATGAATACCGGCTACCAGAGAAGCGGATCTACCGCCAAAGGTTCCTGGACAAGTACTACTCCGGTAAGCAAAGAGGGATCCGGCGGGAAGAGACAGCACAAGAAGGATTTTCCCATTATAATGGCTATGCACGACATACCCTATATGGCCACTGCCTCCCCTGCCTTTATACCGGATCTGGTTAAAAAGGTGGAGGCGGCAAAGCAGATCGACTCCGGTCTTGCCTACATCCATGTTTTTAATCCCTGCCTAACCGGATGGGGAATCCGGGCAGAGGAATCCATAGAATCCGCCCGGCTATCTGTTAAGACCAATTATTTCCCCCTCTTTGAGGCAAGGAATAGAAACATAAGGATCAACCGGAAGGAGAAGTCGCCCCTGCCGGTCCAGGACTTCCTGAAAAAGATCAACAAGTTCAAGCACCTTAAAGAGGCAGACATAGCGGAACTTCAAGAATTGGTGGATAAGCGTTACCGCTTCCTGGAGGCTATGGAAAAGGTCTCCGATCAATCCTTTTTCAAGTAAATATATTTTAAGGAGACACTGGATGAAACGGGATCTTTCCTGCCTTATCAGCACCAAAGGTTGCGCTGTAATCGGCGCTTCTTCAAACCCCCAAAAGGCCGGCTACCAGGTATTACAGAATATGCTTTGCTCAGGCTATCCTGGAAGGCTCGTTCCCGTTAACCCCGGCGGAGGGGAGATACTGGGACTTAAAACCTCTTCCTCCGTTTCGGAGATAGAGCCAGAGATTGACATGGTAATCTATACTGCCCCGGCAGGAGCAACACCGGCTGTAGTGGCGGATCTTACCGCCAGGATGAAAACCAGGAATGATATTAAGGCCCTGGTCTGCACGGCGGCAGGTTTCAAGGATGCCCATACCCCGGAAGGCCTTGAATACGAGCGTATGCTTACGGAGTTCTGTAACTCCTACAATATAAGAATGCTGGGACCAAACTGTGTCGGTCTTATAGACAATCCTGCAAAAATTGATACCACCTTTATAGCGGACATTACCCATATCCCGGGGGGAATCTCCTTTGTTTCCCAAAGCGGGGCGATTGCTGCCTGGCTTCTCATGTCTTGGACAGGGTCTCCTGGCCAGGGGGTCGGTTTTAACAGGATTGTAACCGTGGGGAATATGGCGGATACGGATATTATCGAGGCCATGGAATTCGCAGGAAAGGATGATAATACCTCGGCCCTGGGTATGTATATTGAGGGTTCACCCGAGGCAAGAACATTAGTAGAAAAGGCTGGGAAGATTACCAGAGAGAAACCTGTAGTGATTCTCAAGGTGGGCAGATCCGAGGAAGGGGCTGCCGCCGCATCCTCCCATACCGGATCGATGGCGGGAAGTGACCTCCTATACAATGCCGCATTCAAACAATACGGTATTCTTCGGGTCAACACTATAGAGGAGCTTTCCGACACCTTAAGGCTTTTTGATTCCTTTCCCCTTCCCTCCGCTAACCGGCTCTTCATTCTTACCCAGGCAGGCGGGCCAGGAATCCTCTGTGTGGACGAGGTAGCGGGAAGCGGCGTGTTCCAGTCCGCCCTGATCGCTCAGAAAAACAAGGATGCCCTGCGAGAGGTTCTTCCCAGGTTTGCCTCGGTCTGTGAGCCGGAGGGTCACGCGGATATTACCGCCGCCGCTAACTCCGAACAGCATGTTAAAGCCTTGGAGATTCTTCTTAGGGACGAGCAGGTGGATGCCGTGGTTTTTATCACCACCGCTACTCTGTTCCTTGATCTATCCGATATGGCAGAAAGGATGGTAAGACTCCGCGGGGGCTTAAGGAAGGAAGGGATAGATAAACCGATTCTTCCAGTTATAATCTCCGGCAACTGGGTGATTCCAAGCCGCTCTATCCTGGAGAAGGGAGGAATCCCAACCTATGAAAGCCCGAACCGGGCGGTAAAGGCCCTTGCCAATATGATAAAATATTCCAGCTTTATCCAAGAGGAAAACTGCAATGAAAATAGTTGATGAATATCCTGCTCTGGAGTTACTTAAAGAAAGGGGAATCCCTGTGGTGCCTGTAGAGATTGCCACAACCGAAGCGGAGGCTCTTACCCTTTCTTCTCAACTAGGGTATCCGGTGGTTTTCAAGATCTCCTCAGAAAAGGTTGCTCATAAAACAGAGCTGGGGGGTGTGATACTGAATATCAAAACCCCTACCGAGGCTCTATCGGCCTGGAACACCCTTATGGAAAGAGCCCACAAGGCAGGGCTGTCCATTCCTGAAACCCTCCGGGGAATAGCGGTCCAGCCCATGGTTAAACTGGAATCGGAATTCATAATCGGCGCCACTAGGGATTCTGCCTTTGGTCCCATCGTAATGTTTGGGCTCGGAGGAATCTATACAGAGCTTTACAAGGATGTAGCCTTCCGCCTTGCCCCGGTTACCCCCAGGCAAGCACTAGGAATGATCCTGGAGACCAAGGCAGGAAAGATCCTGGAGGGATTCAGGACCGGCAGAAGAACAGATCCTGCAGACCTTGTTAATACCCTTGTGAAGGTAAGCGAAATAATGGCAGATAAGGATGAGATAAAGGAGATTGATATAAATCCCTTTGTTCTAACCCAGGGCAGGGGAATAGCCTTAGATTGCCTTATAACCTATTTTTAGGCTTACCACTAGGGCCAGTAATTTTAGTATAGAAACATAAAAGTAAAAGATAGATTAGGGGAATGGAAAAGCTGAGCAGAGTTGCCAGAAACATTCCCCTTTCATTTCCACCAAAGAGGATAAGCGAACCAAAACCGGACAATACCCCAAGAAGAATGGAAAAAAGGGCATCCTTTTCCTTTCCCCTTCCAGAAAATACTCCCAGAATAAGGGAACCACAGGGGGCTGCAAAGATAATTCCGCTTACAATATCTATTGAAAGTAATGAGATCCTTTCCAAGGCCAGGGCAATAAGTCCGCATAAGAACCCAAGCAATATAGTTGTAGCTCTGGAAAAGCGTATTTTTTCTCCCACAGAGGCCTTCTTTGTTATCTTGGTGGAATAATAGTCGGTTCCGAAAATCACCTGCATCCCCATAAGGCAATGGGAGATGCTCGTTATCCCTGCCAGAAGCACCAGGAAAGAGAAGAGCACCGGCACTCGGGCAAAATTAAGGGCGCCTGGATAGGATTTCCCAAGGGATCCGAAAAGAAAGGCACATATTATGGATACCGGAACCCAGGTTACCACTCCCCCTATAAGAAACCCCCGCACCAGAACCTGCCTGTTCCTGGCAGCCTTGGCCTTGGCATAATAACCTGGATCAAGGTATACCTGGCCTGCAGCAATAAAGACAGCGGTAACTGCATATCGGAGCCCCGGAAGGGAAACGACGGAGGAAAATCCTTCGGGGTTTTCCGGCTCCTTTATTGGAAGAGGAAACAGACTCCAATCTATCTGAAAGAGAAGGTCACCACATAAGATTAGGAATACCAGGGAAAAAAGAAAAAAGAGAAGGAGATCTAGAATAATAACCCCCTTCATCCCCTTGAAGGAAACAAAAACGGAGATTATAACCACCGGTATAAAGGCAGCAATTTTAAAGGAAATTCCGAAGGAATTTGAAAATATCGTGCCTATCCCTGCTGCCTGTTCGATAACAATGTATACAACCACTGCAATGGAGAAAAAATAGAAAAGATCACGGATTTTCGTTCCGTACCTCTTTTCCATAAATCCGGTTAAGGTGATAACCCCAGGATCCCTTTTCAGCATCCTTAAATAAAGGGGTATAAAAAAGAGGAAACCTCCTGTAGCCCCCAGAGAGTAGGCCCATCCCCCGGAAAATCCATACCTTATTCCTGCCTCCCCTGCCCCAAGAATAGTGGTTGTCCACATCCAGGACATAAACACGGTGGCGGCTAACATCGGATAGGTTAGACGGTTGCCGGCAAAAAAGAAGCGGGAGATATTTCTGGCACCTCCATTTATCCGAAGAACGGAGATTGCGATGGGGAGAAAAAGAAAGAAAAGCAGGCAGTAACCAACCACAGAATTATTCATTTTTTCTCAAAAAAGGGAGGGGCTTATTCCCCTCCCTTAGTTTTAATACGTCTAATATTTTCTGACAAGCTCTTCGTAGGTATCCGGTCTGCGGTCTTTAAAAAAGGTGTAGTATTCTATCCGTTTTTTTATGGCAAGAGAAAGGTCCAGATCCGCAGCGATTATCCCCTCCTTCTCCTCATTGATTCCCTGGAGTTCCCTTCCCAGGGGATCTATAATTTTACTTCTTCCGAAAAACCCCAGAGTTTTATCAAACCCGATCCTGTTTGCTGCAATCAGATGCATGCAATTATCAAAGGCTCTCGCCTTGGTTATCAGGTCCCAATCCTCCTCGTAAGGTTTTTCCCAGTTTGTGGATACAACTAAAAGTTCCGCTCCCCTTAAGGCATAGGTGCGTGCGACTTCCGGGAAGGCGGTATCCCAACAGATCATGATTCCCAATTTTCCCACCGAGGTTTCAAAAACCGGATAAGAACATCCCGGCCGGAAATACCTCTTCTCCGTATCAAAAAGGTGAACCTTCCTGTATACCCCGGCGGTTTTACCCTCGGGGGTAATCAGGGCTGCGGAATTGAAAAGAAGATCGGAACAGTATCTATCCCGTTCCGGAAAACCGAACACCAGGTTTATTTTATGACTTTTAGCCAAACTGGAAAGAAATTTAAAACTCTCCCCTTCTCCCGGTATTTCCGCCAGCCTTTGAAAGTCCGATTCACCCTCGTATCCACTGGTTATAAGCTCGGGGAATACCACAAGCTCTGTTTTCGGAAATCGGTTTTTACATTCCTTTATAAAACCTTCCATTTTTGCCAGATTCTTATCCCTGTCGCAGAGCACAGGCTGCATCTGAACACAGGCAACATTGGCACCCATTTTAGGCCTCCCTTTTTCTGTTGTTCTTTAACATCTTTCGGATCTCCAGAATGGCGGGAATGGCAATAAGGATGAATCCTACCACAAACCAGAAATAGGTTGACCAGTAATAAATTCCCAGTGCGACAACGCCCATCTTATACCTCCTCCTCTACTATCTTAACCTTGTGATCCGGCTCAAAATTCTTAAGTTTGTTAAAATCAAACTTATGCTTTGTAAAGAGTGATCCTACAAAGATCACAACCATAGGAACACAAAGGGATAATACATTACCAATAAACCAGTTGATATCCTGGTCAGCAATGGTAAACCAGGCGGTTAATCCTGCGGCAAGACCCGCAAATACCGATATCACCGCTACAACAGGATCAGCCTTCTTCCAAAAGATTCCTGCAAAAAAGGCACTGCAGGGAGCGGCAAAGATGATTCCGCTGAATATATCTATCTTGAGGAGCGATACTCCCTCCAGGAGAATCGCGGCAACCCCGCAGACAATACCAAGAACAAAGGTAATTATCCTTCCAAAGCGCATCTGTTCCTTCTCCGTGGCCTTCTTATTTACATATTTTTTATAGAAGTCCACAGTAAACAGGGCCTGGGCGCCGGCAAGACAGTTTCCTCCTGTGGTCATTCCTGCCATAAAGATCATCAATACAAAGAGTATACTACCAAGCCCCCCGCCGTAAATAAGCTTAAGTATGTAGGGAGCAGCTTCCGAGGTAACCTCTATACCATGCCCAGCTCCTACACCAAGGGAAAGGATCGCGGTTCCGAAGATGTTTCCGCTGATTATCGGTATTGGAGCCCAGGCAAAGATGGTTCCTATAACATAAGCTCTTAACAAGGTTTTTGTGCTTATGGTGGAGATTGCCTTGGAATAGTATCCCTGGTCCAAGAGGACCTGACCCATGGCTATAACCACTGCTGCAATTCCATACCGGAAACCGGCACCGGAAAAGAAGTTCAAGGCATCCTTGTTATAATTTATATTTGCAGGATTATTAACCACATCCAGAAGGCCTTTGTGAATATTGGCAACCCCTAAACGGGAAAGAACCAAAGGTGTGGTAATCAGGAAGACCAGGGCAATAATAAAGAACTGTATAAGGTCGTTAAATATGGAACCTCTTAAGCCAGCCCTGGCTATGTAGAAGGTAACAATAAGAACAGGCAGGATAGCTGCGACCTTGTAGGGAATACCAAAGATATGGCTGAAGGCTATGCCTATCCCAACCCCCTGTTCCGTAAACACGTAAAGAATAACCCCTACTCCCATTACAAAGAAGACATTCTTTACCTTTTTACCATACCTCTGCTCCACAAACTCGGTAAAGGTTGTGGCTTTTGGCATAATCTTTCTTAGATGAATAACCAGAGGAATGAAAATAAAAAAGGGAACACAGGCACCCCAGGAGTAATTGAAACCTCCAGAAACACCGAACCACATACCAGCCTCGGCAGCTCCCATGATAGTGGTAGTCCACACCCAGGACACCATTACACTGGCGGCAATCAAGGCATAGGGAATGTTTCTTCCGGCTGCTACAAAGTCGTCCACCCCTTCCAGAGGAAATTTCCGAGCCACTAAAGTGGAAATTCCCAGAAAGAGGAGTCCGAATCCCAGAATCAGCAGATATCCAAACAGACTACTGATCATACAGAACCCTCCTTATATCTTTTATTGTGTATTATTGTACACCAAGATACAATCTTATACCCGGTTTTTTAATTTGTAAAGTTTTTTTTAGTTATTCGAAGCTTGTTGCAGGATTTTATAGGGAAAACCCGGTCGGTGTTTCAAAACAGTCTGCCTCTCCTGCTTAAGCGCTGATCTGCCATGGAAATGACAGTAAGGAATGAAATATTCACTGCCAAAACAATCCAAAGATTGCTGGGGTTAAGAGTCTTGAGGTTTCCAAAGAAAAGGAGGGATAGAACTGCCGATGCAGCCATGGCAACAAGGACACCAAGGGTTGTGGCCTTTTTAAAAAACCAGGCAGAAAGATAGGGAATGAACAAAAGGGAATTACTAACAAGAATCCCGAAAAGCCAGAGGTTAATGATGTTTTCAATAAGGATTGCAAAGGCAAAACCAAAGGATCCGGCAATCAGAACAAAAAAGCGGTTCCAGAAGATAAGCTCCTTATCCGATGCCTTCTTATTTATGTAGATCCTTGCAAAGTCATTGGCAAAGGTAAAACCGGAAGCCAGGAGAAAGGAATCTGCAGAGGACATTATAGCTGCCATGAGACAGATAAGAATAAATATTCCCAGGGAGGGGGAGAGATGCTCAAAGAGGAATTGATAGGTTATGTACTCCGCCGCTCCTTCACTGATCAGCCTTACCCTCTGGAATACACCTGAATAGGCAGGAAAAAGCAACCAAAGGAGAGCTACAGTAAGGGGAAGGACATAACCCCACAGGGCGACCTTATCCGTCTTTGAAGATATTACCCGCTGCCAATCCCCCTGATCACCAATTAAAAAGAATATCCCTATGGGCAGAAGGTATTTTCCAATCTCCTGCCACCAGTTCTCGGTGGAAACAAGGTTAAGATGATGCTGGATATCCAGGTTTTCGTAAAAGGTTACTATCCTTCCAAACCCACCGCTCACCTTTATGCTGAAATAGAAGAGAAGCACCAGCCCCAGGGTCTGTAAAAATCCCTGCACCACATCCGTAGCCACAACGCCCCACAGACCGCTAAGACAGGTATAGCCTGTAAGAATGATGAAGATTATCAGAATTGCCAGGTTTCTGCTTATTCCAAAGCCGTACATTACAAAGTAGGAAAGTGCACTGAACTGCATACCCACCATGGTTACATTCCTCAATAGTATTGAGAAAATCACCGGAAGCCTGATTATTCCCCCATAATGGGGGAATTGTCGCACAAAAAGCTCGGTTACACTCCCAAGATTGTTTCTTCTTATCTTTCTTATAAATAGAAGGGCGAAAAAAAAGCCGAAAAAATAGGGAACACTGAAAATCCAGTATCTGCTTACGCCACTTGCATAAGCCCAGCTGGAAAGGCCTATGATGGTACCGCCACCTATCCAGGTACCTAGATAGGTGGAAAAAATAAAAAACAGTGTAAGGGAGCGGCCACAATAGCTGAACTCTTCGTAGGAGTTAATCACCTTTTTAATAAAAAAGGCGCTTAATAGAAAAAGAAGAAGGATGTACAGTGCAACGGTAAAAACAGCTAGCTCTGATACTCCCTGCATACTCACAGGGTTAATTACCTTCCTGCTGCTGATTGCTTCTTATCCATTTTACAACCTCGTCCTCATCAAACCGGATATTTTTTCCCAGTTTAATGAAGGGGAGTCCCTTCTTTTTTAGATTATATATTGTTGTTCTTGTAACCTGCAGCATCTCTGCCACCTGTTCGATAGTAAGAAATCGTATCTCTGAAGCCATTATGCTATCCTTAAATGATTTGCCCAAGGTCCCTCCAAAGACCTTTCTTATATATTACACAGGTTTACACAAACGGACAATAGTAGATCTTTATATTATTTAAAATAGATACAGACCTTTGAACCTTGTTCTGTTTTTTCCACCCTTAAGGAATTCTGATAACTGAAGTGTTCAATTATTATCCTAAGACAGGAGGAAAGGGCTTTGTCCAGATCCAGTTTTTCCCCGCTGCTCTCCATGGAGAGGGCCAGTATATTTTCCTCCATAAAATTACGGGAACTGAGATATAGACTGTGGCCCTCTTTATCCTGTAACTCCCCCATAAAGCATTCCAGTATTTCATGAAGAATCATACCCAGAGGGATTGCCTTGTTTACAGGCAGAATCATATCCGATAAATCTAAAACCAGGCGCAGTTCCCGGTCGGAAAGGCCTCTGGAAAAATAGTGATTAAAGAGTATATCCTTAAAAAAGGAAGCAGAATCCACATATCCTGGATGTTTAAAAGCGGTAAAGTTCTTCTCTGCCATTTCCAATATTAAAAGTCGGCTAGATAAACCCTGAAAGGCCTCCTTTACCTCCTCCTTCTCTATACTGCTTTCCTGAAGCCGTATAAAACTGGAAATAAGTTGCAGGGTATTTCGCATTCTGTGCTGCAATTCCTGGATTAGGCAGTTTCTCTCCAATTCCATGGTTTTTATTCTTTCACTGATCTTTTCATTAATTATTTTATACTCTCTCAACTGTCCAACCAGGTTCATGCTTTCTTCAAGAAAGGAACTTAAAGTCTCTATCCAAGAAATCTCTACCCTTGGAGCTTTAAGTATTTCTCTGATGTAATTAGTTCGCAAAGGGGGATTAAATTTGGATATATTACTTAAGGCCTCCATGCGTCTTCTAATAGAAGAAAAAAAACCAGTGCCAAGGATTAAAACTTTACCCTGTTCTCCTGAGAGTAAAGGCAACAAAAAAAACTCCCATCCCAGTTTGCACTGATAATGGGAGCATCCCTTAGGAGAGATTTTTTCTAAGTCTAGGTTTAGAGAAAATAGACAACGGTTGTCCTTAATTCCGTATTTTCCCGCACAGGATGCACAAGGGTCAAACACACAGGAATCTTTTATTTCCGAATCTTGTCCATCCAAAATATTCCATGGGAACCCAGACACCCCCTCCAGTAGAGAGAGGAAACTTAAGAATAAAGAAGAACCCTGGGGTTCCCGATCAGGTAATACCCGCATAATCCTCATAATTTACAATTCTCTGCATCTTTAGAAGCACTATAAAGGAATCGTTCTTTTCTGCAATTCCTTCTAAAAAAGACACATCAATCTTAAGGCCGAGATTAGGTGCAGGCTGTATCTCCGATCCCGGGATCTCCATGACCTCCTGCACTGCATCAGCTAGAAATCCAAGGAGATGATCTTCCCTTTCCTGCTCTGGGTGAATAACCACAATGGCAGTGTTAATATTGTTCTCCGTAGGAGACATTCCCAAGCGCAGTCGGAGATCCAGGATCGGCACAACCTTTCCCCGGATATTTATTATTCCCCTTATCTCCCTTGGCATTCTAGGAACAAAGGTGATAGGAGCAAGCTCCAGAACCTCCTGCACACCCTGTACAGGTATACCATATAAACCTTCATCAAGGTAAAAAGTTAGATATTGCATTCCTTTACCTACTATTTATAGATTAAAACTCTTCAAAATTTTCATCGCCGGAACTGGAAAGGGTTATACCAGTGTTAATGTTTTTTTCTGGTCCCTTTAATTTCCTTGGACTCTTTGTTTCGGTGGATTTTGAACTTCCGGTTCTGACCACAGAAGCAGGTTGGGCCTTTAGTAGTGTCTTTCTTGTTTTTAGGTCCAGTTTGAAAAAGGATATGGTCTCCTTAAGCTGTTCAGCCTGGCTTGCCAGTTCCTCAGAGGTACCTGCCAGCTCCTCGGAAGCAGAGGCATTCTGCTGAATTACAGTATCCAGCTGCATTATAGCGGCATTTATCTGTTTTGCTCCGGTATTCTGTTCGTTGCTTGCCGCAGAGATCTCCTGAACCAATTGGGCAGTATGCTCAATATCCGGCAAAATTCTGCCGAAAAGCTCCTCTGCCTTTTCTGCAATCTTTACACTGTGCTTTGAAAGCTCACTTATCTCTGCTGCAGATTTTCCTGATCTTTCTGCCAGTTTACGCACCTCTGAAGCAACCACGGCGAAACCCCGTCCCTGTTCCCCGGCTCTGGCGGATTCTATAGCTGCATTAAGAGCAAGAAGGTTTGTCTGCCGTGCGATCTCTTCAATAATTGATATTTTTGAGGCTATCTCCTTCATGGCTGATACAGCTTCATTTACTGCTTTTTCTCCTTCCTTGGCATCCTCGGCAGCCTTAAAGGCAATCTTTTCCGTCTGTTGCGCATTATCATTGTTCTGGGTTATGGTGGAGCTCATCTCCTCCATGGAGGAAGAGAGTTCTTCCGCAGAACTTGCCTGCTCAGTAGCCCCCTGGGAAAGCTTCTGGCTGGCGGTGCTGATCTCCTCTGACCCTGTGGCCACATTCTCTGTGGCAGAACTTACCTCTGCTACCACCTCCCGCAGTTTTTCTGTCATCTCCTTTACTGCGAGATACACCCCCCGCTCCTTCTTTTTCCCCTTGTTTACAAACTCTACGGTAAGATCGCCTTCGCTTACCTGTTTTACAATCTTGGATATATATGCCGGCTCTCCACCTAGTTGTCCAGTCAATCCAAGGGTGATAAGTATACCGAGGAATATTCCAACTACTACGCTGATCCCTATTACTATTATCATGAGTTTAGTTGCCTGTTGGTAAAGGTGTGCGATATATGTCAAGATAGATGACGTATGATCTTTGAAAAAAATTATGCAGCATTTCTATTCATTTGCTGTGTATTCAGAGAAGGATTCAAAACTACGGTTTGACTTGTTATCCACTGCCTTGGCTTTTTACTCCACCTTTCTGGTTTGGTTTTATAAGCCTCAAAAATTGTTCTATTTCTTGATTCGGCAAGATCTATAAAACTACCATCTCTCATTTGAGAGGGAGTAAAATATTGATTACCAGAATGACGGTGATGGTTATTATACCAGTATACAAAATCGGCCATCCATATTCTGGCATCATGGATACTTTCAAACTTTCCAGGATATTTAACACTGGTTTTCATTGTTCCGAAAAAGGATTCAATAAAAGGATTGTCATTGCTTACTCTAGGCCGTGAGAAACTGTTTTTTATTCCAAGATCATAGAAAAGGGAAAGAAGGCTTATACCTTTCATGGGATTACCATTATCAGAATGGATACTTACCTGTGGATACTTTTCTTCACGAAGCGTTCTTTCAAACAGATCTTTGGCATAGTCTTCACTTTCTTTTTCATGGATTTCCCAGCCGATTATGCTTTTATCCCAGATATCAATTATCATGTAGGCAAAGAAGAAGATACCTTTAACCCTTGATCTTAACCAGGTAATATCCCAGCTCCATACCTGATTTGGGCCGACAGCAATAAGTTCTCCAGGTGATGACTTCCTTTTACCCTGACGCTTATTGGAGCGGTGAAACAATAACTCACTAGATTTAAGAACCCTGTAGATAGTGCTGATACTCGCTAGATATTTCTTTTTATCTAATAGACTTATGTAAATATCATAAGGATTTGAATCCTTGTATTCATCACTGC
>Ga0067045_1029309_pt1 | contig 21943 bp, 14 predicted proteins | sample TerdegcTABiofilm_FD_59184 | JGI IMG/M metagenome (GOLD analysis project Ga0067045, IMG submission 59184) | Combined Assembly of (Gp0054472, Gp0054536) Wastewater bioreactor microbial communities from Singapore -Terephthalate degrading...
TATTCATGGCCAAACACTAGCCCGAAGCGCAAGCGAGGGAGGGGCAACGAGTTACCCTCGCTTGCGCGTCGGGCTAGTGTGACGCAGGGTGCGTCGGGATTCTCGAGGCGTGAATAATCCGGGCCAATTCTCTCACCGGCGAACGAATCACACCAAGCCCCCCCAGAGGGTTGGACTCCGGCCGATGCAACACGATTCTCGGGCAGCGCCTCAGCCGGAGGCTGGCTGTGCGAGCAACTCCCTGACGGCCTGCTCCACGTCGGCTGCCTTGATCGGGGCCATGAACGCCTTGTACAGCTTGCCGGTGCGGTCGTAGAGACGCATGAAGGGAATCGCCCCGTTCTCAATGTCGAACTCCATCGCGGACCGCGGCGACGCCCCCGACTCGGCGCGGAAATTCTCGAACGTGGCCCCGTGGCCAGCGAGGAACTTCAGGACGTCCGGTTCGTCTTCCGCCTCGTCGAAGCTCACGGAGATGAGCGAGAGCCCCTTGCCGGCCAGTTCGCCGTGCAAGGCCATGGCGTGCGGAAAGAGCTTCTTGCAGGGATCGCACCATGTGGCCCAGTAGTCGACCAGCACGACGTTCCCGCGATGCTTCGCGATGGCCTCGGCAAGCTCCTTGGGGGTGGTCGTTCGGAGAGTCACCTCTTGGGCCGCGGCCTTCGCGGGCGGCTTCTGGTCAACGCGCGGCGGTTCTTCCACCGGCTTCCCGGCGCAGCCCGCCAGTGCCACACAGCAGACAGCCGAGGCCAGCATCGACGTGACGCGAATCATGCACGACTCCGAGATAAGATGCAAATTGGTGTGAGGGAACGAAGCCCACGGGTGGCAGCCCGTGGGCTTGGATCGAGATTCCCATGTCCATCGCCACGCGAGACGATGCGGCGGTCCCTACTTGCTCTTGTCCCATTTGATGCCGCAGCCGAACTGCCTGGTGACGCCCTTCGGCGGCTCCTTCCCTTCGAGCAAGGCGTCCACCGCGTCGCGGAGCCAGTGCTCCTTGACCTTGCCGGCCTTGATGTTGTCGTCGATGGCGCCCATGTAGGCGATCCTGCGGTCCTTGTCGAGTACGAACACGTGCGGTGTGCAGGTGGCGCCGTACTGGAGAGCCACCTTCTGGGTTTCGTCGTGCAAGTACGGGAAATTGAACTCCTTTTCCTTGGCCCGCTTCTTCATGTTCTCGAAGCTGTCGGGCGGTTGGGCTTTGGCGCTGTTGGGGTTGATGGCCAGCACCTGGACCCCCTTCGGCTCGTAGTCCTTCTGCAACGCAATCAGACGGTCTTCGTAGGCGACGGCAACCGGACAATGATTGCACGTGAAGACCACGACCACGAGTTTTGCTTTCCCGTAGTCGGAGAGGCCGTGCTGCTTGTCGTCCACACCGGTCAGGCCGGAGAACGTCGGCGCGGCCTCGCCGATCTTCAGTGCCTTTCCCTTGGCTGCGCAGCAGGTCGTTGAGACCGCCAGGACGATCGCGACTCCGAGGGCCATGGCCCCCAATCCTACCGAGAGTGCCCATTTCCGCGTCATCTGTGAATCTCCTCATGCTGGATACGATGGAAGGCGCGACCGACGCCGCGCGTTTGCTGGAACTTCGGCACCAGCGGAACACTTCGAGTCGGTCCGTCACGCTCCACCTAGTCTACGAATCATTCGCACGAGAGGCGATCGGGACAAGCCTTCGGGTGGATTCCGGTCGAGAGACGCGGCCGGTGCCCCAGCGGGCAGTCCGATGCCAAGGATACCGCTCCTCTCCAGAGGGGATCCGTGGGCGGAATTCGTCAAGCTGCGGCCCGAGGCTCGATGGTATTCTGCGGGCCAATTTGCCATACTGTATGCCCGGGAGTTGAGACTCGTCTGTCGGCAGTCGTTCTGTTGGAGGAGGTGGCGCTGTGGCTCAAATCTCAGAAACCGATGGCAAGCGCGACATGGGCCGGTGCTTGGCCCGTCCGAACCGCAAACTTGGGGGGGGGCTCCCTGGAAGGCTTGGGCGGGCGCTTTCGCCCGTTGAGGTTGACTCCGTCGTTGGGTGGGCGGTGAGCATCGCCCTGACATTTGGATGGGTACTCGGTCTGGCGAGCGACGCCCTGGCCCAGCCCCCGTCCTCGTCGTCGCCTCCGGCGTCGCCGGCCTCATCAGGGGAGCCTGCTCCGAGCAGTTCAAGCCCGACCGAACAGCCCCCGTCCCTCAGCCCCTCAATGTCGAGCCCGCCCGGCCTGCCGGCACCCGCAACGGGGCAAACGCAGGCGCCCGCCCAGTCGAGTCTCCCCGCCGATGTGAAGGCGTGGCGACGCGACCACTACTACGAGGCCCGCCGCGTAGGCGATCCTCGCCTCAAGGAAGCCGTGACGTTCCTTGGCAAGAAGTTCTCCCTGAAAGCTACAGGCAACGAGAAGTCGGCGGACCAGGCCGCGACGCTTCTTCTGAAAGTGTTGAAGGGGGACCTGCCCCCGCAGGAGGCTGCTGCACCGGCCACTTCCGGCGCCTCGTACGCGCCGCCGGGCATGCCGTCGAGTTCCAGCCCGTCAACGGAGCCGTCGTCCGGTTCCGTGCCTCCGCCGGGAGTGCCGAGCGGCCCGACACCGCCTCCAGACATGTCGACGCCACCTCCAGGCATGCCAATGGAATCGGGGTATCCCGGGATGCCCGGTGGTGGTGTCGGTGTAGGACAGGTGAAGCCGCTCGACGCCGACACCATCAAGGCGGTCGTCGAGGCGCTCTGGGTCAACGGCGGCAAGGTCGCCAGAGAGTCGCTGGCCGGAATCCTGGCCGGTACGGTCGTCAGCGATAGCGATGCGGCGGCTACGAAGGCCGTGCTTGAATCGTTGCTTGAATCGGGGACCCCGGCATCGGAGGCCGCTCTCCTGACCGCGATCACCCAGCCGGACTCGATCCGTCCCAAGCCGAAGACGGGAACCGCGCCATCGACAGGGATCGCCCCCCCGTCCGTGGGGCCTGTGTCGTCACCGGATTCTTCGAGCATGTCTCCCCCCAGCATGGCGCCTCCGCCTCCCATGTCGTCGGATCCTTCCATGATGAGTTCGGGGTATCCGGGGATGGGCGGCATGCAAGGCGGGAAGCTCTCGGCCGCCGACTTGCAGACGCTGGCCTTGGCCGTGGCCAAGCCGATCGCCAAGCAGGAGTTCCGGGTCAAGCTGGCCACCGCGTTGACGGAGAAGAGGACCGCGGAAGAGTTCCGCGGGGCGTTGCTGCGGTTCCTTCTGGACCCGAATCCCGAGAACCTGGCCGCGCAGTTCCTCCTCCTGAAAGAAGACGCGATCGACGCTGCCGCCAAGGCGACGATCGGGAGTTACTTGACCACCTACAGTTCGCAGGCCCTTGCGAGTCTACTGGGCGTCCCGACGCTGTCGCTCAAAGGACCCCAGGGGGCAGCGGCCGGCTTCCCGGGTCCGATGTCGGGCATGCCGCCCAGCGGCCCGGACGCGGCAATGTCTTCCCCGCCGAGCATCGTTCCGCCAACCGACGCGTCTGCGCCGCCCTCCATGCCTCCTTCCAGTCCCTACCCAGGAACGTCTGAATACCCCGGAATGGGACCGGGCTCGACCGGCGCCTCGCAAGGGATCTCGGCGATCGAGTTGGCCAAGCAGTATGCCAAGGATCCGGAATTGGCTTATCGTGTGGGGTCGCAGTTGTGGGGAGGGGACTTCGTCGCCCTGGTAACGTCGCAACTCGACGAGATTCCGTCGCTGGGCGCCGGGGCCTCCAAGATCGTCCTGGCCAGCACGATGCCGACCGACGCGGTCCGGGCGAAGCTCTACGAGGCGATTCAGAAGCACTGGCAAGAGGGGCCCGCCGCGCTGCAAGCCGCCGGCTTGGGGGGGGCCGTCCTCAACGACCCCGGGCTGTTGGCCATCTTCAAATCGCTCCCGCGAAGGGACGTCAGTCAAGACAGGCTCACTCCACTTCAGATGCGTGCCCGCGAACGACGCAGCAGCCAGGGCGCCGGCGGGGACCCCGGGGCCGGAGGCGGTCAACCGGGGGCGGACGACACGAAAGGCCGTAAGAAGTTTGGAGCCAAGAAGCCCAAGGTGGGCGAGGCGGCAGCCGAACCCGCGGCCCCGGCGGCCGGCCAACCCATATCGGGTCAACCGATGCCCGGCCAAGGGGCGCCGGGTCCACAGAGCGGCAAGTCCGCGGAGTATCTGTGGATGAACGCCTCGGAATCGCTCGCACGGGCCATGTGCGAGCAGTATGCGGCGGCGGCCAAGGCGGCGGCCGAGAAGGGGATCTCGGTCGACCAGGAATCCCGGCCGATCGAACTGCCTGCCGCGGCGAACGTGACCGCCGAGTATCACCTCGACTGGCCCAAGGGCCTTGCTCAGCCGGACGGTTTGTCGGGCGCCTCCCCCAGCGCCATGACCGTCCACTATGTCCGCTTGGAGCAAGAGTCCTCCCCCGTCAAGATCTTCGGCTACTTCAAGCGGCGGATCATGCGGCCGGTGGAGCATCCGGCCACCACCGGCTACTGGATGGAGAGCTTCCGGCCGCTTCCCAAGAGCGACCGGAAGCTATCGGTCGACGTCCTCGTGACCAGAAAGGCGGACCTTGTCGCCAAGCAACCGGGAGCCGCCGCGACGCCCGGAGCATTGGGGATGCCCGGGGCGCCGGGAGCCCCCGATGCCGGCGCCGCCCCTGCGAGTTCCGGGCCTTACGGAGCCGCAGGCCAGCAACCGGGCCAGCGCCAGCAAACCGAGTGGGCCGAGAAGAACGAAGTGAGCGAATTGGTGGTCGAGATCCTCACCGTGGAAGTGAAGAGCCCCTCGCCTCCCGAGGAACGCCCCGACGCCGAAGACGAGGAAGGCGGCTCGGAGAAGACGCCTGGCAAGAGCAAGAGCAGGACGATCGAATAGTCCCGACGACGATCTGCGGCAGGCTCGGCAACCTGCCGTCACTCCGCACCGCCAAGAGGCGGGAGGGAGGATGCCTGCGCCGCTACGCTCCCGGCGGGCCCGAGGTCTCTTCCATACCGTCGATATAGCGCCGGAGCCGCTCGAGCTCGTCGGTCACGTGCCGAAGCCTAAGCATGTTCTCGACCCGCTTCAAGAGTTCCAGCTTGTTGATCGGCTTGCTGAGGAAGTCGTCGCAACCGGCCAGCACTGCCCGCTCGATGTCTCCCGGCTCATTCAGCGCCGTCACCATGAGCACCATGATGTCCTTCGTTGCGGGGGCGCCCTTGATTTCCTTGCAGACCTCAAAGCCGCTGAGCTTGGGCATCATGATGTCGAGCAGGATCAGGTCCGGGCGGAACCGGGCCACCTTCTCCAGCGTGTCCCGGCCGTCCACGGCCGTCGCGGTCTCGCACTCGAAGTCGGCCAGGTAGACTTCGAGGAGCTCGACGTTGGTCGGATTGTCGTCGGCAATCAGAATTCTGCTCTTGGCCATCGCTGTTGACACCGCCCAAAGGGTCTTCCGTGAAAGCCCGAACGGCAAGTCATTGTAGTGTATCCCGTCCGGCGCTGCCAGAGCGGTGGTAAGTGGGTGCGGCTGACGGTGGGTGGCGAGTTCAGACGGCTCGGCGAAGCCGGGCTTCCCAACAACTCCACGAGCACGTTGTCCTGCCCGCCTCGTTCTTGCGTGCCCTTGCCCGCCGGGCCGGTGTCCATGTCCACAAGGATCGCGACGACATCCTCCAATCGCCGGCAGCCGTGCGAGGGCCTCGGCGTGGTTGCGTGGTCGTCAGGTCTTGAGACCGGTGAGGTCGACCTCCAGTCTGTGGTTCGCCTTGAGCAACTCCTCCATGCTCATTCGACCTTTGCGCAGGCACGCTTCGCGTCCGAGGATGGTGGCCAGGCAACTGTCGATTCCCATCCGAACGGTGTCGTTGTCGCATTTGCCTTGGGCGATCTGTTGATGGAACCTGGCGATGTTCCGCACGGCTCCGGCTCGGTAGAGGTCGTCGATCGTCCCGCCGGGATAGTGCCTGGGTCCGCCGCGAATGAGGGCGCGGCCCCCGTAGCCGATCCTCATGTAAGCGTCGCCCAGGAACTCACAAGTTGCCAGAGGGTCGTCGGGCCCCGTGGTTCCGTTCGCGTGGCGGCCCGTGTGGGTCCAGGTCAGTCCATCGGCGAATTCGTAGGTGATCCCGTACATGTCATGGCTGTCGCCCTGCGGATTGGCTCGTGCGATTCTCGAGATTCCCACCGCGGCAACAGGGGTCTTGTTGAGCACCCACATCATCGCTTGGATCGGATGGATGCAGGCGTTCACGTGATAACTGCCGCCGATCGCCGTGTCGTTCACCCAGACCAGCGACCGCAGCCGGCTTTCGATGCTCTTGGTCAACGGCCGATCCTCGAAGTACCCGCCGTAATAGAAACTCTTGACGATGCCCAGATGCGCGATGGCGCCCTCGCGGAACCGCTTCGCACACTCGACATTGTGCGGGTCGGTAGGCATCTGGTAATCCACCAGGAAGCAGCGATTGTCCGCGGTCGCCCTCTTGGCGGCCGCATCGACCTGCAGGCAGCCGGGCACATCCACGGCGACCGGCTTGGCCATATAGACATGCAGGCGCGCCTCGACGGCCGCCCGGACATGTTCGGGAAAGAAACACGGCGGGGTCTCCAGCGCCACGGCCTCCACACCGCTGGCGATCAGTCGGCGGTACCCCGACAGGCCCGAGAATCGCCGTGCCTTGGCGACTCCCAAGGCCTCGCCCGCCGCCTCGACCACCTCCGGGAAGTAATCGGCGACCGCGTGCATCTCGTAGCCGCCGTGCTGGCGAAACAGACTGGCGATCCAAGCTCCGCGGCCGCCACACCCGACCACGCCCAGCTTGACCTTGCGCGGGGCCCCGTCGGGCTCCGCCGCGGTCGCGGGTGCTTTGTTCGCGGCAGCCCAAGCCGCCGCCGTGACCACGGCACCGCCGACAAACCGGCGGCGGGAGACAGAAGAGGTAGCTCCGGACACGCGCAAAGATTCGTCTTGCCTCATGATGTGCTCCCAAGTCGTTTCTGTTGCGGAAAGAGCGTACCAGACACAGCAAGAACCTGATCCAAGGAAGTACCGGTGCCTCTTCTCTGGTTCCGTCCGCCGAGCACGCAGCTACATCCTGTCCACGACTCCCGGGAGTCACGAGCCCGGAGAAAGCGTGAACAGAGAAGAGGCACCGGTATTCGTTTTAATATCGTAGGTTGCGTCGCCACGCCAGTAGGTACGCTTCCGCCGGATGCGCCATAAGTTTGCCCAACTTGTTGTTTTCCAGGCCCTGAGCAATCGTCCGCGTCGCACAATGGTGCGTGACGCCGTCGCGACAGGGGACCCGTGCGCCCGCGGCTGCCCTCGCTACTTGGCCATTTTCCCCGCCTTGGCCTTCGCCTTGCTCGGCTTGGGCACCGGGCCGGCGAAGGGCGGCTTCTCGTAGGGGCAGTCGGGAGCGACGACCCGCGGGTCGCCCGTCCGCGTCAACTCGGCCATCAGCTTCGCGCTTAGCTCCTCGCGGATCCTGGAATACTTCGGGTCCGACGCGACGTTCCTCACCTCGTGGGGATCGGCCTTCACGTGGTAGAGTTCGTCGCGGGGCCGTTGGCCGAATGCCAGATCGTAGTGCCACTTCCACTGCGGATTGTTGCGCTCGCCCACGAGCCAGGCCTTCGTGGGGCTGGAGTCCATGTCCATGAAGGTGACCATGGTGTCTTCGGTGAGCGCCTCGGCGGTCGGTATGTCGGGCCCTTGGAGATTGTAGGGGTTCCCCATCGGCCAGCGGTCGGGCTTGAAGTTGAGGATGTAGAGGTAGTCTTTCACGCGGATGGCGCGCTGAGGATAGGGGAGAAAATCGTCGCGGGCGGCGGCCACGTGACGCTCCCGGCCGGTGACGACCCAGGTCCGCTCCGGATCGACCTGCCCGCTCCGGTCCGACTTCAACACGCCGACGAGACTCCGGCCGGTCATCACCTCGGGCGGCTTCACGCCGCCGGCTTCCAGGAAGGTCGGGGCCAGGTCCATCAGGTTCACAAAATCTTCGACCACCCGCCCGCCCTTGATCCCGCCCCAGCGCACGGCCAGGGCGACGCCCGTGCCGAAGTCGTAGAGGTTGCACTTGCCGCGGGGGAAGCCGGGGATGCCGTGGTCGCCGCTGACGACCACCAGCGTATGGTCCAACTCGCCCATCGCCTCCAGCTTCGCCAGGAGCACGCCGAGTCCGGCATCGAAGGCCTGCGCCTCGCCCAGGTAGTCGGCCATGTCCTCGCGGATCTCGGGCACATCGGGAAGGAACTCCGGCATCTTGCCTTTCAGCCCGTCCGGGTCGATGCCCCAGAGGGCCTTGCCCGAGCCCTTGGTCCACTTGCGATGGGTATTCGTCGGCCCGAACCAGTAGCAGAACGGCTGGCCCGGCTTCCGGTCGGCGAGGAAGGAATCAAAATTGCCCAGCACCTCGTCGTAGAGGACCTGCTTGGCGGCTTGCACGGTCATGCCGTCGGCCACCATCATCGTCACATTCTGCGAGAACTGGTTGAAACGCCGGCCGGCCTGCTCGTAGGCGAACTGTCTGCCGCCGTAAGGCGCGTCGGCGGGCGTGCCGGGGCCCCAGACCTTGAAGGTCTTGCCGATGTGGTAGCCGGCCCCGTGGAGCAGCAGCGGATAGGACGGGATCTCAGGATTCCACACGGCCCCCTGGAGGATCGCGCCCAGGCCGGTCCGCCAGAAGTATTGCCCCGACAAGAGCGAGCTGCGGCACGGCGTACACGAAGGGGCCGTCACGAACGCGTTCTTGAAGAAGACGCCTTCGCGCACCACGCGATCGAAGTTCGGCGTGTGGACCACGTCGTTGGGCGTGCCCCGGGCGACCAACTGCCGGTAGACGCTCGCGTAACGTCCCCAGTCGTCGGCAAAGGCGAACAAGATGTTTGGACGCCGGCTCTCGGCCGCCGGGACCGCGGCCAAGGGACCCGCCAGCACGAAGGCGAAGGCAAGCACGATGCGTCGCGTCGTCTTAGTCATGGGCAGTTTCTCCCAGGAGTGTCTTCATCGCGGCCATCAGGATGGACTCCGACTCCGGGGCCACGCTGCTGGCCCGGGCGCTCGTTTCGTACCCGCCTTCCCCGTACGCCACCGCGGTGCCGATGTATCCGGGGCCGTACTCGCCGTAGGCGGCCATGGCCACGTGCAGGTCGCGGCGCATCGCCTTGGCCGCAAGCTGGAATTCCACGAACAACTCCCCGGGCATGTGGAGCACACGCCCATCGCCCACGCGCAGGCAGGAGATGTCGATCGCGTGTCCCGATTCGCAGCGTTTCAACCATGCAAGCTGGTCGGCCACGTCGATGTAGCCGCCGGGCGGTTTGGCCTTCATCGCCCGGACGAGGTCCGCCTCCTTCAAGTGCGGGGCCGGAGGCAAACGCACGGGCACGATCTGCCAGCCCACGTCGCTTGCCGCCAGCGGATGCTTCTCCGTGGAGGTCCACGCCCGCTTCATGCCGTCGGCCAGACGCTGGGCGAGGATCATCCGGTTCTCCTTGGCCCCGTCGTTGTACTTGCCGGCCCCGAGGTTCCCTCCGGCGCCGTTGAAGTGGACATGCAAGACGTCGGGCACGTCCTGCCCGCGAAGGAAACGCGCGATGCCAGGGAAGTCGGGGCTGGGCACGCCGGTGCGGTAGTAGCTCTGCGGATGGCATGCGTAGTAGCTGAGCACCGCGATCGGCCGGTTTCCGTCCCAGAACGAGAGCAGGGAGACCTGCGGGTCGATGACCCCTTCCGGCTCGGCCCGCAGCGCGGGATCCTTGGTGGTGGTGTAGCGCGTGGCCCGGATGCGGCCGTCGGCTCCCGGGATCCGCCGGTTCGAGGCCACTTGTTTCACGTCGGCGGCGCCCCAGCCGTAGTGCGTGACGGGCCGGGCCGCCCGGAGCGATGCGCGGATCGCGTCGGCCGCACGCTGAATCACCTGGCGATGAAACGTCCCCTCGAACCGCCCCAGGTCGGTTGCGCCCATTTCACGCAGAAGTTGCTCGGCCGTGAAGTCGCACCCCGGGGCGTCGTGCTGATGGATCGTGTGGACCGCGACGCGGTCGCGCGTGGTTCCTGCCGCCTTGGCCAGCGCGTCGCGGAAGGCGTCTTGCCCTCCGTTGGCGATGCCGATCCAATCGACGGCGGCCAGGACGATCGGCTTGCCCGCGCCCAGCAGCACGATCCCACGGCAGCGGAGCGTCAATTCGTCGAGCCGTTTGACCGGGTCATAGGCCATTACCGACCCGAGCGGGGGTGTCGCATCGACGTCGAAGACGGCCAGCTTGACCGCCGGGGCCGAAGCGTCCTTGGCTGCCGGGGCCGACGCATCCAGCACGGCCGCAGATCCCAGCAGAACGGCCCAAAACGCGAGGAAACGGAGTCTCATGGCGCTATTCATCACGTGTTCGCTCCTGCACCCATCGGGATGCGTTAGGGAGGGCGAGGCTCCTGCCGAGCCTGCGACCATCGCACGCTCTGTCGGGAGCGTGACGGCTCGGCAGGAGCCTCGCGCTCCCGGGATCACGCAAGGTCATTTGGACCCCGCCATTCTAGCGACCCTCAACGCCGAGCGAAACGTTCTCCCGGCCTCCGGCTCACTCGGGAAACAGCTTCGTCGACAGGTAGCGTTCGCCCAGATCGGGCAACACGGCCACGATGAGCTTGCCGCGGTTCTCTTCCCGCCGGGCGAGTTTCAATGCCGCCCAGGCCGACGCGCCGCTGCTGATCCCCACCATCCATCCCTCCTGCCTCGCCAGACGCCGGGCGGTCTCCATGGCGTCCTCGTCTTGGACCGGGACGACTTCGTCGAGCACCTCGAGGTTGAGGACGTCGGGGATGAAACCGGCGCCGATGCCCTGGATCGTGTGTTTGCCGGGCCGGAGTGTCTCGCCCGCCCGACGCTGGGAGATCACCGGGCTGTTGGCCGGCTCGACCGCCACGATCTTGACGCCGGGCTTGCGGGACTTGAGCGCCTCGCCGACACCCGTGATGGTTCCGCCGGTGCCCACGCCCGCGACGACGATGTCGACCTGGCCCTCCGTATCCCGCCAGATCTCCTCGGCGGTCGTCTTGCGGTGGACCGCCGGGTTGGCCGGGTTCTTGAACTGCTGCGGCATGTAGTAGTTGGAGTTCCTGGCAACCAACTCCTCCGCCCTGCGGACCGCGCCGGGCATCCCCTCGGCCGCCGGCGTCAGCACGAGTTCCGCCCCAAGCGCCTTGAGCAGACGGCGTCGCTCCAGGCTGAAACTCTCCGGCATCGTGACCATCAGCCGGTAGCCGCGGGCCGCGCACACATAGGCCAGCCCAATTCCCGTGTTCCCACTGGTCGGTTCGATGACGACCGTGTCCGGGCCGATCAACCCCTGTTGCTCCGCGGCGTCGATCATGGCCCGGGCGATGCGGTCCTTGACACTCCATAGGGGATTGAAGCACTCCAGCTTCCCCAAGACCGTTGCCACGCATCCCTCGGCCATCCGCTTCATCCGCACCAATGGCGTGTTTCCGATACGCTGGGTGATATCCCCGAAGATCCGCTGCGACGTGGGACCTGACATAGCGACGACTCCTATTCACGTACTGCAAGGGAACACGATGACCACTCCCAAAGCCCACGGGATGCAACCCGTGGGCTTTCCGAACCGGCAAGTCGCTCAACGGACAAATCAACGTCCACTCAGTGATACGCCACCCCCCCACCCCCAGCGAGACTCCATGATCCCCCACTCCTCCTTCGAGCGTCCCGTCGATGAATCATAACCATGTTGCCAAAGATAGTCAACTCTTTCTTCGGACAGCAGTCGGGCCCTCCTGGAGTCATTCGCGCGGAGATGTCGAACTCGTTCGACGGTCTTCCAAGTGAGGCGGTGGGGGACACCTCTAGTCGTTGGTGCCAAGGTCCTGGTGGTACGCCTCTTGAAGCAGCACGTTTTCCTGGCTCTCGTGTTGCTCAAACTCGCTACGGAATGCAGCGAATGCCTCGGCGGTTTGCTGCCACCACTCCTCCTGTGTTTGACCGCGGCCGAGCAGGTCGGAAACGAGGCTCTCGGCCTGGGCGTGCATTTTGGGATGCTGCGCCAGAAGCATGTTGGCTTTGGACACCAATTGGGGGGCGCAAAGAATGGCCTCGGCGAAGTACCCGCCGTCCTCCTCCATGGCGAACTGCCTCACGAGGCGGTCTCCGAGTTGGGCGAGCATGGCACTGACTTCGTCGACTGTGGCCGAACGACGCTGGAGGGCCTCGCCGATCGCGGTCATCAGGTCCTGGATCTCCCGACGCCTCGCCAGGTTTTGTTGGTGGGCCTGCCACTCCGGTCCCTGGGAACTCATTCGGGTATCCCCCTCTAAGGTAGTGCTATATCAGGCCGTAGAGATTCCGCCGCCGTCATGGGCGTAGGGGTCGGGTTACCGGCCCAAGGCATTATAGCGCGATCCTCCCGCTGAGCCACGGCCCGCCGTAACGCCAGCCGACGCGAAGGTGCCACCCGGTCGGCTAGTTCGCCGCCGAGGGCTCCTCTTGCGCGGACTTCTCGCGGGTCTTCTCCCGCGGAGGGGGAGACACGACGGGCCGGTCTTCCACGAGAGATCGGACCAACGCGAAGAGAACCTCGGAGCGACGGAGCATTTCCGGCGTGGCGTCGGCCATCCAGTGCCCGCCCAGCCCGTTGTCGTTCATCAGCGATCCGAAACCGAGGGCCATCACGCGTCCCTTGCCGTAAGAAGTCCGCGTGCCCACGGGAAGGCCCTCGACCCACATGAACGCCTCCCCTCCAACCACCTCACAGACCGCTTGCACGGGGATGCCCGGCCAACCGTCGCGGAGGCCCAGTTTACCCGCCCGGCTTGCGGCGTGGTTCACGCCCAGCCCGAACTGCCACAAGAGGCTGTTGGCCGTGGAGCCGACGACGTCGGGCGAGTCGAGCACCAGCAGCTTGCCGCCCCGAGCGACGAACTCCCGCACTCCCTCGCGGAACGCGTCGCTCACCGATTTCTGAGGGCAGATGACCACGAGGACGTCGCCCCGCAGGGCTGCCATACCGCTTTCTCGGGCGGTGAAGTAGCCGAGCCGTCCGATCCATTGCTCCAGGAGTCCGTAGCCGAGGCCGTCCTCCTGGGTGAAGCCTCCGCGCCCCAGCGGCACGTCGGACGCGGTCCGATCGACCACCACGCGGACCATGGGCCGGACGGGCTCGGGGGCGGGCATCGCGTGGCGATGAACGACGATCACCAGCACGCAACCCGCGACCGTGCCGAAAAGGCCCGAAGCGACCGGTACGACCGAGCCGATTCCTTGTCGCACGGCCACGAAAAGGCCGGCGGCCAACGACACGAGGGCCAGGAGGGCCAACACACCCAGCACCGTCCATCGCGGCCCGGAGCGATCCAGGAGGCTCCGGTGATTGAGCCATTCGAGCATCCCAAGCATGAGTTCCGGCTTGCCCGGCTCGAACGTGCTGAAGTTGCTGAAGATGGTCGAGTCGGTCCACGCGGCAACCCGGCCTTCGCCGTACCCGGTGGTCCAGAGTTGGACGAACGCCCCGCATCGCATCGCGGGACGGTACTCGGCCTCGGGGAAGTAGTTCTCCGTATGGTACTCGGGCGGGAGGCTCCACAGGCCGGTGTTGACGACCGCGGCCCGACCCACACTCCGCCCGGGATCCACCGAACACGACACCGCAAACGTCATGCGCGGCACGTACTGGACGATCGGGTGCGGCACGCGCGGCGGCTCGTAGACCTGCACATACGGATTCCCGATGCGGAAGAGAAGGTCGAGGCGGAACTTGAAGCCGAAGAGCCGGGCGAGGTCGTTCGCGTAGCTGCTCGACTTGAACACGTCGGTGTGCTCGCCGATCAACAGGAGCCTGCCGCCGGCGGCGACGAACTGCTCGATCGCCGCGGTCTCCTCGGGCAGGTAGCGGGACGTGGGCGTCTTGACGACCAGCACGTCGCAGCCGGCGAGCTTCGCCTCGTTGATCGGATCCGACTCCAGCAGTCGCGACATCTCGTAGTACCGCGACAAGTAGTCGTAGATGGCCGCATAGGTGTAGGAGCTTTGCTCGCCGTAGCTGGTGGTGTCGTAGGGTCGCGTGGTCGGCTCCCAGGTGGAGTGCCGCTCGACGACCATGATCCGGCCTCTTAAACGGCTCCCCACCGGTTCCCATTGCCACACCCAGGCCAGCAAGGCCATCGCGGCGAAGATCAGGCCCAACGACGTCGCACGCTTCCGGAGATCTGGAGCGACGGGCCGGTCCGAAGCGTGGTCTTCATCCTCGGCGTCCGCGGCCGGCGCCCGCGGCCACACGATGCACCATGCAGCCAAGGCCGGCGGTACCAACAAGACGAGGTGGAGCCACGGGCTGAAGAACTGGTCCATCACGTTCAGCGGTTCCGCCGCGTCCCGGCGGATCGCGCGGTGCGCCAGAAGGGCCAGGAGCAGGCCCGCGCGGATCGGAAGCCAGATGCCGACCACCGCAACAAGCCGATACGCCCCGCGGCGCCACCGGGCGAAGCGGGACTCCTCGGACTCGGAGGCCGCGCCCCGGACCACCAGTGCCAGCAGCACCAGCCCGGCCACGAGAAACGCCAGCGTGGCGGGATCGAAAACGAGTTCCCAGGTCACGCCCAGGCGCAGCGGACCGCCTAGCGCGCCGAGCGTCAGCGTGCTGCCGTCGACGGCCGCGTCGAGCCCGAGGAGCCACGCGACGCCGCCGGCCAGCGACGCCAGGAAGGAAGGCAAGTCGTGGCAGCGGGCGGTGCCTGCCGTGTAGAGTTCCATCAGCAGCGATTGCGCCAAGAGCAACAGCCCGGCCGCCAACGCCCCGCGGCCCAGTGCCCCGCCCGACCTGAAATGACGGCTGCCACGGTTGGCTTGTCCAACTGTGTTTTCAGCACTTCTGGGCAAGCCAGCCGTGGCACCCGACGTCCGCTTCGGTATCCTCGCATTGCCGAGCACCAGGCCGATCACCAGTAGCGCGGGCCCCGCACGGTACGGCCAGGGGAAGAACCACACGGCCGGCAGCAGCATCGCCCCCGCAAGGACCGCCTCCCGCGTGCGCGGAATCCGAAACGGGCAACCGGCGAGAAGACCCGTGCCGAAGACGACCGACAAGCTCCAGGCGACTGCCGAGGCCGGTCGATAGAAGTCGAGCCCCAGCAACCACGAACCGGCCAGCAAAGCCGCCGCAAACCAGAATCGCATCACGGCGTGGCCTCCTTGCCGGGCGATTGTCCGGAGGAAGAGTCCTGGGCCGGGGCCGACTGCCCGGCCACGTCGGGCATGCTCTCTTCCGACATCTCCTCCTCAGACTGCTCAGACTCCTCCGGTTCCGGAGGCGGCTCGGGCGGGGTCCACTTGCGGCCGTTCAACTCGGCGAAGAACCATCGCCAGAACTGGGAGTTCTCGCGCACGACGCGGGCCGGCCCACCGTCCTCCGACTCCAGGTTCTTGTTCGTGGCGAAATAGGTGTCGCCGAAGAGGAAGACCTTTCCCTGTCCGACCCTGGCCGACACGACCACCGGGCGATCCCCGAAACCTCGCACAAGCGGTTCAGAATTCCTCTCAGTGCCCTCCACGGGCCATCCGGCATAAAGACCCACGTGGACCTGGTACTTGCCCGTATCGACATACGGCGTGCGGAAATAGCCCATAGGCTCGGGCTCGCGACGGGGATCGTCCGGGGCGAGCGGCGAGAGCGGCACGCGCAGACCGAACTCGTCGAGCAGCGACTGGACCGGGCCAGCGTCGTTGGCCCCCGCCATGCAGAGCAACACGCCTCCTCCTTCCACGAAGTTACGCACGGCGAGCGTCTCGGCCTCAGAGTAGCGCCGGGCCGGGGCGACGGCGATCAGCATGCCGGCCCGATCGAGCTGCTCCTCGCTCCAACGCCGCATGACGATCGGGAGATAGCCGTTGCGCATCAAGTTCAGTTGCAGGCCGGCCAGGCCGTCGTCACTCCAAGGCACGCCGGCGGCCGCTTCGAGATGGGAGGCGTCGATGCAGGCGACCGGATTCGGCGTGCTCTCCCGGCCGTCGAAGAGGACCCTCGAACGTGCCTCACTCACCGCAGTCGAGGCGATGAGCAGGAAGGCAAACACCGACAGCGCCACAAGAAGGCGTCCCGGCTCCGCACGCCATCCGAGCAACCCGACGAGCCCAAGGCAGGCGAGCAACCCGAGGATCTGACGCCAGGCCGCCTGGGGACTCGACGCCCGTGCGGCCAAGTAGCCCAGGAGTCGGCCGGCGAACTCGTAGCCGTCGGCCAGGCCGAGGTTCTTCATCGGCGTCGCATCGGCCAGGACGACGACGGTGCCCTGGCCGACGTTCTGCTCCGCCGCCAGAACCAGATCGCCCAGCCGCTCGCCCGGGTCGAATCGCGATACACCCGTCAACGCAGCATCGCTTCCCGGATCGCTCCAGCCCGATCGCCCCACCAGCAGCGGCCGGGCCGGCCAGCCGAGGCGGATCGAAGAACCCCGGGCCAGTCCGAACCCGTTGGACCGGCCGTCGATTCCGATTCCCGCGGGATGGGCCACGGCCTCCAGTCCGTGCTGCCAGTGTGGGCAGCAGGGAAGGGCCGTATCGAACCGGACCTGCATCGCGGTTGTCGCCAAGAGGTCATCGAGACTGTTCGATTGGGCTGCCGCCAGGCCCCGCGGCTCCGCGAGGACCAGCAGCGTCCCGCCGGCGCGCACGTAGTCCCACACCCGCTCCGTCTGTTCGCTCGACCAGGGGATCGTCGGGTCGATCACGAGGAGCACGTCGGCGCCTTCCAACGACGCCGGAGAGAGATCGGTGGTGCGTGAGAACCGACCGCCGAACCCCTCGACCAGCATCGGGAGCATCCCGAACTGTCCGGCCGAGTCTTCACCGAAGCGATCGAACTGCGGCTTCTCCCAGTCGAGCGGCCCGTGCTCGTAGACCACGATCCTCCGGCCGCGGAGGTCGAGGCTGCCGGTCGACAGCGACGTGACCAGCGCCGCGAAGGCGGCCAGCGCCGCGGCCCCCAGACCGAGTGCCGCAAGGGAGTCCATCGCCGCGTCGGCCTGGCGGGGACGCCACGGAGAAGATGGCGGGAGTCCCGGGACCGCGGGCTCCTGCTCCGGGGCCGGCGTCCATCGGGCCCAGCGAAACATCGCGGCGGCGACGGCCGCATGGAGGAGAAGGGCGAGCAGCGGCAGGTTCCACGGAATCAACGTCCGCACCGCGTCGCCCCAGTACCAGGGCGGCGGGACGTAGAGGTCCGACTGGTAGAGGGGGGCCTCCACCAACGGCGTCTTGGGAATGGCAGCGAGGAGGTCGTGGCTGCAAGCCAGGACCATCAGGTAGATTAGGTGGCCGAAGAGAATGGCGGCCACGGCCACCGTCGCTCCGATGCGCCGGGGGGGCACGGTCTCGATGAACCAGCCCGCGTAAAACGCCGCCATCAGGACCAGGAAATCCAATCCGCCGAACGTCGCCCCCACGTTGAGCGGCCTGCCGCACATCGCGCCGGCGACGTGGCCCAACCCCTCGCCGACCGCGCCAAACGCCAGCCACACGGCCGGAATCGACGCGAAGGCCCAGCGGTAGACGGCCAGCGTGGCCACGGCCCAGGCAGCCACCACAAGGGCCCGGCGATCGACGCCCCGGGCAGTCCAGGCCACGGCCGCCAAGACCATGGCCACGGCGACCACGTTGTAGACGGCCATGGCGGGCACCGTGAGCCCGATCCCAACGGTCGTCGCGCCCGCAAGGACGACCCAGTCTACCGCGTCGAGCGCCCTCCTCGGCCATCCGGCCACCAGGACCACGGCGATTCCCAGCCAGGCCAAGGCATGCTGCAAGGGACTTACGAGGAACCCTGCGGCCCCGCCCGCGATCCACGCCGCCGCGATCCCGCCCGTCGAGGCCGCCACCGCACGCAACGAACACGCCTCCCCCTCCGCTTCCCACGCAACCTCCGCGGGAGCGCCTTCTCGGGGGACAAGCCCTTCGACGCGTCTTCTTTGCCTTGGATTCATAGCGCACGGTCAATGAAGACCGTGTAGTATGCCGCACGCTGCCGCCGCGGTCAACCGGAGTCACGAGAGCAGACAAGGCGGGGGGCAGAGCATAGTCGCGTCCGTCAGATGCCTCGAAGAGAATCCTTTCGCGCGGGTGCCCGTTGTCGGCGAGGCTGGAGATTGTGTGCCACTGCTTGACCGGTGCCGGCCCTTGCGCCACGCTGCCACCGGGGATTCCCTGCCGGCACCGGCCAAGCAGTGCGACGGTAGCCGCAACCGTTGGGTTGTTCTCACTGCTTGGCCGCTGCCGGCACTACGTATTCCCCATCGTCGAGTGACTCTGCCGGCAGCGGCCAAGCAGTGGCACACCGTTCACTCCTGACCAAGGGCACCCGCGCGCTGGATCGCCTGACCGACTCTTGTGCCTGACGGGCCCTTTACTCTTCCTCTTGGAAAGGATGCCATTTGGTTTTCCCAGTGTAGGCCGGTACGCAGCATCGGGCGAAGCCCCGTCCCAGCTTCGTGCGGAAGTACATATCAGCTCCGAAGAATTGATCTCCTATCAGCAGACTCTTGATATGACCTAACGCCGCCGGCTCTCTCGCAAAATGCTCTTGAAGATTCCCCCGAGTGTCCTCCTCCTCGTGCCGCGATGCCAATCCGAGTCGCTCAAGATTGCTCCACGCCAACCCCCTGTCCCGGAACAGGGGCTCTTGAGGAAGGACGATCTCAAGGAACCCTTTATGATCGCTGCCCTTGCCGCTGAACGCCGTTTTGCCTATGGCTTCAGGCCGCTGCTTCTCGACTCGGCGGAAGAAACGGAACCGTCCAACGTTTGCCTCGCCCTGCTTCCAAGTTTCCCATGTTGCCACCAAGCCACTCGAAAAACGATACGGCGGCGTCCCCAGTCCGTCTGGCAGACTGACTTCCGTGCCGTAGGGCATGATCTGTAGCATCATCGCGTCAAGTGGCGACAACTCTTGCAGCAGACGTGGGAACGATGGATGCACATCCTGCTGCCGCTCACGGTCCATCATGCTGGCCAGCAACTTCACGTAGTAATCCCGCATCTGGGACTGGTCGGCTTCTGTCCTGATGGCGGCTACGATGGGAAATAGGAGTGCTGGCTTGGCATCCACGAGAGTTCGGGGGGGACCGCGCCAACTGCCTGAGCAACCCAATCATTCAGCCTCGCCGAAGCGCCTTGAATCGCGGTGAAGAGCGGCTGAAGTACCATTCTTGTCGTCTTTGACAGTTCCTCCATCAACTGCCCCAACTCCTTGGTTCCCCTTTCCAGACCATCACTGTAGACTTTTTGCGCGAGCTTCGAATCAGCGACAAGAGGGTCTGCTTGAATCCCCGGGCACGGCACGTTTGGTCAAAGCAAGCCTCTTGTGCCTTCGGCACCCCGCGTCGCTTCGCTCCGTCCGCCCTACGTGACTGCCTCGCAGTTGCTTGCGACTGCCGGTCTCTCAGTATTCGACCGCGATCCGTTGACCTGATTCGCTGGAGCGGCGCATCGACTCGATGACCACGGCCACCCGGTAGCCGTCTTCGAAGGTGGCGGTGCACGAGCTCAGGGGCTTGTTGTTGGCCACGGCGTCGAGGAAGAGGAACTTTTCGATGATGTGGCAGTGTTCCCAGCCGATGTTGTGGCCCGACGGCCACCAGGCGCCGGCGTAGGGGTGGAAGCTCTCCGTGACGTTTACCTCGGTGAAGCCGAAGGTGGCGTTGTCGGGGCTGTCGGCCTGGCAGACGAAGAGGCTGTTGGGGTGTTCGAGGTCCCAGCGGAGCGAGCCCTTCGAGGCGTTGATCTCCCACGAGAGCCAGTTCTTGCGGCCCGTGGCCACCACCGACGACTCCAACACGCCGACGGCCCCGCTCTCGAAGTCCAGGACGGCCGCGGTGCCTTCATCGGAGGTGACGCTCGGATCGCCTGCCGACGGCCGGGCCCGGCCCGCATTGAACGTGCGCACGATCGCCGACACGCTCTTGATCTCGCCGACCAGGAACCGGCACTGGTCGATCGCGTGGCTGCCGATTCCCTGGATGCCGCCGGAGTGCGGCCAGGCGGCGTACCAGACGGCGTCCGGCGGGAGCGACGGATCGTGGCCGGCCATTTGCAGGTAGTTGATCCGGATGTGGTAGATCCGGCCCATCTTGCCCGACGCAATCAGGTCCTTCGCCAGACGCACGGCGGGCATGAAGCGGTAGTTGAACGTGCAGACCGCCTTGCCGGAAGCGGCCGCGGCCGCGTCGCGCATGCGACGGGCGTCGGCCGCCGAGACGGCCATCGGCTTCTCGCAGATCACGTGCTTGCCGCTGGTGAGTGCGGCGATGCTCGGCTCGACGTGGACCGGGTCGGGCCCGCAGTTGTCGAACACGTCGATCTCCGGATCGGCGGTCGCCTCGACCCAATCGGTCGTAAATCGCTCGAAGCCGTAGCGCACCGCCTCGCGTTCCACCTTCTTCTCATCCTTGTCGCACAGAAGCGACAATCGCGGCATGACGTTGGCCGAAGGGTAAATGTAGGGGATCTTCTTGTACGCGTTCGTGTGACACTTGCCCATGAAGCCGCATCCGAGCATCCCGATGCGCACCACCTTCCGCGGGTCCGGTCCGACGTTCTTGATAGTCATGATCTTCTCCCTATCCGTGCGTTCATGGAAAAGGGAAAAGGAAAAGGTGGGGGAAAAAAGGAACGAGGATTGGACCCAGGCTCCTTCTGCTCCTTTCCCCTTTCCCCTTCTTCTTTCCCCTTTTCCGTTTGTCTTTTCCCTTTTCCCTTTGTCTCTTCCCTTTTCCGTTTGTCTTTTCCCTTTTCCCTTTGTCTCATTCCAGCAGCGAAGACAGCCTTTCCCTCGCCCAGCGGATCGACGCTTCCACGTGGCGACGTTCGAGTTTCCACGATTCGGGACCGTCGGGCAAGGCGCCGGGCGGATCAGCCGCAATCGGGCGGTCCCACGATCTCTTCAGGTACCACGCCAGCCCGTCGCCCGGCGGGGCCGGATGACGCGGAAAATAGCCCTCTTCGAGGATATTGAGCGGAAAGAAGGCCCACTGCGAATGGATCTCGATGTTCAGGTGGATCGCCGGATGGTAGCCGTGGAGTAATTGGGCGATGGCGGCCACGTCGATATCCCCCTCCCCCAACGCGCAGTTCTCCAGCGCCAGGCCCTGCGGAGTACGGAGCACGCGGTAGTCCTTGAAGTGCGTGGTCAAGGCATACGGGGCCATGATGCCGGCCAGGCGGAGCGGGTCGTCGAGGTCGAACGCCAGGTTGGCGCAGTCGACCGTGAAACCAAAGGCCGGGCTATTGACCCGGGCGAGGATCGACGCCAGTTCGCGGACCGTGAAATCGGCGTGATTCTCCATGGCGATCTTCAGGCCCAGGTCCTCGGCCGCCTTGCACGCCTCGCGGAGAATGGCCACCGCGTGGTCGGCCAGGGCCGTCATGTCGTGGCCCTGGTCGCGGACGAAGAGGTTCCCGCCCACGCACCGCAGGATCGGCGAGCCGAGTTTTTGGGCCACTTCGAGGTGCTGGATCACCGTGCGGGCCTCGGAGACGTCGGCCTCGTAGCCGGCCTCGGCCAGGAGTTGACGCCCCTGGGCGGCCATGGGATGCCAGTGGAAGATCGAGCCCATGCCCAGATGGACATACAGGCCGTGTTCTTCCCCAAACCGCCGAATGGCCGCCAAGTCGGCATCGCGGAACGACTTAAACGGCGACAACTCGAAGAGCACCCCCGAAAGTCCCCACTCGGCCGCCAACTTCAACACACCGATCGGATCCAGCCCGGAATTCCGAACGGAATAGGAATCAAGACCGAGTTTCATGGCGTTGCTCCCGAGCCCCGAAGGGGCGGAATAGGAAAGCCCGGGGCGTTGCCCTGGGGCCAGAACCCATCACGACATTGGTAGCCCTGTAAGGGCGCGATAGCGATTCCGCCCCTTCAGGGCTTCGGTGATTCTTCCGGCTCGCGTCCCCAGGGCGTTG
>Ga0067045_1029310_pt1 | contig 21929 bp, 21 predicted proteins | sample TerdegcTABiofilm_FD_59184 | JGI IMG/M metagenome (GOLD analysis project Ga0067045, IMG submission 59184) | Combined Assembly of (Gp0054472, Gp0054536) Wastewater bioreactor microbial communities from Singapore -Terephthalate degrading...
AAATTCTCCTCTCTGTTATCCCGGGAGTTCATCTGACATAAACCGATTCTTAAGGTTCTCATTACCACTCCTTTCTCCAATCCTCAATATCATCGTAGGGATAGATGGGTCTCGGCAGCAGGGTATATTCAAGATTAAGGCAATTGACATCGGTTATACCCGGTGTTGCTACATCCAGGGTTTTTCTATTATACAGAACATAGTTATACCGGAAGGGAAAGAGGTTTTTTACCACCGTAACATCCGCCTTCCAGAGAGAGAGCCCAAGATCGGTAAAAAAAGAGGGAGTGCTGGCTGTGGCGGCAATCTCTGTAAGGATTATGTGGATCCCCTGGTATTTAAGGATCATTGTTCTTCCATATTCCGTCTCTCCCCGATAGATCACCTCTCCAAAAAAGGTAAGCGGCTTGTTGTACCTTTTTTCCAGGTTTCCTCCAAGATCCACCTGGACCTTCTCCCCTACCTGGTTGCTCCAGATCCTCTCCAAAGCAAAGGGGTCCCGGATGGGAATATAGGTTACCAGTTCCGGCGCCCTTTCCACAAAGGCCCGGGCTATCCAGGTATTCTCTCCTGGCGCGCCGGCCCCTACGGCATCGGAGACATCACAAATCACTATTGTGCCGGCAGCCCGGGCGAATTTCTTTTTAAGAGCAATCTCCACTGCCTCCTCCGCAGAGATCTGGGCAGGAATCGGAACCTTTCGGACCTGCCAGTTCTTCTCCGCCAATTCCTCCGCAAGTTTCGAAGCCAGGGCTCTGTTTCCATCGGTAATGGCCAGGGTTGTCCAACCCAGATCCGGCTCATCCAGCCAGATATGCACCATAAAATTGGATATATCCAGAACCTCAGGGTTTCTCTTAGCCTTCTTCATCCAGGAGAAGACCTTATTCATGGGATGGATAAAATCTATATTCATTCCTCCGCCGGAAAGCAGGGCCATCTTCCTTGCCTCCATAACCGGTTGTATCTCCCCAAAAACCGTTTTTATAAGGATTTCACCGGAGGTGTAGCCTGTCTCAAAGAAGTCCCTATGGGGATTGGTCTTGTAACCCACAATCGCCGTAGCCAGGTCCACCCTTCTTTTGGTTACATTGGCATGAAGGTCAAAGGAGACCACCACAGGCACCTCGGTACCGACAACCTCCCTTACCCTTTCCAGTATATCCCCTTCCGGATCCCGCAGACCCATCACCCCCATGGCGCCGTGCATAACTATGTAGATTCCATCCACGCGGCCGGAATTGCGCAGTCCTTTTATAAGTTCATTAACCAGGTACTCATACACATTCCTCTCCAAGGGCCCGCCGGAAACAGCATTTGCCCGGATTATCGGGATGATCTCTATCTTACCCTGTCCTATCTTTTTAACAGCCTCCATAAATCCTCCGATAGCGGATTTTGAACCTTCATACTCTTTCAGGATCTCAGTTCCGAAAAAGAGACCCGAGGCTTCAAATTCCGCCATTCCCGTGGGAACAGGAGAAAAGATGTTGGTTTCCTGGGATATCTGGGCAAGAATTATCCTCTTTGCCTCCCCTGCCGGAGGGGTATACCCGGGGCTTTTTGTGGTGGCACAGGATTGGATAATTATAAAACCAACTATCACAACGGTAAAAATCAGGATTCTAGGTTTTCCGTTTTTCCAAGAGATCATATTCTACTCCTTCTCCGAGAGATATCTATTATTACCAGAAAAACTGGAAGAAAAAAAGTAGGCTTTCTGGAGGGGAGGGGGGGAATGCTGAACAAAATTAAAATTGCTTATTGCACTTGAGAATTATTAGCATTATAATAGGCGTAAGGAGTTGCCTATGCCTGAAGAGTTTAAAGCGGGCTGCGCCCGCCCCACAGGCGGTCCTGTGGGAGAGGAACCGGCGCCGGCCGGCAAGGAAGAAACAACTGTAGTAAAGGAGGATAAAAAAGTTATGATTCAAGTTGGGAAAAAGGCTCCCGATTTTACTGCACCGGCTTACCATCAGGGTAAGTTTGTAAACATCCGGCTTTCGGAATATCTGGGGAAGTGGGTACTGCTCTGCTTCTACCCGGGTGATTTTACCTTTGTATGAGCTACCGAAATTTCGGCGGTCGCCGAAAAACATGCCGAGTTTGAAAAACTTGGAGTACAGATCCTTTCAATGAGTATTGATAGTGTCTTTGTTCATAAAATGTGGAATGACCATGAGCTTTCAAAAATGGTCAAGGGAGGAGTTCCCTTTCCAATGTTGTCTGATGCCAGCGGTAAGGTGGGTACAACCTATGGTATTTACGATTCCGATGCCGGGGTTGAAACCCGGGGCAGATTTATCATAGATCCGGATGGAATCGTCCAGGGCTACGAGGTCCTGACTCCGCCGGTAGGAAGAAATGTTATGGAATCCTTCCGCCAGGTTCAGGCCTTCCAGCTTGTACGGGCAAGTAAGGGTTCCGAAGCCACTCCCTCGGGGTGGAAACCAGGTAAAATGACCCTTAAACCTGGTCCTGGACTTGTGGGAAAGGTTTGGGAGACCTGGAAAACCAGCATGGCCTTCGATGAATAGATAATACGCCTTTCTAGATGTTTTACCCGGGGCTGGCTGGTTTCCGGTCAGCCCTATTCCAAACCCAGCTTCTTAAGCTTTGGGCTTATTACCAGCCTGCAGTATCCTGCAAAGGGGTTGTTTTTATAATAATCCTGGTGATATTTCTCCGCAGGATAAAATACACTCTCCTGTACAACCTCGGTTACAATCCTGTTTTTATACACCCTAGAGGCTCGGACCAGGGCTTTTTCCACTTCCTCTTTCTCTGCTTCAGTTTTAAAAAGGATAATAGACCTGTACTGAGTTCCCACATCCGCTCCCTGGCGGTTCAGCGTTGTTGGATCATGGGCCTGAAAAAAGAGGTCCAACAGCTCTGCAAGGCTGATTAAGCCAGGTTCATAGGTAATCTTAACCACCTCGGCATGCCCTGTGTCTCCATCACAGACCTCTCGGTAGGTTGGATTCTTTACCGTACCACCGGCATAACCGGATACAACCTCTTTTACACCTTCGATTCTTTCAAAAATCGCTTCCAAGCACCAGAAACATCCGCCACCTAAAATTATGTAATTCTGCTCCTTATTATCCATATTAACACCACCCTCTCCCCAAACCGGGAAAATTACAGTAAAAAGAAGAGAAAGTATTATAACATTTTTCATATATTAAATATAACAAATGTTTAACGGCTGGTCATCTTTTTCTTTTGTTATGATCAATAATCGCCCTAAAAATCTCTCGGCCCCGGGGTGGGACAAATCCCCGCTGTATGTTTTCCTGACAAACCCTGTACATCCGCCTCCAATGTGCAAATAGATCACTATAAGCCCGTGAGAGGGAATTCTCGGGATCATAAATATGGGCAGGCTCCGAGTTTGCTCCGTTCAATTCAATAATTTTAAAATCCCCTTCCTCTATCGCCTTCAGGGATTTTGTGCGGATATCAAAACGCCCAATGTAAAACCCTTCGATCCCGGCGGCGATTCTGTCCAGAACTTCAATATGCTTCTCTGTTATAAGACTGTTCCCGTCGTAAAACGTAGCTCCGCGGCAGTGATTCCCCGATTCCAGAAGGGGAACCCTGTACGCCGCTTCCGGCACAGAGGAGAAGAATTCCGGCGAATAGGTATTCTGTAGGGTCTCCCAATGATACTGCGTGCGTTCATTTTGCCTGCAGAGCTCCAGAACCGTGGAGTGCCCATCGCCAGTAACAGTGAGGAGTTCTTTTATAACTAAGGATGTTAAAGTACCCCTTGGTTCTCCGGGAAAACGGCAGTAAAGGAATCCGTATTCATTTAATTCCGTTACATACTCCTGGAGTATAAGATCCCGGTTTAATCTGCTCAAATAGCTGGAGACCTGCTCTGGAGAATTCAGCTTTTCCACTCCCCAACCCCTCTCCCCCCTGTTGGGTTTTAGTATAATAGGAAAGGAGATTCCCTTTTCACTCATCCTCTTTAGGATCTCCTCTGCAGAGAAAGCTTCCTCTACATACACTGTTTTAGGTATATTCCTTTCCGGTAGAAGCCTCAGGATGTCGTATTTTGAATACTCCACAAAGCCGCCGAATTCCATAACAGGATTGGCTGCGGCAATAAAACCTAGGGATCTGATTTTAAGAGCCAGGTAAAGGTAATAAAAGTATATTGGGGTGTAGAAGAGCCAGTAAGGCCAGAACTCCCATCTAATTGCTTTTTTAATATTCATCTTCCGGTTCATCCAGTTTGTTGATATAAAAATTCAATAATAAAACTCTCCTATAATATACCAAAATCTTCTATTTTTCCAACAAGATTCGAGACTCTATATACAGATCCTCCTTGCAAAAAAGTCTATCTGCGGATATACTTAACATCGGTTTAGCTATGGTAAAAACTCTGGAAGAAAAGCTTACAATTCTTGCCGAGGCAGCCAAGGACGATGCCTCCTGCTCCTCTTCCGGCAGCGGAAGATCCAACACCGGCGGATTGGGCAGCGCGGCTCCTGCCGGGATCTGCCACTCCTGGGGTGCCGACGGTCGCTGTATCTCCCTCCTAAAGGTCTTAATGACAAATTACTGTATCTATGACTGTGCATACTGCAGAAACAGATATTCCAATGATATTCCCAGGGCCTCCTTTACTGTGGAGGAACTCTGCGATCTTACCATAAATTTTTACCGCAGAAATTACATCGAGGGGCTATTCCTCAGCTCCGGCATTGCTGGGGATCCCGATTTTACCATGAGAAAGATGTACAAGGTTGTAGAAAGATTACGGAATTTCTATGGTTTCGGGGGGTACATCCATATTAAGGCGATTCCTGGAGCTTCCAATGAGGTTATTGAAAAAACCGGTTTCCTGGCCGACCGAATGAGTGTAAATATTGAACTTCCAACAGAGGAATCCCTCAACCGCCTCGCTCCCCAGAAGGCGAAGGAATCGATCTTTACTCCCATGTCCTTAATCAGAGAAATAGGGAAGTATTGCGGTAGAAAGAGTCTCTCTTCTGCCCAGCGGGGGATTCCGGGAGTGTCCGACGGAACTTATCAAGAGGGCTCTCTACAATTTGGAGAAGCGGCGGAAGCGCCTATACCCTACAGGAGCAAAAGCGGGGAAAAGCTCTTTGTTCCTGCAGGCCAGAGCACCCAGCTTATAGTAGGAGCCAGCCCTGAATCGGATTTCCAGATAGTGAGACTTGCCCAGGGTTTATACAAAAGTTTCGGCCTTAAAAGGGTATATTACTCCGCCTATGTTCCAATTAACCGGGATCCCAGGCTTCCCCTCATTGCAAAACCTCCACTGTTGCGGGAACACCGGCTTTACCAGGCAGACTGGCTTATGCGGTTTTATGGTTTTAAAGCCGAAGAGATTGTTACTGCCCAGAACCCACTGCTCGATTTCGAGGTAGATCCAAAAGCCTCCTGGGCCCTCGGCAATATCTCCTTCTTCCCAGTGGAGGTCTTAAAGGCGGATTATTACACCCTCCTGCGGGTTCCCGGAATCGGGGTTCTCTCGGCAAGAAGGATCCTTGCTGCCCGGCGGTCGGGAAGGCTCGATTTCCTGGGTCTTAAAAAGGCCGGGGTGGTGCTTAAAAGGGCAAAATACTTTATCACCTGCGGAGGAAAAGCCTATGAACCCCTTCCCCAGGATCCCTGGATCATCCGCAGCCTGATAACCGATCCTAGACCTATTAGCCTCTCCGCACCGGAGGGACCAAAGCAGTGGGAGCTCTTTTCATGACACATTCCTCTTCTTGGTACGCCCCGGACAAAAAACCTGCCGACGGAAGTTCTTGCCAGCTATCACCCCTTCTCCTCCTCTACCCCTATGTGGAACCCCTGGAGGGGGGATTTTCCGGTTTTCTCTGTGCCGCCTTCGAAGCTTACAGGTACGGGAACCCCTCCCTCCGCTTCTGTCCGGATTCCGGGGAATTCCCAACCAGGAACAGCGCCCCTCTGATTTTTGAAGAGGTCCAAAGGGTGCCATACTCCCCGGACAGGGCAAAAAGGGTTACAGAAGGGATAATAAAAAGAATCGGATTTCAGGGTTTCAATACACTCTACCATGCCTTTCTTTCCGATTACTCGGAAAGGGAGGAGAGGATCTTCTCTTTAATTAAAAAGATAATGTCTATAAATGATCCAGGCATTCTGTACCGGCTGGATGTAGAGGAGGCTGTTTATATAGTAAAGGCAGCAAAACGCACAGAGATGCAGGCCCATCGGTACATGGGTATACTGCGGTTTTCCTATTTAAAACCTGTCTACTATGCCGCCCTGGAACCAGACTGCCGGGTTCTGCCTCTCCTTGCCCCCCATTTCTCCAACCGCTTCCGGGACCAGGGGTGGATTATCCATGACACCTCCAGGAAAGAGGCCCTGATCTGGACAGGGAAGGATCTCAGATTTATCCAGGATCTTACCCTAGAAGGAGGGCTTACAGAAAAGGATCCCTACGAAGACCTCTGGAAAAGGTACTTTCTTGTAAGTCCTGTAAAGGAAAGATCAAATCCGGCTTTACAGAGGAATTACCTTCCCCGGAAGTACAGATCCAATCTGACTGAGTTTAAATAATCCCTTTCATGGTATATTCTTAGTAAAACCGGAGGAAAAGATGACGGAAGATCTTTTTGTAAGCCTGAGTTTTAGCAATACCGAAGGGATTGTTATATTCTGTAATGCCGGCTCGGGTAAGGTCGAGACTTCGGGGACCTGTTCTTGGGAGGATCTCGATGCCGAAGCTTCCCGCTCCCCTGATTCTTCTACACTTTTGGAAACAAGATGGGCATTTCTCACCAGTCTGACAAAGTCCCTGTATCAAAACTGGGGATCTGGGGAATCCTCCATAAGGGGCCTTTCCTTTTCCAGCCCTCAGGGAGTCTTAGTCTTTCTGGACGATTCAGGCAAGGTTCTTTCTCTACTGCCGGAGGATAAGCCCAGCCATGGTACCACCCCCGGGAAAATAAACCTGCGGGGGGGCTTCCCAAGCACCCTTTACCCCAGGACCCTATCCTCCAATACTCTCTTTGAAGGAGATCTCGTTACCCTCCGGCTTAAAAAGATAAAAAGTGAAAACCCGACTCTTCTTAAAAAGGCTTCAGCTCTCCTCTTCCTAAGCGACTGGATGGGTTACAAACTCTCCGGCCAGCTTTGCCTGGATGCTTTACAATTAGGCACTTCCGCTCTTTTTGATTCCTCCGCCGGGACTCTTAACTATGTTGAACTTGAACGGTTGGGCATCCCGGCAGGTCTTATCCCACAGACCCGCCTTCCTGGGGATAAACCCCTAACCCTGACAAAGGGAGCAGCAGAGAAGCTTGGATTCCCCGCGGATACCCCCCTGATCTGGGGAGGGGGAAATGTCTCTCTAGCCTCTTTTGCGGAAGATTTTTCTGCCTTCCTTGGAAACCCCTTCAGCCGGATGATCCCTATAGGCACCCTACAAAAGGAGCATTTTTTCAGACAACTCCTTTCCAATCTTCCCGGCGGCGCCTCCTTTTCCGGGGAATTTGCCGGAGAATCGGGTTTTTCGGCTGGTTTGGGAACACTTCTCTGTGCCGCTTCGGTTTCAGACTCAGAAGGCGACCCGGAATATGGGAAGCCCCAACAGCGGGTTTTCCCGGAAAGGGACTCATGCACCGCAGCCGAGATCCCGCCCTTATTCCAGCGTAATTTGGGATTAAAAGTCAACTGGAATAGAGAAAATCCCGTTGATGTACGGGAGATCCTTGTGGAGGTCAACAGGTCTCTTTTTAAAAAGGGTTGGATAACCTACACTGGGGGAAACATAAGTGTAAGAGCTAGAGAGAATCGGGAGGAGATCTGGATTACTCCCGGTGGCATCAATAAAGAAAAACTTAACAGCTCCAGCCTTGTACGGATAGATCTATCCGGCGGTCTTTTAAGCAAGGGGCCGTATAAACCCTCCAGCGAGTTTAAGGTTCACACAGAGATTTATTTAAGAAGGAGGGATATTCAAGCCGTAATCCATACCCACACACCCTATGTTACTCTAATGGGTCTAACGGATACTGAATGGCTTCCCATTTCCGCAGAGGGCGGGTTATTCGGAACTTTACCGGTGGTTTCCTATCTGAAACCCGGGACCAAAGAGCTTGCCCTTAAGGTTGCAGAGGCTATCGGATCTACAGGTTGTTGTGTTCTTATGGAGAATCACGGCCTTATAGTTGCTGCCGGGGATCTTTGGAAAGCCGCAGAGTTAACGGAGATCCTTGAGCTTCAAGCCTTCAAACTGATTACTTGCAGAATGATGGGAATTATACCTAAAACCTGCAACCCTTTTGATGATCCAGGGTCAGTAAGATAAAGCTTAGAAAAAACCCCATCCCAGGAACACGGGAAAACCCTTAATTTAATTCTAAGCAAAAGGAAAGCATTAAATGCCAGAAACACTGACCTTAAAAAAAGAGACAACACTGCAGACCCCGTCGGAGGAACTACTCAATGCCATAACCCACGGCATAGGAGCCATGCTCAGTATTGCCGGGCTTGTTGTACTTGTAACCCTTTCTGCAAAACAGGGTGATCCCTGGAAAATTGTGGGATTCAGCATCTACGGATTTACCCTGGTTCTCCTGTATACCATGTCCACCCTTTACCATTCCTTCCGGGCTCCAACGGTAAAAAAGGTTTTCAATTACCTGGATCATTCCTCTATCTACCTTCTGATTGCAGGAACCTACACTCCCCTTACACTGACAGCCCTTCGCGGCCCCTGGGGTTGGAGCCTCTTTGGAGTAATCTGGGCCATGGCAATTGGGGGAATTGTGCTTAAGATCTTCACCCTCGGGAAAAAGAGTATACTCTCCGTTGTTCTTTACATAATCATGGGTTGGACAGCCGTAGTAATTGTAAAACCCCTGATTCAGATGCTAACTCTTGAGGCTCTTCTCTGGATTGTAGCGGGGGGCATCTTCTATACTGCAGGGACGATCTTCTACAGCCTGAAAAGAATCCTTTACACCCATACCATCTGGCATCTCTTTGTGCTTTTCGGAAGCCTTTGCCACTTTTTCTGCATGCTCTCCTTGGCAAGACAGCCGTATTAGTTTAGGGAGGGCTTGAAACCTGTCCTGGCAATCACTGTGTAGATTCCTCCCTTGGCAGAAAGGGCATCCTCCCAGCAGAGATCAGGCTTACTGTTAAAAAGAAGGTCCGGGTCCGCTGGGTTGAGAATCCAGCAGGTCGTAAGGAGTTCCGACTCCAGCTGTCCCACTCCCCAACCGGAGTACCCAGCAAAAACCCGTATTCGCTCTCTCTCCCACTGCGAAAGATTTGGCCAGATCCTCATAAGGTCCTGAATCAACAGCCTGGTTACAGGCTCATAAACCACACCTTTTACCGGGCTCAGGGCATGTTCCCCCAGAGGAAGGTTGGGCAGAGCATCGTGTAAAAGGAAGAGATACTCCCTCTGAACCGGACCACCTAGGAATACCTGAAGTTCAGCCAAAGGAGTATCCATAACTTCAGGTAAAACTGAGCCTAAAAGCACATTGGAAAGCCGGTTTATTACAAGCCCAAAGGCACCTTCCTGATTGTGTTCCACCAGCAGGACTACCGTTTTGTAGAAATTCGGATCCCGTAACTCTGTATCTGCAATAAGAAAATACCCTTTTAAATACTTGGGAGCATCCTTTTCCTGCATAATTAGAATATACACAACAAAAATGACGGTGCCAAGAAATAAATTGACCCGGCATTTTACATGCTTTATAATTTTCCCATAAGTAAATAGGAGGAAAAAAAGATGATTAAAAATTTATCCCTTTCCATCGATAAACTGACGGCTATCAATGATTTTCTCATAAAAAAACCAAATCCAATAACAGACAGGATCTCGGAGATCCTGGAAAAACATGGAGGTGCCGAAAAGATCAATAAAACTGCAAGAGAAAATGGAAAGCTTTCCGTTCTTCTTGAACGAGTTGGAGAAAAGAATAAAAGATATCTGGAGGATCTTAACTGGCTTTCCGAAAAGGTCAAAGGGGGAGAATTCTGCACAGCGGAAGAGTTCAGAAGAGACAGGGGCGGGAAGGATCTTCCCGAACCTCTAGACGATTCCTACCAGGTTACGCTGGAGATATCCGCCCTGCAGTATTTTCCCTGGATTATTGCAGAGGCTAAACAAGCCCTTTTAATGAGGGAACTGATGCCCGGCAGGTTTATCCGTGTAAGGGCAATGAAGGAACAGGAGGAGGACGGGGATCTGCCAGCAGTGGCGGCGGCTATGAATATTCTGGGAGCCTCCTGGGTGGAAGCCCTGGATACCAAGGGCACAGACGGCTCCAATCTTCATCTTGGAGGGCCGGAGACCATAACAGGGTATTTCGGTGGAATAGGAGAACCCAATGATTATCCTTACCTTTGGCTGGAAGAATACCTCTATTATTACATGAATTACGGTGTAAAGCAGGTCTTGAATATAAATGGAGGGACAATTCTAGCGGGGTACCTTCTCTACAAACTTGGTGTGGATATCGAGTTTAAGATTTCTGTTTTTGTAGGCAATGATAATCCCTTTATGATTCTCTGGACCCTTATGACTGCAAAACTTCTCTCCCGGGACGACGGAACAACACCGCTTATTGGTTTTAATCTTTCCAATGCAGTTAATAACTGGACCATAGAAAAAACAGCGGAGATCAGGAAGGCCTTTGGTTTTGAAAAACAGGTCCGGATAGAGCACCACATAACAGAAAGCTACAAACATATCGTTAGACAGCCTTACGATCGTCTTGAAGAACTGGTAGAAATTGCAGGAAGGGTAAAGAATATCTCCGCAAAGCATGAAGGGGGCACGCCGGTTGTAGAGGCTGAAAGAAAGCACCCATCGGATATCCTTGAATATTTTATGCCCAAGGCGGAGATCCTTAAACAGAACCTTATGGAAAGCCTGCAGGTTAATTATTTGGACAAACATGCAGCGGTGCAACGAACAGCCCTCGCATTACTTAAGGCAGGAATACCCGTACTCTCCTCTCCCTGTTAGGGATAAAGGCATTGTCAAAGCTCCGGGGTTTCTATACTGTAAAAAAATGATTACTTCGGAAGAACTAGATTCAATTGAACAAACAGCCCTTAAAGCCTCTGCCAAAGCGGCAGAGGTTCTTTTAAAACATATCCGTACAAAACAGATCTACGAAAAAGGCTCCTCCAACAACCTTGTCACTGCAGCGGACCTGGAAGCCCAGGAAGTAATCCAGGAGATAATAACAAAAGCCTTTCCGGATCACTCCTTTTACAACGAGGAGGGAGAGGACAAGGACAGCCTGGATTCGGAGAATCTTTGGCTGATCGATCCCCTGGATGGAACCACAAACTATGCCCACGGTATTCCGATCTATTGTACCTCCATTGCCTATGCCCGGAAAGGAAAGGTACTGTTCGGATCGGTATTCGACCCCAATCTTAAGGAACATTTCACCGCTAAAGCCGGGAAGGGGGCTTTTATCAACAGTGAACGGATCTCCGTTTCCCAAAGGAGTTCTTTAAAGGAGTCGGTGATTGCCACGGGGTTTTACTACGACCGTGGTACAATAATGCGACGGACCCTGAGGTCTATCGAAGTCCTCTTCAACAACGGTCTTAGGGGAATACGAAGGATGGGAAGTGCTGCTTTAGATATCTGTTGGGTAGCAGCGGGCAGGTTCGAAGGATTTTTTGAATATAAACTCTCCCCCTGGGATTTCGCCGCGGGAATGCTGATTGCCCGGGAGGCGGGAGGAATATGTACGGATATTAAAGGGGAAGAGCTTTCCCTTGAATCCCGTAATATCGCCGTATCCAACGTACTCATTCACGGGGAGATGCTTAAAATGCTTGAGACCACAAGAAATATAAAATAGATCCCAGGGATTAATACCCCCGGGATCTATAACCTGATACACAGCGGATTTATAGATTACCCTTAAGGAAGAATAGAAGACTTAATATTCATCTGCTCCATCGGTCAAGATAATCTCCATAGAATCTGCCCCCCGGGCAACCGCCTGAATAGCCGCATTTACGTAGGTTGAATTTGCATCGGCAGGGATCTTGGCGCAGAAAATCAGTATATAGTTTCCGCTACTTTCAATGGCATACCAGCTTCCTATAATCTTGTCGTAGCTGTCCAATAATACGGTCTGTGCTGCTGCCTGCGGAACCGATCCTGGATACTTTGCTGCCATGGACCAGACCTCTCTTATCTCCTGGCTTCTGGAGGTATTAGTTCCGGAATTGATAAAGATCAGCTGAGTTCTGCCGCTACCAACATCTAGGATCAAGCGGAAGTCGTTATCCGAATCAATATCATAGGAAAAACCGAGGGAATTCAATACCTTCATTACGCGTTCATCCGTCTGATCGGCGGAAAAAAGAGAGAAACATAAGAGGAAGAAAAGGACAAATAGAAATAGTCGTTTCATTTTTCCACACTCCTTTGGTAAAGTAATTAATTCCAGTATAGATCAAATGATTGATATTTCAAAGGGATTTTATTTTTTTTATAGGTAAAAATCAAAACTGATTTTTTTTTCTAAAGGGAATATTCTTCCATAATCTTAATGAATTCATCAAAAAACCGTCTGGCCCCTCCAGAATCTTCCCCCGCCCCCTGCCAGAAAGGCGCCTTTCCTCCTCCACGTCCGCAGATCGGAGTTAAAAGCCTTTCCTTATGTTTGTTAAAGGAAAATTCCGGGGTTTGTACAGCAATAAGCCATTCCAGGGATCCCTCCAGCCGGTTAACCAAAGCCAGGGGTGTGTCTACTGTTTTTATTATCCTCTCCGCCACCAGCCGGATAAAACCTTTATCCTGATTCTGAAATTCAAAAACCAGTACGTTCCTTTGCCCATCCTCCCGAAGGGCAAGGAGCAGATACTCTGCCCAAGCGGAGGCTGCCTGATCCCTGTAGAAGACCTGTCTGCCCACTGCCTCGGTCAGCTGATTTTTCTGAACCTCCGCAGCCTCCAGGAGTTTCTCCAGGGGGGAAGAGAGCAGGATACTTAAGGATTTTAAGGTTTTCAGGTTCTCCCTGTAAGAAGCTACCGCAGGATCCCCAAAAAGCCAATGGGTTCTTATATGACCCCGAATCTTCTCGTTTCCAATCCAAAGGGCTGTTTTGATCTGAGAGGTATCGGAAACATGGATCCCGCCACAGGGGGTAGTGTCATATCCCTTTAAGGAGACAACTCTGATGGAACCGGAGACCGTAGGTTCCCTCCTAAGCTCCAGGTTTTCCAAATCCTTCTCTGTAATCCAGGAGGATTCCAGAGAAAGACCTTGGCGTATAATCCGATTCGCCTCCTCCTCCACCTCCCAGGCTTCCTGCTCGGAAAGCTCTGCAATATCCAGCTCAATAGTTGTATCCTTTTCTCCGAAATGAACGGAAACTGTGTTCCACCCCTTAAGATGATAAAAAACCGCAGAGACAAGATGCTGCCCCGAGTGCTGAACCATATAATAATAGCGGTGGTTCCAGTCAATCTCCCCGGAAACCTCTTCCCCTTCCGGTATTTCGGATACGTAATGAGCCACTCCTTGGGGAGTTTTTTTTACATCCAGAACAGGAATTCCCGACAACCAGCCTTTGTCCGCCGGCTGTCCGCCTCCTTCCGGATAGAAACAGGTAGCATCCAGGTATAGCCGGAAAATCTTCCCCTCTGGGACAACTTCCTTGATCTTGCTTGAGAATTTTACCTTGTACTGGTCTTGATAATAAAGCAGGTTTTTCATGTTTTTCAGATTACTAGATACGGATGGTTTTTACAACCGCAGGGGGATTAAGCAGTTATACAAGAGATGTGTCTTACTGTATACTCCTCTTTATGATGGAATATGATTATTTAGAAAACCTTCCAGAGGTGATTTTAAAACCCAAAAAGGAGGATCCTTTGCGGGGAGGACATCCCTGGATCTTTTCCAAAGCCCTGGCAAGCAGCCCCTCCTGTAAACCCGGAACCCTTGTAAAGGTTAAAGATTCCCAGGGCCGTTTTGTCGGTCTGGGTAGCTTCCATCCGGGAAACAGTATAAGGGTCAGGATCTTTACCAGGGTCCCGGAGCCTATCGATCTCTCTTTTTTTACCAGGAAAATCGAGGAGCTATATAATACCAAAAGGAACTTTCTCCCCCCCGATACCAGCGGATTCCGTATTGTTCACGGAGATGCCGATTCTCTACCGGGTCTCGTGGTGGATATATACGACAGAACCCTGGTCTTTCAGATTACCACCGCAGGGATGGAGATCTACAGACCGCTGATCCTAAAGGCTCTGGTCAATCTCTTTAACCCAGAGGCTGTTGTAGAAAGATCGGATCTTGAATCCCGGAAAGAGGAGGGATTACAGCCCCTTCCCGTTAAGGTCCATTACGGCATTATAGCTACCCCTGTAATCTTTAGAGAGGCAGGCGTTTCCCTTCTTGCCGACCCCCTGGGGGGACAAAAAACAGGATTCTTCCTGGACCAGCGGGAGCTTCGTGAGATTATCCGGGAATACAGCAAAGACAAACAGGTGCTCAACCTCTTCTCCTATACAGGAGCCTTCTCCGTTGCCGCAGCCCTCGGCGGTGCCCTTAAGGTAACCAGTGTGGATACCTCCCAAACTGCTCTTTCCTGGATAGATAAGCTCCTTACACAAAACGGTATTACAGCATCGGAAGAAAAGTATCCCAAGATCTGCAGTGATGTTTTTTCTTTTTTATCCCAGGAAAGTAAAGACCCAGGCAAGTACGACCTTATTATCTGCGACCCCCCAGCCTTTGCTAAAAAAGTCGCCCATAAGGAGGAAGCTTCCAAGGCCTATATCCGCCTAAACCGCCTTGCCCTCTCCACCCTTAAAAGGGGAGCAATATTCATAACCAGCTCCTGCTCCGGTATCTTTACCTCTCAGGATTTTCAAGATCTTATCAGGATTGCCGCCGGCCAGTCCAAAAGGGAGCTTGTCCTTCTTAAAAGCCTTGTTCAACCCTTTGATCATACTGTGTCCTTTGGTTTTCCCGAGGGGGGTTATTTAAAAACCTTTGTAGGCTATGTGCGAGGGGTTCTACCGGAATAGTATTATTATTTATAAATTACTCTGCAGACTGCCTTATCCGGCAGTCTGCAGAAGGTTTCTATTTCTTATAAACATTGAGATATAGAGCAAGAACGAGAAATATCTCTCTGGAGGAGGCGGAAAGCTCCTCAGCTTTTAGGATTTTTGCTATATCCTTTATCTCAATTTCTGGATTCTCCTGTTGAATTTCCAGGATCCTCTTTACCACCTCTGGAGCAATCGGCTTCCCTGTTCCAAACAAACCTTTATTGGATATAGTCAAGGCAGCCTCCCGCAAAAGGGTCAGCTCTTTTACAGACTCCTCATAACCCCCAAGAAGTTTTGAATGGCGGGAAGCAAGATCCTCATGCTTCTCCTCCAGGACAACATGACTTTCCTGCAATTTCTGATAATTCAGAGTCAACTCTTCGTGGCTCTCCTTCAGGGTTTGATACCTAGCCTCCAAATCCCGATGGTTTTCCTCCAGGGAGGTATGCAGCCCCTGCAGCCCCTCATGCTTATCCTGCAAATTATTATGCTTTTCAGCCAAGGCCGCGTGTTCTTCTGAAAGAAGCTTATGCCTTGCGGCAAGATCCTCGTACTTGGCGGAAAGATCGGAAAAATCCTTTTCCAGAACCGAAATAAGGTTAAAGAGGAATTCAGGGTCCTGGGCCTTCAGAAACTGCCCTGGATTTCTGATTGCCTCGGAAACTCTGTCGAGGAGCTGAACCTCGGTAAAATACCATCCCCTTAGGCGGATAAAATTGTTCTGTGATACTATACGGAAATCATACTCCAAAGTATCCCGGAGAAAGAACTGTAGACCCGCAGGTAGATGCCTGTTCAGGGTTATCCCTTTATAGCTGCTGTCCTGGATTATTATATTTGCATCTATCTGATCCGGGGTAATCCGCATCCTTATGGAAGATACTTTAAGGTAGGACCATTCTGAGAAGGTTTTAACCATTCCAGACAACCCAGTAACTGCCTGAAGAGAAAGGGTTCCTTCCAGAACAGCTGTAATTTCATTCCCCTTTTGGTCCCTTAAGGTATAAACAACAGTATCTCCCTCCTGTTTTTCCGATAAAACAGTCAATCCTGCCTCTGCAAAAGAAACGGAGAAAATGGGTGTGCTAATCATAAGGGAAAAAAGAAGATACCCTACCCATTTATTCAGCTTTTTCATTATTCTTTCTCCTGTGTTACTTCCAAGAGTATTTTATCAAAGGGCTGCATCTGTTTCTGCTCATCCCCCAATTCAAGAAGGGTAGCCTTTATTCTGCTGCCCTCCCGAACAAATCTGATTTTTCCGATATACTCTGTATCTTCCCGGAAAACCAGACCAAAATCACCATCCTTTACCTGATAGAGGTCGTGAAGGAAATAAGCAATATCCCTTGTATTTCTCGCATCAATAATGTATCCCGTCTCCCTGTTCTGCCGGACTAAGGCCTCCAGGGCATACCTATACTGATCAATATTGGATTGCAGGGAGTTTATGTTTTTGTTAAGTTGTGCTGCATTATCGTTTTTCCTTACCAGTGTTTCAGAGGCCTTTATCAGAATGTTGTTAAATCCAGCTAAAAGATCGGTTACACTCCTTTCCATATGCCTTAAAGCTGGGGCCACAGAGTTTTCGTAGGGAATGGCGTAAAGTTCGGAAAGGATTACAGATAATCTTTCGATTTGGGCAAGAACCTTATTATACTCCTCCTCGGTAAGAATGTTTTCCTTACCCAGCTGTTCTGGGGGTGATGGAATCACTATCTGTGGGGTTTCGGAAATTTCGATAGGTTCATTCAGTATTGTGTTTATAGCTTCTCCCGTCATAACCGGGTTATAGAGAAAAATAACATCTTGAACCTCTTCGCCATGCCGTTCCTGAATAATTTTCTGCAGGCTTTCCTGATACTCTCTGGCCTTTCTCAGCTCCCCCTCGTAGGAAGTCTGAAGCTGTTCGATACGGGTTTCATACTCCTCTACAACCCGGGACATCTCCAGATCGAAAACCCTTTTCTGGTTATTCAGGATCTCTTCCTGTTCTCTTGCCTGAGCGACTCTTCTGGCATCATACTGTTCCATTTCCGACTGAAGGGATTTCAGCTCTACCTCCAGCTCCGCAATTTTTGCATCGTACTCCGCTGTAACTCTTCTTTCCCGGGCTGTGCTTTCCGCATTTGCCTCTCTGATCCTTCTTTGTTTTTCCTCGTCCGAAATACGTTGATTATTTATAAGTTCCCTATTTCTAGTAAGATCCTGGATAATTTCATTTATTGCCAGCTGCCTCTCCTCCCGCAGACGGCCAATCTGCAATTGGATAGTATTTATCGATGCCTCAAGCCTTTTAGCTCTATCCAGAACATCCTGAAGGTTTACATCCTCAAAGTCTGCCACCTGGACCTGTACATCCTCCGTTGCCTTCTGGATTGACCGGGTCAGCAGAATGGTAGTAATGGCAAAGATTAGAACCAATAGTAAAAGGGAAGCCCAAATCAGAACACTTTTATTCTTTTTGGTTTTTGCAAACTCATCTTCCAGAATATACTGCCGTTTTTCTGATAATTCAGGAATGGCATCTCTTAAGAAGACATTTTTGCTTCTTGTTACAAGATCTTTTATTTGCTTTTCATTGTCCATATTCCATTCCAATCCTTAGGACAGTCTGTATACATTATTCTTTCCAGGAAGGTCTCCGCGCAGGGAAGAGAACAGTTCTGGAAAGCTGCCTTTGCCCCTTCCCATTCTCCTGCATAGTAGAGCTTCAGGGCAGCCTGGAATATTTCCACGGATTTTTTATCAATTGTTTCCAAAATCCTTTCCGGTATCGGCCAGAATATTCTTTTACCTTCGGTTTTGCCCTTTACCTGGACTTGATCAAGCTCAAGGAAAAGAAAATCCTTGTGCCCAGCCTCATCCACATCATTTTTGACTTCATCGGAGCAGATTACAGGCACCTTATATACCCTGGTTAATCCCTCCAGCCTGGAGGCGGAATTAACATTATCACCGATAACCGTATTGGTCATCCTCTCGTAGGATCCGATATTTCCATAAAAAACCGTTCCGCCATCGATTCCGACGCCTACCTCCAGAAGCACGGCTTTGTAGATCCTCTCCTCCGCCTCTGTCAACCGGCCGTTCATCTTTTCCAGCTCCTTTTTCCTATCCGTCATGGTTACACGCAGAGAAGCGGCAACCTCCTGGATAAGATAAGCCGTAAGAATAGCCTCGTGGGATTTATTCTCCTTTAAGGAATCGAGGGTACCAAAGACAGCGAGCAGGGCATCTCCGATGATGGAACCGATTATTCCTCCGTGGGAGTGAATATGGTGGATGGCCCTCGTGTAATGCATATTCAGGAGGTTTATAATGTCCGCTCCCAAGGTTTCGGTCATATAGGTAAAGCTCTTTATATCTGTAAAAAGGATAACCAGATTCTTCTGGGAACCTTCCAGCCTTACCTCCCTCTCCTTGTAGGCTTGCAACGCGACGTCCTCCGTAACAAACCTTTTAAAAATAGACATTAGATTATCTACAGTTACAACCAGGGAGTTGAAGGCCATCCCCAGGAAGGTAACATCATCGCTCGGTGCTTTTGCAAGATCAACGGAATCCAGTTTTTGGGTTCTGATCATATCCATGATGCTTGTGGTAATGATATTAACGTATTTAAGGATATACCTTAGGATGAATATTCCAAGAAAAGTACATACAAAGGTTATTCCTACTATAATAAAGGAGATGAGTATAAAGATCCGCCAGGATTCCCGGTAAAACTCCTTAAGGTCCTCGGTTCTTATAAGAAAGCAATCCCAGTCGTCATGATATTTATACACACCGAAGTAGTAGCCTCCTTGCTGGCGGAAAAGAATGGTTCCCTCCAGTTGTTCATTATCGTACCTTTCTTTAAGCTCCGTAAGGGCAGTTTCATCCTCAAAAACAGTGAAAGAATCAGTTTTAGAAGCCGGAAAGATTATCTCGCCGTTCAGCTTAAGGCCAAAGGCAGCGGAGTGTTCCAGTCGGAGCTCCCGGGAAGCACTCTGGATTATATTTTCTATAGCCTTGTCGTAATCCTGAGTGAATTGGTAGATCTCATACTGGTTGTTTGCATAAATATACAACTCTTTAAGATCCTTTATCAGCAACTGATTCATCAGTTTAACCAATTCACGCCTGTTCAGCATAAGGTTGATATAATTGGAAGAGAAATTAGAAAGCAGAAGCAGAATTGTGAATATGGTAAGAATTTTAAAAGACAGGGGAATTACCCTGGTACCGCCAATCTTATTTATTACCTCTTTCTTTTTCCCGCTGGCCATGATTACTCCCGGAGGCGCATAGTCTTTCGTAAATTGTACATTAATTATAAACCTTTGTGGGAATGTTGCAATAAGAAAAATAAAAAAAGGCTGTCTTGATCTTTTGTATCTAGACAGCCTTTACTTTGGCTTGAAAGGATATCACAATCCGATCTTGAGAATTATCTCCTGCCACCACCCCAGGGTCCTCCCCAGGTATTACCCATCCTGGGAGCCCTGCTGGGACCACCGGAGAAACCCTTTGCCGGGCCTCTTCCCCAAGCCTCCGATGCACCTGTCGCACCATAATAGGGGCAGCCTGCATAGGCCCTGTTTCCATAGACTTCCTGGGAAAGATCATACTCCTTTCCTCCGATGTTGGCTTTAGTTACCCTAAGAGCCTTCAGCTCCGTCTGGGTATTCCATCTTGGGCCGGGAAGCAAGTAGCCTTCCACAGTTACCTTGTCACCGTCCTTTACTTCTACATCCGTGGCCAGATAATAGGGGTACATAAGCAGATAGCTCTCCTTATCCGTTTTCAACAAAGCCCTCGGGCCTTCCTGCAGAGAAAGGGTGCCGGTTACGGAGACTATCTCCGGTTGGAATGTCTGTGCCCAGGGGGTTCCGGGGATGGCACCAGATTCAGCTTGCCCTGTAGCAAACACTGCCCCAGCAACTACGATGGAAAGGGCAAGTACAATAAACAATCTCTTTTTCATAAAAATCCTCCTGATCAGGGTGTTTCCCTGTTCTTTATGGATTTAATATAAGATCTTTATGTGAAGATTCTATGAAGAAGAAATGTTGTTTTAATGATTCTAAAACAAATAAAAGGCCTGCAGAAGGATTCTGCAGGCTTAAAGTAACGGCTTCCTCTTTTTTTTAGAATACTAAGCCTGTCAGATCCAAAGCCTGGTTGGTGTTACCCTCACTTTCTACAGAAACAGGATCTGCAGCAATGTTTGCACTGACCGTTTCTGTATCCAATCCAGGGTTTTCATACCTTGCCACGATCAGGGTATAATCACCCTGCGCTAAAAAGGCCAGTTTATAGCCGGGTCCATCGGTGCTTTCAGGATCTATAGGATCTGCAACACTATCCAAATCGGCATCCTCCAGGGCAAAACTGCTTACGGCATTGGAAAAACGAATGCCATTTGCATCTTCATTAATCTCCGAGCTAAGCCAGGTTTCTGCTTCGTAGGCAAAAACAACATATTTATATCCTGCTTCAAGACCTGATACATCACCGGAAATAGATCCTGCCTGATTATCCACTATCAGCTTTATAGTGGGCCGCAAAATATACCGACTCCCCGACCAGGATACAGATTTTCTTACATCAAAATCGGCAGTAATATCCACAGAACCATTTACAGGAACCTCAAATTCTCCAGTAAGCTTAACACCGCTTTGAGATCCGGAAGGAACAAATAAAGCGGAAGTGGTTTCATCCTCAAAAAGGATATAACAGCCAGGGTTTTGGGGCGCCCCGGTTACTCCCTCTTCTGGTGCATCCAGAATAAACCGTATCTGTGTTACCCTTCCGCTGGGCATGGAAAATTCTGCTAAAGGAGTGGTCACTCCAGCTGTAAGTTCCAAGAGATTATAGGTTCCGCCTTCGAAATCAGAAACCGTTACCCATTCCCCTTCCTCTTCTCCTGTTCCAAGATGATACTGAATTTCAGAAATTGAAACATACACCCCAGAAACATTATCCGCGTCTATGGGAGAATCGGTAAGTTTAAGATTAACCGATCCGCTTTGTTCAAAGAAAAAACAGCCTGTGGTTAATAACAGGATAATTAAAACAGGCATAAAAAGTAATTTAAATGATCTTCTCATAATTTCCTCCGTTACAAGGTATACCGAAACCAGATAAAAAAGGTTGCATTAAATTTATAAATTTCTTTCCAATCCTGGTGTATACTGTAAGTCCGTGGAAACCAACGAGATTTCTGATGCACAGATCCTGGAGGCGGTTCAGAAAACCCTTGCGGGGGATAAGAATGCCTTTTCCCTGATTATCCAAAGGTATGAACCCCTTCTTTCCCGGATAGCCTCGTCCTATCTTGGCGGTTCCGGCGAAGAAAAGGATGCCGTTCAGGAGATCTTTATCCGGATTTTTAGATCCCTTTCCAGTTACAGGATCGAAAAATCCTTTACTCCCTGGATTATAAGCGCCACTTTTAATTATATAAAAACCTATAAATCCAGATTAATACGACTGCCTTTGGCGACGGATAAAACAGAACATCTTATCAGTCGAGCGAACCCTCAGAAGGATCTTGCGGAAGAGGAACTAATAGAAGGAATACGGCGGGCAATAAAAAAGCTGCCAGCGGATCTTAAGGAAGCGGTTATACTATACTATCTTGAAGAATACTCTGTAAAGGAATCTGCGGAGCTTCTCGGCATTACTGAGGAAAATATGAAATCCCGTTTATTCCGGGCTCGTAAAACCTTAAGGAGGCTATTAACCAATATTTACCCTTAAAATCAGTTTTCACAATTTAATATAGTTTAGAACCTGGATAAATTTACTGCAACCTTGCCTTATAGGAGATGGTATAATAAAGGGGAAAAGGTATGATCCAATTG
>Ga0067045_1029311_pt1 | contig 21923 bp, 15 predicted proteins | sample TerdegcTABiofilm_FD_59184 | JGI IMG/M metagenome (GOLD analysis project Ga0067045, IMG submission 59184) | Combined Assembly of (Gp0054472, Gp0054536) Wastewater bioreactor microbial communities from Singapore -Terephthalate degrading...
GTCGCCGACCTGCCCGAACGCAGAGGCAGGTCGGCGACCTGCCCCACGAGACCATTTGTCGTCCCAACAGGCTGGTCGATGAAATGCCGCTGGAGCAACTCGAAGCTCAACAGCGACCAGATCAGGAGGCGGTGATTCCGTCTTCCCTCAAAATGCTCCGTGAGCTTGGACCGTACGAACGGCTGGTCGAACCAGGGGCGTTCGGTGGTGGGTCGATCCAGCAGGATCGAGCGGATGTAATCCATCGAGGGACCACGGTACCAGTTCTCGTCGGGCGGCGAGAAGCCCTGCTTCGGCTGCTGCGTGAACTCCTCCGGCAAGAACCGGGCCATGGCGCGGCGGAGGATCCGCTTGCCGTCGGATGATTCCAACGGCCCCTGGGATGGCCCCGCCAAGCGCGCCGTGTTGACCTTCATCGACGCCGGCAAACGGAAGGCCAGGTCGGCCAGCCGGTTGTCGAGAAACGGCACCCGCGTCTCCAGCCCGTGGGCCATGCTGATGTGGTCGTCGGTGATCAGCAACCCGTGAAGGAACGTCTTGAATTCAAAGTGCAATGCCCGCTGGAGCAACGAGTCGGCCAAGGGGACGCCGGGCTGCGAGCCCGGGGCGTCGGCCCCCACGCGGTCGAAGCTCTCGCGCACGGCCTGCCCGTGGCAGCGAAGCTCCGGAGCGAACAGCCCGGGAAGTTCCTCGGGAGCGAGCAGCCGATGCCAATAGTCGAACGACCGCCGATCGAACTCCTCGGCCGACGCCGCCGAAAGCACGAGCCGGTAGCGCCACGGATAGCCGCCGAACAACTCGTCGCCCCCGGTTCCCGCCAGGCAGACCTTGACGAACCGGCTGGCCAATCGGGCGGCGTACCAGTTCTGGTGACACATGCCGACCCGCGGGTCGTCCATGTGCCAGGAGATCCGGTGCATGGCGGCGGGCATGTCGCCGGCGTGGAGCACCACGTCGTAGTGCTCGGTTTGCAGCAGGTAGGCGAGCCTCTCGGCCTGCTTGCGCTCGTCGAACCCCTGCTCGATCCCGCTCACGTTCGTCAGGTCGAAGCCGGCCGTGAACGTGACCAGGCGCGGGATGCTGCGGCCCGCCACCGCGACGATCGACCCGCTGTCCATCCCGCCCGACAGGTACGAGCCGACCTCCACGTCGCTCACCAGTTGCCGCCGGATGGCCTGGGAAAAGGCGTCGGCGACCGTCTCCGCCGCCTGCTCGTCGTCGGCGAGCGAGGCGTCGGGCCCGGGGAAGCCGGCGTGGTACCGGCCGATCACTGGCTCTGCCGGAGAGCCCGGCGAGACCTCCAAACACCGGCCAGGTTCCAGGAGCAACACGTTGCGGAAGAGCGTCTGCGGCGAGAAGAGGTTTTGGAACGTGAAATACTCGGCCATGGCCGCCGGCTGGATGCTCGGGCGCAGCAGGCCGCTCGCCAGGATCCCCTTGATCTCGCTGGCGAAGACCAGGTAGCCGTCGGCCATGGCGTAGTAGAGGGGTTTCACACCAAAACGGTCCCGGGCCAGGGTGAGCACGTTCGCCACACGGTCGTAGAGGGCGAAGGCGAACATCCCGTCAAGCATCGCCAGGCAGTCGCGGCCGTGTTCTTCCCAGAGATGGAGCAGGACCTCGGTGTCGCTCCGCGTGCGGAACACGTGGCCCTGCGCGCAAAGGCCCTCCCGAAGCTCCGGGAAGTTGTAGATCTCGCCGTTGTACGAGACCCAGTAGCGGCAGTCGGAACTCGACATCGGCTGGTGGCCGTAGGGCGTCAGGTCGATGATCGCCAGACGCCGATGCCCGAGGGCCACGGAGAACGCATTCTTGGAGAACTCTTCATGGCAGTAGGAGCCGCCGAACACGGGCAGGTGCTCGTTGACGTGGCGGAACTGCTCGTCGGCGAAGCTGCACCAGTAGCCCCCTTCGCCCGTGCGGCCCTCCCCGAGGCGGAAGAAGGCATAGCCCGCGTCGTCGGGCCCGCGGTGCGCAAGGGTGTCGCACATCCGCTTGATCCACGCCGGATCAATCGGGCGACCGTCGAGCCCAGCGACTCCGGCAATCCCGCACATATCAGACGACCTCACACGGCTCCTGGAGGGCCTAGCGCCGCGGCAAGGGCCTTCATGGAATGTCCCTCCTTGAACTCCTCCACTACGCGGCCTGCACGCCGCCCAGGTTCCGACGCCGCGCCTCCAACGCCGCCGCGTCGCTGCGCCGCCAGGCGATGAGCGACTTCATCCCCTCTTCCAGGTCGATCTTCCAGCGATAGCCCAGGTCCTGCTCGGCCCGCTTCGCACAGCCGATGCGGTTGGTCACGAAAGTGAGCCCCGCCGGCTCGTAGCGGATCGGCAGGTCGCTCTCCGTAAGACGCAGCAGCAATTCGGTCAGCTCCTTGATCGTGGTGCCGATCCCGCGGCCCACGTTGTAGCAGAGGCCGGCGGCCCGGGCCTGCATGGCCAGGACGTTGGCTCGGGCCACGTCGGCCACGTGGACGAAGTCGTACTGCTGGCTCCCGTCGCCGTAAACGACCGGCGACTCGCCCCGCTCGATGCGGTCGAGGATCTTGTGCATCACGGCGATGTACGCCCCCTTGTAATCCTGCCGGGGGCCGTAGACGTTCATGTACCGCAGGCCGACCCAGTCCAGCCCGTACCGTCGCCCGAGACTCTTGAAAAAATGCTCGCCCGCGATCTTCGAGGCGCCGTAGAAGGTGAAGTTGTTGTAAGGGTGGTCCTCGGTCATGGGGATCTCGACCGCGTCGCCGTAGACCGAGGCCGACGACGAAAAGACCACCCGCTTCACCTTCGCCCGGATCGCCGCCATCACCACGTTGAACGTGCCCCGGACATTGACCTCAAAGGCCGTCTCCGGGTACTCGTGGCACTGGAGGATCCAGAGGGCGGCGAGATGGAACACGCCATCGATCCCCTCCATGGCCTTGTCGAGAATGTCGCGTTGGAGAACGTCGCCGCCGTGCGCGAAGACCGAGACCCGCGGGTCCTTGAAGGCCTCCTGGAGATTATCGAGGCGGCCGCGGGCGAAGTTGTCGTAGACGACGACCTCCTTGACCCGGGTCTTCAGCAGCTCATCGACCACGTGGCTGCCGATCAACCCGGCACCACCCACCACGAGAATACGCGCTCCGTCGAGATCCACGGTTTTCCAGTGCCCTCCTGGCTCGAACCCTCCGGGCCGCGTGGTTTGGATGTTGCGGGATTGCGGCCCGTAGACCGACGATCCTATCCCACGCGATGCTTCTAAGTCAATATCTTCTCAGTGGTTGGGACTAGACGACCGCGAATAATCCCGTGGGGCACGTGGGGCAGGTCGCTGACCTGCCATTGCGCACGGACAGGTCAGCGACCTGCCCCACGATGGCGGGAAATGCAGGCCAGCGTGGCCGAGGGCGAAACCAAGACTTCCGAAGTCTTGGAGACTTCGGAAGTCTGCGGAGTTTGCGGCGATTCCGCGGAATACAGAAGACACTCGCTGGAGCGTTCGCTGGGGCGACCCCGGTGAACGAAACGATACGTTCGTGGCGTTGCCTCTCGATCTTGCGTCGAGAGACCCCGCCCATCTTCCAGGTGTCTGCGATTCCCCTGCCGTGTGTCGCCCCGGTTGCGTGCGCGGGAGTCAACGGCTAGTCTGGCGGTCGAGTGGTCCCCCGCAGCCCCGGAAGGAGGAGCCCGCCATGAAGAGAGTCCCGACCGTCTCTCGCCGTGATTTCCTGAAGCACTCGTCGAAGCTCGCCGCCGCGACGGCAGCGGCCGCGTCGCTCGACGTGGCGCGAAGCGCCCATGCCGCCGGCGACGAGACCCTGAAGATTGCCTTGATCGGCTGCGGCGGACGGGGCACGGCGGCGGCGGTCCAGTGCCTCAACGTGCCCGGTCCGATGAAGCTCGTGGCCGTGGCCGACGCCTTCGACGATGCAGCCCGGAAGGCCGCCGCGAGCCTCCAACGTCAGCATCCCGCCAAGGTCGATCTCCCGCCGGACCGCGTCTTCTCGGGTTTCGACTGCTTTGAGAAGGCCATCGCCTGCGGCGTGGACCTGGTGCTCCTGTGCTCGCCGCCGGGCTTCCGCCCCATGCAGTATCGGGCCGCCATCCAGGCGGGCAAGCACGTGTTCATGGAGAAGCCGTGCTGCGTCGACGCCCCCGGGTACCGTTCGCTCCTGGAAACCAATAAGCTGGCCGACCAGAAGAACTGCAAGGTGGTCGTGGGGCTCAACATCCGCCATACGCCGTCGTACCTGGAAACCGTCAAGCGGATCCACGACGGGGCGGTCGGCCCGGTGCAGTATCTCCGTGCGTACGGCAACAACGCCGGGGTCTGGGTCCGTCCGCGCAAGCCCGGGCAGACCGAAATGGAATACCAGATGCGCAACTGGTACTACTTCGTCTGGCTCAGCGGCGACCTGAACGTCGAGCAGCACGTCCACATGCTCGACCTGGCCAACTGGGCGCACGGCGAGAAGCACCCGATTGAGGCCAACGGCATGGGTGGGCGCCAGGTCCGCAAGGGCAAGGAGTACGGCCACATCTACGATCACCACTGCGTCGAGTACACCTACGCCGACGGCACGAAACTGTTCAGCCAATGCCGCCACATCCCCGGCTGCTGGGGCTCGGGCTCCGTCTACGCCCACGGGCCGGGCGGGCAGGCGAATTGCAGCGGCACGATCGAAGGCATGGGCGCTTGGCGCTACGAGGGCCCGAAAATCGACGGGCACCAGCAGGAGCACCACGACCTGGTCCGCTTCATCCGCGAGAACATCCCGCACAACGAGGGTCCCTACGGGGCCACGAGTAGCTTCACGGCAATCCTCGGGCGCATGGCCACCTACAGCGGCCAGGTCGTGCGTTGGGACGACGCCGTGGCCAAGGGCCCCAACGAGATGCCCCGGCAATACGCCTGGGACGCCAAGCCGCCCCTGCTGCCGGGCCCCGACGGCTCCTACGAACACGCCGTCGCCGTGCCAGGGGTGTACAAGGCGTACTGAATGAGGTTTCACAATTCCGGGAGGGCGAGGCTCCTGCCGAGCCTGCAACGACCGCAGGTCCACGCGGGTACGCGATGGCTCGGCAGGAGCCTCGCCCTCCCGGGATCACGCCAGAGGCCGGGGACTGGCTCATTTTGCGGTCCGTTTCGCCTAACCCTCTGCGCCGCTTGACGGCCGAGGAACGTCCCTGTCCCCTTGCACCCGGCCGCTCCGAAAGACCCACCGATGAACGCGGCCCCTGATGAGACCGTTCTCCAGTTTGGCACGGGGAAGTTCCTCCGCGCCTTTGCCGACCTCTTCATTCACGAGTGGAACCAGTCGGGCACGGCGGCCCGTGGGGTGGCGGCGATCCAGTCGACCGGTTCGGAGCGGGCAAGGCAGTTCAACGCAGGCGGCGGGAGTTATCATGTGGCCGTCCGCGGGCTGAGCGACGGCCGGCAGGTCGATCGGGTGGTCGAGGTCCGCAGCGTGCGCCGGGCGATCTCGGCGCAGGAAGACTGGCAGGCGGTCCTGTCTCTGGCTCGGTCGGAGCCGCTCGACCTGATCGTCTCCAACGTGACCGAAGCCGGCTATGCCCTCGATCCGGCCGACGGCCCGCGCGACGCGCCTCCGCGGTCCTTTCCCGCGAAACTGACGGCCGTTCTCGCGGCCCGGTTCGAGGCGGGGCTGCCCGGCCCCACGATCCTCCCGTGTGAGCTTCTGGAACACAACGGCGAGCGTCTGCGGCGGCTCGTGCTCGATCAGGCGTTGCGATGGGGGCTTTCCGGGCCGTCAATCGAGTGGATCGGCGGCGCGTACGCGTGGCGGAACACGCTGGTCGATCGCATCGTCTCCGCGCCACGTCCCGACGACCCGATGGCCCAGCGCGATCCACTCTTTGCCGTGGCTGAGCCGTTTGCCCTTTGGCTTATCGAGGGATCGGCGCCGGTCGCGGGGTTAGAGTTGCATCCGGCCGTGCAGCGAGTCGATGCCCTGGAACCCTACTATTTGCGCAAGGTCCGCATCCTCAACGGGGCCCACACCGCGCTGGTGGCCAAGGCGAGGCCATTGGGGTTCGAGACGGTCCGGCAGGCCGTGCTCGACCCGGGGGTCGGCCGCTGGCTGGAGCGGCTGCTCTTCGACGAGATCGTCCCAACGCTCGAAGGCCGGACGGACCGGCCCGAGCCATTCGCCCGGCAGTGCCTGGAACGGTTCGCCAACCCCTTCCTCGATCACCGCCTGGCCGACATCGCGCTGGCCCACGACACGAAGCTCCAAACGCGGCTCGCGCCGACGCTCCGGGAGTTCCAGACGCGTTTTGGCCGTGTGCCCTTACTGCTCAGCAAGATCCTCCAAGCGAGCGACGATTCAGCCGCGTGAAGGTCATTTGGCCGCCGCCTTGCCGAACGCCCGCCGGATGGCCTCGACGTAGCCCGTGCCGAATCGCTCCTCGGGAAGGAGGTAGCCGCCCTCGGTCCATTCGTTCCACGCGTTGATGACCACGGCGAACGGCTTGCGGGGATCCTGTTCCGCGTGGCGGGCCGCGTCGCGGAGCAACTGCTCGAACAGCTCGGGTGTGTTGCCCAGCACGACCGGCACGTAGGGATACTCGTAAGACTTGTACTTCGACGTCGGCGTGAACGGGAAGGGCCACTTGACGTCGGCGCGGCAGCGCGGCGTGCTGTCCCAGCCCATGGTCGCCACCGGCAGATCGGTCAGCGGAGAGGCCAGCATCTTCTTCCAGTGGTCCCGGTGGGCGTCCATCACGTCCTCGTAGCGCTCGGTCATGTCGGGCGTGGGCTTGCCCGTCCTCGCCACGTTGTAGCGGCTCGTGCTCCGGAATCCCGCTTCCTTGAGCGTGACGCCCATGGCGGGCGTGCTGACCATTCCGTTCCAGTGCATCGGCGGCAGGCCCGCCCGGGCGAGCCGGGCGTCAACCTTTTCCAGCAGTTTGCGGGTCGCGGCCGGGCCGCCGAGTTCCTGGACGAACCGGGTCGCCTCGAAAAGGCTGAAAAAAATCCTGCCGTCGGGACGCCAGTAGTTCGGCTGGCGGAAGTAATGTTCGATGCAATACTCCATCACCCGGTCGAGGTCGCGCGCCGAGTGACGCGAGGGGAGCCACACCGTGCGCGGCGTGCCGAACTCCGGACAGAACTGGTCGCGGCGGTTGTGGTTGGCCCACATCAGGGCGAACTTCATCCGCTGCCGGTTGGCGGCCCGCAGGAAGCCGTTCTCCAACGCCTCTTCCATGTTCTTCACACCGCTGTACCAGTACCAGTCGTAGAGGAAGACGTCGATGCCGTGATCGGCGGCCAGATCGATCTCCCGGGCCGTCCACTTGGGATCGCTTTCGTCGAAGCAGCCCCAGGTGGGCTTCAGGGGCTGATGGTGGCCGGGAAACCGGGGCATGGCCGCCTTCAGCCCCTCCCATTCCGTCCAGCCTTCGCCCTTCCACGCGCTGCCGTGATCGTAGCTGTGCCAGTGCGGGTAGTAGATGACCACAACCTCGGGCCGTCGCTTGCCGGCCTCCCCGGCCCGGGCCGCCGATGCGGCACGGCCGAGGACCGCCGCGCCTGCCGCGAATCCCAAGAGCCCCCGGGCTGAACGATCGAGAAACTCGCGACGCTGGATGCTCGTCATGGCTGGGCACTTCCTTTCGTCCAAGGTGTTGAAGAGAGAGCGGCAGGGAGGACCATGTGACGAAGGCCGAGAAAGGCGACATCACTGGTTTCCACGTGACTAGGTCAGCGGAGTCGTGTGTTCGTGTGTGCCTTCGTAGAGCTTGATCTCTCGTCGGTACTGCTGCATCATCTGGCGGTAAGAGCGAACGACGCGCTCGCGATGGTTCGGCGTCAGGTCGGTGCGGGCCTCGATTTCCGCCAAGCGGCGTTCCAGGTTCTTCAACTTGGCCTTCGTCTGTTCGTAGCCCCGCGGGCTGAGCAGTTCGATCATAAGATCACCTCCACCACTCCCTTCGGGCAACCCTCCCTATCCGTCCCAGAATCATCATTCGCCCAACGATCCAGATCGGCCTCGTCCGCTGCGACAAGGATCTGTAGGAACGGCCATTGCGGAAGATCCAGCTCCAACATGGCCTCTTCACCCATGCTGCGAGACCTAGGCAGAAGCACCACGTCAACATCGTTGGGGTGCCGTTTGTCGGTCACGAAGCTCCCATTAACGATCAGTCGTGCGACCGGCTGTCTCCTCGCCCAGCCGACCAACTCGATGAGCTCGCGGATTTCGACCTCTCGCTCAACAGACCCGCGGCCAAACCGGTCGACGATTTCGTCCAGAGGGGCCGGATGGATCCCAGGCGGCAGATTCCCGTTCTCGTCGAACGACGGTATCATTCAATTCATTGTAACCCCTCGGGTTGCCGTCGGGTAGCTGGCCTGTTGCGTACGAGCGTGCCCCCCACTCCGCAGTGCAACAGGGGCAGGAAATCGCTGCCGATTCGACCGAATCCTCCGGAACGGGCGGTGAGGGCGGCGTTTACGGCGTTGTCTCGACAAGCCGGGCCCCCAGGTCGCCCGGCGGCCGGACGGTCATCGCTGCTGGCTTGCGCCAAGCGGCTTTTCGCGGGCCCCTTCGGCCTCGACGATCGGCCAGGTGGCCCGCAATTCGTCGCGGTACGGCCCGATGCGTTCCACGGGGATCGGGTGGAAGCCGAGTCCGAGGGCGGGCGAGTCGGGCTTGAGGCGATAGTCGTCCTTGTCGGGATCGATGAATTTCGGATCGGCCACGAGCGAGTGCTCGTCGAAGCCCATGGCCTGCCACGCCTTCCACTCGTCGAGCATTTCCACTTCGCAGAGCGACACGTCGTCAACCCCAAGCGTGCCCGACTTCTCCGCGAAGTCGATCCGCACGCGGAACTTCTTCATCTGCTCGTGGTAGCCTCGCTCGCCGGGGGCGGGGGTTTTGAAGACGAACTCGCAGGCGGTCCAGTCGGTGCCCACCTTCACCTGGTTCGGCGAGCTGGCCCAGAAAAAGGCGTTGGGCACGTAGGACTGGAGCATCAGGGTCGCTTTGGCGCCCGGCTTGTCGGCCTTCATCTTGGCGGCCAGGCGATAGGCGTGCCCCGGCTTCACGGCGAGATCCGCGCTGACGACCTGGGGATGGAACTCCCGGCCGTTCGGCTCTTTGCCGACGCCGCCGGTCATCATCAGGGCGCGTTTGCCCCGGGCCGCGTCGCCCTCGACCTGGCCGGCGTTGGCCCCTTGCGGGCGCATCTGCCACGACCAGTCTTTCGGCAACGCCCCGGCCCGGCCGGTCTCGAAGCTCGAATTCAACACCAGGTTCTCCGAGATCGGCTTACCCGCCCCGGTCTGGCCCGTCAAGAGCGGCCGGCCGAAGTGCCAGACGAGATTGTAGTCGGACTCATAATGGTCCCACGAGACGTTGCGGAAGCTGAACAGTTTCGCCTCGGGATCGCGGTAGAAGATGATGTTCTTGCGGAAGACGTTGCCCGACATGATCTTGCCGTCGGGCAGCACGGCGTCCTTGGGGTGGACGTCCATGTTCCGCATCTTCTGCCACGCCGGCTGGTTGGCGACCATCTCGTAGCCTTGGATCATGGTATCGAGGTGGTTCGTCCAGTAGCGGTGTTCGCGGGTCCAGCCGTTATACTCGATCTGCTGGAGCCGGCTCTCGACGAAGATGTTGTTCTCGATCTTGTTGTCCCGCCCGTTGTGCAGATGGAGCCCGGCGCGGGGGCAGCGGACGACGATGTTGCCGATCACGTCGACGCCGCCGGCGTTGTCGTCGAGATAGACACCCCAGGCGAAGTGCGGCGAGACCCACTTGTCGCCCTCGCGGCCGTAGCCGAGGATGTCGTGGAAGTAGTTTCCGCGGATCAAGGTGCCGCGGGAGGAGATCCAATCCCGCCCGCCCGTGTAGACCGCGCCGGTGTCCTCGGTCTCCAGGTTCATGTGGCGGATGTGATTGTACTCGATCACGAGGTTGTTGCCGCCGAACATGATGCCCATGCGCGGGCCGTCGTGGATGAGGTTGCGCGAGGCCCGGTTGCCGACCCCGTGCAGGGCGATGCCCACGCCCTGCTTGTAGAAGACGCCGACGTGATGGATGTAGTTGTTGTCGGCGTAGTTCTCCGCGGCGGTCAGGGTCTTGCGGTCGCCGCCGGAAAGAGAGATGCCGTGGCTGCCGATCTCGAAGATGTCGCACCCGGCCACGCCGTTGCCCCGGCCGCCGTCGATCGACACGCCGGAACCGTGGTAGTCGCCCGCGTTGCGGATCGTGCAGCCGGCGATCGTGCAGGCCTCCGTATTCTTGAGCACGATCGCCGTTCCCTCGCAGCACTCGAAGGTGAGGCCGCGGAAGATGACGTGCGCGGTCTTCGGGCCGAGTTCGAGGATCGTCCGCATGGTCGGGGCGTAGACATGACCGCCCGTAGGGTGGGACAAGCGAAGCGCGGTCCCACCGGAACCTGCGGCGGACGAGGAAAGGGCTGGTGGGACTGCGCTTCGCTTGTCCCACCCTACGGACCTGTCCCTGCCTACAGATTCCGGCGGCCAGAAGTAGAGCGTCCAGGTCTCGCGGTCGAGATACCACTCGCCCGGCGCGTCGAGCTCCTCCATGAGGTTTCGCACGTAGTAGCGGTCGCCCGGCCGGATCGGGTAGGAGGCATCGCCGGTAAGCGTGATCTTCCGCTGCTGCGGGTCGAGAGAGCGGATCTTAACGATGTTGTTCCACCAGTTGTAGCGAGGGAAGATGAAGACCTCGCCGTCGGTGGGCCGGCTCCACGACCGCGTGTCCGAAGCCTTGTAGATCAGCGTGCGTCGGTCCTCGCCGGGAATCTCCTGATACATGGGCACCAGCTTCCCGTCGACGTAGGCCCAGCCGCCGCCGTAGGGGTTTTGCGGGTCGTGGTTCGGCCAGCGGGCGAGGTGCTGGCGCCGGCCGTCGAAGATCAACTGCCGGAAGTAATAGCCTTTGAGGCCCAAGGCGTTCAGGTCGGCCTTGAGGATCGATCCCTTGTGCGGCACGAACCCGGTGATCTCGCGCCCTCCGATGAGCACCGGCTTCTCATTCTGATAGGCGCGGTAGACTACGGGGGCCTCGGCCGTGCCGGAGTCCTGGGCTTCGAGTTTCAGGGTCTGCGGGAGGGCGTAGAGGCCGCCGCGGATGTGTACGGTGATCGCCTGGGCGGGGTCCGCCGCCTTTTGCTTGCGGACCGCATCCCGCGCCCGCTGGAGCGTCGCCAGCGGCCCGTCGGTCCTCTCGGCATTGACCGCCGGCCGGCTGCCCGACCAGGCGTCGTTTCCATCGGGAGCCACATAGAAATCGGCGGCCCTGGCGGAATCGCAACCCAACGAAATGAGGAGGGGCACCCAACAGAGTCTCAGCATTGCATGTTCTCCGTGTGTAAATGAAGCCTGCCGGGCCGTTCAAACCGCCTCGACTTGCCGGGACCTTCCCAGGAGGAGCCAGAGGAAGAACGGCCCGCCCAAGAGTGACGTGAGGATGCCGACGGGAAGTTCGGTGGGGGCCATGACTGTACGTGCGAGGGTGTCGCAGAGGGTCAGGAGGATGGCCCCGCAGAGCAGGGCGGCGGGCGTGAGGTAGCGGTGGTCGGGCCCCACCAGCAGCCGGCAGATGTGCGGCACGATCAGCCCGACGAACCCGATCGGCCCGCAGACCGAGACGATGCCGCCGACCATCAGCGAAACGGCGACGAACAACAGCGCCTTGGTCCGGTGGACGGCCACGCCGCGGCTGGCGGCCAGTTCCTCGCCGGTGGTCACGAGGTTGAGCTCGTGGGTAAGGTAGAGCACCATGAGGATGCCGGCGCCCACCAGCGGGAGTACGGTGAACACTTCGCCGAACCCGACCAGCGCGTGCAACCCGCCCATGACCCAGCGAAGGAGGACGAAGCTCTGGGTGAAGTCGCTCAGGTATTGCAGGAAGAGGATCAGGCTGGAGAAGCAGAAGCTCACGGCCACGCCTGCCAGGAGCATGGTGGCTGTGGAGAAGCCTTGCCTGGCCCGCGTCATTCCGTAGACGAGCACGACGGCCAGCAGCGCCCCGGCGAACGCGAACCACGAGGCCCCCGAGATCCACAACAGCGAGAAGGGGAGTCCGAGATGGATGTAAACCGAGGCCCCGAGCGCCGCCCCGCTGGCCACGCCCAGGGTGAAGGGCTCCGCCAGGGGGTTGCGGAACACGGCCTGGAACGCCAGCCCACCGGCCGCCAACCCCGCCCCGGCCAGGAAGGCCATCACCACGCGGGGCACGCGGAGTTGCCAGAAAATCCTCGCGGCCGCGCCGTCGCCGTGACGCCAGAGCGTATCCAACGGGATCCGCTCCATCCCGACCAGCGGTGCCGCCCCGAGCACCAGCAAGGCGAGGACGGCCAGGACGATCAGCGCGGCGGTCCTTCTCATGGCAGGCACCTCGGCGGCAGCCCGGGGACGATCATCGGGAGGGGGGTTTCGGGGTGCGCCGTCAGGACGAACGGCGTGCGGAACAGCGTTTCCAGCACGTCGGATTTCATGATCTCGTCGGGCCGCCCGGTGAAGAGCACGCGGCCGCCGGCCAGCGCGACGATGCGGTCGCTATCGAGCACGGCGCGGTTGAGGTCGTGCGTCACGCAGACGACGGTCACCTTCGACTGCCGGTTGACGCGGCTCAACAGGTCGCGGATCTCCGCCTGGTGGCGGTAATCGAGGAACGTGGTCGGCTCGTCCAAGAGGAGGATGTCGGACCCTTGGGCCAGGGCGGCGGCGATGTAGACCTTCTGCCGCTCGCCGCCGCTGAGCGTGTCGAGCCGGCGCCCGGCGAACTCCTCGGTGCCGGTCACGCGCAGGGCTTCGTCCACGGCGCGGCGTCCTTCTTCGTCGGTCGAGGAGAACGGGCTCAGGTAGGGATAACGCCCCATGAGCACGAACTGCCGCACCGTGAACGGAATGACCCGGCCGTCGGCCTGCGGCACGTAGCTGATCCGCCGCGCCAGTTCCTTCTGCCGGTAGCCCTCGACGGGCCGGCCGAACAGTTCGATCCGGCCCGTGCCCCCGGCCAGCAGGCGGTCGATGCACTTCAAGAGCGTGGTCTTGCCCGCCCCGTTCGGTCCCACAATCGAGAGGTATTCGCCCCGGGCGACCGAGAAGCTGACGTCGTGGAGGATCTCTTTCCTTCCCACGCGGAAGGAGAAGTCGCGGATCTCCAGGACGGTCTCTTGTGCGGGAGTGGCGATCATGGCGGCTTGCGACGTGGTACTGATTTGAATCACGAAAGCACGAAACGATGAAAGCACGAACGTGAAATCGGATCCCTGCCGACGAGCCGACCGCGACACATTCACTGCTTATCTTGTTTGGTTCCTTCGTATTCTCGTGTCTTCGTGATGCTCTTCCTCGGCGCGTCGTCTGCAAACTCCGGATGGATCAGCCGGGCGAACTCCTCGACCAGCAGGATGAACCGCGGGCCGGGGATGAAGGCGAAATCGTCGTTGACCAGGTGGACCCGGCCCGCGCGCACCGCGTCGACGTCGGGCAATTGCTGCCAATCGTCGAGGATCTCCTCCGGCGTCTGCCCTCCCGCCTTGCTCTTGTTGGAGACGTCGAGATCGATGATGACCTGCGGGTTCATGCGCACGATCCCCTCGCCGGAAACGACGGGGAACCCCGCGGTCGTATCGGAGCAGGCGTTCCTGCCGCCGGCCAGGAGGATCATCCGGTTCATGAAACCGCTGGCGCCGGTGACGTAGACGTTCTGGATCTTGCCGGTGCCCAGGGTCCGCTCGGCGACGACGAGCACGCGCGGGCGGTCGAGGCCGGCGGTTCGCTCCGTGATGCGATGGAGTTGATCGCGGATATCGGCCGCCATCTTCTTCGCCGTGGCCTCCGCCCCGCAACGGCGACCGATGGCGGTCATCGAATCTAAGACTCCTTCGACGCTGTCGTGATCGACCAGCAGGAGTTGCAGGCCCAGGTCGCGGAAGGATTTTACGAACTGCTCGTTCTCGCATCGGAGCACGACGAGGTCCGGCCGGAGGGCGAGGATGGCCTCGTAGCTTGGGTCGAGGTATCCGCCCACCTGGGCCTTGGTCCGGGCCTCCGGCGGGTAGCGGCAGTAGCGCGACACCCCGACCACCCGGTCCCCAAGTCCCAACGCAAACAACACCTCGGTGACGCTGGGCGACAGCGACACGATCCGACGCGGTTCCGCGCCCTCCGTGGCCGGCGGCTCGGGCAATGCGCTGCGGTTCTGCGGCTCGACACGGCCCAGGAATACGAGCCCCCCCAGCGCGACCACGAGGAGGATCACAACGGATACCAGCAGGACTCGCATCAGGGCCAGACTCTCATGGAGGACTCATCCACCCTGCCAGAATACCAACAATCGGAGGGCAGCCGCAACCCCCGGAGATTGTGCCCGGCGGGTGGTCAAACGGGCCAGGGGTGGGTATAAAGGACGACATCCGCAGGACACCGTGTAGGTCGCGCTTGCCGAGCGGGACCTGCGTGACGGCCTTGCGTGCCCCCGGGAGGGCGAGGCTCCTACCGAGCCGTCGTGGACGCGGGAAGACGTGCACTGGTTGCAGGCTCGGCAGGAGCCTCGCCCTCCCGGAACCGTGAAACCTCATTCTGGAAATCGCGCCTCAGCAAGAACGAACGTCATGACTTCGACATCCCAAGAAACTGCGTCCGGCAAAACGTATCCCAGGTACCAGCGCGGCGAGCCGGTGGCCCTGTTCATCCCGTGCTACATGGATCAGTTCTATCCGCAGGTGGGAGAGGCCACCGCCCGGTTGCTCGGCAAGCTGGGCGTGCCGACCGTCTTCCCCGACCGGCAGACCTGCTGCGGCCAGCCGGCGTTCAACTCCGGCTACTGGGAGGAGGCCCGCAAGGTGATCCACCACTTCTGCGAGTCCATGGCCGGCCACCGGTGGATCGTCTCCCCGTCGGGCTCGTGCTCGGCGATGTGCCGGGTCTTCTTCGGCCACGTGGACCCCGATCCGAAGATCGTCGACGTGGGGAGCCGGGTCTATGAACTCACGGAGTTCATCGTCAACGTGCTCGGCGTGACCGACACCGGGGCGTCCTTCCCGCACAAGGTCGCCCTGCACAACGGATGTCACACGCGCCGGGAACTGGGCGTCGTGGACCCGCCGATCCAACTGCTCAAGAACGTCCGCGGCCTCGAGTGGCGCGAGCTTCCCAACGTGGAAGAGTGCTGCGGGTTCGGCGGCACGTTCAGCGTGAAGGTGCCGGGCACCTCGCTGGCCATGGGCAAGACGAAGGCCGAGAACATCCTCAAGAGCGGCGCCGAGGTGGTCGTCTCGCCCGACGTCAGTTGCCTGATGCACATCGGCGGAGTGCTCCGCCACAACCCCGAAACGCAACACATCCGCACCATGCACATCGCCGAAGTCCTCGTGGCCGAGGGCGACGGAAAGTGAAGAAGCAGAGGGCAGAGGGCAGAGGGCAGAGGGCAGAGGGCAGAGAGGAGAGTGCAGAAGTAGTCGACGACCGTTTAGCGGGCGGGCTTGCCCGCCGCGGAGCATCGCCAAAGATCCCCCAAGCCCACGGGTTGCAACCCGTGGGCTTCAACCCGCCGCTTGATTCCACCACCCCACTTCCACCGAACCCCACTTCAACCGCCCCCTGCCATTCCAACAGAATCCCCACCCCTCCCACAAAACCCTTTGCGGGAGCACGATCCTTCCGTCACACCATTCCTCAAGGAGCCTTGTCATGGGTCAACGACTGAACCGTCGGAGGTTTGTCCAGCGAAGCGCGGTGTTGGCCGGGGCGGCGATGGCGGCCCGGCCGTTCGCTGCGCCCTTCGTGCTCGCCGAGGCGTCACCCAACTCGAAGCTCAACATCGCCGGCATCGGCGTGGGCGGGCGAGGCGGGGCTCACGTCGAGTCCTCGCTTGCCGAGAACCTGGTGGCCGTGTGCGATTCCGTGGAAGGGGCGATGGACGGCGCCGTGCGCCGCTTCGAGAAACACAACAAGGACCACAACCTCAAGAAGCCGCTGCCCAAGCGATTCGCCGACTACCGCGAGATGTTCGACAAGATGCACGGCCAGATCGACGCCGTGTTCGTCGCCACGCCCGACCATCACCATGCGCCGGCTTCGATGACGGCCATCAAGCTGAAGAAACACGTCTACTGCGAGAAGCCGCTCACGCACAACGTCTACGAGGCCCGTCAACTCACCCTCGCGGCCCGGGAGTACAAGGTCGCCACGCAGATGGGCAACGGCGGCCGGGCTGACGAAGGCTGGCGCCTGCTCTGCGAGACGATCTGGGCCGGCACGATCGGCAACGTCCGGGAGGTCCACGTCTGGACCGACCGGCCTGGCATCCCCAAGCGGTTCTGGTGGCCCCAGGGAGGCTCGCGTCCTCAAGGCTCCGATCCGGTGCCCAAGGGCGTCCACTGGGATGTCTGGCTCGGTCCGGCCCCGGAGCGGCCCTACCTCCACAGCTACAAGGAGGGCAAGTTCAAGGGGCGCCAGGTGTACCAGCCGTTCGTGTGGCGCGGCTGGTGGGATTTCGGCACCGGGGCCCTGGGCGACATCGGCTGCCACGCGATCAGCGGCACGTTCAGCGCCCTGAAGATCGAATACGCCTCGGCCGTGGAACTGGTCAAGGACTCCGGCGACGGCACGTCCGAGATGTTTCCCAGTTCCTCAATCATCCGCTGGGACATCCCGGCCCGGGCGGGGATGCCTCCCTGCAAGCTCTTCTGGTACGACGGCGGCTATTATCCCCCGCGCGAAGTCGGCGAACTGGCCGCGGGCCAGGAGTATCCCGACAACGGGACGATCCTCGTGGGCGACAAGGGCAAGCTCAGCTTCCACGGCCGCCCTCGCTTGATCCCGGAATCCAAGATGAAGGACTTCAAGTACCCGGCCCCGATCATCCCGCGGTGCGAGAGCAACCACTTCGACGAATGGGTGACGGCCTGCAAAGGCGGGCGCCCGCCTTTTTCCAACTTCGATCACGCCGGCCCGCTGACCGAACTGGTCCTCGCCGGCAACTTTGCGATCCGCGCCGGCCTGGGTAAGAAGGTCCTTTGGGACGGCCCCAACATGAAGTGCACCAATCTGCCCGAAATCAACCGCTGCGTGCGCCGTGAATACCGTAGCGGATGGACCCTTTGAGACTCAGGCAATGGCGCGCTCGGAGTCCACGAGGCGTTCCAGGCCGTCGGTCTGTGCGATGACGACCAAACCGCTGTCGGTCACGACGAAGCCGCGGGCCAAGTCGAGCTGGCGGTTGTAGCCGATCTCAACGCCCGAAGGGATGTCGACTCCCTTGTCGATGATCGCCCGGCGGATCTTGGCGTGGCGGCCGATGTTGACGCCCTCGAAGAGAATGGAGCCCTGCACCAGGGCGAAGCTGTTGATCCGCACGCGCGGCCCCAGGATCGACTTCTCGACCCGCCCGCCGGAGATAATCGAGCCCTGGCAGATAATGCTGTCCAAGGCGTAGCCGCGGCGGTGCTCGTCGGCGAAGACGAACTTGGGCGCCGGGCAGTTGGGCTGGTAGGTGCGGATCGGCCACTCCTCGTCGTACAGGTTCAACTGCGGATCGACGGAGATGAGATCCATGCTCGCGTCGTAGTAGGCGTCGAGCGTGCCCACGTCGCGCCAGTAGGCCGTGGTCTTCCGGTTCTCGTCGACGAAGGGATAGGCCAGCACCCGGTTCGTCTGGAGCACGGCCGGGATGATGTCGTGGCCGAAGTCGTGCCGGCTGCCGCGCCGGGTGGCGTCGCGGCAAAGCTCTTCGTAGAGGAACCTCGCGGTGAAGACGTAGATCCCCATCGACGCGAGGCAGTGGGCCTCGTCGCCGGGGACCGGCTTCGGATCGGCCGGCTTCTCCTCGAACCCCACGACCCGCTCCTCGGCATCGACCTCCATCACCCCGAACTGCCGGCTCGCCGCGGCCCGGGTCATGTGCAGCACCCCGATGGTCAGATCGGCGGATCGCTCCACGTGGTACTCGACCAGCCGGCGATAATTCATCTTGTAGATGTGATCGCCGGCGAGGATCACCACGAATTCAGGGTGTTCCTTCTCGATCGTATAGATGTTCTGGTAGACCGCGTCGGCCGTGCCCTGGTACCAGTTCTCGTCGATCCGCTGCTGCGGGGGGACCACGTCGGCGAATTCGCCCAGTTCCCGGCAGAAGTAGTGCTGCCAGCCCATGCTGATGTGCCGGTCCAGGCTCATCGCCTTGTACTGGGTGAGCAAGAGGATCTTGCGGATGCCGCTATTGAGGGAGTTGGAGAGGGTGAAGTCGATGATGCGGTAGTTCCCGCCGAACGGGACCGCCGGTTTGGCCCGGTCCCGCGTCAAGGGCTCCAGACGCGAGCCCTTCCCACCTGCCAGGATCACGGCAACGGCACGATCCATCATGATGCGTCCCTCCAATGCCATCCCTGCGAAGCGCGCGGTTGTGGTCTCCGACTTCTTCTTCGATCCCCCCTCCCGTTGAGTTCGAATCGGCCGGGCCTCGCGACGAAACGTCGCCACCCAGGGCCTTCATTGTATCGTGTCGGCTGCCCGAGCCAAATATTCCAGAAAAGGCCGACTTACAGCCACTGCCTTTGCCAGAGTTCCAGCATCAGCAGGGCCCACAAGCGGTACGCGTGATCGAATCGCCCGGCGAGATGCTCCTCGACAAGCTGACCGACCGCCTCCCGGCGAAAGATGCCCCGATCGAGCGTCTTCTTATCGAGCAGGACTTCCCGCGCAAAACCAGCCAAGGGACCGCGGAACCAATGATCCAGAGGCACGCCAAACCCCATTTTCGAGCGGCGGCGAATCTCTTCGGGCAGAAGATCGGCGAACGTCTCCAGGAGAATCCGCTTGCCGTGCCCGCGACGGAACTTCCTCGCAAGGGGCATCCGGGCCGCCAACTCCACCACCCGATGGTCCAGGAACGGCGGCCGGCACTCCAGCCCGTGGGCCATGGAGGCAATATCCACCTTCGTCATCAGGTCGCACGGGAGGTAGGTCACCAGATCCGTCAGGCTGGCGGTGGTGACGGGATCCCGCTGCGAGCAGAGCGCCGCCCGGGCCCGGAGAAACTCAAGAGGATCGGAGTCCGCGAGGGACTTGAGAAACTCGGGTTCGTAGAGCGCGGCCCGGCGGGCCTCGTTGAAAATGGCGATCCACTCCAGGTATCGCTGAAGGGGGGGCTTCCCGAGCATCTCGGCGAAGCGGCGGAGTCGGCGGCGGAACGACTTCTGACGCGGACTGGCCGGGAGCTTCTGCCAGTATTGCCCGGCCAACACCCGGCAGACCACCCCAGGCAGCCGATCGAACCAACTCCCCAGCCACACGGCCTGGTAGCGGGGATAACCGGCGAACAGCTCGTCGCCTCCGTCGCCGGTCAGTGCCACCGTGACGTGCTCCCGCGTGATTTGCGAGAGATACCACGTGGGCACGGCCGAGCTGTCGGCCATGGGCTCGTCGTAGTGCCAGACCAACTTGGGCAGGACGGCCACGGCGTCGGGCTCCACGCGGAACTCCTGGTGGAGCGTGCCGAACTGCTTCGCCGCAATGGCCGCGTACTGCGTCTCGTTGTACTCCGGCACGGGAAACCCGATCGAGAAGGTCCGCACCGGCTGCCGGCTGAGCTTCTGCATCAGCCCCACAATGATCGTGGAATCGACGCCGCCGGAGAGGAACGCCCCCAGCGGCACATCGCTCTCCAAACGCATCTCAACCGACGAAGTGAGCAACTCCCGCAGTTCCCGGGCGTCTTCCTCGGGGGGGCGAACCGCCTCGGTCTGGAAATCGGGTTGCCAGTAGGGCCTCACCTCCAGCCGCCCGTCCCGATAGACGGCCAGATGCGCCGGCGGCAGCTTGGCGATGCCGCGGAGGATCGTTTGAGGGTGTGGGACGTACTGATAGGTCAGGTAGGCGTCGACGCCCTGCGCGTCGAGTTCGCGCGGCGCCCCCGGCACCTCCAGCAGGCTCTTCAACTCGCTGGCGAAGAGCAGCCGGCCGGGCTCCAGCCGGTAGACGAGGGGTTTTTCGCCCAGCCGGTCGCGGGCCAGGACGAGCTGCCGCTGCCGGGCGTCCCAGATCGCCAGGGCGAACATCCCGTTGAGAGACTCCGCGAAGCCGGTCCCCTCTTCTTCGTAGAGATGGACGATCGTCTCCGTGTCGCTATGGGTCTGGAACTGGTGGCCGCGGCCCTCAAGACGGCGTCGAAGCTCGCGGAAGTTGTAGATCTCGCCGTTGAAGACGATCCAGACCGATTGGTCCTCATTGGCCATCGGCTGGCGACCGCCCGCCAGGTCGATAATCGCCAGACGCCGGTGTCCCAGGGCAACCCCGGGCATGGCCGGCTGGCCCGGCTCGACGCGGAGGTCCTCCGCGTAGGTCCCTTCGCCGTCGGGCCCCCGGTGCGCAAGCACCTCGACCATCCGGCGGAGAGTCGCCGCGTCGATCGCCTTCTCGGGTTGGGACCAGACTGCTCCGGTGATGCCACACATGTTCCATTCCTTCGGATCGAGAGCGGCGTCCAGGCCCGTTCACGGGCCTTCGCATCTCGAGATCAGGCCCGGCGTTTACGCCGGGTTGGGGCTCACCGCCACGTGAACGTGGGTCTCGGTGCCGCCGATTTCGTGCACGAAGACGCCCTCCATCTTCACAACGCGTTCACGCAATAGACGGTGGGTGATCGGTTCGACCCTCGCCGTCAGCAGCGGTGCGCTTTCCTTGGTGTGCCAAGTCAGGTGGAGGTTGATTTCACTGTAATAGCTGTGCGACATCCGCGATGCCTCTGGTAGACGATGTGTCGAATTCGGCTGAAGCCTTGCGCCGGCAGAAGGCCCGTGAACGGGCCTCGACCTCTTCCGATCTCTCTCTTGCTTGCGCAACCCGGCGTAAACGCCGGGATAATGGGCGGTTTGACACAACCATAAGCCCTTGTGGGGCTTATGTCAAGCCTTGCACGCTTCGATGCACGGTAAACTATCCTTTCACTGGGAGGTTCTACCGATGCGAATTCCGAAGCCTTGGTTCCGCAAGTCTAGACAGCAAGGGGCAGCGCTACAATCGCGTGATTTGGCTGACGCCCGTTGCTGAATCCATTGTGCGGAGACAAGGGGCGGAAGGCCGGCTGTTTCGGAACAAGTGGGGCAAGCCCTGGACCACCGGGCGACTGAATGAGCGTTGCCAAGAGTTGAGTAAGAAGCTGGGGTTCCACTTCTTCCCGTGTACCTTGCGGCACACTTGGATTACTGAAGGGCTGGAGCGCGGAGTTGACCCCGTGACGCTGGCGATTCTGGCGGGGCACCGGGACACCACCATGATTTGCCGGGTCTACCAGCATTTGGCGCGGGTTCCGGGCCACCTGAAGGCAAGTTTGTTGCGTGCTACGGGGGCTTGTTCGGCGACATCTATCCCTTTCCTTCAGCGACAATTAGAATTCCCTACGCTTTCTCGGAGGCGTGTGGCCTTTTTCGGAGCGGAGCGGAGAAAAAGGCCACACGCCTCACGCCGCCCGACGGCCCCCTCCCTTACGCCGCCGCTTCCGCCGCCTCGGGCGGCTTGGATTGCAGTTTTCACCCATCCAGTCGAAAAAGTACCGGCGGTTGAGCCGGTCGATGACCGGATCGTGGGCAATGTGCCGCAAGTAGCTCTTGACCTGCTCCCACGTCGAGAAGATCATCTCGAAGGGGAAGGTGCCGAAGAGCCAATCGGGCGTGTGCTCGATGCCTTGCTCAACGTGGATCAACACCGGCTTCTTCATTCGGTTTGCCCAGAACAATTCCTCGTAAGTGCCGCAGGCGTGAACCGAGAGATCGAGATTGACCACGGCGAAGTCACAGATGTCCACCATCCGCAGATCGTAAGCATTCACGGAATTTGATAAACTGGTATTGCGCCCTGGGAGGATAGCGGTTATGAAAGGGGGATGGTCCGCCTTTTCACCGAGAAAGATGTTCGAGCGATGGTCGCGGAAGCGG
>Ga0067045_1029312_pt1 | contig 21907 bp, 14 predicted proteins | sample TerdegcTABiofilm_FD_59184 | JGI IMG/M metagenome (GOLD analysis project Ga0067045, IMG submission 59184) | Combined Assembly of (Gp0054472, Gp0054536) Wastewater bioreactor microbial communities from Singapore -Terephthalate degrading...
CCCCGCCCCTCCCGAAGCGGGGCCCGCGGCGTCCGCGGACCCCGAAGTTCCGGCGCCCCGCTTCCCGGAAGGGGGCCGGGCCGAGTTGGCTCGAACCGAGGGCGGGGTTTCGGTCCTGCGGGGCGGGACGGTCCTGCCCGCGGAACCCGGGACACCCCTGGCCCTGGGGGACCGGGTTCGTACGGGGCCGGAGGGCTCCGCGGAGGTTCGCCTGGGTTCCCTGGCCGCCTTCCTCCTCCTCTCGGAATCCGAGGCGGAGCTTCGGGCGGCCCGCCTGGACGCGGGATCCGCCCTCGTCGAGGTCTTCGTGGCCTCGGGCACCGTCCTCTTCGACGTACGGACCCTCGGGGGGGGTGAATCCTTCGTGGTTTCCGCGCCCCGGCTTCTGTCCGGAGTCCGGGGCACCCGGTTCCTGGTGGGCGCGGGGATCGCTTCGGTGACCGCAGTCCGGGAGGGCAGGGTGGCCGTCCTCCCCTCGGGGCCCGTCCTGGAACGTCTCGCGGCCGCGGCCCGTACGGACGGCGTGGCCCGGGCGGCCCTGCGCGCCCTCTTCGCCCTGGCTCCCGTCGTGGAACCGGGCCGGGAGCTCCGGGTGGACGATGCGGCCCTGGCTCGGGCGGAGACGGCTTACGGGGCCTTGGAGTCGTACCTGACCGAGCTTCCTCCGCTTCCCCTGGCACCGGACTTCCCCCGGGAACCCTGGTTCGCGGCGTCCCTGCCGGAATTGCCGGCACCGGATCCCCGGTCCCGGGAGGTCCTGGACCGCGCCCGGGCCGCCGCGGCGGGTGCCCGCCCGGCCCTGGCCGTTCCCGCGGCCGCGGGGCCGGAGACCTTGAGGGTTTTCGACCGGTTCCGGAGCCTTCCCTCGGTCCGTCCCTCCCCGCCTGCCGAGGTCCGGCCGCCCTCCCCGGCGCCGTTCAACCCGCACCCCGCGGAGCTGGGCAGGACGGCATTGTCCTCGGGCCCCCTGACGGGCTTCTTGGCCCGGGTTCCCGACGCGGGGATCCTCGTGGCGGTGGACGGACGGGGAACCCTGTACGCCTTCGATCCGGCGGGGACCATCCTCTGGAGCCTCGGGACCGCCAACCGGGGGGATCCCGGGAGCTACCCGGTGAGTTTCAAGGGCACCGCATACTACGGCGGAAACGCGGAACTCGTGGCCGTGGACGGAGCGACGGGGGAACCCTTGGCGCGCAGGCCCTCGTCCCCGGGCAGGGAACCCGGGACGAGGCCGGCGCCGTTCCCGGATTCCCTTCTACTTCCGAGCCCCTCGGGGATCGAGATCCTGGATCCCCGTACCCTGGAGACGAAGTCCACGATCCCCCTGGCCGCCGGACCCGGGACCCTCCCGGTTCAGAAGGACACCTTCGCCCTGGTCGTCGACCGCGAGGGCACCCTGCTCCTGGTGGATCCTGTCTCCGGCACGGTCCGCGCCCGGACCGTCACGGGCGCCCGGGGCTACTCGGCGGTGTCCCCGCGGATCCTGGAGGAGAGGGCCTGCTTCGCCGATCCCACGGGGCTGATCGTGATGGTGGATCTGGAGAAGATGTCGGTGCTCTGGGAGCGCCGCGCCGGGGTGCCCGTGCTCACGGACCTGGAGTTCGGCCGGGAAGGGGTGTTCGCGTACGGAAACGGCACCCTGTTCGGGTATCGCCCGGACGGGGAGGCCCTGATGGCTCCCCTCCCGGGGGTGAGCGCTCCGCCCCTTCTGGCCCGGGGTACGGTGTACTTCGGGACCGAGAAGGGGGAACTTGTCGCGGCCCAGGCCTCTCCTTGGCGGATCCGGGGGACCGTCCCCTTGGGGGACGTGCCCAGCGCCCGGCCCCTGCTGGTGGGGGACACGCTCTACGTGGGCACCCGGAGCGGGAAGCTCGTCCGCATCGACGTGACCAAGCTTCCCCCATAATCCGGAACCGGGGCCGGGAACCGGCTACCGGCCCCGCTCCAGCTCCAGGGTCCGGGTGACCGAATCGCACACCTCCGGCGGCCCGAAGTACTGGATGGCCCCGGGGAAGCGGTAGACCGTGCGGACCGCCCAGTCCTCCCGCTCGGCGACGAAGGCCTTGAAGGGCCCGCCCTCCAGGTCCACCAGGGCCTTCCGGATGACCGGCTTCCGGGAACCGTGGCGGCGCTCCAGGTTCATCATCATGGTGAGGGGGGCCCCCCCGGCGGTCCAGTCCTCGGCCTTGGCCGTCAGATTCCGGACCGAGGAGATGTAGCCCGAGAGCCCCGAGGCGATCAGGGCGAAGGCCGTGAAGCCCAGGGAATAGCAATAGTCCGCGTCGAAGTTGGACGGGAAGGCGCTGCGGCCTTCATAGCCGAAGAAGTGGTTTTGCCAGCTGAACTTGCCCTTGTAGGTCCCCGCGGCCTTCCGATCGGCGAGCCGCGCCTCGACCAGGGCGATGAGGAGCTTTTCCGTCTCGATCCGGGATACCTGGACGTTGCCGTGGGGATCCCGGTCCATGATCAGCTGGAGCTTGATGTCCCCGGGAAGGCTGCGGTAGAGGGCGGCGGAATCCGGGGACAGGCGGGCGGTCACGAACTCGATCCGGGCGGCGGCCTCCTCCAGGGCCCCGAACGCGGAGGCCTCGGCGGCCAGCAGGTCGTTCAGCTCGGAGATCAGGACCTTGAACTCGGGGATGAACTCCACAAGGCCCTCGGGCACCAGGACCACTCCGAAGTTCTCCCCCCGTTCGGCCCGGGCGGCCACGGCGTCGCAGATATAGTCCGTGATGCGGGAAAGGGTCCAGCCTCGGGCCTCGACCTCCTCGGATACCAGGGCGATATTGGGCCGGCACTGGAGGGCGCACTCCAGTGCGATGTGGCTGGCGGACCTGCCCATGAGCTTGATGAAGTGCCAGTACTTTCGGGCGCTGGCGGCGTCCCGTTCGATGTTTCCTATGAGCTCGGAATAGGTCTTGACCGCCGTGTCGAATCCGAAGCTGGTCTCGATGTACTCGTTCTTCAAGTCTCCGTCGATGGTCTTGGGCACCCCGATGACGGATACGCTCTGGCCCCTGCCCGCGAAGAACTCCGCCAGCAGGGCGGCGTTCGTGTTGGAGTCGTCGCCTCCGATCACGACGACCGCGTCCAGGCCCCGGGCCCGGACGGCGGCGGCGGCCTTCTCGAACTGCTCGGGGGTTTCGATCTTGTCGCGCCCGGAGCCGATGATGTCGAAGCCCCCGGTGTTCCGGTACCGGTCCACGAGATCCCCGGTGATCTCCACCGCCTTGTCGTTGACGAGGCCGCCGGGGCCTCCCGCGAACCCGATCAGGCGGGACTCCGGGTTGCCCTTCTTCAGTCCGTCGAAGAGCCCTGCGATCACGTTGTGGCCCCCCGGCGCCTGGCCGCCGGAGAGGATGACTCCTACGGTCAGCCTTCGCTTCATCCCCGGGTTGGAGCCCTCCACGAACCGGGCCAGGGGTTTCCCGTAGGTGTGCGGGAAAAGAGCCCGGATCCCCTCGGAATCCGGGCTTCCCCCGGAAGTTCCGGGTCCTGCGGGTTCCTCGAGCCGCAGGGCGATCCGATCGACGCTCCCGCGGAGGATGGCGGGAAGCTTGGGTTCGTACTCGTACCGGATTTTCTGGAGGGGGGATTCGTCCATAGGGGATACTCCTTGAATCGGGCAATCCTTCGGCGTTCCGGCGGCGCCGGCTCGTTCGACGGGCGGCGTTCCGGCGCGGCGAATATCGGTCCAAGTTTAACGCAACGGGGCAAGGATAGGGAAGTCGTCCGGCTAGGCGGTTTCGGGCTCCCCCGAGAGCTTCTTGACCTCTTCCTGGGTCATGGGACGCAGGATGCGCACGCCGGTTTCCGCCGTGCGGGCGATCAGGTCCTTTCCGTCCGGCGTCCGCATGCCCACGATCTGGACAATCGGGAACCGGGGATTATCGGGATTGACGTCCACCACCTGGGCGGGCTTGCCGTTGGTCAAGAGCACATAGGACCCGATGGGGTAGATCGACAGGGAATACACCAGGGCGCGGATCACGGTGTCGTCGTATTTCTTTCCCTCGTTCTTGAGGAGATCCACCATCCCGGAATAGCCGTCCCGGGCTTCCCTGAAGGGGCGGCTCGCGGTCACGGCGTCGAAGGAGCAGGCTACGGCTATGATCCGGGAATACAGGGAGATCTTGTCGCCTGCGATGCCCCGGGGATAGCCGGTCCCGTTCATCCGTTCGTGGTGCTCCAGGGCCGCCAGGCTGATGGCCAGGGGGACTTGCTTTTCCTTGAGCACGTTGTACCCCAGGATGGGGTGGGCGGTTATGGACCTCCGCTCCTGCGGGCTGAGCTGACGGCTGGCCATGTAGAGCTGGGGAGGCAGGCGCACCATCCCGATCTCGTGGAGCAAGGCGGCGCTGCCCAACTCGATGAGTCGGTGGTTCGGCAGCTTGAGGGTGGACCCGATCACGATGGAGAGCACCGTGGTGCGGGTGGAATGGGACACCAGGTAGTTCGAGTGCGGCTGGACCAGGGATTGGATACGGAGGATGAAGCGGCGGTTTTCCGTGATCACCTCACAGAGCGCCTTTATGCGGGCGGAAACCTCCCCCAGCACAAGCTCGTTCTTGGTGACATACCGGCTGTATACGGACTCCACGAAGGAGGCGAACTGCTCGTAGAAGGCCCGCACCTTGTCGAGACGCTCCCCGTCCCCGGCGTTGACCGCCACGACGGGACTCCCGTTCTCCCCGGCGGCGTCCCCTTCGGAGTCCACGTCCGGAATGATCTGCTGGGGTACGCCCTCGGTATAGACCTTCCGGAATCCCCACTCGATCAGGTGGTTGATCAGGGTCCGGGTTACGGGGGTTTCCGTGGATAGAAGGATATAATCTTGATCCAACAGGACCGGTTTGGAGAAATAGGTGTCCGGCTCAAGGTCCTTCACGGGTATTTCGTTCATGGTCCCCATTGACCCCCCGAAACCTTCATACTAGACTACTGCCGAGGTTCCCGGCAAGGCTGATCCGTACGCGCCCTCCTGTCAAGAGCGGAGCATCCCGAATACCTTTCGGAGCGTCCCTGGATGAAGTTTAAGACAATTTTTATTCTTTTCAACGCCGTCGTGGCCTTCTCGTTCCTCTTCATCTTCCTCTTCCCGTTGTTCATACTGGGCGGGGAGTACGCGGTCGGGTTCTGGAAGACGAACTGGTTCCTGGGGATTCTCTTCCTGGTCATCCTGGGAATCCTGAACTGGTTCTTCCTGTCCAACTGGAAGCTCTTCCAGCTTGTGGAGCGGGAAGATTGGTCCTCCCTTACGGCCTGGCTGGAGGACCGGCTGTTCAAGAAAGGCTCCATCCGGGGCCAGTACGTGCGCCTGTACGTGAACACCGCCATGCTCCGCTCCGATCTGGCCGCCGTCGACCGTTTGGAAGCCCTGCTTCGGGAGAAGAGGCCGCGGCTCCTTCGTCGGCTGGCTGTCCTCTTCGGGGTCGGATACCTGCTAAAGAACGACGCGGACGCCTCTCTGTCCTTCTTCGAGCCCTTGCTGGAGTCCCCCGAGGTCGAGGCCCGCGGCTGGCTCTGGCTGGACTATTCCTTCAGTCTGGTCCTGCGGAACCGCGCCGCGGAAGCCCTTCCCTGGCTCAGGCGGGCCTTCGGCGGGAAGGATCCCGTACTGGCCCTCCTGGCCGCCTACATCACCGCGAACCTCGTCGCCCCGGCCCTGCCCCCGGGGGCGGACCGGGAGAACGCCGGGGCCGCGGCGGAGGGGGAGCGGGAGGGACTTCGGAAGCGCTTTGATCCCGAGCGCTGGAGCCGGGAGGTCGAGAGGTCCAAGAACGACGTGCACGTGGTCATCCTGTCCCGGCTGATCGACGACGCCGGGCGCTGGCTCTTCGACACGCCCCCATCCCGGCCCGCGGAAGCCTAGGGTCGACGGGAAGGCCGGACCCGGAAGCGGGGTAAGGAATCACGGCTTCCCGGCCGAGAATAATAACCGGATGAGGTTCCATCGACTCCTTCTCTCCGCCCTGCTGTTCTCCTGCGCCGCGGCGGCTCTGCGCTCGGAGTCTCCCGTGCATGTCGTGGAAACGGGTCAGACGATCTACGGCATCGCCCGGACCTACGGAGTGCCCTACGAATCCATCCTGGCGGCCAACGGAATCACGGACCCCCGCAAGATCCTCCCCGGTACCCGACTCGTGATCCCGACCTCCCACCGGGTGGCCAAGGGGGAGACCCTCTACGGTATCGCTCGGACCTACGGGGTGTCCCTGGAGGATATCCTCCGGGTCAACAAGCTCACCCCCGGGGCGGTCATCAAACCCGGCGATCTTTTGGTCATCCCCGGCGCGGCCCGGGCGCCCGCCGCATCCCCGAGCCTCCCGGCCGCTTCCTCCGCTCCCGGCGGCACCTCGGCCGGGGCGGGCGGAACCTCCGGGACCCCGGCCGCCAAGCCCGGTTCCGGAGCGGCGGCCGAGGCCTCGGCAAAACCGGCGGTCAAGCCGAGCGCCGGGGGAGCCTGGCCCGCTTCCGGGGACGCGGCCTACCTGGACGGCAAGCTCTTCGGGGTGGGCATCCGGGCCGAGGAGAACGCGCCGATACGGGCCGTCCGCTCGGGAACGGTCATCTCCGCGGGCCCCTTCCGGGGCTACGGTCGAGTGGCCTTCGTCCAGGCCAAGGACGGCTTGGTGTACGTATACGGGGGAGCCCAGAATCTGTCCGTGCGGATCGGGGAATCCGTCCGGCCCGGAACCGAGATCGGCCGGGCGGGCATCGACCTCAAGGAGGGCCGCCCGGTTGTCTATTTCCTGGTTTTCAAGGAGGGGAATCCCCTGGATCCGGCCAAGGTTCCGCGGGAATGACGATGGGTCCGCGATGGGGCGCGGGGGTTGCAACGCAAGCGCAAGCGATCGCAAAGCCGATTTATAAAGTGACGGACCTTTGAAATCGGCTCAAATATCAGGAATATTCATCGATTTATTTTTCAATTTAAAGTACAATATAGTTTGTTTTTTTGGTCAGGTGCGATATATTCAAGCTCGCTCTGGAGGGCTATGCCAACGCGGCGGTTCTCTGGGGTGGATACAAGGAAGGGAGCGAAGATGAGCGAAAGCGCCTTCCCTATGCGTACGGCCCTCAAGAAGAAAAAACAGGTTCCCGCCTTCATCCTGAAGAAAACCAAAAAGCCCAAACACCCCAAGGAAACGGATCCCCTTGCCCTGTACCTCAAGCAGATATCCCGGTACCCCCTCCTGACCGCGGAAGAGGAACTGGAGCTTGGGGAACGGATCGTCCGATCCCGGGACCTTGTCCGGCGTATCGACGAGGAGATCCAGGGGGGTGCGCGTTCCACCGAGCGCCAGGCGGAGAGATCGGAAGCGGACCGGGAGCTCGTCCACTGCAAGAACCGCATGATCTCCTCGAACCTGCGGCTGGTGGTCTCCATAGCCAAGAATTACCAACATCGGGGCCTTTCCCTGTTGGACCTGATCGACGAAGGGAACATCGGGCTCATCGAGGCGGTCGAGCGCTTCGATTATACCCGGGGCTGCCGCTTTTCGACCTACGGCACCTGGTGGATCCGTCAGGCCATCATAAAGAGTCTGGCGGACAAGGGCCGGGTCATCCGCATCCCCATCCACATGCTCAACACGATCAAGAAGTGCTATTTCGTGGCCAAGCAGCTTACCCAGGAGCTCGGACGGGATCCCAATCCCGAGGAGCTGGCGGACAAGCTGGGTATGGATTCCCGAAGGGTCAAGGAGATCATGAAACTCTCCCAGGAGACGGCATCCCTGGACACGACGGTGGACGAGGACAACGTCACCCACCTCTCGGACTTGATCAAGGACGAGACGGCGGTGGAACCCTTCGAGGAAGTCTTCTCCATGACCCTCCAGGACACCCTGGGCAGCGTTCTCAAGAGCCTGAACCAGCGGGAGATGACCATCATCACCCTCCGGTACGGACTGAACGGGGAGGGCCCCCGCACCCTGGAGGAGACCGGCAAGATCCTGGGTATCACCCGGGAACGGGTACGGCAGATCCAGGAAAAAGCCATATTGAAGCTCAAAGAACTTCAGCAGCTGTCGGAGTATCAGGAGCAGTGTTGATCCGTGGTCTTTAGACGGCGGACGGTGGACGGAAACGCGTCAAGAGTTCCGATACCGGGCCCTGCCTAGGCGTTGAAATTCGCGGAAACAAAAGCCGTTTCCGTTCACTGACCGCCGTCCGCTGTTCACCTCAACTTCCCCGCCAGCTCCTTGAATCCCCTCGTTTCCGCCGCGTCCGCAGCCGTGTCTCCCGCGGAGTTCCGGGCTCCCCGGTCCGCCCCCAGGTTCAGCAGGAATTCCGCCGCCGCCGCGTTGCCGGCTTGGGCCGCGTAGTGCAGAGGCCTGTTGCCCAGCAGGTCCCGGGAGTTCACGTTGGCCGCGGTGACCAGGGCTCCCAGGGCGTCCGTTCCGGCGGCCATGGCCAGGGACAGGGGAGAGTTGCCGTCCCGGTCCCGGGCGAAGATGTCCGCCCCGCCCTCGACGAGGAGCCGGACGATCTCCGTGTATCCCTGGGACACCGCGGCGTGCAGGGCGGTGGCTCCGGACCGGTCCCGGTCCCCGGTCCGGGCCCCGGCCGCCAGGGCTATCTCCACGAAGCCCGCGGCAGGCTTGGCCTCCAGGATCACCCGCAGTACGGACCGACCGTCGGAGTCCACGGAACGGGCCGCCTCTCCGGTCAGAAGGGCCTTGAGCACCTCGGTGCCCCGGCCCAGGGCCAGGGTCAGGGGGGTCTCGCCCGCGAAGTTCCGGGCGTGGATGTCGGCCCCCCGGGCCACCAGGGCGGGGATGACGCTGACGCGGTCCGAGGATACGGCCTCGTGCAGGGCCGTGGAGCCTCCGTCCCCGCGGGCGTTGGGCGACGCCCCGGCGGATAGCAGGAGCCGGACCGATTCCAGGTCCCCGTTCCCCGCGGCGTCGTGGAGGGGGGTGCGGCCCGCGTCGTTGCGCGCCGCGGGATCCGCCCCCCGATCCAGGAGCCAGCGCACGGCCGAGGGGTCCTGCCTCCGCACGGCCTCGAAGATCGGGGAGGCCCCCGCGAAGTCCCGGGCGTTCACGTCGGCTCCGGCGAGGACCAGGGCTTCCATGCTCTTTCGGGCGTTCCAGTACACGGCCTGGTGCAGGGGAGTAGCCCCCGTCAGGTCCCGGGCCGAAAGGTCCGAGCCCGCGGCCACCAGGGCCCGGATCGTATCCGGGGAGTCCCTGCGCACCGCCGCGTGAAGGGGCGTCTGGCCGTCCGCGTTCCGGGCTTCCGGGGAGGCTCCGACGGAGATCAGGAAGGCCGCCGCCTGGGCTAGGCCTTCCGACGCTGCGTAATGGAGGGGGGTGTTCCCCGCCCCGTCCCTCGCGGCCAGGACGGCTTCCGTGAAGAACCATCGCTTGGGGTTGGACGGAGAGGCCAGGGCCAGCCCCAGGGGAGTCTCGCCCCGGACGTTGGCCGCGAAGATGTCGGTCTTTGCGGCCAGAAGGACCCGGGCGGATTCGGACTGGTCCGTCCGGACCGCGATATGGAGGGGAGTGTCCCCCGCGTTGTTCCGGGTTCCGGGGTCGACACCCCGCTCCATCATGAGGACAAGAGTCTCCGGGATGGCCTTCAGGTTGACCGCCGCGTGCAGCAGACCGTTCCCCGAGTCGTCCCGGGCCCGGAGGGTGGACGGCAGGAGCAGGGGATCCACGGCTTCCGGCCCGATGGAAACCGCCGCCGACAGGGGAGTCTGTCCGGAGCTGTTCCGCGCGAAGACGTTGGCGCCCCGCTCCACGAGCAGGCGGCTCCAGTCGGGGCGCATCTTGCGGACCGCCAAGGCCAGGGGCGTGTCCCCTTCCGCGTTGGCGGAGTCCACGAAGGCACCCGCGTCCAGGAACAGGGGAGCCGTGTCCGCCCCGTAGCCCAGCTGGACAGCCACATGGAGGGGGGTGTTCCCGCTTCGGTCTTTCAGGGACGGGTCGGCCTTGTACCGGATCAGCAGCTCCACCCCTTCCCTGCGCCCCGACTCGGGCAGGGCAATGTGGAGGGCGGTGTTGCCGAAGCCGTCCCGGGCGTTCGGGTTGGCCCCCCGGGAGAGTAAGAGTTCCGCGATATCGTAGCGGCCGGCGCGGACCGCCTCGTGCAGGCTGGTCGCCCCCGCCGCGTTCTTCAGGTCCACCGGAACCTTCTCGTCCAGGAAGTACTCGACGAAGCCCTTGAGGTTGTTCCGCACAGCCCGGTGAAGGACCGTGTCCCCCTCGGAAAACCGAGGCCGCGCCCAGTCTCCGGTCCGGGCGGCCAGGATGAACCAGTCGAAGTCTCCGAAGCCCGGTACCGCGCCCCGTAGGACGAAAAGGCGGGATATCTGGGCGCTCTCCTTGCGGGAGGGGTGCAGGAGGGCGCAGTCCAGGGCCGTGCGGCCCCCGTTGTCCCGGACGCTCAGGTCCGGCGAGAGGGAGAGCAGATAAGTCACCGCGGGAAGGAGAAGACGGTCCGCGGCGGCGTGCAGGGCGGTCCGGCCGTCCGCTCCCCTGCGGTCGATGTTGCCCGCCTTGACGATCGCCGCGAGGGGCTCCGGTCCCTTGGCGAGGGCGTCGTCCAGGGGGCTTACGCCCGAAGAGTCCGGGGCGAAGATATCCGCGCCCCGGGCCGCCAGGAGCTCCGCGGTCCGAAGGGAGCCGGCTTCCAAGGCTCTGCGGAGGGGCGTCTTCCCGGCCGCGTCCCGGCTGTCGATTTCGGCGCCCTGATCCAGGAGGAGGGCCGCCATCTCCGGCTCGGGCCGGAGGGCCGCCGCGTGGAGGGGATAGTCCCCGTTCGCGGCGGGCTTGTTGACCAGGGCGCGGCCCTTGCCCAGGTCCCGAAGGGCGGTCACGTCTCCCGCCCGGACGAGGGCCGCCACGTCCGGGTCCGCGGGCGCCGCGGGAGCGGGCTCCGGCGCGGGAGGAGGGGAGGACACGCAGGCGGAAAGCGCCGCCAGGATCAAGAGGATCGTCGCCCCGGGAACCGTTGTTTTTTTCATCGCTGCCCCCAAAACCCGGGAGTCCCGGACCGATCGGCCGGTCCTTCCGCCCGGGCAAACTCTTCTGGATAGGATACTAACGCACCCGAGGCGAATCGTCGACCGGGTTGCCCTGTTCCCCGGGGTTTGGTACTTTGTACCAATAGCCAGCAATTCCGGAGGCGACCGTGAAGATCGGATTCTACCTTCCCCTTAACCAGCATTGGAGACAGAACATCGAAAGGCTGTCCAGCTCCTTTCCCCGGGTCGAGTTCATCCCGGATCCCGACCGGTCCCTTGCGGAGTTCGACAGCCTGGACGCCGTGGTGGCCAATCCGGTTCCCCGGGAGACATACGAGAAGGCCCGGAACCTGAAAGCCGTTTTCGTTCCCTTCGTGGGGATCAACCACCTGCCCGCAGACCTCCTGTTGGAGCGCGGGGTGGCGGTCTTCAACTGCCACGGGAACGCCTTCAGCGTGGCGGAGCGGGCCTTGGCCATGACCCTGGTCGCCTACGGCCGGATCATCGAGTTCCACAACGACCTTCGTCGGGGAACGTGGCACGGTTTCTGGGTCGGCAAGGGTCACGAGGACTTCTGGCATTCCCTCCAGGGCAAGCCCTGCGCCGTCCTGGGAACCGGAGCCATCGGACAGGCCCTGGCTCGGCTCTTGTCCGCCTTCGACTGCCCGGTCACGGGCTTCCGCCGCAGGCTGGGCGAGGGGACGCCCCAGCACTTCACCCGGGTCACCTCCGACCTTTCCGACGCCATCCGGGACGCGGAGGTGGTCTTTGTGGCCCTGCCCCTGACTGCGGAGACCGAGGGACTTGTGTCCCGGGAAGTCCTGGCCTCCATGAAGGGCAAGTTCCTGGTCAACGTGGGCCGGGGCGGGATCGTGGACGAGGAGGGGCTCTACCGGGCCCTGGCGGACGGAATCCTGTCCGGGGCCGCCATCGATACCTGGTACACCTATCCGCCCAAGGGCGAGACCGTGGGCGCCCCCTCCCGCTTCCCGATCCACGAGCTTCCGAACGTGGTGCTTTCGCCCCATGTGGCCGGCTCCACCTGGGAAGCCGTCGCGAACAACGCCGTCCAGACCGTCGACAACGTGGCCGAATGGCTCCGGACCGGGACCTGCGCTTCCAAGGTGGATCTGCGGGCGAGCTACTGAGCGGTAACCTGCGGACGGTGGTCCGTGGACCGTGGACAAGGGTCCGGCTAGTTCACCGGATCGGCGGCCGAGGCGGCCGGATCCGGTCGGCATCCCCGTCCACAGTCCGCTGGTTCACCGCCTACCACACCTCCGCCTTCGCCTCGATCAACAGGTCCGGATACGCTCGATAGGCGTTCATGGCGTCGTACAAAAGTCCGAAGGGCACGGAATCCCGGTCGAAGGCCAGGAAGGGCAGGGCGTCGAAGACCCGTTCCCAGCCCCGGGCGGGTTCGGCGTCCAGCACGAAGATCGTCTCCAGGTCCTGGGCGTCCCGAAGGGCGGCCAAGGCCAGGGAGGGTTTGCGGGTGGCGAAGAACACCCGGGTCTGAAAGGATCTCTGGGGATCCAGGGAATAGATCCGGGATAGCTCGTACCAATGGTCCGGCTCGATAAAGGCGTCCGCGATCCTGCGCTGCACGGCCTCGCCGGGAATCCTCTTGTCCGAGTAGAGCACGATCTGGTAGAGCCCGAAGGGATTTTCCTTCCGGAGATCCCGGGCGGCCCGGGCCAGCCGCTGGATCCCCTCCTCGTCGTCCCCGGACAGGAGCAGGGTCAGGGAGCTGCCCAGGGTCTCGGGATTGACCAGGAGCTTGTCCAGGCTCCCGGACTTTCTCAGGTCCGCGAAGATCCGGAACCCCCGCATCGTCTCGTCGAAGGAAGGGGCCACAGGGGGCGCCAGGGCCACGTCGAAGCTCTCCTCGAAGGCCGCGGCGGCGTCCGCGATTCCGTCCTCGTCGATCCATTCCGTCTCCATGACGTAGTACGGGGGCCGTCTCAGGTATTCCTTGATGCCCAGGTCCTCGGCCCGGTCCCGGATGCGGGTCCCCGGGAGGACCGCCAGGGGGGACACCAGGGCGTCCTGACCCAGGCCGGCCATGCCCAGAAAATCGAAGGAGTCGATGACGGCGTCGTAGTCGTCGAAGGGAAGGCCCAAGAGCAGGGTGGGACGGACCCGGATTCCCAGGGACGTAAGGATGCCGCAGCCCCGCTCGAACCCTTCCCGGTTCCAGGAGGATCCCAGGGCTGCCAGGGCCGCGGGATTCGTGGACCAGGGGCCGGTCCGGACGGTCTCCACCGCCGCGTCCGCCATGAGTCCCGCCAGATCCTCCGTGACGATCCCCGGGTCCAGGTTCAGCTCCATGGGCACACCCGCGTCGTTGGCCCCGGCGGCGTCCCGAAAGAACCCGGGCAGGTCCTGCCTCAAGGAGAGGGCCCGGTCCTGGAACCGGATCTCCGGGGCCCCCCGCTTGGAAGCCAGGCGGATGATCTTGGCCGCCTGGCCGTCCGGCCGGAACCGAAGACCCGAGCCCGTGTCCGGGCCCTCCAGGCAGGGGGCCGGACAGCCCAGGACGGTTTCGATGTACACGGGCCGGTCCTGCTCCACCGCCAAGACTCCCGAGAGATAGGGGTCCGGCCAGGATCCGATGTCCGGGGAAGGTTCCGCGAGGTAGTGGGGGCGGATGGAACCCCCTCGGAGATCGGCCAGGAAGGCGCAGAAGGCCTCCTCGGTCTCCCCCTCCAGGATCGCGTCAAAGGTGGAAGCCCGGAAGATGGGCATGTCCCGGCGGGCTTCCGGACCGTGGGCGGCCAGGATGGTCCTCGACGAACGGGCCCGGAGTTTCTTGGCGATCCACGCGCTCCGGTCTAGGTTGTGGGGCTCCAGCTCGAAGAGGACCGCCGAGGCGCCCGTTTCCGCGGCGGCGACCGTAACCGCCGCGTCCCCTCCGTACTCCGCCGTGTCCCGGTCCAGGAACGACCAGTCCTCCCGGGCAAGGATACCTCGGGCTTCCGCCAGGGCCGCGGCTCGGGCGGCGGACAGCGGAACGGCTTCCCGCAGGCTCTGGCGGGAGGGATCGGGGGCGGGCAGTCGGATGAACAGGATTCTCACGGAATGGAACCTCGGGCTTCGGCGGGGCCGGAATCAGACCGCCTCAGTATATCAGAAAGCCGGGAGTCTGTCTTTCAGCCCCTACGGAGGATCGTGGAACGCCAGCCGGCCGAATCGGGGAAGCCCGGGAGAAGCTCGCCCCAGGAACCCCTCAAGCCCGGAAGCTCCAGGCAGCTCCGGACCAGGTCCAGGTACCGGGGCCGGGGGATGTTCCTTCCCCCCATGGATGCGACGTGCTCGGTCCGGACCTGGCTGTCGATCACGGGGAACCCCTCGTCCGCTAGGCGCCAGGCCAGGGCGATCAAGGCCGACTTGGACGCGTTGGGCGCCCGGGAGAACATCGACTCTCCGCAGAAGAGGCGGCCCAGGCTGACGCCGTACAGCCCCCCCGCAAGACCGGACTCGCTCCAAGCCTCCACGGAGTGGGCGAAGCCCAGCTCGTGGAGCCGTACGTAGGCTTCGATCATGTCCCGGGTGATCCAGGTGCCCCTCTGGCCGGGCCGGGGCACGGAAGCGCAGGCCTCGATGACACCCCGGAAATCCTTGTCCAGCGTCAGCCTGTACACGCCCTTGCGGAGCACCTTCCGCATGGACTCGGACACCCGTATCTCCCGGGAGTAGAGGACGAACCGGGGGTTCGGGCTCCACCACAGGATGGGCTCCCCCTCGGAGAACCAGGGGAAGATCCCCTGGGAATAGGCGGACAGAAGAACCCCCGGGGACAGGTTCGCCCCGACGCAGAGTATGCCGTGGGGGTCGGCGGTTCCGGGATCCGGAAACCGTATCCGTTCCTCCTCGGAGAGGTAGGGGAAGTCCGAGGAATCCGAGGTTCCGCCGTCCCGGGACATCAGGAGACCTTCAAGGGGACGGCCCGGGCCCTCGGATCCGGAAGCGGGCCCAATCCCCAAAGCCTGCGCACCGGATCGTAGAGCCGGGATGCCGCGGCGTACAGCAGGGGGGCCAGGACCAGGCCCGCCAAGCCGTCGACCGCATAATGGGCGAAGATATAGACCGTGGCCAGCATGACCAGGGCCAGCATGGGAAGGTAGAACGCCAGGAGGCGCTTGTCCCAGCGCCAGGCGAAGAGAACGCACAACGTCGTGAAGAGCACGTGGGAGGAGGGGAAGGCCGCGCCCGAGAGGGTCACGGTCTCGAAGCCTCGCTGGAAAAAGGGCACGAAGAGAAAGCCCTCGAAGTTCCCGTACCAATGTTCCCGGAGCTCGGGGATCCAGTACTTAGGGCCCTGGACCCGGAAGAAGACGTACCAGATCGCGACGACCATCTGCATCGTGAAATAGACGAAGACCGCGCGCTCGGTCTCCTCCCGGTTTCCCCGGATCCAGGGTATCCAAAGCACCGTGGCGATCATCACGTAGTAGGTGAAATAAGAGCCGAACATGAGCTCGTTGAAGCGCGGAAAGGATTCGAAGGACTTGTAGAACTCGAGGTAGGGCTCGAATCCGAAGATGGCCTCGTCCAGGGCGCGGAAAAAGGGGTCGTAGGACCGGCCGCCGAAGACCCGGGCGGACAGAAGGATGCTCTCCAGGAAGAAGGGGGTGATCAGGAGCAGGGGGTACAGGGTGCGCAGGAAGCACAGGATTCTTCCCCCGTGCCTCCGCTCCGCGGCGGCCAAGGACAGGATCAGCGCCAGGGAGGCGACGTAAGCCGCCGCGACGGCGTAGCCCCGGGGCAGCGTCCAGGGGCCCGCCCGTACCGTGCCGGTGTCCGGGACCAAAAGGGATGCGGCTATGAAAAAGGCTATGGTCGCGAGGCCGGGAGCGTCCATCGGTCGGAGGAGGGGACCCTCCCTGAGCCTGTCTCGTTCGTATCCTATCATGCCGAGCTCCGGGGCGGATTCGCGGACGGGCTTAGACGGCCCGCAGGACGACTTCCCCGCCTACCGCGTCCGCCAGGACCTTGCCGCCCTTCTGGAGGCGGCCGAAGAGGACCTCGTCCACGAACCAGGTCTTTACCTTGTCCTCCACCAGGCGACCCACGTTCCGGGCGCCGAACTCCTTGGAGTAACCCTGCTCGGCCAGGAGCCTGACGCAGGCGTCGGTCATCTCCAGCTCCACCTTCTTCTCCGCCAGCTGGACCCGGAAATCGTCCACAGCCTTGACGACGATCCGTTCGATGATCTCCATGGGAAGGTGCCCGAAGCGGACCACGGCGTCCAGGCGGTTCCGGAACTCCGGAGTGAAGGTCTTCTGGACAGCCTCGTCCAGGGCGGAGTCCGTCACGGACCGTTCCCCGAACCCGATCATGGACTTCCCGATCTCCCGGGCTCCGGCGTTGCTGGTCATGATCAGGACCACGTTCCGGAAGTCCGCCTTGCGGCCCTGGTTGTCCGTCAGGGTCGCGTAGTCCATGATCTGCAGCAGGATGTTGTACACGTCCGGATGGGCCTTCTCGATCTCGTCCATCAGGACCACCGCGTGGGGGGTCTTCCGGATGGCGTCCGTGAGCAGGCCGCCCTCCTCGTAGCCCACGTAGCCGGGGGGCGAGCCGATGAGCCGGGAAACCGTATGCTTCTCCTGGTACTCGCTCATGTCGAAGCGGTGCAGGGCGACTCCCAGTCGCTCCGCGAGGCGGCGGGCCAGCTCGGTCTTGCCCACCCCCGTGGGACCCACGAATAGGAAATTGGCCACCGGCTTGTCGGGGTGCCGGAACCCTGCCCGGCTCCTCTTGACGGCCTTCGCAACGGCCTCCACCGCGGGGTCCTGGCCGAAGACCACCTTCTTGAGGTCCTCCTCGAGGCTCGCCAGTTTCTCCTTTTCCGAGCCCGAGACGGTCTTCTCGGGGATCCGGGCGATCTTGGCCACCACGGTCTCGATCTCCCGGGCCCCGATGTCCAGGACTTCCTCCTCCGTCTGGTCCCCGCCGGATTTCTTGAAGGAATTGATCCGGGCCCAGGCGCCGGCCTCGTCCATGACGTCGATGGCCTTGTCCGGGAGGCGGCGCTCCGTGACGTACTGGGCGGAGAGGCGGACCGCCAGGTCCAGGGCTTCGTCGGAGTAGCGGACCTTGTGGTACTCCTCGTACTTGGGCTTAAGGCCCTTCAGGATCTCGGCGGCCTCCGCGATGGAGGGTTCCAGGATGTCGATCTTCTGGAAGCGCCGGGACAGGGCCCGGTCCTTTTCGAAGAATTTGTTGTATTCCTCGTAGGTGGTGCTTCCGATGCAGCGAAGCCGGCCGCTCGTAAGGGCGGGTTTGAGCAGGTTGGACGCGTCCATGGAGCCACCGGATACGGAGCCCGCGCCGACGATGGTGTGGATCTCGTCGATGAATAGGATCACCCGATCCTTCTTGAGAAGCTCGTCCACCACCCGCTTGACCCGCTCCTCGAAGTCCCCCCGGAACTTGGTTCCCGCCAGGAGGGAGCCCATGTCCAGGGAGTGGATCGTGTAGTCCCGAAGCCGGGGCGGAACCTTCCCGTCCACGATGCGCTGGGCCAGCCCTTCGGTGATGGCGGTCTTCCCGACCCCCGCGTCCCCCACGTGTATGGGATTGTTCTTGAGCCGGCGGCAGAGAACCTGGACGGTGCGCTCGATCTCCGCTTCCCGGCCGATGACGGGCTCCAGGCGGCCTTCCCGGGCCAGCTTGGTCAGGTCCGAGGTGAAGCGCTCCAGGGCGCCCGCGCGGGCCGTGCCCCGTCGGGGCTGGATCGGCTCCGCGTCCTCGTCCTCGTCCTCCGCTGCGGAGGACGCCTCGCCCTCCGAGTTTTCCTCGTCCCGGGTCTGGGAGTCCTCGGGGTACTCCCGCAGGGATTCCTCGTCCAGGCCGTGGGAGATGATCTCCAGAAGCTGGAGCCGCTTGACCCCGGCCTTGCGGAGGTAGTAGGCGGAGTAGTTCCGCTCCTCGTCATAGAGGGATACCAGGACGTCCGCTACCCGGACCTCGTCCTTGCCCGCCGACTGGGACTGGAGGACCGCCCGTTCGATCACGCTCTGGAATCCGGCGGTCTGGATCGGTTCCTGGTTCTTGACGACCGGGATCTTCTGCTCGAAGTAGGACTCCATGCCCCGCTTGATATGCTCCACGTCCGCGTCGCAGGCCTCGAGTATGGTTCGGATCTGCTCGAAGGAAAGCGCCGCGTAGAGGATATGCTCCGGGGTCAGATATTCGTGGCTCCGGATCTTAGCCTCGTTATAGGCCGCGTTGAAAATGGCCTGAACTTCCTGGTTTACTTTCATGGTCCCTTACGCCTTCTCCATAGTGCACTTGAGGGGATATCCGTTCTCCTTGGCCAGGGCATGAACCTGGTCCACCTTGGTGGCCGCGATGTCGAAGGGGTATACCCCCACGGTGCCCCGGCCCTTCTTGTGGACATCCAGCATGATCCTGGTGGCCTCCGCGAGACCTTTATGGAAGACCGTCATGATCACGGCCACGACGAACTCCATGGTCGTGTAGTCGTCGTTGAGCAGGATTACCCGGAATTCCTCGGGCTCCTGGACTTCCTCGTCTTCCCGGACAAGGACCTCGCCCTCTATCGACTCTTCCATACTATCTTCGGAATACTAACATACCTAGAGGGGTGGAAAAAAACAACTGCCGCCGGGGGAGGCCCCAACGGCGGCCCAGGTCTTCGGCATGGCCCTTATCGTGGGTGTGATCGCGGCGGCGAAGTGAGCGTAGGGACGCTTCGCGTCCCTACGGCGACGAAATCCTGTGCCGCCGCGCAAGGTTCCGGGGCACGGGATTTCGTCGAGTTCCGGTCCTGTCCTGACGAATTCTTGAGGGTGCCGGCGGGTTTCGGCTCCTACGAACCGCTCCGTGGCCCGGTGCGTCCTTGACCAACCGCCCCCGCAATCGTCATAGTTACCCCACAGGCTTTGATGGAGACGAGTAGGCGGACTTCCGCGTCCCGAGAGAGGGCGCCCCGAGGCTGAGAGGGCCCCGTCGCGGACCCGCCGAAAACCACTCCGGAGCCGTTTCCGTGAACGCCGGGCGCGATCCGGGCGAGCTCAGGGTTCGCCGCCGACGCGCCGGGCCGGTAATGGAAACCGGGGACGCCCGTCACAGCGTTTCGAGCGCGGATTCCGCCGTCGGACGGGATCCGAAGTAAGGTGGTACCGCGGATTCGCGAGACCGCGTCCGGCGTCGCCGGGAGCGGGAGCCTTCTTCGAGGGCTTTTCGAGGATTCGTCCTTACGCCAGAACGCCGGGAAGGAATCCCGGAGGCGCCAGGACGCGCCCGGACAGCCTTCCCGCCCGAGGAGTACCGTATGTCCCATCCCGTCGAAACCGTCCGCCACTCCCTGTCCCATGTAATGGCGGAAGCCGTCCTCCGGCTCTATCCCGGAACCAAGGTGGGCATCGGACCCGCCATAGAGGACGGGTTCTATTACGACTTCCAGTTCCCCAAGCCCATCCAGCCCGAGGACCTGCCGGCCATCGAGAAGGAGATGCGCCGCATCATAGCCGGCGGGGCCGCCTTCGTCCGGAAAGAAGTGAGCAAGGAAGAGGCCAAGCGCCTCTTCGCGGACGAGCCCTTCAAGCTGGAGCTGATCGAGGGCCTCGAGGACGGCACGATCTCCGTCTACGAGCAGGGGGCTTTCCGGGACCTCTGTCGGGGACCCCACGTGGATTCCACCCGGGACCTCCGCCCCGACGCGTTCAAGCTCCGCTCCATCGCGGGCGCGTACTGGCGGGGGGACGAGAAGCGTCCCATGCTCACCCGAATCTACGCCTATGCCTTCGCTTCCAAGGCGGACCTGGATGCCCATTTAAAGATGCTTGAAGAGGCGGAAAAACGGGACAATCGCCGCCTGGGCAAGGAGCTGGACCTCTTCTCCACCCACGACGAGGCGGGGCCCGGACTCATCTACTGGCATCCCAAGGGGGGACGGTTCCGGGTCGCCCTGGAGTCCTGGTGGAGGGACGAGCACTACAAGAACGGCTACGAGATCCTCTTCACCCCCCACATCGGGAAGAGCTGGCTCTGGGAGACTTCGGGGCACCTGGGGTTCTACAAGGCGGGGATGTACTCGTCCATGAAGATCGACGAGGACGACTACTACATCAAGCCGATGAACTGCCCCTTCCATATCATGATTTACAAGAACGGGGTCCACTCCTACCGGGACCTGCCGTTGCGCTGGGCCGAGCTCGGCACCGTGTACCGGTACGAACGCTCGGGAACCCTCCACGGTCTCATGAGGGTCCGGGGCTTCACCCAGGACGACGCCCACATCATATGCACCCCCGAGCAGATCGAGGACGAGATCCTGGAAGTGCTCCGGTTCTCCCTGTACATGCACAAGACCCTGGGCTTCAAGGACATCAAGGCCTACCTGGCTACCAAGCCCAAGGAAGGGGCGGTCGGGGACGACGCCCGCTGGTCCCAGGCCCTGGAGTCCCTGCGCAAGGCGGTGGACAAGGAAGGCCTCGCCTACGAGATGGACGAGGGTGGCGGAGCCTTCTACGGCCCCAAGATCGACCTAAAGGTCAAGGACGCCATCGGCCGGGAGTGGCAGTTGACCACCATCCAATTCGACTTCAACGAGCCCGAGCGCTTCGACATGACCTACGTGGACGCCGACGGCCAGCGCAAGCGGCCGTACATGGTTCACCGGGCCCTTTTGGGCTCCATTGAGCGGTTTTTCGGGGTCTACCTGGAGCACACCGCCGGGGCCTTCCCGATCTGGCTGGCCCCGGAACAGGCGGTGGTGGTGCCCGTGGCTCCCGCGTTCGACGAGTACGCCCGCAAGACCGCCGCGGACCTGGCGGCCTCGGGGCTCCGCGCCCGGGCGGACCTCTCGGACGATCGCATGAACGCCAAGATCCGCAACGCGCAGAACCAAAAGATCCCCTACATCCTAGTGGTGGGAGCCAAGGAGGCGGAGGAGGGCGCCGTCGCGGTCCGCGTTCGGGACGGAACCCAGCTGGGGGTCCTGAAGGTCGCGGATTTCGCCGCCCGGGCGCTGGGCAAGATCCAGGCCAAGGCCTTGGACCTCTGAGCCGGCGGGGCGGGGGGACGGGATTCTTGATCGATCGAATCAAGGGAGACATCCGGGCGGAATCCGGCCCGGCCGACGCTGTACCCTCCTTCCGCTCCGTACTGTCCATGGGGGTCCTGGCGGCCCTCGGGATCACGGGTTGTCTTTCCCTCCTGGCCGTGCGGGTGGCCCTTCTGGGCAATCCCTTCTACACCTTCCTGGGAATGAACCTCCTCCTGGCCTGCGTCCCCCTGGGAACGGCCGCGGGTCAGGTGACGCTCCTGCGTACCCTTGCGCCCGGTCCGCTTCGGACCGGCCTCGTGTCCGCGGGCGCTTTCGTGTGGCTCCTCTTTTTCCCGAACGCGCCCTACTTGTTTACGGATTTCATACACATCGCGGAGAAGACCTGGATACGCTCGGACACCCTGCAATGGCTCGGAACCCGGGGAGTCCTCTGGTACGACATCGTGATGAGCGGCGCCTTCGCCTTCGTAGGGCACTTCCTGGGCTTGCTGTCCATGTGGGTTGAGGGCCGGGTGCTCGACTCCGCCTGGGGCCGGGGCATCGAGCGGGCCTTCCTGACCGCCGCCGTGATCCTGGCGGGCTTCGGGGTCTACCTGGGCCGGTTCGCGCGCATGAATTCCTGGGACGCCGTCCTGACCCCCGTCAAGGCCGTGCGGGGGACTTTGGCCGCGCTGGCGGATCCCAAGGCGGTCCTCTTCTCCCTGACCTTCAGCTTCTTCGTCGCCCTCACCTACGGGATGCTCGTGCTGGCCTTCTTCCTGCGGGACCCTCCGAAATAGCGCCGGGCGCCCGCAGGCGCCCGGCGGTTCGGTTCGCGCATAGGCGCGAACCGGCGGCCCGGATCCGGCTTCAGGAATTCGTCAGCCTATCTCCTTCCACCTTCCGCC
>Ga0067045_1029314_pt1 | contig 21898 bp, 18 predicted proteins | sample TerdegcTABiofilm_FD_59184 | JGI IMG/M metagenome (GOLD analysis project Ga0067045, IMG submission 59184) | Combined Assembly of (Gp0054472, Gp0054536) Wastewater bioreactor microbial communities from Singapore -Terephthalate degrading...
CAATATCACAAGGTCATATTTTTGTTAAGACCGCAAAAAACTTATATTGTATAGGTAGTGTGATATATGATGAGTAATGAGTATTTACATATTACGAAATAAATCAGCGAAAATCCGCTAAATTCGCTTAATCAGCATTCTATTTTTTCTAACTAATGTCAGTTCGGTATAAGAATGAACCACAAAGACACTAAAACACGAAGTTCCACAATGAATTAAAGATTAAATCTTTAATATTACGACTTTTTCACTTATGACATAAAGAAGACCCTTCACTTCGTTCAGGGTGGCAAAAAAATGTTATTCTGGACGTAATGAAGAATCTCTTTTTGTCATTATTTATTGCTAACTGAAAAAGTCGTAAAGTTAACTAAAAAAATGATATATGTCCAAAAATCAATTAATTTAATCTTGACTTAATATTATTTTATATATAGAATTATAGCTTAAATTTATTGTTAATTCTATGTTGTATTGATGATAACAAATTCTTGTATTAACTGATGAGAATATAAAATATGAAAAGACTATCTATTTTAGACAATGAAAAATGCGTTGGATGTCAAAGCTGTATGTTCGCATGTGCCAGAAGGACAGGTCAAGGCGGTCTTGCTGAAAGTAGGATCGGAATTAGGTCAGAGGGTGGTATTGAACATGGTTTTGTTGTTGTAGTCTGCAGGGCTTGTGAACAGCCTCAATGCTGTAAAGTCTGCCCAACAGACGCTCTAGTTCCCAAAAAAGGCGGAGGTGTTAGTTTTCATCCTGATAGGTGTATAGGATGCGAATTATGCGTTAAAGCCTGCCCTATTGGTGCAGTTTTCTGGGATGATGAAATCAAAAAGCCTATGATTTGTATTGCTTGTGGATATTGTGTAAAATATTGCCCTTGCAGTGTTATTGCGCTCGAAGAGATACCAGAAAGAGCTGTTGTGGAGGTTGAAAATGCTTGATAATGATACCATTTCACGAATACTTTATGTTGATCTGACAAAACGTCGGATATGGACAGAAGAGCGCGCTGATCTCTTTGATGAATATATCGGTGGGTCAGGTGTTGGGATCCGTTTACTTCAGGAGGAATGTCCGGAGGGTGCTGACCCACTCGGTCCTGAAAATCCGATAATTCTTACAGTAGGTCCTCTTACTGGCTTATTTCCTTTGGCATCCAAAACAACAGCCTTTTTTAAGTCACCGCATACAGGCAATCTTGGTGAAAGCCATTCAGGCGGAAGAAGCGCAACATCCATAAGGCTTGCGGGTTATGGTGCAATGGTAATAAGGGGTGTAAGTGAAACTCCTGTATATATATCAATCCATGATAATGAAGCGTTCATAAGAGATGCTTCTGCTTTATGGGGTATGCACAGTTCCTTCACTGTTGGGAGAATAATAAGGGATTATGAACCCGGCGCAGGTATCAGAACCATCATGCGTATTGGTATCGCTGGCGAGAAAAAAATCTCTTATGCCTGTGTTTCTATGGAATCATACAGACACTTCGGAAGATTGGGACTCGGGGCAGTATTTGGAAGCAAAAAGCTAAAGGCTATCGTTATATCTGGAAGACACTCAATACCAGTAGCCAATAAAAAGGAATATCTCAAGGTATATGACAACATATTTCAGGCAGCTATGGAGAAGCCAACAAAAAAATATCGTGAGCTTGGGACATCTGAGAATATATTGCCCTTAAATGAGTTGGGTGGATTGCCGACACGTAATTTAAGACAGGCAAAATTTGAGAGCGCTCATAGAATATCAGGCGAGAAATTTGCTGAAGATTATCTAGGACGAAGGGTCGCCTGCAGCCATTGCCCTGTCGGATGTATACATCTTGCTGCGCTACGTCAGCCATATCGAGATGAGCCTTATTTCTATAAAACATCAATGATACCTTATGACTATGAACCGATATATGCACTTGGTCCAATGCTTGGTATTTCAGAGATACCAGATTTGCTTAAGCTTTTAGAAATAATTGAAGCCTATGGAATGGATTGCATGAGTACCGGCGTCATACTTGCATGGGCAACAGAAGCAATGGAGAAAAGGCTTATCTCTACAAAGGAAACTATGGGGATTAAGCTATTATGGGGTGATTATAAGTGTTATATAGATGCAGTTGAAAATATAATAGAACAGCCAAACGATTTTTACAAAGCCCTTACAAAAGGTGTTGACTATTCCGCAAAGATATATGGTGGAGATGATTTTGCTCTTGCATTTGGCGGAAATGAGATGCCCGGTTATCATACCGGACCAGCCGCACATGCGGGTTTCCTTGCTGGCGCAAGGCATAGCCATCTTGACAATGCTGGGTATTCTATTGACCAAAAAACGATTATAAATGAAAGCATAAGTTCACAGGAACTCGCAAAAATGCTTCTTAAAGAAGAACAATGGCGACAGATACTCTCAAGCCTTGTAGTCTGCTTCTTTGCAAGAGGAATATACACTCCCGAAATAGTCCTTGATGCTTTGAGAATGACTGGATTTGATTTGTCTATAGATGAATTAAATCTTGTTGGGCGTAAGATTCTTACTGAAAAGAACAAGTTTAAATTCCGTGAGGGATTTAATCCAGAAGAATTGAGAATACCAAAACGCATTTTGGAGACAATTTCACCGACTGGCTATCTCGAAGAAGAATATATAAAAGATACAGTAAAAGCTTTCATGGATGCGGTAATGTTAGAACCTGAGTCCGCAATACCTAAGATCGTCTAAAAAATACCGCTTAATTTAGAATATGGAAATAATCACAATGAAAAAGCTTAAGATTGGACATGTTGATCTAGATACATCACATCCGCAAAGCTGGATACCGATATTACGTGAACTTGGTCATGATATAGTGGGTGTTTTTGATGGTGGGACTGTTTATCCTCAAGGCTATTCGCAAGAATTTGCTCGAAAGAATAACATACCAAGTGCTTTTGATTCCCTTGATGAAATGGCTGAATCTGTTGATGTAGCCATAATACATAGCTGTAACTGGGATCTGCATATTCAACGCGCTGAACCATTTATAAAAGCGGGAAAATCTGTTTTAATTGATAAACCAATTATCGGAAATCTACGAGATGCACTAAAACTGAAAGAATGGTCTGCACAAGGGGCGAGAATATCAGGTGGGTCATCACTAAGATTTGCCTATGAAATTGGAGAATTACTCTCAAAGCCAATAGAAGAAAGAGGCAATATACATACAATCTTTGCTGGATGTGCTGTTGATGAGTTTAATTATGGGATTCATGCTTATTCTTTATTAAGCGGGATCGGTGGTTCTGGCATAGAAAGTGTTCAGTTTTTGGGTTCAGGCATTCAAAAAATGATCCAAGTATCATGGAAAGATGGTAAAAAAGGAATATTATCTATTGGTAACCAAAGCGGATATTTGCCATTTTATGCTACGGTTGTGACTGATAGCAAGGTTCATCATATTATTGTTGATTCGACTAAAGTTTATAAAGCTTTACTAGGTTCTGTCTTGCCATATCTCGGTGGTGAAGTTGATATTCCACCTGTTCAATTATCCGAACTTTTGGAGACTGAATTAACAGCCATCGCATCACGAATGTCTTGGATGAGTAATGGCAAAAGAATATTTCTTTCCGACTTACGAATTGATGATACTGGCTACGATGGGCAAGCATTTGGCGAGGAATACCGAATCGCAAAGATCAGTAAATAAAATAACATTATTTAATGAGGAGTTGGTATAGCATTTTTGATATGCCAAATATGATATGAATAAAGTTAAAGTTGTAATGGTTGGTGCTGGCGGAATGGCAAACAGCGTTCATTATCCTTCACTTGCGTCTTTTGATGATGTGCAGATTGCTGGAATATCTGATATTGATGAAAATCGCATGAATACGACTGCGGATAAATATAATATAGAAAAACGTTACAAAAACTATCGAAAAATGATTGAGGAAATATCACCTGATGCGGTCTATGTCATCGGACAGCCGAATATAATGTATGACATATGGATATGGTGCCTTGAACAAGGGCTAAATTTATATATAGAAAAACCTATGGGGTTGTCTATACATCAAGCAAGATCATTGGCTATTCTTGCAGAAAAAAAGGGATGTATAACACAAGTTAGTTTTCAAAGAAGGACATGCCCTATGGTAGTTATGCTACGTGAGGAATGTCTTAAACGAGGTCCTATCATCCATGCGGTTTGTCGCTTTTATAAGTTCGCAATAGCGGCAAATTATGGGCCAAGAGATCATATGATGGATGATTGTGTTCATGCTATTGATACTCTCAGATGGATGTGTGGGGGTGAAGTCATAAAAGTAGATAGTGTAACAAATCGTGTGTTAGTTCCTGATATAAATATGATCATGGCTTTGCTTCATTTTGATAATGGTGCTTTGGGCGTCTTGATGAATAGTTGGTCTAGTGGGAGACGTATATTTGATGTTGAAATGCACTCAGCAGGGATATGTGTAGAAGCAGAACACGAAGGCAAAGGCTATCTTTATGCTGATGGGGATACAAAGGGAATTGAATACGACACAAGAGAAGTCGCTGGAAGCGACCAAAACTTTGTCTATGGTGGATTTCAGGCAAAGAATCGGGAATTTATCGATTGTGTAAAATCTGGCAAACTTCCGGGATCAAATTTCTCTGATGCAGTCAAAACAATGGAAGTTGCAGAAGTTATTTTGGCGCAGAATACACTGAGGGAATTTAGTAAATGAGTAACAATGTCAAAGTCGGCGCCATTTGCATAGGGACAGGTGGGACAGACTATCAAGCAAAAATAGCTATGGCTGTTGAGTATACGCATTTAGCAGGCAAGAATGGAGTAAATATCGCCTGTTTGCCCGAAGCCTTTGCAACTAATAACCCTGAATATATATCAGGGCAAACTACTGAAACCATAGCGAAATTGGCAAACCAATATGATATGTATATCATCTGTCCGATATATGAAAAAGCGGATGATGGTATCTATAACACAGCAGTTTTAATAGATCGCAAGGGTGAAATTATTGATTACTATCGCAAAGTATTTGTCTTTTGGGGTGAAAATGTTAATTTAAGTAAAGAAGGTGTTAAGACTTTTAATACAGATTTTTGCAAGATAGCAATTCTTACTTGTTTTGATCTAAATTTTGCTGAATTATGGCATGAAGCAGATGCACAAGATGCGGAGATAGTATTCTGGCCTAGTGCCTATGGTGTTGGGATGCCATTAAACGCATACGCAATGCTATATCATTATTATATTGTTCCTGTCGGATGGGGAAACATCATTGATATTACTGGTGAGAATATAAAGGACGTTATCTGTCCAAAAGAAAATCTAGTTATTGCCAATTTAGATGTAGATAGAACATTCATTCACGAAAATTTCACAGGTAACAAAGTTAGAAAAATGCTTGATGACTATGATGGTGAAATTGTAATAGAAAATCATTATGCAATGGAAGCATGGTGGCTATTAAAATCATTAAAAGATAATGTAAGTGTTCGTAAACTATGTAAAAAATACGAAATAGAAACCTTGCGGGAATATCAACATAGGAGTAGATTACAAATAAACGAAATCCGCAAGGTTGATGGTCTAGTATAATCAATAGAAAATGGCTCTATTTATCTGTGAAGTAATCTCCAGCTACGACCTGACAGATCGACTCGGAATTTTTCTACATTCCCTATATCTGCAACTGTAACATAGCAAGTTTTTCCGTCGGGTCCGCCAAAGGCAATATTGGTGCAGTTTTTTCCTGTTAATTCTATCTCAAGCAGGATTTTCCCCTTAGGTGATATTTTTGCGACTGTTCCTTTACCATATCTTGTTACGTATAGGTTCCCCTCAATATCACAGCGCATCCCGTCCATGCCAAAATCTGGAAAATTTATCAATAGTCGTTTATTGCTGATTTCACCATTTGGCGATAGATCGTAAGCCCAGATATTACGCTGGACGCTTTCATTGACATAAAGCGTTTTTTCATCTGCACCGACTTCGATGCCATTCGTAGTTCCCATGTTGGTTTCTAGGAGTGTAACATTTCCATCAGTATCAATACGCCATATTTGTCCTGTTGAATCCGACCATTTTGGATCACTGGCATAGACAATATCATTTGCTCCTATTGCGATGTCATTTGGTTGGTTCATGGTTGGTTCGTGTGCATAAACGGTGATTTCTTTTGTCTTCATATCAACTCTAAGGATATTGTGATTTGTATAATCTGCTATAAGCATAAAGCCTTTGCTATCAAATCTAATGCCATTTCCTACGCTTCCATTTGGCAATTCTAGAAATACGCTACATTCACCATCAGGCGTGACCTTACCGATGGTGTGTTGACGTTCATAATTGACAGCATAAAGATTTCCTTCTTTATCGCATGCCGGTCCTTCAATACCTGAAGTAAATCCTCCGGGTTCTGTGAATTGTTTGCTTATGAATAATTCTTCTGACATGGTTTCACCTTTCATTAAAATATTTATATTTTTGATGCAAATCAAATTTAATCCACTAGAATCTTACTTAGTCAGTTTTTGTATGTCAATAGCAAAAACTAGGATTTCTAATTTTGCCATTGTATATTTCAAATTCAAATGAATACTTGATTATAAACAAAAAATAGCTTAATATATTTATTAATAATTAAAACTGCGATACAGAATTTAACTCATTATTGATGGAGGTTGATATGTCAAAATCAAAGTTGGTTTTAATCGCTGGAAGCAAAAGTCATGGAAGCGGAGCGCATGAGCATCCTGCAGGATGTTATTTACTTGCAGATTTGCTAAATAAGTATGTTGATGGCATTGAAGTCGTTGTTTATCAAGGTTGGCCTGAGGACCAAAAGGCTTTTGATGGGGCATCTGCATTTGCAATATATTCGGATGGTGGCAGTGGTCATCTTGTTATTCCGCATCTTGAACAAGCAGACAAGCTTGCAAAGAGTGGCGTTAGTATCGGTATGCTACATTATGCTGTTGAAGTTCCAAAAGAGGTCCCCGGAAAATATTTCCTTGATTGGATCGGTGGATATTTTGAGATGTACTGGTCGGTAAATCCGCACTGGACAGCAAATTTTGAATCCTTTCCAGAACACCCAATTAATTCAGGGCTAGTGCCGTTTTCGTTTGAAGATGAATGGTATTATCACATGCGTTTCCGAGAAGGCATGAAAGGCGTTACTCCTTTGTTAAGCACAGTTCCACCAGCATCAACAATGGAAAGACCTGATGGTCCGCATAGTGGAAATCCAGATGTGCGCAAAGCAATTGCAAATAAAGAGCCTCAACACTTGGCATGGTGCGTAGAGCGCACTGATGGTGGGCGTGGTTTTGGTTTTACTGGTGGACATTATCATAAAGGCTGGGCTGATGACAATCTGCGTAAATTTATATTAAATGCGCTTGTTTGGTTAGCAAAATTAGAAGTGCCTAAGGATGGAATTTCTACTCCCAAACCAACTGAAAAAGAGCTAGAAGCCTACCTGTTAAAGTAAGATATATCTGGAGGTACAGCGATTGTATCTCCATTATCAAACTAATCTTTAACTACATCTCAAGGAATGAAGATAATTATTAGGTTTTGATGATAATTTGGACTAAAATTCAAACATAGGAAAATGTCTATTTTTATTAATGCCTATTTTATTTATTTCTAAAACAATGGGATATATTTTTATAGAATTATGAATCCATAAAACCTAGTATTCATAAAACTTTTAACCTTTATAGAAATTGTAAGTAAAGATTATTTTTTCAATAGACATGACAAAACTACATCATAAGGTTGCAATAGAAGTTAAAAATTTAACCAAGAGATTTGGCGATTTTATCGCAGTTGATTCACTTAATTTCCAAGTTATACAAGGGGAAATATTCGGATTTCTGGGACCAAACGGTGCAGGTAAATCAACGACTATTAGGATTTTATGCGGGATACTTGCGCCAACCGAAGGAAGTGGCTCTGTTGCAGGATACGATATTGCCAAACAATCGGAAGACATAAGAAAAAGAATTGGCTATATGTCCCAGAAATTCTCTTTATATGAGGATTTAACTGTTTGGGAAAATATAGAATTTTTTGGCGGAATATACGGATTAAATAGCTTAGAACGTGTAAAAAGAGGAAAATTAGTATTGGAAATGGCAGGACTTCAAGGAAGAGAAAAAAGTCTTGTGGGGCAACTTTCTGGTGGATGGAAACAGCGTTTATCTCTTGGATGTGCTATAATACATCAACCTAAGATACTTTTTCTCGATGAACCAACCTCTGGTGTTGATCCTATCTCTCGCAGAAATTTTTGGGACCTTATATATCGTGTAGCTGATGAAGGCTCAACTGTCCTAGTAACAACGCATTATATGGATGAAGCAGAACACTGTGATAGGCTTTGCCTTATATATCGTGGAAAGCTAATCGCCATTGGAACTCCAGCAGAACTCAAGCTTCTTCATAATGATGATCTTTTACAAATTGAATGTCAACCTTTGATGGATGGTCTTGAGGTTATCGAAAAGCTTCCTTTTGTGCGTGATGTTGCTTTGTTTGGTGCTGTGCTTCATATAACAGTTGCAGATGCACAAAAAGTTATACCTTTGATCAAAACAGCACTTCATGAATCTGGTATAAATGCTATAAATATTCAATTTATAGAACCTTCCCTTGAGGACATTTTTGTATCTCTAATTGAGTCTGAAGAGCAAAGTTCCAAATAATGAAAAAGATTTTATCTGTATCAAAAAAAGAGTTTATAGAAATTATACGTGATCCACGAACTCTAGCAATGGTTCTTACTTTGCCAACGATAATGCTATTTATTTATAGTTATGCAATCAATCTTGATTTGAGATTAATTAAGACAGTAATTTACGATCTCGATGAAAGCAAACAGAGCAGAGAATTAATCGGAAAATTTTTAAATTCAGGATATTTTAGGATTATAAAATACATTGATAGATATGATGATATTGATAAATACCTTGATAGTGGAAAAGCCAGAGTAGCGATCTGTATCCCTTCTGATTTCTCTCGTAAGCTTATTGGAGGGAAATCCACTGATATACAGACAATCGTAGATGGTTCAGATGCAAGCACATCAACAGTTGCAATCAATTATGTTAATCAGATAATTCAGCAATATTCGCTTAATATATCTGTCTCTGCTCTTCGATCTGGTGGTATGAATATATCGGGTAAACTGCCCGTTATAGAAATGAAAAATCGTGTCTGGTATAATCCAGAATTAAAAAGCGTAAATTTCATTGTTCCGGGAATGATCGCAATGATAATTATGATGCTTGGTTCTATATTAATTGCTCTTTCTGTTGTGGGAGAGAAAGAAAATGGAACTTTTGAAAAGCTAATTATTACGCCAATAAAATCTTATGAACTTGTAATTGGCAAAATATTTCCCTTTGTAATTCTTTCTTTTGCAGATGTTATTTTTTGCCTTATTATTGGAAGGTTTTGGTTTAAGGTCCCTATAAGGGGAAGCGTGCCTCTATTACTTTGTCTTTCATCGATGTTTTTATTCAGCACAATTGGTCTTGGTCTGTTAATTTCCACGATCTCAAAAACTCAACGATCTGCGATGATGATAGCAATGCTAACCTCGATGTTACCAACATTTCTTTTGTCAGGATTTGTTTTTCCTATTGAGAGTATGCCAAGAGTGGTTCAATTAGTTACATATTTTATTCCTGCTCGTTATTATCTTGCAATTCTAAGGGGTATTTTATTAAGGGGCGTAGGAATTGAGGCATTATTAATGAATTCTTTTAGCCTTTTTATCTATAGTCTATTTATGATATTGATAAGTGCTTTACGATTCAGGAAAAAACTGGCATAATTCTTTATAAAAAAGGAGAAAGTAATGCGTTTATCGACAATTGACATCGGAACAAATTCGGTAAAGCTTTTGGTTGCAGATGTAGAAGATAATCAGATAAAAAATGTTTTGGTTGATCTACCCGTAATCACTAGATTAGGGCAGGACGTTAATAAGACAGGCGAATTGCTTCCCGAAGCGATGACTAGAACACTTGATATTATAGGCGATTTTAAGAATAAGGCAAAAGCTCTCGGTGTGGTTGATATGTCCGCAGTTGCGACAAGTGCAATGAGAGACGCAAAAAACAATAACACTTTTATACAAATGGTTGCTGAAAAGACAGGCATCAATTTGCGGATTATATCGGGTGAAGAGGAAGCTGAGCTTACATTTCTTGGTGTGTGTAGTGATCCTGAATTTATGGATAGAAGTTTGATTTTGGTAGATGTCGGTGGGGGAAGCACTGAGTTTGTAATTGGTCGAAATGGCATCATTGAAGATAGATTCAGTATTAATATCGGTTGTGTCCGTCTAACAGAGGAATATATAAAATCAGACCCAATAGACCCCATGGATTTACAAAAAGCTATACAAAAGTCAATTTCAATGCTTTATCCTCGTCTTTCCGCAATTTTCTCTGATATGCGTGATCTTATCGGCATTGGCGGAACAATTACGTCATTATCCGCTGTTTATCAATATATGGAGGGATATTCAAATATTGAAATTCATAAATTTATATTAACTAAGGAACAAATAGTCCGATTACTTACTCATCTTCGAAGAATGACACTTGATGAACGAAGAAACGTTCAGGGATTAGATCCCGAGAGAGCAGATGTTATAGTTGCTGGAACGGTAATCTTTTCAACTATTATGGAAATATTAAAATCTCAGGAAATTATCGTAAATAAAAGAGGCTTGAGATATGGCGTTTTAATAAAAGAAGCCATTGAAAAACAAGGTTATTATAAGATTTGATCATATAAGCGGACGTAAATATAATATATTAATATATATGCGATTCATATCAATAATTCTAATTTGTCTAGCATGTTTAATACTATCATGTGGCAAAGACAATCAAAATAAAATAGAAACACAATCAGATTTATCCAATAAATCTGAACAGTCTGTTGATTCTGTGCAGACTCCCATATCAAAGGTTACAACAGATTGGCCAATGCTTATGCAAGATATTGCTTATAGAGGCATTAGCCAAGATAAAACCATTCGACCACCACTTTTTCTTATCTGGAAATTTAAGACAGCAGGTCCCGTCAATTCAAGTCCAGTTGTAGTTGGTGATACTGTCTATATCGGTTCTGACGATAATCGTCTTTATGCCCTTGACATGAATAACTGGGGGTTAAAGTGGGATTTCGAGTCTGGTGGAAAGATAACTTCTGCCCCAACCGTTTATCGTGGGATTGTATATTTTAGCTCAAGGGATTTGAATATCTATGCCCTTGATGCAAAAACTGGCAAAAAGAAATGGCAAACGGATGTTGATGGTTGGGTAAATTCGCCGGTTGTTGCTCATGGTGATAAACTATATGTTGGTTGTTATGAAAATAAGATTTACATTCTACATACTGAGACTGGCAAAAAATTAGGATTAGAAAGGGCTAGAATAAAGATCGGCTTATCTGATTATGCCTGTGTTCGTGGCGAATTTTATCCAGTCGATGCTTATACAAGGTCTGCAATATGGAAGGGATTGGTCGGAGGTTCAGAAAGTTGGCCTGCAACTGCAAACGGATTTGTCTATATTGGTGCAAGAGATAATAAAATCCATGCCTTCAATGCCTCAGATCGCAAGCATGTATGGCAATATAAAACAGATGGATGGATAGATTCTTCCCCTGCTATCTCAAAGGGAAAACTCTACATAGGCTCAAGAGATGGATATGTTTATGCCTTTGATATTAAAGGCAAAATTGAATCTGGTTTCACAAACGAAGGTATTATAACCAAAAATCGTGTTAATATATATGAAAAACCGAACGGTTTACCATTATTAAAAGTGGCACAATTAAACGAGGGTATGACTTTACCAATATTGGAAACTAGGTCGGGAAATTGGTATCTTAATCCATCAGAAAGCTGGTTCAAGGTTAAATTACCTAACGATCAAGCGGGATGGGTTAGCGCAGAGAACTTTATTAAAACAAAATGGACAAATGATCTGCAGATCAATACGGGTTTAGTTAGAGATATAGTGAAGTTAAGACTTCCAAAAGATGCAGAAACTACGTCATGGTCGCCTGATGGCTCAAAAATGGCTTATTTTGCAAATACATCTGATCGTAATATATATTGGATGGCGCAAAGTATCTGGGTTGCATCTGCAAATGGAAGTAATCCACAATGGGTATCTGATGGGGCTTTTTTTAATCCCAACATCACTTGGTCAAAAGATGGTGAATGGCTTGTATTTGAAAATCTATCAGGCGAAGAAAGGCAGATATGGATTGCAAGTTCAGATGCAACAGGTCTTAAAAAAGTAACAATAGGTGAAGCACCTTCTATATCTCCAAAAGGTGACAAAATAGCCTTTGTCCGAAGGGGCAAGACGTCAACATCTATTTGGATAAGAGATTTAAATAATAATAACGAAAGAAAAATAGCAGAAGTAACCATTAAGGGTCAGCAATCTTATATTGCCTATGGCTATAATGCCAATTTCAGTCCTCCTTCGTGGTCAAGCGATGGTTCTTTAATTGCATTTGGATTTGATGGCTATCATTATGACGACAAATACACTAGAGTTGCTCTAATAAAGAGTTCTGGTGGTATAATCAGGGAATTTGCTGTGCGTGCATGGCGAATGAAAAATACAGAATTGTCAAATGATGGTAAAAAAATAGCCTATATAACGTATGAACACTCAACAAAAGAAGCCAATGATGTTTTGGATAAGCAGGTTCATTTTGCAAGTATTGATGATAGCAGCGGTGCAAAGAGTTATAGGCATTCGGAAGGTATTTCATGGTCCCCAAATGGAAGATATTTGGCCTTTGTTGAAAAAACGATAACTATGGGTATAAACAGAAGAGTCTGGATATTGGATACACAAAAAAATCAGCAAATTCAATTACTCGCATCGAGACAGGAAATAGAAAAAGTCGCTTGGATAAAAAATGACAAAATCGTTATACTTGCTCGGACATCGAAGCAAGATTTATCTGAATCAGCAGGTGGAATCGGTAAAATACAAAGCTGGCTAATTACTATCAAGAATTTGCCTACTTAATATTGATCAACCAAATTAGTTGTTTATAGAACGCAGATTAAGCGGATATGTCAGATTAGCGCATATAAAATCAATGAAAATAACACCAATTCGATGTAAAAATGTAGCCAAAGAACAGTCAAAACACAAGCAACACAAAAGATAAAAGATTATATGTTCCCAACCTTTTCAATCTCAAATCTGTGATTTTAAATCCTGAATCTCGATATTTTTTTGGTATATATAAAATTCTATGTCAAATTCATTTTAATATAAATCATCATCCATCCGTTTCGTTCATATTCTATTCCTAAAAAATTAATCTGATGACCATTGTTCATCACAGATTTTTCAGTTGACTGAATTTATTTAATCGTTTATACTCTAAATCTACATAAAGATTATGAGGTGAAACAATTATGGATGAATACTCTGTTATAGATAAAAGAAAATACCCATTCTTATTAGTAGATAAAGCAATTCCTCTTGCTTATGCTCCTTATATCGGTGTTGAATCCGTATGTATCTATATTTTATATGCTTCTATGGCTGATCAGGGTAACTTTTCATTTTTTTTAGAAGATGTGAGAGATTTTCTTGGTATTGATGACAACACTCTCGAAAAGTGCAATAGATCTCTCGAAGAATATGGGCTTATAAAATTAGAAAGCCATGAACGTAATGGCAAGATTGTCAATAGCTGTTATGTCCTTCAGCCCCCGCCTTTCCCAAGAACACTTTATTCTGATTTGCAGAACAAGGCATTAGTAAGAGATATTATTCAAGAAATACTTAATATTGCTCCAGCAGAACAGAAAACACAACCCAAACGAACAAGAACTTCACTAATAACTCCTACAAAATTAATCAGTAAGTTTTATTCAATGATGGGAAATGGTAATGTTGATATTTTTGAAAGAGAATCGGGGAAAAAAGTCATTAACGATTTGACAAATAATGGCTATTCCCTTGATGATATTGATTTTGCAATCGAATGGTGTTTTGATAATGCCAGAGATGCATTGGAAGACCTTTCTTCTATCAAGGATCTTATAGATCAAGCGATTGAAGCAAGGGAGAAATATATTGCAGAACGTTCAAAACAAGCAGAAAAGGAAGCTAAAAGTAACCAAAATGAAGATATTGAACGAAAAACAATTGAAGCATATAAAAAATTTATGTCGGATTCAGAAAAGAAGGCATTACGCGAACGTGCTATGAGTATAATAAAACAAGATAATAGAATAAACGAGGAATTTATTACAGAACAATTTATCATAATTAAAGAAAATGAAATAATACGAGAAGAATATCTCAAAAAGGGAGTTTTAGGAGGAAAGATAAAATAAGAATTTAGTATCAAAGCCTAATTGGAGGATTGTAATGGCAAAAGAAATGACATCTTATGAAAGAATGAAGTGTGTCTATGATCATAAAGAACCTGACAGGATACCTATGGGAGATGGCCCCTGGGGGTCAACCGTCGCTAGGTGGCGCAAAGAAGGCCTCCCGCTTAATGTAGGTGTAGGAACATTTTTTGAGTTTGAAAATATTGTTGGAATAAGCGTTGATAACAGTCCACGTTATCCGTCAAAAGTCGTTGAAGATACAGCGGACTACACGATTGTAACGACTGCATGGGGTGCAACAATGAAGAATTGGAAACGATCTGCATCTGTGCCTGAATTTCTTGATTTTAGGATAAAAGATAGAGAAACATGGGCAGATGCAAAGGCTCGTATGACTCCAGAGCGAAATCGTGTCAACTGGGATCATCTTAAAAATGGCTATAAATCATGGCGCGAAAATGGCTATTGGATACAAGCAGGTGCATGGTTTGGATATGATGTTTTTGCAAGCTGGCACGTTGGGACAGAAACGATATTAATGGCGATGGTTATCGATCCTGAATGGTGTTCTGATATGTTTAATCATGCCCTTTCTGTTGATCTGGCAATGTTAGAAATGGTTTGGGACGAGGGATATACTTTTGATTGTATATCATTCCCAGATGATCTTGGCTATCGTAATGGAATCTTTTTTGATCTTGATACTTATCGAAATGTATTGAAACCAGCGCATAAGCGTTTATGTGATTGGGCGCATCAAAGAGGTGTTAAAGTAATGCTTCATTCCTGCGGAAATATAATGGAATTGCTCCCTGATCTTATCGATGCTGGAATTGATGGTCTAAATCCGCTTGAGACAAAGGCTGGCATGGATGTAATCGAACTTAAACAAAAATATGGTTCTGAACTTGTGCTTGAGGGTGGAATTGATGTCCGAAAAATGACGGAAGCAGATCAAATCGAAGAAGAAATACGCACGAAAATTACAACTGCAAAAGTTGGCGGAGGTTATATTTATCATTCCGATCATTCCGTTCCTGATAGCGTGAGTTTCTCTGATTATTGTCGTGTGATTGCATTGGTTAGATATTACGGGAAATACTAATTTAAGAACTTAAACATATGCCACTGCAATAAGATAAAACATCATTCAGGAGTATATATGGAAAATCTTAGCGAATTATTTTTTCTCATAAGTCTATTTTCACATTTTTTCTCTACTGTATTTTACATAATATATGCAATTTTCAAGAGAGATATAATCGGTAAACTAGCAACTTGGATACTTGCTGGTGGAATAATAGTCCAAACAGTAGCTTTAATATTACGCACAACAGAAACTGGTCATTTTCCATTTGTAACGATATATGAGACACTTGTATTTTGGTCTTGGTTAATCGCTATTGCATATCTTATTTTGCAATTTTGGCTTCGTATAAAAGTTTTGGGTGCGATTATCACTCCATTGGCTTTTTTTTCAATAGCTTCTGCATCTGCATTAGCTCCCAATTATAAAGGCTCAAGCCCACTTGTTCCTGCACTACAAAGTCATTGGTTGGAATTCCATATAAGCACGTCATTTATATCTTATGCGTGTTTTGCAATTTCTTTTGTGGTTGGTTTGGCTTATCTCATTAAGCGTAGTGATAATCCAGAGAGTTTGGTATCAAAAGACAAGCTTGATATGATAGGATACAAATCTATAAGTGTTGGATTTCCATTTTTAACAATAGGAATAATATCAGGCTCAATCTGGGCAAATATCGCTTGGGGTTCGTATTGGTCATGGGATCCGAAAGAAACTTGGGCTTTGATTACGTGGATAATATATGCAATCTATTTACATTTAAGGATATTTGCTAAGTGGAAAGGCAGATCATCTGCAATTGCTTCAATAATCGGATTTGCATGTGTGATATTTACTTTTTTGGGAGTTAACTTCTTATTATCAGGCTTACATTCATATTTATAATTGCAAATACTTGATACTGGATATTATAACTAATCAGGTCGGTCAAATTAGCCTTTGAGGATAGAATGCAGATAGACAGATTAAGTGAATATATGCTAATTTAATTTATTATTGTTTATGATTATTATAAAAACTTCTGTCTGAAAGGGAGGTAAATTAATATGCCAAAATTTCAGATTGTTTCAGATTTTAAGCCAAGCGGTGACCAACCAAAAGCGATTCAGCAACTTACCGATGGTATACTCGCAGGATACAAATATCAAACTTTATTGGGAATAACAGGATCTGGAAAGACATTTACGATGGCTAATGTCATAGAAAATGTCCAAAAACCAACATTAGTTATATCTCATAATAAGACACTTGCAGCACAATTATATAGAGAGTTTAAAGATTTTTTTCCCAATAATGCTGTTCATTATTTTGTAAGTTTTTATGATTATTATCAACCAGAGGCATATATTCCACAAAACGATCTATATATTGAGAAAGATGTCAAGCTCAATGAGGAACTCAATCGTTTAAGATTGGCATCTACAAGTGCGCTTATGTCTCGCAGGGATGTTATAATAGTTGCAAGCGTTTCATGTATATATAATTTAGGTTCGCCAGAGGAATACGAAGGTCAAGCAATAAGGCTTAAAATCGGTGATAAAATAAAGCGGGGCAATCTTTTGCGTTCTCTAGTTGACATTAGGTATGAGCGCAATAATACTGATCTTATGCGTGGCGCATTCAGGGCAAGAGGGGACGTTATAGAAGTTTTCCCAGCTTATGCAGATACTGCATATAGAATAGAGCTTTTTGGAGACGAAGTTGAGAGAATAACAGAGATACATACCATCACTGGAGAAATAATCGATAAACCAGAGGAAATATTTATCTTTCCTGCAAAGCATTTTATGACTTCTGATGATAGATTAGAACAAGCTATGATAGAAATTGACAAGGAACTTCAGGAAAGAATAAGCTATTTTATTAGCAGAAATAAGCTAATTGAAGCGCAAAGAATTGAGATGCGAACAAGATTTGATCTTGAGATGATAAGAGAGATTGGATTTTGTAATGGGATTGAAAATTATTCTCGAGTTATGGCCGGCTTACCACCGGGACATGCGCCATACACACTAATAAATTATTTTCCAGAAGATTTTCTGATGTTTATTGACGAATCGCATGTTAGTATTCCACAAATTAGAGGGATGTATTTTGGTGATAGATCACGCAAGGAAACGCTTGTTGAATATGGATTCAGGTTGCCATCTGCATTGGATAACCGCCCATTGAGATTTGATGAGTTTCATGATCGGGTAAATCAGCTTATATTTGTCTCTGCAACACCTGCAGATTACGAACTCGAAATAAGTGAACAAGTTGTAGAACAGATAGTCAGGCCTACAGGACTTATGGATCCTCAAATAACGGTTAAGCCAATTGATGGGCAAATTGATGACTTAATCGGAGAGATAAGAAAGCGTGTTAAAAAGAATCAGCGAGTCCTCGTAACAACATTAACAAAGCGTATGGCAGAAGACTTATCTGAATACTTTGCTGAGATGGGCATAAAGGCAAGATACATGCACTCCGAAATACATACAATAGACAGGACAGAGATAATACGTGAACTCAGAGAGGCAAAGTTTGATGTACTTGTCGGCATAAATCTATTGAGAGAGGGGCTTGACCTTCCGGAAGTATCGCTTGTAGCAATACTAAATGCTGATAGTCAAGGATTTTTGCGATCAGCAACTGCAATGATCCAAATAGCAGGGAGAGCGGCAAGAAATGTTGATGGAGAAGTCATAATGTATGCCAACGAGATCACTCCCGCAATGGACAAGGTTATTAAGGAAACACAAAGGCGCAGACAGGCACAGCTAGAATATAACAAGGAACATAACATAACGCCTGAAACCATATCAAAAGCTATCAGGGAACTTATTGAAAGCGAACATGAGGAAGCAGAAGAAGCGACTGCCAGTGCTGAAACATTTATGTCAAAGGAAGATTTGAATAGAATAATCGCTGAACTTGAGCAAGAGATGCGAGAATCTGCCCAAAATCTTGAATTTGAAAAGGCGGCATCTCTTAGAGATCAGATCGCTGAAATGAAAGCCCTAATCTAGTAGTTTACTTCTGTTTTTTACAGCATCTATTAAGGGGATGATATGAAAATACCAAGAGAAATCGACGAATTTATCTACGGTCAATTGCAGGCAACATATAGTAAAAATCCAGAAAAAGTAAAAAAGACATTATGTTTTGATGAAAAAAGTATAAAAGAATACTTAGGAACTTATTTTCCTAGAAGCTTTGTAGAGAGTTATACTATATTTAATGAATTATTTTGCCAACCTTTAATAAAAAAAATTTTTTTGCAGAAAAGCAGAATTAAAGTTCTTGATATTGGTTCAGGCACCGGTGGAGAGCTTATGGGGCTTTTATGGGCATTTAAGGGGATATTCTCAAAAAAGAAGATTTCAATACTCTCATTTGATGGAAACAAAACTGCACTCACTTATCAGAAATGCATTATTGATAATTTTAGGAATTTGCTAGAAAATGAGATTGATATTAGAACAGGAGAACTGATTTTTAAGTCGAAGAATGATTTCGAGGAAAAAATGAAATATATTACGAGTAAATACCCTCGTTTCATAAAAATTTTTGATATTATAATTAACTCTAAATTCATAAATGAATTTTATAGAGAAGATGGTTATGAGTTAAATAAAGGTTTCTATGCAAGTTTTATCAATATTGCAGAAAATTTTTTAAGTGATGATGGTATAATATTGCTAGTGGATGTAACAGATACAATAATAGAAAATGATAACAATACTTATTATTCTAAAATTATGAATTCGGAAATCATTCCCTATATGCAAAGCCAATCCTCAAAACTTCATTTTATTCTTCCTTTAAGTTGTGCTTTTTGGTATCGCAACTGCCAAGATTATAATGATTGTTTTCAGCAAAGGATATTTGCTGTGTCTCATCACATTCACAAAAATAATTATGATTCAAGAGTGGCTTATAAAGCTTTTATGAAAGAAAATATAGCCATCAAGATATTGAATACTATTGATAGAAATAGTTGTTATAAATTGGCACCCCAAGACCTTTATGGACAATATAAGTGTTGTGTTAATGGAAAATATAATTATGCAGGATCTAGATTATCTTTTGACACTTTTTGTTTGGGTAATCAAGTCCAAATTAAATAATTATTTTAGTTTTTTTAGGAGTGATAATATATGGCATTTAACGGCTGGGATAAAGATATTATTAAGACAAAAGACGGCAAAGAAATAGAGGGAGTAGCCCCAATTATAATATCTGCTAGCCGTTCAACAGATATACCAGCATTTTATTCCGAATGGTTTATCAATAGAATTAAGGATGGTTATGTTAAATGGACAAATCCATTTAACAGACAGAATCAATATATCTCTTTTAAGAAAACAAGAATTATAGTCTTTTGGACTAAAAATGCGAGACCAATTATTCAATATTTGCCAGAAATTGATAAAACCGAAATTAATTATTATTTTACTTTTACTTTAAATGATTATGAAAATGAAAAGCTTGAACCAAATGTTCCCAAAATACAAGAAAGGATTACAACTTTTAAGGAACTTGCAGAATATATAGGTAAAGATAAAGTAATTTGGAGATTTGATCCTTTGATACTAAGCGATACATTAACAGTAGAATCTTTGCTTGATAAAATTTACAAAATAGGAGAACAGATACACGATTATACAAAAAAATTGGTTATAAGTTTTGCTGATATTTCAGTTTATGATAAAGTTCAGAGAAACCTTAAGGCAAATGGATTAACAGATTACAGAGAATTTGACGATAAAAGTATGAAAAGCATTGCTGAAGGACTCCAAAAAATGAACAAAAGTTGGAATTTAGAAATAGCTACCTGTGCAGAAGAATGTGACTTCTCTGAATTTGGAATTAAGCATAATAAATGTATTGATGATGATTTAATGATAAAATTGTTTAGTGAAGATGAAATTCTAATGAATTTTCTAGGTTATAAATTATCTGAACAAGATTTATTTTCTTCATCTTATAATAGAAAAGAAAATAGACTTAAAGATAAAGGGCAAAGAACAGCTTGTGGTTGTGTTGTTAGTAAAGATATAGGTCAATACAATACCTGTATGCACTTATGTGTTTATTGCTATGCGAATTATTCCAGAAAAACGGTAGAAAGTAATTATATGAAATATAAACGAAATGGAAACGGTTGTGAATCAATAATACCAAGTTGATATGGAAACAAAATATCATTTTATAAGGAATTTTGCTATGAAATTTTTATTGGAATATAAGCCCTTAAATGGATATACGGAGATTGTCAAACGTGGAGAATTAGGACTTAACCTTATTACTTTTGGGATGTTAAGGCTAGATGCAGGAAAGAGTTTTACCGAAAATAGCGGAGATGACGAGATAGCTCTTATTATACTAAGTGGCAAATGTGATGTCAGAGCAGACGAAAGCCATTATGCGTCAATAGGCGAAAGAACTAATGTTTTTGGTGGTAAAGCCTATGGTATATATATCCCAACTGATACTGATTATGCTATAACCGCAGGAGATCAGGTAGAAATAGCAATTTGTAAAGCACCCGGGGACTCAAAATTAAAATCAAATCCCATCCTTGTAACTCCCGATCAGGTTGTGATTAGAAATGTCGGACAACATAACTGGAATAGAAAAGTCCATGACATAATAGATATGCGGATCAATGCAAGCAAAATCGTTGTAGGCGAAACATTCACTCCTCCGGGGAATTGGTCAAGCTATCCTCCACATCGCCATGACTTTGATGATCTGCCAGAGGAAAGCGATCAAGAGGAACTATATTTCTTTAAGATTGAGCCTCAACAGGGGTTCGGGATACAGCGAATATATACAGATGATATGTCCATAAATGAAGCCTATATAATAAACAATAACAGTATTGTTGCCATACCAAAGGGCTATCATCCTGTTTCTGCGGCGCCGGGCTATCAAGTATATTATCTATGGATATTAGCCGGAGAGAAGCGCATATTGAGACCAAAAGACGACCCAAATCACAAATGGATAAGGGCTTGTGAACCGATTTTGGCGGGATTGTAAAATTCTTGTGTTGACGCAAATGGCGATTACATGCTAAACTTGATTGATATTGCAGATTTTTTGTTAGAAGAATAGAACGCAGATTAAACGAATTTAGCGGATTTTCACTGATTTATTTCGGAATAAGTAAAAATGGCAACCATCAATATTGATTGCAACAGAACTTATGAGCATCTCTGTTAATGTTCCAAAAGGTTGTAGGGGATATTGTATGGATGAATTGGAGAAAATAGAAGAAGCGGAGTATTTTTACAATAAAATGAGAGAATGTCAAAAAAAATACGAAAGAATTCAAGTATAATCTTAGTGCCTTTATAACATCATCTCGTTCTGTATTACAATATATTCTTGAAAGATCAAGGAA
>Ga0067045_1003396_pt1 | contig 21894 bp, 24 predicted proteins | sample TerdegcTABiofilm_FD_59184 | JGI IMG/M metagenome (GOLD analysis project Ga0067045, IMG submission 59184) | Combined Assembly of (Gp0054472, Gp0054536) Wastewater bioreactor microbial communities from Singapore -Terephthalate degrading...
GCCGAATGGCTCATGCACTCATTGGCTGAGCTCTCCAAGCACCTGGAACTTGGAGTTACATTCAAAGCAGAGCAGCTCTCGCAGCGCATTCACTACGGAGCAGGTCAGGACTTGCTCGCACTTCTAGGCCTCAAGGGCATTGGCAGGGTCAGAGCGCGCAAGCTGTATTCATCAGGCATCACCAGCGTGGAGAAGCTACAGGCCGCAGACCCAAGGATGATCGCACACCTCCTCGGCCCCAAGATCGCTGAAAAGGTCATATCCCAGCTCAAATTTGAGGAGATACCGCCTTGAAGTGGCTTAAAGGTATTTTTCACGGAGAGAAAGGCTCTGGCAATGCCCAAAATCTGGCACTCTCAGAGATTCATTCCTGGCTAAAAGTGCAATCAGAGCCATCCGGTTTCGAGGATCGACTTCAAGACATCTACGTCTCAATCGAAGAAGCAGCCCAGGCTTTGGCAAGTGACTTGAGAGCCCTTGGCTCGGCCGAGCCGGATAGTACAACTCCGCCAAAGCTTCTGCGCGCAGGGCTTGCATCACGGGGCGAGGTGCTCAAGCAGATGGAGGCGCTCGTCGAGAGGATGAACCCTCCCACAGGAAGAGACATCGACTCTGCCTCAGATCACCACTGGGCCATTGTCAAAGGGCTAAAGAGAACTATCACGACCTTTGGACGGGCACAGAGATATGCGGCTGCGCTCTTTCCTAAAGAGATTGAGAGCATAAACTCCGAGCTCAGTCGCATCAGCCATCTCCTGGTTGAGCTGGAGGGCGTGATCGGGCAGCGGCGTGCTGAGCTTGAGGAGATATGGTATGCCAAAGAGCTCGTCGACAGCATAGATGAGGACCTGTCCCTCATTGCCGATCTGAAGGAGAGAGCAAAAAAAGAAGAGGAGAATCTGTCGGGGCTCCAATCATCCATGGCGGGAATGGAGGAGGAGCAAAAGAGGCTGGCTGCAGGCCCTGAAGGCAAACGCATTGAGGAGTTGAAGAAAGACATTGAACAAAAACGCGAAGAGCTCAGGCAAGCTGAAGCAGAGATGGCAAATTTGATATCTCCGCTGAACAAGGCCCTGGGCAGAATCATGAAACGGGGGTCGAGCGACAGGCTCATCTTGCAGCACTCAAACGTCTTCGAGATGCTTCTCACAGCGCCCTCGAAGGTTGAAGACAAGGAAATCGCAGGCTCGCTTCAGGAGCTGAGGAGCCATCTGGCATCCCTTGGGCTGAAAGACAGGAAGAAGGAGAAGATCCTGGATCATATCGATCAGCTGATCACGAACAGGTCTCTGGAGAAGACCAGGTCAAGGCAAGCGGCCCTTGAGAAGGCCATAGAAGAGCAGGACAAGCAGCTATCGGAGTGCAGCCGAGACCTTCTGCAGCTAAAGGAGCAATTGAGCAGGACCAAGAAGGGCCTGCAAAGAGCTAAGGCATCAGTGGACGAGATCCATCAATCCCTTCGTTCCAAGCAGGAGAAGGTAGATCAGGACACATCCGAGCTGAGAGACAGGCTGACAAGGCTCTCGGGAAAAGCTATAAAGGTAGATCTGTCCCGATGAAAGAGATTACTGTCAACTTGGGCGGGATTGTGCCGCTATCCACTGTGGACTGGCCAGGACGTGCCGCCATCGTCCTGTTCCTGCGTGGCTGCCCTTTGCGCTGCCCGCATTGCCACAACTTTGCGCTTCAATCAGGCGACAGCTCAGTGAATCTTCATTCAGTCGCCTCCAAAATTGCGTCCCTTGTAAAAGGCGAGACGATCGTGGCCAGAGAACCATCGCAGAACTCTTGGCAGATCGATCTTGATGAGGCTGCAGAGCGCGCGAGCAACAAGCCCTTCGTGGATGCCCTCGTTCTCTCCGGAGGCGAGCCGCTCATGCAATCTGAGCCTGCAGAGAGATTATTTCGTCTGGCCAGGAGCCTGCAACTGTGCACTGGCCTTGAGACCTCAGGCTGCTATCCCGAAAGGCTCAGGAGGCTGCTGGAGAGGGACCTTGTGGACAAGGTATTCCTAGATATCAAGGCTGCTTTGCAGGATCAGAGTTATGAGAAAGCTACGGGATTTGTTGGTGTGGCTGCACGCGTCAGAGAGAGCCTGATGATTTGCATGGAACGCGGAGTGCCTCTTGAGGTTCGAACCACAGTCTTTCCCGAGATGCCGGCTGCATCCGAGCTGGTGGAGATCACATGCATGCTCTCAGAGCTGAAGAACATGTATCCCAGGAGCTGCCTGGAGAGATTGGTCCTTCAGCAAGGGCTTCCGCGAGAAGGCGAGGAGAGATTTGAGCCTGTCTCGCGGGCACGCCTGCAGGAGATCGCAAGATCCATTGGAGGATGGATCTTGGTCGGGGTCAAAGCCAAGCCCGACAATTTCTTCGAAACACGATAATCAAAAAAAGCTCTGGTAGATTTAGGACGAACTGAGGGCAAATCCTCGCCAATTCATTGGAGGGAGTGGTCACGCGCAGGTGGAATTTGAATTGAAGATCATCGGCTTTGTGGGCCTGCCAGGCTCAGGAAAGGGTGAGGCATCTGGGGTTGCGAGGCAGTGCGGCCTAACGGTGCTGGTCATGGGAGACATCATTCGCCAGGAGGCACAAAGAAGGGGGTTGGAGCCCACAGATCTGAATTTGGGCAGGATCGGGGAGGCTTTGCGATCAGAGGAGGGCCCAGATGCAATTGCAAAGAGGACGCTGGAGAAGGCCAGGGCGCTTGGAGAGGAGATAGTGATAATAGATGGCCTTCGCTCCAGGGACGAGGCAGACTTCTTCCGTGCCAGCGCCGATGAGTTTCACCTGATAGAGATCTGCGCCCCGCCAGATGCGAGGCTCAAATGGCTTGAGCTGCGTGGCCGCCCTGACGACCCAAAGCATGAGAGGGCCGACCCAAAGGACACTAACTCCATACCTGACAAGGCAGCAGCAGCCCTGGAGATGCGAGAGTGCCGAGAGCGCTCTTGGGGGCTGTGCGATGTCATGAAGGCTGCCGATCTGAGGCTTAAAAATGAGGGCAGCCTTGACGACTTCCGCCAGAGCGTAAAGAAGCTTCTGGATGTCCTTGTAGCAGGCTGCTCCTCTAGAAGAGACAGCCCGATACGGCCTTAATTAGACGGCCTCGTTTACAAATGCTGCCATGCGTCAGCGTCTATGCAAACCTTCTTAAACCTGAGCCTGCATAAGCTTGGCTGCAGGGACATTTATCCAGATGTCCGACATCGCTGACAGGTCCCTATGCTGAGCCATTCTCCGTCATTGAGGAGGATTTAATAGTGTCCACGAAGCTGATCCCTTCCCTCTGCCCCTACTGCGCCGTAGGCTGCGGCCTTTACCTGGTCGTGGATAAGGGCAAAGCCACCGGTATAGAATACATGACCGAACATCCCACCTCCGAGGGCGCCCTCTGCCCGAAGGGAAATGCAGTTCTTGAGATTTTGAATCACGAAGAACGGCTGAAGTATCCGATGAAGAAGGTCGGCGATGGATTTGTCAGGATCTCCTGGGAAGAAGCTCTGGATATGGTAGCACAGGGCATGACCCGAAACATCCGAAAGCATGGGCCAGGCNCCCTTGGCTTTTTGGCCTCATCTAGATGCAACAACGAGGAGAACTATCTATTGGAGAAGATGGCTCGCCTCCTGGGTTCGCCCCATGTGGATAACTGTGCCAGGCTCTGCCACTCCCCGACGGTCGTGGGCCTTGGCGCCGTCTTTGGGACTGGGGCCATGACCAACAATCTTGCAGACCTTGAGAATTCGAAGTGCATATTTGCCATAGGCACAAACTTTACAGAGGCGCATCCCATTGTCACCCGCTGGGTTCAGAAGGCCAAGGACAACGGCGCAGTGGTGATAGTTGCCGATCCTCGGATTACCTCTACCTCATGGATGGCAGACATCCACCTCCGCATAAAGCCTGGCTCTGACATCGACCTCCTCTGGGGCATGATGAAGGTCATCGTAGAGGCTGGCCTGGCAGACTGGGAATTTATCGGATCCCGGACGGTTGGCGTCGATGAGCTCTTGCATAGCCTCAAGGACTACACGCTAGAAGAGGCTGCAGGGAAGACGGGAGTTCCTGCAGGAGACATCATCCGGGCTGCAAAGGCATATGCCATATCCCCAGCATCTGCACTTCTCTATTCGATGGGCATCACCCAGCATGTTTGTGGCACTGATAATGTCAAGAGCTGTGCGACTCTGGCCCTGCTTTGCGGCCATGTCGGACGGCCAGGAGCGGGCGTCTGGCCCATGCGTGGTCAGAACAACGTTCAAGGAAATTGCGACATGGGCGGGATGCCAGAATTCTATCCAGGCTACAAGAAGTCGACGGATCTTGAGACTATCGAGTATTTCAAGAAGGGTTGGAATGTCTCCAATCTGCCTATGGGGCCAGGTCTAACCTCAACTGAGATGAATGATGCAGCACTGAAAGGCGATCTGTTGTTCATGTATATCATTGGAGAGGACCCAGTGGTCTGCGACGCTAACGTCAAGAAGACCCGCCAGGCGCTGGAGAGCCTTGATTTTCTGGTCGTCCAGGAGATATTCATGACTCCCACCGCAAGGATGGCAGATGTTGTATTGCCTGCTGCTGCCTGGGCTGAGAAGGATGGCAGCTATACCTCGATGGATAGGCGAGTGCAGTGGATCGATAAGGCTGTTGATGCTCCTGGAGAGGCCAAGGAAGGCATGTGGATCATATGCCAGATAGCAAAACGCATGGGCCTGGACTTTCCATACGAGAGCGCAGCACAAGTACTGAAAGAGATCGTCCGCCTGGTGCCTCAGTACAAAGGCATGACATTGGAGAGGATCTCGAGAATGGGAGGATTGCGCTGGCCGTGTCCTGACGAGAAGCATCCTGGCACAGATATTTTACATACCCAGAGGTTCTCTACACCGGATGGCAAAGCAAGGATGGCCACAGTGAAAAACAGGCCTCCTGGAGAGGACGTAAGCCCCGAGTACCCCATATTGCTGACGACCGGCAGGATAGTTCTCCACTACAATGGCGGCTCAATGACACTGCGAAGCGAATCTCTGAATGAGCGTGAACCGGAGCTTTATGTTGAGATCAATCCAATGGATGCTCTTAACTTGAATGTCGGACAGGGAGCGATTGTTGTAGTAACCACGCGCAGAGGAATGGCAGAGGCCAAGGCCAGGATAACTGAAAAGGTCAAGCCGGGCATGGTCTTCATGCCATTCCACTACCACGGCACGAACATCATAACATCGGATGCCCTCGATCCTGTGGCCAAGATCCCTGAATACAAGATCGCAGCCTGCCGGATAGAGGCCAAGGTTTGAAGGACTCAGACCAGTTCGGCCTTCTACTTGTAAAATCACAATGACCAATCTTCATCAGACGATCATGCCCGTCAAGGTAGGGTTTCGGATGAAAGAGGTTTTGCTGGAATCCAGAGAGGATAAAGCGCAGTTCTATCTGCCGGAGAGGTGCATCGGCTGTGGTTCGTGCGTTCAGGTCTGCCCGAAAGGAGAGCTGATCATAGGGTCGGTAGGCGCCGTGGCCCGAGACCTGATCGACAAGGACTTCATTGAGAAGAGAAAGAGCAGTGCATGCCTTTTTTGTGCATTATGCGCGCACGTGTGCCCCACAGGCGCTCTTGAGATCAGGGTGGCTGGCAAAGCAGAGAGGGACGAATCGTACCTAAGCTTTGCGCAAAAACCCACTGCTGTAAACGATAAATGTGTTCACTGCGGCCTTTGCGTCGAGGTCTGCCCCCGGGCCTGCATTGAGATAGAGGACAGACACCTGGCAGGGGACGGAAGCCTCAAGATGGAGGGCAAGACGCTCATCGACCTTGACCGCTGCGTGCACTGTGGATGGTGCGCCCAGGTCTGCCCGACAGGCGCCATCGCATTTGAGAAGCCCTTCTCCGGCGAGTTTTCCAGGGACGACTGCATCTGTCAGGCATGTGGAACCTGCGTGGATACCTGTCCTGCCAATGCGCTCTTCAATCGAGACTGGAAGATCGGCGAGATCGTGGAGAAGGTGACGCACCGAAAGGAGGCCTGCATCTACTGTGGTGCATGTGCCCAGGCCTGCCCTGTGCGAGCCATCACGGTTCGCAAGACTGCCATAGTTCCAGAGATGAAGGGCAAGAAGGCCTTCGAAAAGAAGCTCTCTCAAGCTGCGCCGCTGCCCACTCTGACGTCCGTCCTGAGGACGGATGAGGAGGCATGCCTTGGCTGCGGAAACTGCGTCATTGCGTGCCCAGTGAATGCGCTGTCCGATCCCTACCTGGCTGCAGGCCATCTCAATGATCTGGACGAGAAGCCCCTATTGGAGGTTCTAAACGGCGCTGTTAGGGTCGTAAACCAGGAGGTTTGCGGATCATGCGCCACGTGCAGCATGATCTGCCCTGCAGATGCCATATGGCTTGTGAGACGGGAGGTGGCCTAGGATGGCTGCTACCATCATCAAGAACGGCTATGTCTTCGATCCTCTGAAGTGGGATCGACGCTGACGGTCCTAGATTGTTTTCAATAAAGGACGGAAAGGTGGCCGTCGGCCTGACAGGCGCTGAGAGCAGGGACGCCAAAGTCATCGATGCTTCAGGCAAGGCTGTCATGCCAGGAGGCGTGGACTCCCACTCGCACGTGGCAGGGTCAAAGGTCAATGCAGGACGGCTCATGCGCCCTGAGGACCACTACAGATCAGTGAGGCTCAAGACGGACATCACGCACTCTGGCAGCGGCTACACAGTTCCATCCGTCTACAAGCAGGGCTACGACTACGCAGCCATGGGCTATACCACCGTCTTTGAGGCTGCCATGCCGCCACTGGAAGCCCGCCACACACACGAGGAGATGCGCTCAACGCCCATCCTGGATATGGGCGCTTACATGGTATTTGGCAACAACTGGTTCGTCATGCGCTATTTAAAAGAGGGCGACCTGGTGAAGGCGGCGGCATATGTGGCATGGATGATGAGAACCCACAAGGCCTATGGCATCAAATGCGTCAATCCAGCGGGCGTTGAGAACTGGGGCTGGGCCAAGAATGTGCATAGCCTGGATGAGCCTAACATACATTTTGAGATCACTCCACGCGAGATCATAAGAGGCCTGGCTGAGGTAAATGAGATGCTTGGCCTGCCCATGTCCTTGCACCTGCATGCCAATAACTTGGGCCACCCTGGCAACTGGGAGGTCGCCAGAGACTCTCTGATGATCCCCTCAGGTCTTGATCCGAAGAGCAAGACCGATCTGGAATGGGCGCAGACCAAAGAGAGCGCCAGGAGGAGGCAGACAATCTATCTTGCTCACGCTCAGTTCAGCGCCTATGGCGGAACATCCTGGAGAGACTTCTGCTCTGGTGCCTCAGGCCTTGCAGACTACATCAACGGCGTGGACAACGTGGTAATCGACAGCGGTTCAGTTCCCTTCGGCCCGGCCACGACGATGACAGGCGACGGTCCGGCGCAACATGATCTCTACATGCTGACAGGCCAAAAGTGGTCGAACTGCGATGTTGAATTGGAGTGCGGCTCAGGCATCCTCTCATTGGTTTACTCCAAGAGCAGCCCCGTCCATAGCGTCCAGTGGGCGATTGGATTGGAGGTATTGCTTCTGATCAAGGACCCGTGGAAGACCATCATGACAACAGATCACCCCAATGGCGGCATATTCACCCAGTATCCTCAAGTGATCACATGGCTCATGTCCAAGAAGGCCAGGGATGATACTGCCAAGGAGTCCCACAAGTGGGCCTACGATCGATCAAGCCTCGGCGGAGTCGACCGCGAGCTCAGTTTATACGAGATCGCAGTCCTCACCCGCGCCAATCCGGCACGGACCATAGGCATGGCCCACAGGAAAGGCCACCTTGGCATCGGAGCCGACGGCGATGTGACTGTTTATGATTTAGACCCGACGAGGCTCAACGTAAATGACCCCGAGAGGCTGAGACAGAAGCTTGCGCGCCCCGAGTACACCATAAAAGATGGCCAGATAGTGGCAAGGCGAGGAGAGGTTGTGGCGGTCCCCGAGGGTCGAAGGTATTACTGCAGACCTTATGTCGACGATGCAATGGAGAAGGAGATGCTCGCAGATGTGAAGGAATGGTTCAAGTATTACACAGTGGGCTTCTCCAACTATCCCGTGCCGGATAAATACCTGAAGAATCCCGTGCCGATCCCTGTCAACAAGTCACAGGAGGCTGTGGCGAGGAGGTAAGAGGATGGCAGAAATTGTTCTCAAGCCAAAAGGAGAGATTGGGATCACAGTCGAGGCCGAAGTCATCCGACCCGAAATGCTTGCTGCGAAGAAGAAGGATGAGATCGAGAGGCTGCAGGTCTGGCAGGGTTCAGAAGTGCTCCCTCTCGGCGACTTCTTCGATGTTGAGACCACGGGAGACGGATCGAGCGAGGAGACGACGATAGTGATCGACGGCGATGTGCCAAGGGTCAAGTACATTGGCAAGGGCATGAGATCAGGAAGGATCGAGATTCGCGGTTCAGCTGGGATGCATGTGGGTGCTGAGATGGCTGGCGGCAGCATCAGCGTTCATGGGGAGTGCTCTCTCCTGGGCGGGCATGGAGATGAAGGGAGGCTTGCTGCAAATTTACGGGAACGCGGGGGATCATGTGGGCTCTGCATACCGAGGAAGCTGGAGAGGCATGACCGGTGGACGGATCTTGATCGAAGGGAACGCAAAAAGTCAAGTTGGCGGAGGCATGGCTGGTGGACAGATCGTGGTAGGTGGCAGCGTCGAGAACTTCTGTGCCATTCGCCAGAACGGCGGACTCATTCTGATCAGAGGCGATGCGTTGAGGGGTTTGGGCGCTGAGATGACGGGAGGGACGGTGGCGATCATGGGGTCGATCCGGCAGTTCCTGCCAGGCTTCGTGGAGGTTGGTCGTGAGGAGAGTTTGAAGCTCGGCGATCTCCAGATCGAAGGAAGGTTTGTCAAATTCTCAGGAGACTTTGCCATTCATAGAAATCCCAAGGGATTGCTCTACTGGAGAGAGGGCTAGAGCATATGACAGAGGAGTTTTTGCTCAACACGGGCAGCACTATCGAAGAGGGCAGGCTGGCAAAGGGCGGCTGCAAGCTGACTGAAGACTACACGCAGGAATGTGCCACCTGCCAGATGAACCCCGAAGACTTTCGCAGGCTTGGCTGCCCGCAGAAGGTCAAGGTAACCTCCAGGAACGGACTGCACAGCGTAGTGGTCTACGCCTCTTCGTCTGATGCCTTGAAGCCAGGTCATGTCTTCATGCCGAGAGCGATCTGGTCGAATGTAGTGGTGGACCCGGAGACCTTCTCCACAGGCTCGCCACTTTACAAAGGCTCCCCAGTTAGAATAGAACCAACGGACGATCGAGTTTTGGATGCATGCGACCTGGTCGATAAGCTTTACGGGAGGGGGAATTAATGGCAGCCAAGAACATAATTTGCCCTGTCTGTGGTGCTTCTTGCGATGACATACAGGTGACGCTTGGAAATGGAGAGATCACAGTCAAGAACGCCTGCAAGATGGGCAATGCAAAGTTTCAGGAGATAGTCGGCCCTCATAGAATCAGAGAGCCACAGATACAGAATGGCAAAGGCTTCCTGGAAGCGACATGGATTGAAGCGATCTCGAGGACTGCAGAGATCCTTGCCGGGGCCAAGCGTCCTTTGATCTTCATGGGCAGCGAGACCTCCTGCGAGGCAATGGAGGTCGGCCTTCATCTGGGCGAGTTCCTGGGAGGCATAGTGGACTCCAACTCCACAGTCTGCCATGGTCCTACAGCCATGGGCATCCAGGAAGCGGGGCGCGTGGGCGCAACAGCTGGGCAGAGCAAGTCAAGGGCGGACCTGACGGTATACTGGGGCTCAAATCCTCTTGAGTCCATGCCAAGACACATGTCACGCTACGCGGTTTATCCGCGCGGATACTGGACGAGGCGTGGAAGATTCGACCGAACTGTCATCACAGTCGATCCAAGAAAGAGCATCACAGCGGAGAACTCAGACCTGCACATACAGCTCAAGCCTAACACAGATTATGAGCTTATATCCGCTCTGCTCACTCTCCTGCACGGCAAGAGGCCCCATCCGTCTGTAGAAGGGACCACAGGGGTCTCTATCGCCGAGATGGAGGCAATGCTTGAGATGATGTTGGGCTGCAACTACGGAGCCATTTATGTGGGACTTGGCATTGCGTCATCATACGGCAAGCACCGAAACGCTGAAGCTGCCTTCAATTTGGTCAAGGAGCTCAATTGCCACACGAAGTTTGTGATCGGCGCTCTTCGTGGCCATTGCAATGTTGCGGGCTTCAACCAGATCGCCTCCTATCTCTACGGATTCCCATTCGGCCTGGACTTCTCACGAGGCTATCCTCGCTATAACCCTGGAGAGTACACGGCTGTGGATGTGTTGCGGGAAAAGGATGTGGATGCCGCCCTGATAGTCTCAGCCGATCTGGTCTCGCACTTTCCAGCAGCTTGCGCCGAATACCTATCAGAGATTCCAGTGGCCTGTATCGATATAGCGCCAGGCCCCACGACAATGCTCTCAGATGTCGTTTTGCCCGGGGTCATCGATGCCATGGAATGCGACGGGACATTCTATCGCCTGGACGATGTGCCTGTCTACTTCCAGCCGTTCACCAGCTCGCCTTTCCCGTTTACGCAGAGCAACGAGGATACCCTGAAGCAGATCTTCCAGAAGGTGAAGGAGATCAGGAGATGATTCGAGGACCTGGGATAGCATCGATTGCTTCCGCCTGGTTTAAATAGTGAGATAGGCTATACATAGATAACAGGTGAAGAGATCATGTGTACGGTTGGTGGCGGTCCGGACATAGGAAATATCGAGGCCTTAGCTGCAAAGGACTATGAATGCCTGGACTGCAATAATAAATTCAAGGGCATGGGCAGCAAGCCCAGGTGTCCATCCTGCAGCTCGAGGAATGTCAAGCCGGCATAAGCCAATGCATATTTCGTTAAAAGAGGACGAGGTTGCTGTTCTCTGCGGCCATAGTGGCACTTTAGCCCTGGCAAAGGCTGCAGGAAAATCCTTCTATTTGGAGACCGATCGAGAGGAGCTTGTGCTCTTCACAGAGCCTGATGACCTGATGGTCGCCTCATCGTTTGGGACTGGAGACAAGGTCCGGCGCGGCCTCAGATGCACTCTTTATCAGATCCGGGAGCTGGGAGCGCCGCTCATAGTATTGCCCAAAGGCCATCCAGCGTCGTCCCGACTCAAGACTGTGGTCTCCATCGGCGCACGAACGCGTCTGAGCTGCAAGATCTCGCCTGGAACTCATCCCGAGCAGGACGTGCTCTGTGGACCAGAGGAGTTTCAGGACATAGAAGTGCTGGCCGAGCCTGGGGGCGCAAACGTAAAGGGCTTTGACGCGGAGAAGGGCGAGACGATCATAGAGAAGCTTTAACTTTGGGTGAGGCTCGCGATGGCAGAGATAAGAGAGGATAGCCTTGTAAGGTACAAGGGAACGGGCACCATCGGCACTGTGAAGGTGCTAAAAGAGGAGGACGACGGAGAGAAGTGGGCTCTTTTGGACAGCACAGGGCTTTATTACCGGCTGGATACCTTGGAGCCCATTGAAAGGGTGCCTGAGCGCAAAGAGCTTGAGGGCATGACCCTTGAGCAGATTCAGGAGAGGTTCAAAGCCCAGCAAGAGATGATGGATAAGGCCAAGATGCAGGACGAAAACCTGGAGACGGGCGGTTGAGCTAAGAGGTTATGGCTTTAGCCTTCTTATCTCGAGGTACCGCACATTCTCATCAGGATAGGCAAACAACATCTGCTTTCTCACCGAATGGGCTAGGCGCACAGCCCTGGAGAGCACGGGCGGGAGAAAGATGTGATCATCAGGAACAGTGTGCACGAGATACTCGGAGTGAGGGACCTTCTGCAGGCCAGCCACATGCTTGTAAACCCTGAAATGCGTCCCGAATTTGAAGCCAGTCTTCACCACCAGCTTTCTGTCGCGCAGATCCTTGTAGACGCTGTATTTCAAGTCGAAGCCATCCTCGATCTGGCGCGCCCTGGCCATAAAACCCTGCAGATCGATTGAAGCGCCGGAACGATCGACCAGTTGAACTAGACCCCTCTCCAACAGGTATGCAGATTCGACCAGCGAGAGCTGTAGCCTCTCTCCCACTGGTTTGCCATAAAACCCGTGCTCGTGAAGCCTCAGCGATGCATCGGCATCCCAGAGCACCACTCGATCCTCCAGAAGCGTGGCCATGCCGCCCGACTCGTCGTTACCCATGCTGCCTGACACATCCTTCTCTTTGGCCTCATAATAAGTTATATCGCTCTCTTCATCGACTATTGCCATCATCAGCCTTTTTCTCATCTGGCCCGCAACTCTTACGGGCTCGAGGATCTCTTTTAGCGGAAGCGGCATGCGCTCAGATATGACCAGGACGTAAAACTCTGCGGGCGATTTTCCAGGATGCCCTCCTCGAGGATAGACGCGGAAATCCGGCCTTCCAGGCTGGACATAATAGCCCCGCTCGCGCAGATCTTTGTAAACAACATACCTGAACTCGAAGCCCTTCTCAAGGGATGAAGCCAGCTGAAAGAAGGCCTTGAAATCCAGCTCCTCTCCCTCAGATGAAACAGTGATCCTGGATCGATCGAGAAGATAGGCTGCTTCTACCAGCGAGAGCTCCAGGCATTGACCTTTGTGCCTGCCGAAGTAGCCCTGTTCGTGAAGATCGGGCAGGGCCTCGGAGCCCAGCCTGACCTTTCCGCCCTTGAGTTGGCCTGGGATTTCCACGGGCATTGGATCGAATTGGTGCCCTAGCAGCTCAATCTGTCCGGCCAGATGCCGTGCATGATTCCCAGTGTCTTATCCACGAAGGCGTGAATATCCGCAGCAGGATAGCCACAGGAGAGCAAATAGGACTCGACGTGATTTGGCACAGCTATGGACATCTGCTCCACCATAGATACCGTCTGCAAGATTGTGTACTCTCCAAGCTTGAAGGGTATGATGGCATCAGAGACTATCAGCTCGAAGATCTCGGGGCTGATGGGCCGCTCGACGCCTGAGAGGAAGGCTTCTAAAATCTCGCTCGTCCATTCATGCTTCTTGCCCTCATCCTGATAGGGCATGACGACGACCTCGCGGGTCTTGGCGAACTGCTCGACCAGATCCGCTGCAGAGACATCTCCCTTGAAGATCAGGTTCAGGAAGTTGGTGTGTGGCACTGTTGTGGGAACTTTGCTGGCACGAATTACGAAGTTCACCTCCTCGAATACAGTTCCCGCATCTTTGCCCTGGTGGCCAGCACCTTTTCCAAACTGAATGGCGCTGGGCGAAGCCCTGACGACTGTATGAGGATCGCCATGTCTGCGGTCGATGTTGCCGAGAATGGCAGCCAAACCAAGTGGCCTTGCGGCAAGAGCCAGACGGGACAGGCCTGTGGTATTGCAGCTCGTGCACTGCACCAGCCTTGGCTTGGCCCTTGAGGAACATATCGTAATTCTCCAGGCCGAAGAAGAACTCGCGCGCAAAGTCTGCCACAAGTTCATCGCCGATCTTGACCTTCCCGCTCTCCTCCAGTCCCTTGAGCAGCTGGGGCCTATCGGCGCCGCCCATGAGGGAGACAAAGCATCCATGGGCCAGTCCTGCCTCGACATAGGGCAGCTCCTCGTCCCCCGGAGTTCCTACCATCAGGAAATCTGATGCCTTGAAGAAGTCGTCGTAGCCGCCCTCGATCTTGACCCCTGCCTTCTCCCATTTCTCTTTATCTGCCTCGTCGCTGACGAATGCCTTTACGCCGAACATGCGGTTGAACTTGGCCACGATGGATCTGGCCCGGCCGTGAGGACGCCTGAGCAGCACATTCAGATCGCCACCTATCCCCGCTGCCTTCTTGACCTGCTGCAGCGCGAGGATTGTTCTTTTATTCTCTGTTCCATCAAATCCTACAAAGCCAGCATTGGACTTCAAGCATCTTCACTTCCTGAATTGGAGTCTTTGTGACCATATTTTAAGCTTTCTAGGATTTATACTATTGTCAACCGCAGCAGTGCGAATATTAGCATCCATTCAATTCTTCGAGCCGAATAGATCCAAGATCCTTGCTGCGATAAACTGGGCGCTCTCTTCGGGACTTTGCTGCACCGAATCGACCTGGATTTCAGGAGAGTGCGGCTCCTCATAGGCTACATTGACTCCTGGAACTGCTGCCCTCTCCCTTGCTGCCTTCTTGTAGATATTCTTGGGCGAAAATTCTGCATTTCGCCTAGCTTCGCGCTCCATGCAGACCTCCAATGGCGCCTGTATAAATACCTCCCCGAAATTTTTGATCAGGCCGCGGGCAAAGTCGCGATAGCGGCGTCTGTTCGCAGTGGCATCGACTATCACATTTACACCCTCTTCTGCAAGCAGCTTGGCCATGTAAGCCAGGCTCGCGTAAACGATCTCCCTCTCCTCATCTGTGTATCTGGGCTGGGGCGTTATCGCCCTTCGTATCTCGTCAAGCTGGAGGATTTTTGCACTCGTCCCTTTTTCAGACAATATCGCCTTCACTCGCTGCGCAATTGTTGTCTTGCCGCATCCAGGAAGTCCCGTGAACCATACAACCCAGGCCATAAATTGTTAAGAGCTCCCGCATGAATAAAAATCCAATCCTTCTGGATCCTCAACTGTTACATATTCTTAAATCAAACAAAAGATTAATATAAGTGCATATGATATATAGAGGTGCATCGATGCATATTGTACGCAGCATGTAGGTTTAGTGGGGTATAAAACATGGCAGAAAAGAGAAATTTCGCATTAAGGGATAAGAATGGAAATGAGATAGGAGTTTTTTGCGGAAAGCAGCCCAGGCAAGCGGCACTAAAGGCCGCAAATCGCGGTTTCACAGATATCAGGCTCCGTGAGCGAGGCACCAAGAAGGTGCATGTCTTCAGAGGCGAGCGCAAGCAGGTTCCCAAGCCCTCCAACGCCCCAGGATGGATGCCGTCGAATATCTGGAAGCCAAGTGTCAAAAAGGTCGGCATTGAGAAGCTGGAGAGACTATAAAAAAAGTAAACTATTAAAAAAGTGGAGACTATAAAAAGGAGAAAGAGCTGAGCGACTCAGCCGAACAGGGCGCCCAGGCCCTCGACTCCGCTCTCCTCGGCCTCTTCCTTCTTCTCTTCTTTCTTCTCTTCCTTTGCGGCAGGCGCAGCTGCTGCTGCAGCAGCAGCGGGAGCTGCAGCGGCTACGGGCATGGCTGCAGCTTGGGATAGGACCTTGGCAATGTCCACGCCTTCCAGCGCAGCCACTAGGGCCTTGATCCTCACATCATCGGCTGCAACGCCAGCAGCCTCGACTACCTTCTTAATTCCATCCTCTTTGACATCTTTTCCTGCGCTGTGAAGCAGTAATGCAGCGTATACATATTCCATTTGAATCGACCTCAATATTTAATCCAAATCAACCAAATAGAGCGCCGAGTCCTGCTGCGGCGTCTCCTTCATCCTTCTTCTCCTCTTCCTCTTCTACTGGTGCAGCTGCGCCAGCAGCTGCTGATGGTGCCATCTCTCCACTGGTCAAGCTCGCAATGGCTTTGGCATTTGAAGCAGCCTTGGCCAAAATCAGCTCCATCTGACTGGGCACGGGTATTCCCGCCTCCATGACAAGTCCGATCGCCTTGCTCTGGGCCTTCTGCAGCATGGGTCCGACCGTCTCGGGCGTAGCATAGCCGATCTCCACGGCAAAGCTGAACGCCTTGGCTGAAGCGAGGCTAAGTTCGGAGATCTGAGCCCCAACATCAATGCACAGATCCTTGGACTTGAAGATCAGGCCGCCCTCATAGACTGCCCTGAGGTCAAGGCCAACCAGCTTGGGAAAGATCTCCATCGTCTTCAAAATCTCCGCGGTCTTGGCAGAGACGACGTCTCCCTCTTTGGCCAGGGTGATCCTTTGGTTTATGACCACCTTCCCGCCTTTTATGGCGGCAGGAATCCCAGCCGCCTGGAGCTTTCCGACCATTGGCCCGGGCGAGAAAGACGTCTCTCCTGCCTCGACCACGATGTCTTTGGGCGCTTTTGCGCCAGGCTTAATTGGCATCGGCTTCTTGCCCTTCTCCAGCATGCTGCTGAGCCTGAAAGGATTCTCATCGCAAAAGATAAGTGCCGTCTGATCCTCGATGTAATCTGCCAGCGGCCTTATCTTTGGGTCGGATGCCTCAAGGGCGCGGCGCGCGATGGTATTTCGCACCATCCTTATCTCTACATTGCCCCTGAGGTCTCCGCGCATCTGTTGAAGATTGCTGGCCGGAATCTCTCGCAGTCCTACTACTCCGATCACTCTGCTTTTGCTGATCTTCTCGATCAGCTCTTGCACATCCTTGACCTTCCATTCGGGCAAGTGGGCAGTTCGACGAACTACTCCTGCCATTTCAGATCACCCTTATGGAAGGGCCCATGGTGGTCTTGACATAAACGGACTTCAGGTTATGCCGACCATCCTTTAAGGTCTGTTCAAGCTTGGTGAGGACCGCATCGATGTTCTCGGCCAGCTCTTTTGTATTCATATTCCGATTCCCTACTGTCAGGTGAAAGGTCGGCCTGTCCCTGGACCTGATCCTGATCATATTCTTGAGCCTCTGCACTTGTGGGGTAATATCTTGCGTTGGCGGCAAGGGCGTGGGCATCTTGCCCCTCTTGCCCAAGATAGAGCCCAGGCTCTTACCGATGATTGGCATGAACTGAGTCTCTGCTATGAAGAACTTGTACTCATCTGCCAATTTGCGCGCTGCTCTCTTGTCTGTGCCAAGCTCCTTGATATCATCACCGGACAAGATCCGATCTGCGCCAGCGCTCTTGGCTCGCAAGGCAGTCTCTCCAGCAGCGAATACAGCAACCTTGGTAGGTTTGCCAAGGCCGTGTGGAAGGATAACCTCTACATCGACCCTGTTCCCGGGTATTGTGAGGTCGATGTTGTGGAGGTTGATGGCCAGGTCCACGCTCTCGCTGAACTTCCTGGCAGGTGCCTCAGTTATAGCCTGCTTGATGGCTTCTTCTAATTCCATTTCAATCCTCCGTAGTCTATCGACGTCCTTTAGGTCTCCTACGGTTCTCAAAAAAGAGAATCAAGTTTTAGAGTATAATGTTGTATTTAAGCCTTCTCTTCTAGCATCTCATCGTACTTGCCGCTGGCAACTGCCATTTGGGCCTCTTTGCTGGGCATGCCATCGATGGTCGCGCCCACGGATCCCGCAGTCCCAATGACCTCTCGGGCTGCGTTCTTTAGGCTCTTGGAGAGAAGCCCTCTCCTCTTGATGTTTGCGATCTTCAGGACTTGCTCCATGGTCAGGTTTCCGACTGCGGACTTGTCGCCAGTGCCCTTCTCCAAGCCCATCTCCTTTATTATCAAGGCCGATGTGGGTGGCGTTCCAACCTCGATCTCGAACTCCGTTCTGGACTTCACCAGGATCTTGACCGGAACCTGCATTCCATTCAAATCTTTCGTCTGCTCATTGATCTTGGCAACTACCTGGGCAACATTTACGCCCAGAGGTCCAAGGGCCGGGCCCAAAGGCGGTCCTGCACTGGCCTTTCCGCCAGGAACCAATGCTTCAACAACATTAGCCAAATCAAATCACCTCTAAGTTTCATCTTTACTGAGCACGCGCACGTGGTCTCCCCGCACGGTGATGGGAATGGGCACCATCGCTTCAAAGAGCTCTACAGTTATCTCTTCTTTTGCAACGTCCACGCGTTTGACCCTGGCTTTCTCCCCCTTGAACGGCCCAGATATGAGCTCAACAATGGCGCCTTCGTTAATCCCGATTACTGCGGGCTTTGGTGTGAGAAAGTGTTCAACCTCTTCTATGTTCGAGGCCCCTTTTATCACAGATCGTGCGTGGGGTATTCCTTGAATTGCCTGGTCTACGATCTCAGGAGCTGGAGACTCCACGAGTACATAGCCCTTCAGCACATCTGGTACCAGCAGTGCCCTTATATCATACTTTTCCTTGCGTGCAATCTGGGCGATCATGTTGGCCACCGATCGCTCCTGGTTGGCAGTGGTCTTCACAACATATATGCTGGTCTCGGACATTCCGCCTCCTTAGACGAACCCCGCATATAAAAAGGTTTGTAAGGCTACCACATACCAGGATAGCTGAAATTTATCAAGGAATCAGGATCAGCAAAAGGGATGTGTCAGCACCTCCTCTCGGTGGCTGTAAACTATGCTCTTCAGTCAAGCAAGTACGTGAGCAGCTATCGAAGAATGACTGAAAATGAGAGCCATACAAAAGGATTCGGACGTCGTCTGTGGTAGNGTGCCAAACTCCGAGAACTGCCTCTCAAACACAGGNAAATAGGAAGGCTCGTCTGAAATAGGAAGACTCTTAGGACTCCACACTTAGGAATCCTCGTCAAAAGAAATATATATGATTGTGCCAAATTATATAGCGTAGTGTAGTTGAATTCGATATCGAGGGATCTGTAATCGTGAGCAATGGTTTCAACCAGTTCAAGTTGTAGATCTGAGTTATCATTGGCCAAATTAGGAACAAAAGAGATAGATGCATGTCCGGCTATTTATATACGTTCTTGTTATTAGCTGCGTTAATTGGCATTGTGGGTCAGGCCGAAGGGTCAAGTGAAAGTAACAACAGCTCAATCTACAGGATCATTCTAATTCAAGCTTTGACCCAATACGACGAGGACCTGAGCAGCTCTTCATATATTCTGGATGAGTTCGTTAAAAAAAATATCAGTAGCAATGATGCTATGGTTGCTACTACATCTCTCTTCATATTGGCCTCTCACACGCTGGAAACGCTTGAGGTCGCCAAGCTACCTATAGAGTATGCAGATTACCATAATGATACGATTCGTGCGCTGGAATATCTGCGAGAATATCTCTGGGATATGGCTAAATTCTATGAGACCAATGAAATTAGTTATGCTTTGAGTGCTAAAGACAACTTCAATAGTAGTTTATACTATTATGAAAAAGAGATGAGCCTTCTCAAAATTGGAGGTTCATAGAGTTCCACAAAAAAATAATGGCTCTTCGCTAAATTGTGTGGGTGAGATCGGGCATGAAATATCTCCTCTGTGCCTTCGTGTCTCTGCGGTTGAGTTAGCGCATCACATTTCAGTACGGAGTCCCGAAGACGCAGAAATTTTGCGATTCAAGCTCGACCATACCGAATAGCGAGGAATCGTTTAAATAAAACGAAATGGCAATGTTAGTCAAAAGATTGGATAACATGGCCCTTCGTTTGATAGAGATCAGCCTACCAAAGGTTAAGCTGCAGGCAGTAGAAGAGATTGTAAGCGGCAGAAGCGAAGTACTTGATATCATAATGCAGCCTGCTGTAAGCTCCTGGAAGATTTCGATAATGGGTGAATTGAAGACCCGCCTTTCCACCGATTACATCCTCATCAGGATACTGGTCTTGGCAGAGGCAAGCCAGAGCCTGCTCGATCTTCTTGAAGAAACGTTCTCCGATGTGGATGGTTTTCGGATCAACATCTTCGCATTGGAGGCATCCTTCCCTCCCATAATTTCCGAGAGCGCCAATCATAAGGAGAAGGTGAGCAGAGAAGAGCTGCACAATGATCTTGTGGAAGGAGCCAAGACCACAAAAATTTATATTTCTATGATAATACTATCTTCAATCGTCGCTGCAATCGGAGTCTTGAATGATAATGTGGCGGTGATAATCGGTGCGATGGTTATAGCACCTCTTCTCACGCCCAATGTATCCCTATCTTTGGCGACAACTCTGGGAGATCTGCCGCTGTTCAAGAGTGCCCTCAAAACCCTCTTCTTAGGGATCGCTATCGTCATAATTCTGTCTGCTGCTATAGGTTTTTTGTTGCACGTAGATCCTTCATTGCAGGAGATATCATCAAGGACCCATGTAGGGTTGATGGAGATCGTCTTGGCATTGGCCTCGGGGGCAGCGGGAGCATTGTCCTTTACATCTTATGCACCGGCAGTGCTTATCGGAGTGGCGGTGGCAGTTGCTCTTATGCCGCCTTTGGTCGTCTTTGGCTTGCTGCTCGGCGCTGGCAACTATTCCTTGGCGTTTGGGGCTTTGTCTCTATTTCTGGCCAATTTGATTTCGATCAACCTAGCTGGAGTTGCAACCTTCCTAGCTCAGGGAATCGAGCCCCGAACATGGTGGGAGGCAAAGAAGGCAAAGAGAGCCACTTTGCTCGCTATCGCGGGTTGGTTGTTATTATTAGCAATATTAATCTTTATAATATTATTATTCTGATAATGATGATCTCCAATTCATCTGTTCATCATCCCCACCATGCTGCTTGCCAGCATCACAGGCCCGTCGAAGCTCTCCCGCGCCCTGGTGGAGTCCACGAAGACCCTGTCCATCAGCACTGGTGCGCCGTATGACTCAGCTTTGCACAACAGCAGCGTTGTTCTGAAGATCAAGTTCCCGGATACGCCCTCTGGGGCGATGATGATGTCGTCTCCCCTGCATGCTTCGATCAAAATTCCCCTGTGTTTTGCATCGACGCCCGCCTCCCGTGCCCTGGCGGCGATCAGCTCGCCCTCAGCAAGGCTGCGATCCACGCGCTCGCAGCGCCCCAGGTCCTCCATCCTGCCGCCCGAGAGCACAGAGACCTTTGGTGAGATGCCAAATCGCTGCACGAACCTAGCTCCCTCCAATGCCAGTCCCAGCCTCTCCGAGACGGTCTCGCCCTCATCGATCCCCACAGGTCCTAGCAGGAATGACCAGCCCGGCAGTTCAAGGAGCGCCAGACGCTTTACCTTGATGTCAAACTGCCTGGCAAGGCACTTCATCGTCCTGCCTGCTGGCAGGTTGCCCCTCACGGCACCTTCTATCTCGCCATCCTTCAAGAGCCTGACAAGCTCCTCCCAGGGCTCATCAGTTGGGACGAACTCCAGGTCGCATTTGCAGCGTGGCTCGCCGACCAGCAGGAGATCGGCATACTTAGTGGCCGATTGAAGCGAAGCTATGAGCTTTGCATCTGAATTCCAGATGCCGATGCCTATGCGAGCGTGCCTTGCCACGGCCTTCTCCTGCATAGATCGCACAAAACCCTCGTCCATGCAGCACATCCACCTTACCGTATTCCTGTAACGCAATCTACAGCGAAATCGAAGAGATCAGCCTCCTCGTCGCCAGAGCGAATGACGAGCTTCTGCCCACTCGTCACCCGTCCGATCACCGCCGCAGTGAGGCCGCGCCTATGGAAGACCTCCAAAACCCTTGTGACATTCTCGGGCTTTGTGCTGACAACAAACCCCATCCCTGGATACATCTTCAGCCAGCTTGCGATGTCCAGACCCTTTGGAACTGGTATTCTGTCTACATCAACGACAGCACCAACTCCGCTCGTCTCCAGCAGCATTGCGAGGGTGCCCAGCAGTCCGGGGTTGCTGATGTCTTTTCCTGCTTTGACAAGGCCTGCCTCGCCAAGCTCCTGCATGGACCCAAGCTGGAAGAGCAGCGTTTTTCGGTCTTTGAAGCTGGTTGAGTCGAAGTTGATGGAGAAGCTGGGATGAGGCGCACCATCCATGTCGGCGGCCGCAACAATCACCTCGCCTGGCCGCGCGGTGCTGCTCAAGATCACAGCATCCTTTTTCGCTTTGCCGAGGATTGCGACGTCCAGGGCGCTGTAGGGCGTGTCAGGATGCAGATGCCCGCCGATGATGGGCACATTGAACCTCTCAATCCCCTTCTTCATGCCCTGCAGGACTCTTTTGGCAACCTCCTGGTCGTCCACGGAGAGGACGTCCACCATTGCCACCGGCCAGCCGCCCATAGCAGCGATGTCATGCACATTGACCAGGACTGAGCAGTAGCCAGACCACTCCGGATCTGCCTGCATCAACTTGGACCAGATGCCATCAGCAGCCAGGAGCAGGACCTCGTCGCCGTCATCTATCACTGCGG
>Ga0067045_1029313_pt1 | contig 21889 bp, 20 predicted proteins | sample TerdegcTABiofilm_FD_59184 | JGI IMG/M metagenome (GOLD analysis project Ga0067045, IMG submission 59184) | Combined Assembly of (Gp0054472, Gp0054536) Wastewater bioreactor microbial communities from Singapore -Terephthalate degrading...
TCTCTCTCTCTGACTGTAGGAGGAAAATTAAGTTTTACATCTTTCTTCTTCATTTTAAAAAACCTCCTATCAAAAAAGTTTATAAAAATACTAAGTAAAGGATAAAACAAAAATTTAAAATGTCAAGAGGAAATTAGAGGAAAGTTAAAAGTTAGAAATCCAAGAAAGAGGATAAAAGAGGAGATACCAAGCGTAGCTCGGCATGACAACTTCTCTGTCATTCCCCGGCTTGACCAGAGGATCTATGCATTTATACTAAAGAAATGGATTCTCGCTTTCGTTTACCCTATACTGCAATATGAGAGAATGTGTAAGAAAAGCCTTGGAAATGTTATTGATTGCAGATTAAATGTATTTTGATTTGATATAATTAATCGCCTCTTCCTTTGTTTTTATTTGAGCGAGTGCTTGTGTCTCTTTTAAATCTTCTAATACTTCTCCAACCTTTTTAGAGGGTTTCAATCCAAGAATTTCCATTATCTCGTTTCCGTCAAGTAATGGTTTTACATAAACCTCTTTTGGTTTAAAGAAGTAATCGAGCATTGTGTTTACAAATTGCTCGTATTCCTTAAGCTCTCCCATCTTGCATTTACGCGTTGCATATGCATCGGCAAGTGCAAGAAATAATAGTGGAACACTTAACTTTCCTGTATCCCTAAAAAATCTATAAATAGAACGCTCTGTAAGTTCAAGTACAGAGGAGAGATTATGGGGTCGCATATGCATAAGTATTAGTTTCTCAAGGATTTCAATCTCTTTATTTGATAATTTGAGCTCTTTAAAGTATTCTGCAGCATGCTTTGCTCCTTCTGCTTCATGATTGAAAAATCTCATTCTGTCACCTTCGAAAGATAAAGTTTCTGGTTTACCAATATCATGAATTAGTGAAGATATTTTTAATAACACTTTAATTGGATGTTCTGGCACTATTTCTTCTTCAAATATTTCTTTTATTTTTTCACTATGAGGAAATTCATTCTTATCAATTCTAATTAATAACTCCTCAAGATATCTTAATGTATCTTGAGAATGATTCTCTAAATCAACATATTCAGGATATTTCTTGTCTATTCCCTTAAACCATTTAAGAAATGGAAAAAATTCTGAAAGAATTTCATTTTCATGAAGTGTTTTCACAATTTTTATACTTTGGGAATTTATAAGTATTTTAAAAAATTCATCTCTTATACGCTCTTTTGCTACAAATTGAAGTAAAGATTTCGATTTTATTAATTCTTCGAATGTTAATTCATCAATTTTTCCATCTATTTCGGACATTAATCTAAATGCTCTTAAAATCCTTGAGGGATCCTCTTGAATAGCCTCTGGATTATGCATTCTTATAAGTTTTTCTGACAAATCTTTAAGTCCACCAAAAAAATCGTATATAGGAACTTTAGATATATTCTTATAGATACTCTCTCTTAGATCAAGAAAGGATATAATCATAGCATCAATTGTAAAATCTCTATGAAACATATCATCAATTAAATCTTCTCCTCTTATTCCTGTTATATCTATTTGGAAATCTTTTTCGGTTATTCTGTATATGTTTCTTTCCTCATCAAGAATGAAAAACGAACCATCAATTATATTAGAGATTTCAGTAGTAATACGTGGTGTTGCTTCTGCCGGTTTTACCATTACATCAAGGTCGAAGATTTTTTTTGAAATGGCTAAGATTGTATCCCTTACTGTGCCACCAACTATGAATAATTCAACACCATATTTTTCAAATGGAGAAAGAAAGAGCCTCTTTAAGTTGAATTTTTCGATTTTCTCAAGGAGAAATTGAATTTCTATAAACTTTAATTCACTCATATTCCTGAATCCAGCCATATTCAAAGCCAAGCTTCTCCATATAATTCTTAACAGCTAAATATTCTTCACAAGTTATCCTTCTGCCTAATATCTCATGATTAAGTGCTTTATAACAAGGATAATATTGACTCATAAGGCTTATATAGACATTGTTTCCAAGACTTTCTCTTATTCTCTTTATAGTTTTAATTGTATCAAAGGAATAACCTGGAAGGATAAGAACTCTTATAATTAAGCCTTTTAACATAAAACCTTCTTTATTAAATATATCTTTGGGTTGATTCTTTCTCATTTCAATTAGTGCATTTCCATTAATCTCTGTATAGTTTTTAGCTTTTGAGAATTCGAATGCAATTTTATCATTACTATATCGTGCATCAGGTAAGTAAATGTCGACGAAGAATTTAAGCGTTTTAACAATTTCTATTTTCTCCCATCCACTTGTATTGTAGACTATTGGGATATGTAGTCCTTTTCTTTTTGAGATTAAAATTGCATCAAGAATATGTGGTAAAAAGTGAGTTGGAGTAACAAGATTTATATTATGACAGCCCTTTTCTTGAAGATATAGCATAATTTCAGCTAATTCTTCGCTCGATTTACTTGTTCCATTGTGAAGTTGAGAGATTGGATAATTTTGGCAATATATGCACTTTAAGGTGCAATAAGAAAAAAATATAGTGCCAGAGCCAGAAACTCCACTTATTGGAGGCTCTTCTCCCATATGAACTGCATAACTTGCAATAACTGGATTAAGAGGTGCTTTACATATCCCTGTCTTATTTGAGAACCTGTCGATCTTACATTCGTGGGGACAAAGAGTACAACTCTTTAAATTTTCGAAAAGAGAATTTTTAAGCTCTTCTAAGATCCTATCTTCATTTATTAAATATTCAGGATGAACTTCCAAGACTTTCTTCTACTCTTTTGAAAATCTTATCTAATACTTTAATTGAGCCAATTTTTATACTTGTGGCATCCTTAAGCAGAGCTTCCGCAAATTCCCTATCTCTGATTAATGCAGCATTTATTAGAACATTAAGATAGGCACTCTCGATTGCAGATCTCAAAAAAGTTGCTCCAGCACCAAGATCGCTTATCATATTCTTTTTGCAATCAGCCTCTAAAATCTCCATATATTTTATAGCAGAAGCTGCAGTTCTTAGAGTATCATATGGAACATCAGCTGCCTCTCTAAGTGAAGCTTGAATCCTCTCCTCTCTTACTTTCTTCTCTTCTTCAGTGTTTTTGGGAAGCTTATATGCTTCCATAACATCTCTAAATGCTTCTGAATCCCTGTTTACAAGGAGGATAAGATTGTTCTTCTCATCTTCTAATGCCTCAATGATTGGTTTGTATTTTTCAGTATCAGCTGCAAATCGCGCAACCATCATTAAAAGCCCAATTCCCATTGCTCCCACTGCTGCAGCCGCTGACCCACCCCCCGGTACAGATTCTCTTGCCGAAAGCGCATTCACAAAATTTACTAAACTCATATCAGTTAAATTCATCTCTTTTTCTCCTTGTTATATATAATTATCTTTAAGAAAGATTATAACAAAAAATTTGGTTAAGAAATATGGAGCAATATGATTAGAGTTATTATAGTTGGAAGATACTCTGTTGGTAAATCGACTCTTTTTAACAGGATTACAAAGGGCCGAAATATAGTTTTGGAAGATGAAGGAACCACTATAGATATAATAAAAGAGACTGTTAACTTTAAAGGAGTAAATTTAGTTATAGCTGATACAGCAGGGTTTTCTGAAAGCCGTGACACAATAGGTGAATTTCAAAAAAGAATGATATTTGAAGAGTTAAAAGTGGCTGATAAGATTATTTTTGTTGCTGATGGCACAACTGAATTATTAGGAAGAGACTTTGAAATTGTAGAATTTCTTAGAGAGAATAATTTCATTGATAAAACAATAGTTGCTGTAAATAAAGCTGACAAAAAGGAGTTTTGTTTAAATGATTTTTATGAACTCGGAATTAAGAAAATTTACCCTGTTTCAGCTAAGGAGGGTATAGGGGTATATGAGCTCTTAGATGAGATTATCGAGGGAGAAAATCAAACTGAAGAAGTAGAAACAATTTCATCAAAAGACTATCCTGCTATTGCAATAGTAGGTAAGCCAAATGTTGGTAAATCGACTTTTTTTAATAGGATTCTAAATGAAGAGAGAGCCATTGTTAGTGAAAAGGAATTCACCACAAGAGATGCATTAAAGGAAAAAATAGAATTTAATGGAAATGAATATCTATTTATTGATACTGCTGGCTTACGTTCTAAAAAGATGCGTGAATTTGGCCCAATATACTTAAGTATGAAAAGAACAGAGAACGCAATTGTGCATTCAGATGTTGCAATAATAATGGCTGATGGTTCTTCCGAGATTACAAGGGAAGACCAGAAAATTAGTAGATTAGTGCTTGAAAAGAGAAAAGCTTGCATAATTATTGTTAATAAATCAGACCTGATAAAGGATAAAGATAAAATTCTCACAATTGCTAAAGAAAAACTTCGTTTTCTTTACTTTGCTCCAATTCTCTTTATTTCAGCTAAAAAAGGCTTAAAAGTAAATAAAATTTTTGGCTTAATAGATGAAGTCTTTAATTCTTATAAAGCTCAATTTAAGACAAGTTTAGTAAATAAAGTAATTCAAGAAATTGTAGCAAATGCTCCTAATACTGATGGAAAAATATTCTACGCTACTCAAACCTCTACAATGCCACCAAAGTTTCTTCTTTTTGTGAATGACAAGAAAAAATTTGGTGAGAATTTTCTTAATTTTTTAAAGAGGGAAATTATTAAAGAACTTTCACTTGTTGGTACTCCAATCGAAATAGAACTTAGAGGAAGGAGAGAAAATAGTGGAAGAAGTTAATGTTTCAGTAATTGGTGCAGGAGCTTGGGGTACGACCATAGCAAATATTATTAGTGATAAAGGAAATGATGTTATGCTATGGGTTCATTCGGAAAAAACCCTAAGTACCATAATTGCAGAAAAAGAAAATAAAAATTATTTGCCAGGAATAAAATTAAATGACAATATTAAGTTTAATTCTTCTTTAGAAGAAGCAGTTAGAAATAAGGATCTATTATTTATTTCTACACCCTCAAGATATTTAACTGAATTAATATTAAGATTAAGAGAATACATAAGTGAAGGGACAAGAATAGTTTCTCTTGTCAAGGGAATGACAATTTCTGAACCACAGGAGCCTATTCTTGATTATATTTTTCGCCTAATAGATAAAATACCAAAGGAGAATTATTTTGTCCTTTCTGGCCCTAATTTTGCATTTGAGATTGCAAAGAAGCTTCCTGCTGCTACAGTCATAGCTGGAAGTGACGAGAAATACCTTAGCTTTCTGCAATCATTTCTCTCCACAGAATATTTCAGAGTATACACTAATACAGATTACGTTGGGGTACAGCTTGGGGGAGCTTTGAAGAACATAATAGCTATAGCTGCTGGCATATGTGATGGATTTGGGCTTGGCAGTAATACAAAGTCATCTTTAATTGTTAGAGGCATTAACGAAATGAAAAGTATATTTATACAGATGGGTGGTAGAATAGATACTCTTTACGGCTTATCTGGTTTAGGCGATTTAATTGGAACATGCACAAGTGATTTGAGTAGAAATAGGTGGGCGGGTATACAAATAGCTCAAGGTATAGATGTTAGAAAGATTAACGAGAGCGGAGAAAAAACAATAGAGGGTATAAGCACTCTTCCTGCAATAATTAATATAGCAGATAAGTTAGGTTTAGAATTACCAATATGCAGAGAGGTTTATAATATAGTTTACAAAAAGAAGGATGCAAAAAAATCAATAAAAGACCTGATGCTTCGAGCTTTAAAAAGTGAAGTATAGCAAATCGTGTATTTATTACTCCTTATCAACTACATTTAAATCTTCATCAAAGGTTTGCTGATCAATTGTATAGCCATATTTAAATTTATTGAATCCTTCTACCTCTTTAATCTGTTCTCTTTCTAAAAGCCTAATCAGGAAAACAATGCCTAAAGGAATAATAATAAAGGTTGAATATTGATTAAGGGTAAGCCCTAAAGGTGCATATCGCGGGTTATCTCTTAAGAATTCAACAAAGAAAGTTAGGATACTATAGAGAATAAGAGCCCAGGAGAAAGTTTTTCCATAAAACTTTTTATTAGACTCAATCCTTAAAAGGATTAGAAAAATTATAAATGCTCCAATTGAGTTAAATAGTTGAGTTGGATAACGTGGATAATCAAATGGGCTGAATCTGAAACCTATCCAAGAATCTGTTGGCATTCCGTAACAACATCCATTGAGGAAACAACCAATCCGACCAATTGCATAACCTAAAGTGGTACCAATAGCTAAAACATCAAGTAATCCCCAATAATTTATTTTTTTTCTTTTTGCAAACCAGTAGGTTATAAGTATACCAGCTATTACTATGCCTATAAATGATAGACCTGTTCCACCACTTCTTATTATTTCGATAGGATTGTTTACGAAGTAGAAGAAGTTATTCGTTAAAATATACATAATCTTGGCGCCAATTAATCCTCCTACAATAAGATATAAAAGGAGGTCGAGTATATCATCTTCGCTTAATCCTAACTTTTTTGCTCTATTCCTCATTGAGAGGAAACCAACAACTATTCCTATAGCTATTAGTAAGCCATAACTCCTTAAAACAAATGGACCTATATGAAAGATTTCTGGATACATTTATTCCTCCTTATGTAACTTTAAAGATTTTATCAGCCTCTTTTAATGTATTGACTACAAAATCTATATGTTCTTTATCCATAAATGCTGTAACATTCATTCTTAAGCGAGAAGTATTGGGGGGAACTGCTGGATGGAGAATTGGAAGCACAAAAATATCTCTATCTTGCATATAACGGGTTACTCGCAAAGTTTTATCTTCATCTCCTATTATTAAAGGAACAACTGCAGTTTTGGAGTTAAGAGTATTAAATCCAGCTTTATTCAGTTCGCTGATGAAATAATTTATATTCTGAGAAAGTTTTTTTATTCTCCACTTCTCTTCCTTGATCACTTTAAATGAGGCTATTGCTGCTGCGCAAGCAGCAGGTGGAAGTGCAGCCGAAAATACGAAAGCTCTTGCATTGTGTTTTAGGTAATCTACAACGTCTTTGCTCCCTGTAATATAGCCTCCAACAGAAGGAATAGTTTTACTCAGTGTTCCCATCAGAATATCTATCTCTCTATTTAATCCAAAATATTCTTCAATTCCTGTTCCATTCTCACCCAACACTCCAAGAGAATGCGCTTCGTCAACCATAAGTAGGGCATTGTATTTTCTCACCAACTCAAGTATATCGGGAACAGGAGATATATCACCATCCATACTATAAACCGCATCGATTATAACAACTCTTGTTTTTTTATCAGCTGTCTTTTCTAATTTTCTCTGAAGGTCTTTTAAGTCATTGTGATTAAAGCGCAAGAATTCAGCACCTGAAAGAAGACATCCATCTACTATGCTCGCATGATCAAGTTTATCGCAGATTACAACATCACCTCTCCCGAAAAATGTGGAGATTGAAGTGAGATTTGTTACATAGCCACTCGAAAAAACAACCGCTGCCTCTCTGTTTTTAAATGATGCAATAGTTTGCTCAAGCTCAGAATGAATCTTTTCAGTTCCAGCTAATATTCTTACTCCGTGAGTTCCTGTGCCATACTTTTTAATTGCCTCCATAGCATATTCATTTATCAATGGATGCCCTATTAAACCTAAATAGCTATAACTTGCAAGCATAAGCATTCTTCTACCATTTACAATTGCATAAGGGCCATCCAGGCTCTCAATTTCATTGAGATAAAAATATAAATTTGATTTTTTTATGTTTTCTAATCTTTCGCTAAATTCTTCTATTCTCTTATAAAATCTCTCCATTTTTAATCTCCTATCATCGGTAGTTTTAATTTTTTCTCCTTGGCTTTCTTTATTGCTTCTTCATATCCTGCATCGGCATGCCTTGCAACTCCAATGGCGGGGTCCGTTGTTAGAACTCTCTCTAAATGTCTGGCTTGTCTATCAGTGCCATCAGCAACTACAACCATTCCTGCGTGGATTGAATTTCCTATACCTACCCCTCCACCATGATGGACCGAAATCCATGTTGCACCACTCACAGCATTAAGTAAGGCATTTAGTATTGGCCAGTCTGCTATAGCGTCAGAACCATCTTTCATACCTTCTGTTTCTCTGTAAGGTGATGCCACTGAACCAGAGTCAAGATGGTCTCTACCAATAACAATAGGACAACTAATTTTACCATTTTTAACTAAATCGTTTATTTTAAGACCAAACTCTGCTCTTTCTCCTAAGCCAAGCCAGCAAATTCTTGCAGGAAGTCCTTGAAATTTAATTCTTTCTTCTGCCTTTTCTATCCACCTTCTTAAATTTAAATTTTTCGGAAACAGTTCAAGAACTGCCTTATCAGTAACATATATGTCATTAGGGTCTCCTGACAAAGCTGCCCATCTAAATGGACCTCTTCCCTCACAGAATAGAGGTCTTATAAATTCTGGCACAAAGCCGGGAATTTCAAATGCATCAGAAACTCCATTTGATTTCGCCTGCCCCCTTATATTATTTCCGTATTCAAAGACAACAGAGCCTGCTCTTTTCAAAGCAAGCATTGCCTTAACATGTATTGCAATTGAATCAAGTGCTCTTTTTATGTATTCCTTAGGATTTTCTTTTCTTAATTTTAAAGCTTCTTCTAAAGAGATTCCATTTGGAACATATCCATTAAGTGTATCATGAGCCGAAGTTTGGTCAGTTACGATATCAGGAACAATACCTCTTTTTACTATTTCTGGAAGAATATCTGCTGCATTACCAATTAAGCCTATTGAAATTGCCCTCTTTTCTCTTTTGGCTTTATCTATTTTAATTAAAGATTCATCAAGTGAAGTTAGTATTTCATCTACATAACCTGTGTCCAGCCTTCTCTTGGCTCTTTTAGGATCAACTTCAACATCTAAACATATTCCATCATTCATTGTCACAGCTAATGGCTGAGCTCCCCCCATTCCTCCAAGTCCTGCAGTTAAAACAAATCTCCCTGTAAGACTGCCACCAAAATATTTTTTCGCTGCCTCAGCAAAGGTTTCAAAAGTTCCCTGCAGAATACCCTGTGTCCCTATGTAAATCCAGCTTCCAGCAGTCATCTGGCCATACATTGTTAGTCCCAAACTTTCAAGCCTTCTAAATTCACTCCAGTTTGCCCATGCAGGCACAAGCATAGCATTGCTTATTAAGACCCTTGGTGCATCTTCCGTTGTTTTAAAAATGCCAACAGGCTTACCTGATTGGATAAGTAAAGTCTCATCATTTTCTAAATTCTTAAGACTCTCCACGATTTTATAGAAGCATTCCCAATTTCTTGCAGCTTTGCCAGTTCCACCATAAACTATAAGATTTTCAGGATCTTCAGCAACTTCTGGATCCAAATTATTCATAAGCATTCTTAAAGCTGCTTCTTGAAGCCATCCCTTACAGCTTATAGAACTTCCTCTATCTGCCTTTATAATATGTGCCATATCTTCTTCTCCTTTTATCTCAAAGAAGTATAAAATCTTATTGATTATAGCACAAAACTTTATGAAATAATTGCCTTTTTAAAGTCAGATTATAGTTAAATTTTGAACTTTTCCAGGAAAATTTTGACTTTTTAAATTTTGTCACTAACTTTAAATCGTAGCTTATTGAATCACCTTTTATGTAGTTGAAAGTTGTTTTTAATATAAGTATTTGCTACTTTACTTAATCTTTTTAATTTTTAAGCTTTCATCAAGATTTTTAATTTGAGGCAATGATCTCATTTAGAATAGATTTTTGATGGATCAATTTGGATACTTTTAATTTAGCTCTCCTTTGTTATACTTATTTACTGGTTTAGACTTTATTTTAGGAGACGAAATGAGTAATGTATGGGCTATAATAGGTCTTCAGTGGGGTGACGAGGGAAAAGGTAAACTTGTTCATATATTATCAAATAATTTTAAATATGTCGCGAGATTCAATGGTGGAAATAATGCTGGTCACACAATAGTAAAGGATGGAAAATCCATAATCTTTCATATCCTGCCATCTGGTATGATAAACCTGAATGTGTATGGCATTATAGGAAATGGAACTGTTATTAACCCTGAAATTCTAATTGAAGAGATGAAAGCTCTGAAGGATTTTAATGTCACAGTTGATGGTAGACTCTTTATAAGCGATAGAGCTCATCTAATAATTCCATATCACATAATCTTAGATGAAATATATGAAGAGAAACGATCAAGCAAACTTGGGACAACAAAAAGAGGTATAGGCCCTGTTTATGTTGATAAGTTCTCAAGAGAAGGAATAAGAGTTAGCGAAATGAAAGCTTCAGCTTCATTTAAGGATCGACTCTCTCAATTAATTGATGAGAAGGATAAGTTTATAAGACTTCTCTCTAATGGAAGACATAGGATAGAGGATAAAGAGAAGATTATTGAAAAATATCTATCTTATGCTGATATATTGAAACCTTTCATTGCTGATACGGGAAGTATTTTGAGAAAGGCTATAGAAAATGGAGAGAAGGTTTTATTTGAGGGTGCGCAAGGGACTCTTCTTGATATTGATCATGGAACTTATCCTTATGTTACTTCATCATCAACCATTGCAGGAAGTGCAAGCATAGGTTTGGGCATTCCGCCAAGATACATTGAGAAAGTTTTAGGAGTTGTAAAAGCTTACACCACAAGAGTTGGCGAAGGTCCATTTCCTACAGAGTTATTTGGAGGTGAGAGCAAGATAATTCTTGAGAAGGGCAAAGAATATGGCGCAACTACTGGCAGACAGAGGCGGTGTGGATGGATAGATATAAATGCACTTCAATATGCTGTTCAGATCAATGGAGTCGATGAAATAGCTATAATGAAATTAGATGTATTGGATAATTTCAGAGAAGTAAAAATCTGTACAGCTTATGAATTAGACGGAGAGATTACTAATATTTATCCAGCTAATAGTGATATTTTAAGCAGATGTAAACCAGTTTACGAAACATTACCTGGATGGATGAGTGATACTTCTAAATGCAGGAATTATTCAGAGCTACCATCAAACGCAAGAGCTTACATTGAAAGAATCTCAAAACTTTTAGGGAGAAAAATTTCCATTATATCAGTTGGACCCGATGAAGAGGAGACAATAATGTTATGATAGAGCGATATACACTTCCAGGAATGAAAAGTGTCTGGTCTTCTGAGAACAAGTTTTCTAAGATGCTCGATGTGGAGCTTTTTATATGTGAGGCATGGAATAAACTTGGCGTGATACCTGATAAGAGTCTTGAAAATATTAAAAATAACGCATCTTTTAATGTAGCACGCATAAAAGAGATCGAAAAAATAACAAATCATGATGTGATAGCATTCGTAACAAATGTTTCTGAGAATGTAGGCGATGATGGAAGGTTTATTCATATGGGAGCTACTTCATCCGATATTCTCGATACTGCTCTTGCTTTACAGATGAGAGAAGCTCTTAATATATTGATTGATGATTTGAATAATTTGAAGGATGTATTAAGAAAGAGAGCTATATTATACAAAAATCTTCCAACAATTGGAAGAACTCATGGAATACATGCTGAACCAACCTCATTTGGGCTTAAATTTGCATTATGGTTTACTGAGACAAAGACAAATATTGAAAGGTTAAATTGGCTTAAAGAACAAATTTCATTTGGAAAGTTATCGGGAGCTATTGGTAATTATGCAAACACTGATCCCTTCATTGAGGAGTATGTATTAAGCAAGCTTAATTTAAAACCTGCACTAGTCTCTACGCAAATTATTCAGAGAGATGTTCACTCTCTATTTGTTAATATAATAGCGTTGATTGGAACTTGTCTTGAAAAATATGCTCTTGAAATAAGAAATCTACAGAGAACAGAGGTTGCTGAAGTTGAAGAACCATTCACTGAAGGACAGAAGGGCTCTTCGGCTATGCCCCATAAGAGAAATCCTATAATATGTGAACGAATATGTGGATTGGCAAGAGTCTTAAGAGGGTATGCCCTTACTTCTTTCGAGGATATTTCCTTATGGCATGAAAGAGATATTTCTCACTCAAGTGCAGAAAGAGTTATACTTCCAGATTCTACAATTCTTTTAGATTACATAATCAATAAATTTATATATGTGATTGAGAACTTAAATACCGATGAAAAGAGAATTTTAAAAAACCTTGAAATGACAAAAGGAAGATATAATTCAGAAAGAGTCCTCACTTTACTTGTTGAAAAAGGTCTCTCAAGAGAAGATGCTTATTCTTTGGTTCAAAGAGCTTCCTTTGAATCTTTAGAAAAAGACATTTCACTTAAAGAAGCTTTAAAGGAAAACCCCCTAGTTACAAAATTACTTAAAGAAGAAGAAATTGAGAATCTGTTTGATATAAACTGGTTTCTAAGATATGTTGACTATATCTATAGAAGGGCAGGTATAGAGAGTGATAAAGATTGAAATAAATGTTGATCCTAAAGAGGGTATACTTGATCCACAAGGCAAAACTGTAGAGCGAGCTTTAAAAAATCTTAGCTTTTCAGATGTATGTCAGGTAAGGATCGGGAAACACATTATTTTAGATATTGACTTAGACAACGAAGATTTGGCACTTAAAGAGGCTGAAAAAATGTGTAAAGAACTTCTTGCTAATCCTTTAATAGAAGAGTTTTCTATAAAACTTCTAAAATGACAAAATTTGGAGTCATAATATTTCCAGGTTCAAACTGTGATCTTGATGCAATTTATGTAATTGAGAATATTGTGAAGAGAAAAGTTTTAAAAATTTGGCATAAAGATAGAAGCCTTCCAGATATAGATTGTATAATAATTCCAGGTGGATTTTCTTTTGGTGACTACTTAAGACCAGGTGCTATAGCCTCTCACTCACCTATAATGAAACCAATTAAAGAGTTTAGCAGAAATGGTGGATTGATTCTTGGAATTTGCAATGGTTTTCAAATTCTTACTGAAGCAAATATTTTACCCGGAGTAATGCTCAGAAATATTTCTACAAGGTTTATTTCAAAAAAGGTTAAGTTAAAGGTGTTAAATAATAACACTCCATTTACAAATTTATTCAGTAAAAATGAGATTATAGAACTTCCAATTGCACATAAGGATGGTAATTACTATGCTCCTTTAGAGATGATTGATGAGCTAAAAACAAAAAATAGACTTATCTTTTCCTATTGCGAAAACCCAAATGGTTCAGTAGAAGATATTGCTGGAATTTTAAATGAAGAGGGAAATGTTTTAGGTATGATGCCACACCCTGAGAGAGCTTATGAAGGTCTTCTTGGCTTGGAGTTGGGAAGAAAAATTTTTGAATCGATCGTTAATTATTTGGAAAACAGATAGTTTATTCCATGGATGAAGAAATTTTAAAAGAACTTAATTTTTCAGTTAAAGATTATGAAAAGGTGGTTGAGCTAATCGGGAGAGAGCCATCCATTACTGAATTAGGATTGTTCTCTGCAATGTGGAGCGAACACTGTAGTTATCGAAGTTCAAAGATATACTTAAAAGAATTACCATCCTCTGGAGAACTTGTAGTACAGGGGCCTGGAGAAAATGCAGGAATCATTAAGATTACCGATGAAATTTACCTTGCTTTTAAGGTTGAGAGTCATAATCACCCATCAGCCGTAGAACCTTTTCAGGGTGCTGCAACAGGCGTTGGAGGTATCATAAGAGACATATTCACAATGGGTGCAAGACCAATTGCCATTCTTGACTCCTTATGTTTTGGTGATCTTAATTCAAAAAGGACAAAATATCTTTTAAACGGAATAGTTGAGGGGATTTCTTTTTATGGAAATTGTGTTGGAGTACCTAATGCTGGTGGTGAAACTCATTTTGATCCATCTTATTCTGAAAATCCTCTTGTTAATGTTATGTGTGTAGGTATTCTCAATAAGAAGAACTTAAGGAAGAGTATTGCTAAAACCTCTAAGGCTAAAGTTATCTATATTGGTGCAAAGACTGGCAGAGATGGTTTACATGGTGCATCTTTTGCCTCAGGTATTTTAGATGACAAGGCAGTAAAGAGAAGAGGCTCAGTCCAGGTTGGAGACCCATTTCTTGAAAAGCTTCTTATTGAGGCAACACTTGAAATAATAGAAGAAGATTTAATTGAAGCAATCCAAGATATGGGGGCAGCAGGACTAACAAGTTCATCAGTTGAAATGGCAGGTAAAGGTGGTAAGGGAATAAAGCTTTTCTTGGACAAGGTTCCATTGCGGGAAACCAATATGACTCCCCTTGAGATAATGCTCTCTGAATCACAGGAAAGAATGCTTCTTGTTGCAAAAATTGGAGCTGAAAAAAGAATTAAAGAGATTCTTGATAAGTGGGAGCTTGACTATGCAGAAATAGGAGAGATTACTGACTCAAACTGGATAGAGATTTATTTTAGTGGCGAGATGGTTTGCAATTTACCTATAGAGTATTTACTCAACCCTCCACTTAATTGTATACCGCCTCAGATGGATAGAAAAAAATTAGTCTATGTTAGAGAGAAAACTTTTAATTTATCATCTCTTTTACTTGAGCCATCGTTTGGTTCTAAAAGATGGATTTATGAGCAGTACGATACAACTCTCTTATCAAATACAGTTATTCCTCCAGGAAATGGTGCAACATTGTTAAGGATAAAGGGAACCGATAAATTTATAGGCTTGACCTTAAATAGCAATGGAGGATTGTGTGCTGTAAATCCATTTCTTGGTGCACAGACAATTGTCGCAATTTCTTCAAGAAGGATTTCTGCTCTCGGTGTTAAACCAGCAGCTGTTACTGACTGTCTTAATTTTGGAGATCCTAATAATCCACAAACAATGTGGGAATTTTCTGAATGTATAAAGGGCCTATCTTCTGCTTTAAAGGAACTAAATATTCCTGTTGTTTCAGGAAATGTAAGTTTTTATAATGAAGGAAGGGATAAAAGAATTAATCCTACTCCAACAATTGGGATGGTTGGAGTTGGTAATCTATCTTACATCCCATCAAATCACTTTGTTGAGGTTGGTAATTTAATCTTAATTATTGGTGGTGAGACAGGGAAAGAGTATTTTGATTCCGAGATTCTTCCTAAACTAAATTTAGAACTCGAAAAAAATACCCAGGAGTTAGTGAGGGAATTAATTAGTAAAGGATTACTCAAGAGTGTTCAGAGTATTGACAGAGGTGGAATTTATCTTGCTTTGATTAGAAGTATCTCTTTATCTGGAATAGGAGCCAGAATTTATGACTTTCCACTCAATTTTATGCCCTCTGAATTTTTACTAAGTGAATCAAATAGCAGGTTTTTAGTAAGCATTGACAAAGATAAAATTGACTTAGTTGCGAAAATAGTAGGGAAAGAAATGGTAAAAGTTATAGGGGAAACGATAGCAAACTACCTTATAATTGCTGATTCTTTCAAAGTAGAGATTTCCGAGATTAAAAATAATTATGAGAGGAGTTTCAGAAAATTTTTAGAAGGCGCATAAGTGAAAACTGTGGAATATTTGCAGTTTCCGATTTAGAAAATGCTTCATTCTATAATTATTTGGGACTATTTTCTCTTCAGCATAGAGGTCAAGAGGGTGCTGGTATTGTTACATTTGATGGAGCTACCTTTCATAAATATTGTGATACAGGACTTGTTTCTGAGGTATTCAATGAGGATATTTTGAAAGACCTTAAGGGTACTGTTTCGTTGGGTCACACAAGATATTCCACTTATGGGGAATCTCGACCCGAGAATCTACAGCCTATCATTGCAAAGACCTCTCACGGAACTATAGCTATAGCTCATAATGGAACTTTAACTAATGCTATTTGCATGCGAAACGGACTTGAAAAGGAAGGATCAATATTCTCGACTACCACTGATAGTGAAATAATCCTTCACTTAATTGCAAGATCAAGGAAACAGACTCTAAAGGATGCGATTATTGAATCATTAAAGCAAATAGAAGGAGCATATTCTGTTGTTATTCTCAAAGATGATACACTTTATGCTGTAAGAGATCCTAATGGTTTTAGACCACTAATTATTGGCAAGAAAAATTCTTCCTTTCTAATAGCGTCAGAGACTTGTGCATTGGACATCGTAAATGGAGATTTTGTTCGTGAAGTTCAACCAGGAGAACTCATTACTATAAGAAGAAATGAGATTTATTCAGAGCAAATTCTTGATGTAAAAAGGAGAAGCTTTTGTATATTCGAATTCATATACTTTGCAAGACCTGATTCCTATTTTTTTGGCAAAAATGTAAATAGTGTTCGAGAGCGAGATGGGCTGATATTAGCAAGAGAAACAAAAATAAAAGCAGACTATGTAGTTCCTGTACCAGATTCTGCTCTTGCAATTTCACTTGGCTTTTCAAAAGGTTCTGGAATTGAGTTTAAACCAGCTTTCGTTCGTAATCACTATGTAGGAAGAACTTTTATCGAACCAGCTCAAAAGATTAGAGATTTGGATGTTAAAATAAAGCTTAATTTAATTAAATCTGAAGTAGAGGGAAAAGATATAGTAATAGTGGATGATTCAATAGTTAGAGGCACTACCTCAAAAAAAATTGTTCAAGTCGTTAGGGCAGCTGGTGTAAGAAAGATAAATTTTTGTGTGGGTTTCCCGCCTATTAGATTTCCTTGTTATTATGGAATTGATTTTGCAAGAAGTTCTGAATTAGTTGCATCTAATAGAACTTCAGAGGAAGTAAAGAATTTAATTGGCGCTGACTACTTAAACTATATATCGGAGGAAGGCGTTATAGAGGCAACAGGTATGAAGGAGGAAGATTTTTGCACAGCATGTTTTTCTGGTAAATATCCGACTGAAGTTAAGGATATTCCACTTAAGATTTAAAGGGGTTGTTCTTAATTGAGAAATTTAGCTGTATTCATTTCTGGAAGAGGAAGTAATTTAGAGGCAATTTTAAAGAGATGGAAAGAAGGCTACTTAAATTGTAATATTCCATTCGTTTTGTCAAACAAGGCAAATGCAAGGGGATTAATTATTGCCAAGAATTTTGGTGTTAAAACCTATATCATTGATAAAAAAGACTACGAGTCAAAAGAGAAATTTGAAGAGGCAATTCTAAAAATTGTTAAAGAGTATAATATTGACTTAATAGTCCTTGCAGGATTTATGTTAATTTTATCAAAAGAGTTCATCAAATCTTTCGGCAAAGATATAATTAACATTCATCCCTCACTATTGCCTGCCTTTCCGGGTGTTAACTCTCAGGCGAGAGCATTAAATTACGGAGTTAAATTTTCTGGCTGCACAGTGCACTTTGTTACAGAGGAAGTTGATGCAGGACCAATAATCTTACAGGAAATTGTTCCCTGTTTTGATGAAGATACAGAGGACTCATTATCTTTAAGAATTCTTGAACGAGAACATATTATTTTGCCAGAGGCAATAAAACTCATAATCGAAGATAAAATAGAGAGAAATGGAAGGAGAGTTTTCATAAAAAGATGATAAATATTAAAAGAGCTCTTGTTAGTGTCTCTTCGAAGGAGAAGCTTTTAGATTTGTGCCAGACACTCAAGAAATTTGATGTTCAAATAATTGCTACATCAAATACTTATTCTTTTCTTAATGAAAAGGGTATTGAGGCAACACATATTTCAAAATATATCTCTTTTCCTGAAATAATAAACGGAAGAGTTAAGACCTTACATCCTAAAATTTTTGGTGGAATACTTGCAAGGAAAGAAAGGAACGAGATTGCCGAAATTAATCAGTATGGAATTGATAAAATTGATTTAGTCTGTGTAAATTTATATCCTTTTGAAAAGATAAGCAAAGCAACAGATAATGAACTTCTTCTTCTTGACGAAATAGATATTGGCGGAGTAGCACTTCTTAGAGCTTCTGCCAAGAATTACAAGGAAACGGTAACAATTCCAGATCCTGTTTATTATGATGAGGTTATAGAAGAACTTATAAAAAACTCCGGTTCAGTAAGTAAATCTCTCTCTTTTAAATTAATGAAGAAAACATTTCTTTTGACATCTTTTTACGATGCAACAATCTTTTCAAAGTTTAGCTCTCTAAGTGGAGAGGAGATAACTACTGGATTTTATCAAAAAATAGCTGATTTAAGGTATGGGGAAAACCCTCATCAATCAGCTTCTTACTGGAAGATTTTCCCGTCAAATAATTCTCTCATTCTTGGGACAGAGCAACTCAGCGGTAAGGAGCTCTCATACAATAACATCCTTGACACAAATTCTGGGCTTGCTCTCTTGGATGAGTTTGAAGATCCAGCTTGCGTTATAGTAAAGCACAATAGTCCCTGTGGAGTTGCTGAAGCAGAGAATCTTACAGAAGCATACCTTGCTGCTTATGAATGTGATCCTGTATCTGCCTATGGTGGAATATATCTTTTTAATAGAGAGGTTGGAATAGAAATTGCACAACATTTAGGTTCCTTATTTTTAGAAGTTATTTGCGCTCCTTCATTTTCAGATGAAGCACTAAAAATATTAAACAGAAAAAAGAATTTACGTATATTAAAAAGAGTATTCAATAAGGATATAGAAATTGAGTTTAGAACCGTAAGAGACGGGATTCTTCTACAGGATAAAGATAACAAGTTGTTCCAGGAGATAAAAGTTATGACTGGAGAGCCTCTACAGAAAGAAACAATTAAGGAAATTATTTTTGGGTTAAAAGTTGTTAAACATGTTAAATCTAATGCAATTGTTGTAACAAAGAATAGAAGAACTTTTGGAATTGGCGGAGGGCAACCTAATAGAGTTCAGAGTGCAAGAATTGCTCTCTCACAGGCAGGGGATAATGCAAAGAATGCAATGCTAATCTCGGATGGTTTTATTCCTTTTAAGGATACAATTTGTGAAGCGGAAAAATTTGGAATTAAATATGTTGTAGAGCCAGGTGGATCGATAAGAGATACAGAAGTTATTGACGAAGCTAAAAATAAAAATATCATTTTAGTATTTACAGGTATTAGGCATTTTTTGCATTAGGATAAATTAAAACTTGCAAGGGGGCTTGAATTGAAGAAGATAAATGTTCTTGTCCTTGGTGGCGGAGGAAGAGAGCATGCAATTTGTTGGAAACTTAGTCAAAGCAATTTGCTCAACAATTTATTTTGTATTCCTGGAAATGCTGGGATAAGTGAAATTGCTAAAACCAGCCCAGAAATTAGTTTAACTGACTTTAAAAAGATAAAAGATTTTTCTTATTCAAATAAAATCGATGTTATTTTTGTAGGTCCAGAGCTTCCTCTTGTTAAAGGAATTAAGAATTTCTTCGACGGAAGTCATATAAAGGTGTTTGGCCCATCTGAACAAGCTGCGCAGTTAGAAGGAAGTAAGATATTCACGAAGAATTTTCTGTCAAAATATAACATTCCAACTCCTGCATATAATACCTTCTTTAGTAGTGATGATGCACTTTATTTCATTAATAATATCAATAATTATCCAATTGTTATAAAAGCTGATGGTTTAGCTGCTGGAAAAGGTGTAATGATTGCATCAGATAAAAGTGAAGCAATTAATTGCATAAAAGATATGATGGAATACAGGAAATTCGAATCTGCTGGAGAAAAAATTGTAATAGAAGAATTTGTTAAGGGTAGAGAACTTTCTTATGAAATTATAGTTGATGGGGAGAAATATATAGACCTTAAACCATCACAGGATTATAAAAAGGTCTTTGATGGCGATAGAGGTCCAAACACTGGGGGAATGGGAAATATTGCTCCACCTTCCTGGCTTTCGGAAGAACTTAAAAATAAAATTAAGACCAGCATAGTTGATAAGCTTATACCAAGTATTATCGCAGAAGGAATTCATTTTACTGGAATACTTTTCGTGGGAATGATTGTTTCTTCTTACGAAGCAAAGGTTCTTGAAATTAATGTGAGGCTGGGAGACCCTGAAGCTCAAGTTGTCCTACCACTTTTAAAGAGTGATCTCCTAACTACTATAGAGATGGTTCTCAACGGAGAAATAGGCAAATTAAACCTTGAGTGGTTTAATTGTTATTCTACTTGTGTAGTATTAACCTCTGAAGGGTATCCTGGTAAGTATGAAAAAGGTAAAGAAATAAGAGGATTAAATGAAGTATCTAAAATGGATAAGGTTCTTGTTTTTCATGCAGGCACTACTTCGAATGATGGAAAGTTTTATACAAATGGCGGAAGAGTTTTAAACGTGGTCGGTATTGGAAAGACAAAAGAAGAGTCTATTGAACGTGCATATGAGGGTGTCTCGAAAATTCATTTCGAGGGTATGCATTACCGCAAAGACATTGGCTTGTAATAATCTAAATCTTTTCTGATAATTTTTTCACCTATCTCTATTTCCTTAACTTTTCCTAATATTTTATACACTACACTCGAGTAATTCTAGTATTCTATTTTGTTCATTGGTTAAAGTAACTATTTTCTCCAATTTAAAGTTATCCTTCTCTGATTCCAAATATACCTTATATGCAAATTGTAATTGTTCCAATGCTTTTACAGTTGAAATACTTTTTGATTTTGATTTGTCTTTCAATTTATTCTGCATATATGAAAGAATAGCATAAGCTATATAGCATATCTTAATATACGATTTTATATGACTCATCCTGTATTTTCTAATAGGATGAAGGTTAATATTGCTTTTTAATTCCTTGTATACTTTTTCAATAATATCTCTTTCGAAATATCTCTTTACTACATCATCTACTTTTAGATCTGTTGTATGATAAATCAATGAATAACTCATATATTTTGCCTTCTCTGCATCATAATTTTCAATATTCTACATGGCATGTTCTCTTTCATTTATTTCTAATTCTGGATTGTAAACTATTATTAATTCTCCTTGTTCAAAATTAAAAGATTTCACAAACACTCTTGTATTTTTAAGCTTTATACAGCATGAGGGATGATATATTTCTTCTCTGTTTATTTTGCTTAAGTAATCTCTCTTTATTGTTTCATTCTCTTTTATTTTATTCCTGTGATTGCCTTTTGATTTAGACCCTGCAAGTCTTTTATTGAATCATAACTTAGCACTCCTCTGTCAAGGATAATAATATCGAATTCTTTTAATCTGATATCGGCAATAACATCTCTAAATATTTTTACGTTACTTATATTTCCTTCATATATTTTATGAAATATGGGAAATCCATCTTCTTTTGTAACAGCTAAGGCAATCTGAATCAATTTTGAATATTTTATTCTTTTTTTCCTTTTCTTAACTTCCAGTCTGAATCTATTCTCCTGAAGTATGTATCTGTAACATCAAGAACCAATGCTTTTTTACTATTATCAATCGAGAATAATATTTTAATATCCTATATTTCAGAGAAATCTAATTCATCGAAATGATCCAGGGATTTGTAGAAGTCCTTTATCAACTAATTTATCTATTCCTAATATTTCTTTTAGCGTTGTATGCTCTATATATTCAGGAAGTTGGTAAATTGGTTTTCGTTTTATTAGCTGGATATATACAAGCATTAGAATATGTTTTGCACATTTACCTAATATTTCTTTTAATTTAAGTTTGTCTGCAATATCACCAAGGACTTTGTAATCGAGATATTCTTTAACTGAATTAATCTGAATTGAATCTGATAATGCACGTTTGACTGCTTTTCCTTCAATTTCTTTGCCTATGTATCTTATCACTCTTTGTTTTACTTTTCCGTTTTCTCTATAAGCGTCAACTTTGGCAAGATAAACTGAATTACCTTTCTTTATTTTCCTTATGAATGCCATAGCATATACAGTGCACACTACATAATAATTAGAGTCACCTATATTTTAGTGTTTATGAGTATCATTTTTGTAGTGTATAATTTTAGGGAGAAAGTTGAGAATTTAATTTTCGGCTTCATTCGTGAATCTATCCTCTTTGTCACTCCTGATCTCTCTCGTATGATAAATTTATTAATTTAATTTTATTTATTATTATGATAATAGCTAAATATTATTATTATGAGTTGAGG
>Ga0067045_1029315_pt1 | contig 21877 bp, 19 predicted proteins | sample TerdegcTABiofilm_FD_59184 | JGI IMG/M metagenome (GOLD analysis project Ga0067045, IMG submission 59184) | Combined Assembly of (Gp0054472, Gp0054536) Wastewater bioreactor microbial communities from Singapore -Terephthalate degrading...
ATTACCGATGGACCTGGTAGAGTAACAACAGGTATATTTGATTTAATTGATAAATTTATTAATTCTGTTCCAGAATCAGCCAACCCTGGCATACCAGCATCACAGGTTAAAGCTACATTATTACCAGAGAGTAGTAGTGAAACTATCCTTTTAGATTCCCTCCCTTTTGTATATTCATTAAATATTATTAACGGTTTTTTAATTTCGTAAGTATTTAGAAGTTTTAAAGTTCTCCTTGTGTCCTCGCAAGCGATATAATCTGTCTCTTTTAAAACCTCAATTGTTCTTAAAGTAATATCCTTTAAGTTTCCAATAGGTGTTGGGCAGATGTAGAGAGTGCCTTTATTGTTCATCAATTTTTTGAGGCTTCAATAATCTTAGTAAATGTTAAAGGATTGAGAGATGCTCCTCCAACTAAAAATCCATCTATATTTTTTATCTCTAAAAGAGAATAGATGTTTGACAGATTGACGCTTCCACCGTAAAGAACTTTTATATTAAAACTAAATTTATTCTTTAAAAATTTTATGACTTCTTCTATTTCACTATTTTTAGGTACTATACCTGTACCAATTGACCATACTGGTTCGTATGCGAGGATAATGTTTTCTACGGAAAAGTAACTTTTCAGTTGATTCTCTATAACTGATAAAGTTTTTCCCTCCTTTCTTTCAGTTAATTCTTCTCCAAAGCAAACTATCGGAATTAAATCTGCATTTTTAGCTGCAATGTATTTTTTATATATAATTTCATCTGTCTCAAAGAATAGTTTTCTTCTCTCTGAGTGCCCGATTATTACATATTTGCATCCAGACGATTTAAGTGCCTTTCCGGAGACTTCTCCCGTATAAGGTCCCTCGTTCTCATAGAAGATATTTTGCCCGGAAAGATAAATTGGAAGATTCCCAATGGATTTAAATATGGGATATATAAGCACAAATGAAGGAGCTATAATAGTTTTAACTTGTTCTATTGGTGGATTAAGCTCTAAAAAGGTAGAAATATAATCAAGTCCTTCCTGTAAAGTTTTATTCATCTTCCAGTTAGCTATTACTGTCTTCGTTTTTGTTAGCCTCTTCTTTCTTCACATTTACTTTAATTATTCTTCTGTTCTTAATCTGGTCCACTGTGAAAGTATATCCCTCATAGAAAACTTTTTCTCCAACATTTGGTATATGTCCAAGAGATGAAAGAAGAAAGCCAGAAACAGTATCGTATTCCTCACTTGATAAATCTATTCCTATAAGTTCATCCAGGTCGTCGATAGGAAAACTTCCTGCAACTTCATAAGAGCCATCCTCCTTTTCCTTAAAGAATGGTTCTTCTGTATCGTATTCATCTTGTATTTCACCAACGAGTTCTTCAATTATATCTTCTAAAGTAACAAGTCCGCAGACTCCACCATACTCATCAATAACTATCATCATATGTTGTTTTTTATCACGCATTTCCCTAAATAATTCGTCGACCTTTTTGCTATCTGGAACAAATTCTGCTTTACGCATTATTTCTTTTATATTCAAATTTTTTAAATCTATTCCCTTTCCAATTTTACTCATAACATCTTTTGAATAAACTATACCTATGATATTATCAATTGAATCCTCATAGATTGGAATTCTCGAATAACCTGTTTCTCCAACTACTTTTAAAAATCCTGTTATATTCTCCTCGACATCTATGCATACCATATCCACTCTTGGAATCATTATTTCATATACATGTGTATCGCCGAATTCAAACACACTTTTTATCATTTCCTGCTCTTCTTCTTCAATAATTCCCTCTTCTTGTGAGACATCTATCACAGCTTCCAATTCCTGCTGGGTTGAGATTAATCCCTTTTTGTTAGTTTTTATTCTTAAAATTTTAAGCATTAGTTCGCTGAGTTTAGTTAGAAGAAACACAATTGGATAAAGGATATAAATAAAGAAGACAACCGGATAATAAACAAGTAGGCTTATTTTAGTAGGATTTGCTGTACCAACAATTTTTGGAAGCATTTCTCCAAAAATTACGATAATTACAGTTAATATTGCAGTACTTAAAAAGATAGCCTTATTTGGTCCGACCATTAAGATAAGTAAACGAGTTGACAGTGAAGTAGCAAGAATATTCGCTATATTATTCCCCACAAGAATTGCACTTATAAATCTTGCTGGATCCTGTTTAAGTTTTAGAATTTTCTCCGCTATCTTTACCTTTTCTCCAATAATACTTCTGAGTGCGATTCTACTTACTGAGAGAAGAGCAGCTTCTGAGCCTGAAAAAAATGCAGAAAACAAAACAAGAACAATTATCCAGAAATAATACCATGGTGAAGCTTCCATTAAAATAACACTCTCCTTGAATTTATATAACAGTTTCCTTTAGTTTTTGAAGTAATTTTAATTCATAAAGCTTCATTTTTTTCTCTTCCTTGTCATTTTTATGATCAAAATTAGCAAGATGAAGCAAACTATGAATAAGAAGTTTTGCGAGCCTTTCTTTTATTGAAATATTTTCTACTCTCGCCTCTAATGCTGCTTTGTCATAAGAAATTATAATCTCACCCCAAACGTAGTAATAGGGAGTTTGATCGTCTAAAACAAAAGACAAAACATTTGTTGACTTGTTGATATTTCTGAAAATTTTGTTAAGCTCTTTTATTTTTTTGTTATCTACGATTACTATACTTAATTTTGAGCTTTGTGGGAGAAAATTAAAAATATCATCTTTTAAAATTGAGTCTATGCAAGTATTTATGAATCTCTTAATACCTCGAGCTAATTTAATGTTGCAAGAAGCAATTTCAACATTCATTTTAGGTTTTCTCTTCGGGATAGGCAATCCTTGTGTGATAAAGAGAGCTCAATGTAGAAACGAACGACTCTCTTATTATTGATAAATCCTTTAATGTCAGAGGAGTATCATCGAGTTGACCATCAGATAGTTTTGCTTTTATTATGTTATCGACAAGTTTTTCTAATGTTTCAGTTCTTATTTCTTTAAGAGATCTGACAGATGCTTCAGTAGAGTCAGCAAGCATAACAATTGCTGTTTCTCTTGACTGTGGTTTTGGTCCATCATATCGAAAACTTTTATCATTAATATTTAAATTTCTTTCACTCTTTACTTTATCATAAATGAAACTTATCTTTGAAGTTCCATGGTGTTCAGTAATAAAGTTTTTGATTTCAGTAGGTAGTTTATACTCATTTGCGATTTTTAAGCCAGCTAAGATATGTGATTTAATTTTTGATAGAGCGGAAAGTGCATCCATCTTATCAAGAAGATTACCGCCAGAGGAATTTTCTGAGTAAAGCAAGGGATCTTCAATCTTTCCTAAGTCATGGTAGTATGAACCAACTCTTGTTAGAAGTGAATCACAGCCAATTGCTTCAGCAGCATGAGATGATAAGTTTGCGACAACTACGCTATGTTGATATGTTCCCGGCGCAGATTCAAAAAGCTTTCGAAGAATTAGAGAATTTGGGTCAGAAAGTTCAAACAATCTTAAAGGTGTTAGCAAATTCAGACAATGTTCTGCCGTGAAAATAATTCCAATTGCAAGTAAGCATGATACAAATCCATTAACAAAAGAAATTCCCATAAATAAAAATTTATTTGCGTAAAGAGGATTTTCCTGCGGAAATGAATTAAACAGAAGCATAACTAAGCTAAGAATTATGGCGGAGTATAAACTTTTTGTCATAAATTCTGATAGTGTTCTAAACCTACTAAAGAACATTATTGCAAAAAGTCCTGCAACAACATAAGCTGCAGTTATTGAAATATCGTACCCAAAAGCTAATAAAGAGATTAGCAAAACTGCGGAATTTAGAAATAAGGCATGTTTGCTTCCATAAAGCACTATAACTGGAATTAGGAAAATAAATGCAGGAATTATAAAGGGTGAAAAACTTATAGTTATGGTAAATCTCACTATGGCGACGAATAGCAAAATAAATGCGTATAAAAGAACAAAATATCTGAAGTCAGAAATTATTTTGCCATTTCCGAGTTTATAAATATAAAAAAGTATCAATAAAGTTAGGAATAAAGGATATGTTATTGAGATAATCCACAACAAAGTCCTATTATTTGAAGAGAGCATTCCTGTTGCCTTAAGTTTATCTAAAATTTTAGGAGTAACTCTTTCTCCCTTTTGTGCTATTTTTTCATTTCTAAGTATTGTATTGATTACTGGTACAATTTTTTGACGAGCCTCTTCTTTAAGTCTATCTGTTGCCTCTTCATCAATCATAAAATTTGGCCTTATATAGGTCATTATAATTTCTGTAGCAACATCAGCAATACTCTCTCTGCTATCCTTAGAAAGAGCAAGATTTTTTGCTTTCTGTGGGATTTCACCAAGCTCTGCTTCCTGAATTCCTGCTTTCAGCAGTTCTCTCGAGAGATTAATAGAAAGATTTTGAACTAAGGTAAGGTTCTTATCATCTACTGATATCAGAAATTCTGCAATTTTTCCTGATTTTTGTGATTCTCTTAAAAGTTTTTCTATTACGGATAACTTATCTTCAGTTTTTTTAATTTTGTTTTTACGTTCTGTTTTAAGAATGAGAAAGAAGTTTTCTATGTCGCTTATAACTGTTTCATCAACTGAAGTATTTTTTCTATATATTACAGGTACTTTTTCCTCTGCTTGTTTGCGAAGTTTTTCTGTTTCCTCCTTATCTGTATATCTTACTGTAATAGGAGAATTTATGTCATACGGAACAATATCTCCTTCCTTAAGGAAAGTTCTATAAGATAAAAAATATGAGTAGAAAATTACAAATAATATTAAAACACTAATTATGCAGGTTAATAAATAATTTCTCTTCAGATTTTTGATAAATCCAGCGAAGCTGATATTACTCGACGCAGGCGAACCATCCACTTTTAAAGTTTTACCTCTTTCGCTTTTTTGAAACTCTCCTTCTCTTCTTTACGCTTGGTGGAAAGTAATATTCATGTTTTTTAATTTCAGAGATTATACCCTCACGAGCACACTCTTGTTTGAATTTCGCAAGCATTGAATCAAAACTCTCATTTTCTTTTCTTTCTACTTCAGTCATCCTTAATTTTATTCATCCCCTTTAATTTTGTTTTACCCCATAGAGAAACTTATAATCGCAAGATTTTATATCAATGGAGACAATCTCGCCTGATGCCGCAGAACTACTTTCATCCAATTTAACTCTCAAATAATTTCTGCTAAAACCCATTTTTCCGTTCTCCACTAATACCAAAACCTTTCTTCCAATAAATAAACTTTTTACATTATAGCCAACCTTATTAGATAATTCAAGTAATTTCTTTACTCTTTTCTTCTTTACTACTGAATCGACCTTTGATTTCATATTGGAAGCAAGTGTTTCGACTCTATCAGAGTATGGAAATATGTGAACTTTTGAAAATTTCACCATTTCAATTAATTTAGTTGTTTTTATGAAATCCTCTTCTTCTTCAGATGGAAAGCCAATTATTACATCAGTGGTTATGTTAAGGTCTTTAATATTTTTCTTAAGAATTTTTGTAAGCTCTAAATAGTAGTCCGAAGTATATTTTCTATTCATTAATTTAAGAATTCTGTCGCTTCCAGATTGGAGGGGGATATGCAGATGATTGCATAAAGGAGTAGCTGGGTTACTCATAAGCCCAATGAGTTTTTCATCTATTAAAGTCGGATCAATTGAAGAGATTCGAATGCGATTGAGTGAGGGGAAGGTTTTAATAATTTCCTCTATAAGATCTGATAGCTTTTCTCCGCAGTTATTATAAAGGCCTATTTGAGTGCCAGTGAGAACTATTTCTTTGTAGCCTCTATTTAAAACCTTCTCGATTTCAGATAATATTTCTCCTTTCTTACGGCTCTCAGGAGCTCCTCTTACATAGGGAACTATGCAGTATGAACAAAATCTATTGCATCCACTCTGAATTTTGATGAAAGCTCTTGTTCTTTCAGAAAAATTGCTAATTGTTTTAGTAAGGTTTATATCTTCTTTATTTTTAGTAAGAACTTCTGAGATAAGTTCTTTATCATTAGCAAAAAAAGAAATATTACTTTGATGTAGGAATTCTTTAAGGGAGGAGTTCAAGCAGCCTGTGAGGAAAACATTTTTTGAAGATGTATCTGCTCTCCTTACCTCTTTTGATATTTCTTTTTCCGCTGTTTCTGTAACAACACAGGCATTTATAATTATGATGTCTGCTTCTTTATAGCTATCTGCCATTATTGCTCCATTTAAAATCAGATTTTCACGTAAGAGCTGACTATTATATTGGTTGACTTTACAACCAAAAGTTTTTATTAATATTTTCATCTTTCTTTTTCCCATAAAATATAGGAGACAAGACCTACAGCAAAAGGTCCTGCTGTCTCAGTTCTGAGAATCCATTTTCCTAAGGAACATTTTATGAAATTATGTTTTATTGCCTCTTCCACCTCTTTAATTGAGAAACCACCTTCTGGACCAACGAGTAAAAAGATTTCAGATGAGAGATAAGCATTAGAGAGAAGAGTAGTTAAGGAATTTTCTTCTTCTAACTCCCAGAAGATTATTTTTGTTGCATTTTTTAACTTATCGGTTATGTCAAAGATTTCGTCAAATTGAATAGGTTCATTAATATCAGGTATTTTGAGTCTTCTGCATTGTTTGGAAGCCTCAAAAGCTTTTCTTCTCCATCGCTCTAATTTATTACTTTCTTTTGAAGGATTAATAACAATATCTACTCTGGAGGTAAAGAGAGGATAAATTTTGGATACTCCAAGCTCTGTTGCCTTTTCTATTATTAAATCAAACTTCTTTCCTTTTGGAATTGCTTGCAATAGGTTAATATGATGTTTTGGTTCTACCCTCGGTTCAATTAGTTGAATAAGTCTTATTTCTGCATAAGTTTCAGTTATATCAGTTATTGTAGCTTCAAACTTTCCAGAGGTGGTTATAGCAAATAATTTATCACCCCTTTTCATCCTTAAAACATCTTTTAAATGGTGAAGATCAGAACCCTTTATCTTTCCCGAGCCATCCTTAATATTATCTTCAGAAATAAAGAAATTATGCAATTCACTCATGCTATTATATTAAAATATAATTATTGTTTGAAACAATAATTTTCAATAAGTCAGATTTTATTAATTATTGCACTTTGTCGCTTCCCTTCATTCCCTATTATTTTTTCCTCAATTGTCATTATCACCCTCTTTCCTTTGTCATTTCCATTTTCCTCTTCTATTTTTATTTTTCCTTCGTTTTGAGCTTATTTTTGTTACTCCATGTTTCTTCCTGTTATTCCGCATTTCTTCCGTCATCCCGAACGTTTTTATTCTATCATTCCTGATTGCGTCTATCGGGAATCTACCTGTGGTGCCACAATGTCATTGTGGTGGCATTTCTTAAGTGCCTTTTACTTATAAAAGGGTGAACCTGTATGCTCACCTATTAATGAGGATAAGGAATATTTGGATTCTTCTTACTGACTCATCTTTGCCCAATAATTCGAGAGTATCAAATATTGGTGGAGAGACACTTCTTCCTGTAGAAGCTAATCTTATAATCTGTATGGCATCTCTATTTTTTAAGTCAAACTTAGCTTTTATTTCGTTGTAGGTGCTTTCTAAGCTTTCTTTATTAAACGACTCAAGATTTTTGATTGCATTAAGGTATTCTTTAAGAAATTCTTTTGCCTGCGGTACATTTGAAAGCTTTATAACTTGAGTATCAAAAGAAGGCTCTTTATATGTGAAGAATATTTCAACAATATTTTTAATGTCAGATAGCACTTTTAGCTGCGGAATACTTAAAACAAATATTTTCTTAAGTTTTTCCTCATCAATTTGAATATTCTTAATATGGTCTCTACATAGCATCCATAAAACTTCTCTATCATAGCTTTGTATATATTGGCTATTTATCCATGTTAATTTATTGATATCAAATTGTGAAGGAGATTTAGAGATTTTTGATATACTAAAATTCTCAATTAGCTCTTCTTTTGACATTACTTCATTTTTTGGGTCATGAGAATATCCAAGAAGAGAAAGGTAGTTAAAAATTGCCTCAGGCAGATAGCCCTTCTCTTTGTAATCTTCAATTGCAGTATCACAATGTCTTTTACTTAGTTTTGTTCTATCTGGACCGAGAATCAAGGGAATGTGAGCAAATTGAGGGATTTCAAGCTCAAGTGCCTTGTATATTGCAATCTGCTTTGGTGTGTTCGAAACATGATCCTCTCCTCTTATTACGGTTGTGATATTCATAAGTGCATCATCTATGGAAACTGCAAAGTTATATGTAGGGGTTCCATCAGAGCGCGCAATTATTAGATCATCAAGTAATTCTCCTTTGAATGAGACCTTACCTTTTATTAAATCGTTGAAAACAATATCAGTTTGAGGCATCTTCAGTCGAACAACGTAAGGTTTCTTTTGTTCCTCGAAGATTCTTATCTGTGATGCTGTTAAATTCCTACATCTTCCATCGTATCGGGGAATTTTGCCTCTATTTTCAAATTCTTTTCTTATTTCTTCAAGCTCTTCTGGGGTACAAAAGCATTTATATGCTTTACCAGAGGCTAAAAGTTTATTAATATACTTTTTATATATTTCCATTCTTTGAGATTGAAAATAAGGACCTTCATCCCATTCAATGCCAAGCCATTTTAAAATATTTAGTATTTCGTTTTTGCTCTCTGCTGTTGACCTTAAGGCATCTGTATCCTCTATTCTTAAAACAAAAGTTCCCGAATTTGCTTTTGCGAAAAGATAGTTAACAATGGCTGTCCTTGCACTTCCTATATGAAGAGAACCAGTTGGAGAAGGAGCAAACCTGACTCTTATATTAATTTTGCCATTATTTAAAATCATGCTATTATTTTAGCAAATGGGTACTGGTAAAAAAATAAGAAGTTTAAGAGAGACTAAAAAGCTTTCGCTTCAAGAATTAGCTAAAGAGGCTGGTATATCCTTTTCATTTCTTTCTGAAATTGAAAATGAGTTAAAGATTCCTTCTAATACTATCATAGAAAAGATTGCTAATGCACTTAGTGTAGATCCAAATATATTTCCTATATATAAAGTTAGAGCTAATATATCTTCGATTGCAAGAACAATTGATAATCTGGATGAACAATTTGTTGATGAGCTGCTAAGGATAATTAAAGAGGGTGAAAAGTCAAGAAATTTTTAAAAAAATAATTAGAATATTTAAACAGTCTAAAAAAAATAATGTTTTACTTCTTAGTGAGGAACTTTTTTTAACAAAAGAGAACTTATTCAAAAAATTATTTGCTAAATTCTTATGGAGGCAAATTTATGGTTCCTATAATTACTTTTAAAGATTTAGATTTTAGTTTTAAATATGAAATTATGGGTGAAAGTGGCGGAGAAAACATTTTAAAGTGTTTTTCTTGCAATACCTGCACTTTAAGTTGTCCAGTAAGAGCTGTTGATGATGAGTATAATCCTCGCTCCATTATAAGGCTTGCAATTCTTGGGGCTAAAGATGAGGTTTTATCTTCAACATTTATCTGGCTCTGTTCATCTTGCTATCTCTGCTATGAGAGATGTCCTCAGGATGTGAGAATTACCGATCTAATGGATGCAATTAAAAATATAGCAGTCAAATACGGCTATTTACCTGATACTTATATTGGTCAAATTGAGCTTCTTAAAAATCATGGAAGGCTTTACGAAATTGGCGATTTTGAGAATAAAAAAAGAGCGAAATTAGGACTACCTGTAATTAAAGAAAATAGTGAGGATGTTTCTAAAGTTCTTGAGGTTACAGGAGCATTAAAACTTCTTTTAAAGGAAGAGGTCAGGAATGGATAAGCTTGGTTTGTTTTTAGGTTGCACAGTCCCAGTGAGAGCTATGAATTATGAGCTATCTTTCAGAAAGGTTGCTAATATTTTAGGCATTGAGCTTACTGATATTCAGGATTTTTCTTGTTGTGGCTTTCCAACAAAGTCAGTCAGTTTCGAAACTGCCTTGACCCTTTCTGCGAGAAATCTTGCGGTTGCAGGAATGGCATCATTAACATACGTACTCACTCTTTGTAATGCTTGCACAGAGATGCTAACAGAAGCTAATCATATATTGTCTGAAAATTCTAAGTTATCAGAAAAAGTAAAGAAAAATCTTAAAGATTTAGGATTCGATTTTTATGGTAAAGTGAAAGTTAAACATGCTGCACGATTTTTATATGAAGATATCGGCATAGAGAAAATAAGAAAGAGCGTTAAAGAACCATTAAATGGTCTTAAACTTGCAGTTTACCCCGGATGTCATTATTCAAAACCATCAAATATTTATGAGAGTTTTGATGATCCAGAGCACCCGCATTCCTTAGGTGAGTTAGTGTTGGCAACAGGAGCTCAAATTGTTTCATTTGAGAGTTCTTGTTGTGGAGGGGGGATACTGGGTATTAAAGAAGAAGTGGCTTTAAAAATGTCGAATTCAACTCTATCCAGTATTAAGGAAAATGGTGCTGATGCTATGGTTCTAATATGTCCTTTCTGTAATGTTATGTACGAGCAGAATCAAAAAAAGATAGAAAAAACCTTTAGTATTGATTATAACTTACCAGTTTTATATCTTTCCCAAGTTTTGGGTCTTGCATTTGGAATCCCAAAGGAAGAGTTGGGTTTTCAGATTAACAGGATTAAAACTGATAAGATATTTGAAAAAATACTAAAATATGCTTAGAAGAGAGGTTTTAGGTTTATGGGTGACATAGATAATCAACCAGTTGGAAAAGTTCTTGTATTAGGTGGAGGGGTAGCTGGAGTTCAAGCAAGTCTTGACCTTGCTTATAGTGGATTCAAAGTTTATTTATTAGAAGCAAAGGATGCAATTGGTGGGGTAATGTCTCAGCTTGATAAAACTTTTCCTACAAATGATTGCGCGATGTGCATATTATCCCCTAAACTTGTTGAAGTTGGTTCAAATCCTAATATAGAGCTTATAACGAGAGCAAAAATCACCAAGGTTGAGGGAATTGCACCACATTTTAAAGTTACAATACTAAGAGAGCCGAGATACGTTGAGATAGAATCCTGTAAAGGCTGTGGAGATTGCGTCAAAGCTTGCCCCGTGAATATAATAAATGACTATGAAGAGGGTTTAACCTCGAGAAAAGCTATCTTTCGTCGATACGAACAAGCTGTTCCAGGTGCGTTCGGTATAACTAAATATGGAATGAGTCCATGTAGAACAGCTTGTCCCTTGCATGTGAATGCTCAGGGATATATTGCACTAATTTCCAAAGGCGAATATGAAAAAGCCTTATCCCTTATCAGGGAGGCTAATCCATTTCCTAATATTACTGGTAGAATTTGCACAAGGCCATGCGAAGATGCTTGTAGCAGAGCAAAAGTTGAGGAAAGTATTGCAATTGATCTTCTTAAAAGATATGTAGCTGATCAAGAGAGAATTTCTGGGAAGAAGTGGAAAGTTTCTCCTCCTCTCTATAATGGTAAAAAAGTTGCAATTATCGGCTCTGGACCAGCTGGATTGCTCGCTGCATATGATTTGAGGAGTAAGGGATATGGTGTTGCAGTCTTCGAAAGAATGCCTCAAATCGGTGGTATGTTGAGATACGGTATTCCTCCTTATAGGCTGCCGAGAGATATATTGAATAGAGATATTGAAGTTCTATATGATATGGGGGTTGAATTTAAGACAGGCACGGAAGTTAATCCAGAGATCTTTAATGAACTTAGGAATAGTTTTGATGCTATTTTTGTTGCGATAGGCGCAAATAGGTCTCGAAAGATGAACATCTTAGGAGAGGACCTTGATGGGGTTTTGGGGGCTACAGAGTTTTTAAAAAAGGCTTTAACTGGTGAAATTACAGAATTTTCAGGTGCTGCTGCTGTAGTTGGTGGTGGAAATGCTGCAATGGATGCTGCAAGAACTCTTTTAAGATTAGGTGCAAGAGAAGTTTCTATAATCTATAGAAGAACAAAAGCCGAAATGCCAGCGAATTCTGAAGAGATAGAGGAAACTCACAAAGAGGGAATAATTTTTAACTTCCTTAGAAATCCTGTAGAAATTAGCAAGAGTAATGGTCGGCTGCTTGTAAAAATTCAAGAAATGCAGCTTGGTGAGCCAGATGCCTCAGGAAGAAGAAGACCAATTCCTGTCCCTGGCTCATTTGAAAATAAAGAATTTGATCTGGTTGTAATGGCAGTAAGTCAGGAACCTGAGATTGAATTTATGCCTGAAATTGCAAGCGAAAAAGGACTTTATAGGGTTGACCCCTTAACCTTAGAAACAAACATTAAGGGAGTATTTGCGGGAGGTGATGCTGTAACTGGACCTGCAACTTATATCGAGGCTTTAGCTGCCGGAAGAAAAGGAGCAATCTCAATTGATAGATATTTAAGAGGGGAAGATTTAAGAATAGGCAGAGAAAACGAAGGGCCATATAAGGAAGAATTGGAAGTTGAAACAAAAGAGATTTCGAAAAAGGATAGAGCAAAACCTTTACTTGAAATAAGTGAAAATTTAAAAGGAGATTTTACTGAGGTAAACAAAGGGTTAAGAGATGAAGATATATTGGAAGAGGCTAAGAGATGCCTGAACTGTGGTGGATGCTCTGAATGTATGGAGTGTGTGGAAGCTTGTGAACCAAAGGCAATTGTTCATAATATGCTTAAAAGAGAAGAAGTCATAGATGTTGGCTCTATAATATTGGCGCCAGGTTTTGATGAAGTCAATGTGTCGAACTATACCCAGTATGGGTGGGGGATATTTAAAAATGTTGTTACAAGTATCCAATTTGAAAGAATTCTATCAGCATCTGGTCCATTTGGTGGCTTAATTAAGAGACCGGGAGACTTAAAGCATCCTCAAAAAATTGCATTCATTCAGTGTGTAGGTTCTCGTGATAGAAATAATCAATATTGTTCATCAGTATGTTGTATGTATGCCACAAAGGAGGCAGTGATAGCCAGAGAGCACTCTCGAGATGTAGTGCCTACGATATTCTATATTGATATTAGGTCATTTGGAAAGGATTTTGATAGATACATTGAAAGAGCTAAGAGTGAATATGGGATTAGATATATTAAGTCAAGAGTGGCAAGCGTTAGTGAAATGAAGGACGGATCGCTTAAATTGAGATATGAAACTGATGATGGTTTGCTCTCTGAAGAAATCTTTGATATGGTTGTTTTATCGGTTGGGCTTAATCCTCCAGAGAGTATAAAAGAGCTATCTCGGATTTTTGATATACGCTTAAATGAATCCGGATTTATTGAAAGTAAACCATTCGATGCAGTTTCAACAAGCAAAAATGGCATATTCGTTGCAGGAGCAGCAGGTGGGCCAAAAGATATTCCTGAATCAGTAACAGGTGGAAGCGCTGCGGCGCAAATAGCATCATCACTTATCACTTCAGAACGAGGAAAAGAAATAACAAAGAAGATCTTGCCTCCGGAGATTGATGTAGTAGGTGAGAAACCCAGAGTAGGAGTATTTATATGTCACTGTGGTTTAAATATTGGAAGTGTTGTAGATGTTAAAGCTGTAGCAGAATATGCGAAAAACCTCCCTTACGTGGTTTTCTCTGAAACGAATCTCTATACCTGCAGTAGTGATACTCAGGCAAGGATTAGAGAAAAAGTTAAAGAATTTAATTTGAATAGAGTAGTGGTTGCTTCCTGTACTCCAAGAACCCATGAACCACTATTTCAGGACACAATAAGAGAAGCAGGTCTTAATAGATTTTTATTTGAAATGGCTAACATAAGAGACCAGGATAGCTGGGTGCATGCAAATGATAAAGAAGGTGCAACAGAAAAGGCAAAGGACCTGGTCAAAGCGGCAGTCGCAAGAGCAGTTGATAGGGTACCTTTATCTGTTCAATTGCTTCCAATAACAAGAAGAGGACTTGTGATAGGCGGAGGGATAGCCGGGATGAATGCAGCACTCTCTCTTGCGGAAGAAGGTTTTGAAACATATCTAATTGAAAAAGAAGATTCTCTTGGTGGAAATGCAAGGTTTATTCATTATATGTTAAATGGTTCTTCAGTGGATAGCTATCTTAACCAGCTTAAAGAGAAAGTCATCAGTAATCCACTTATTCAACTGAGGCTTTCCTCTAATATAGACTCGATTGATGGCTATGTAGGAAATTTTAAAACAACTCTTAACAGCGGTGAAGTAATAGAGCATGGCGTAATAATTGTTGCGACAGGAGCAAAAGAGAGTAAGGTAAATTCTTATTCATATGGGAAGTCGAGTCGGATTATTACTCAGAGAGAGCTTGAAGAAAAAATCTACACTGGTAAGATTGGCAATCCTCAAAGCATTGTTATGATTCAGTGTGTAGAATCAAGAAATAGCGAGCATCCATATTGCTCCAGAATATGCTGTCAAGAAGCTGTAAAAAACAGTATAAAGATAAAAGAAATTTCTCCTCAAACTGAGGTTTTCATACTTTATCGTGATGTAAGAACTTATGGATTAAATGAACTTTATTATAAAAAAGCTCGTGAATTAGGTGTAATTTTCATTAATTATGATGAAGCTGCACCACCAGAGGTAGAAGTTCAAGAAGAGAATGTGTTCGTAAGTGTCTCTGATACTCTTTTAAGAAGAGAAATTGTCTTGAAGCCTGATTTACTGATCTTGAGTGTGGGTATAAGCGCGGATGAAGGAAACTATGTTTTATCAAAATTTCTCAAAGTTCCGTTAAATGAAGATAAGTTCTTCTTAGAAGCTCATGTTAAGCTTAGACCAGTCGAGTTTGCGACTGATGGTGTATTTCTTGCCGGGCTTGCTCATTCTCCACTTCCTATTGAAGAAGCAATAGTTCAGGCAAGGGCGGCAGCTGGCAAAGCTTCTATTGTGCTCTCAAAGGAAGGAATAGAGGCAGGTGGGAAGGTAGCTTCTGTAAATGAAAGAAATTGTGTAGGATGTGGAGTATGTGAGGCAATATGTTCCTATAGTGCAATAAAAGTAGAAGAAAAGAAGGTCTTAGGTGTAATTAAAAGAGTTGCCTCAGTTAATTCATCTTTGTGTAAAGGGTGTGGAGCTTGCGCTGGTGGATGCAAATCAAGTGCGATAGATATATTAGGTTTTACTAATGAGGAAATAGTAGATGCAATTGATGCTTTGTTTGAACCAGCATAATGACTACAATTTTCTTTGTAAAAGGAAGGTAGATTGAAATGCGTTCATTTGAGCCAAAAATTGTTGGCTTTCTCTGTAATTGGTGTTCTTATGCGGGAGCTGACCTTGCAGGAGTTTCAAGGTTTCAATACCCGCAAGCAATAAGGATTATAAGAATACCCTGTTCTGGTAGAGTTAATAACTTATTTCTTATGAAGGCACTTTATGACGGTGCCGATGGAGTCTTAGTTTCGGGATGCCATCCTGGAGATTGTCATTATCAAAGTGGTAATTTTTATGCAAGAAGGAGGTTAGAGGTATTTAAGAATTTGCTTTCAATTGTGGGTATACCTGAAAAGAGACTAAGGCTTGCCTGGATCTCTGCAAGTGAGGGAGAACAATTTGCAAGGCTTGTAAAAGAAGTAACTTCAGATGTCCAAGAAATTGGTGAGAATAGAGAGCTACGTGCTTTTAGAGAGGACTTAGAGGAGTTTTTAAATGATTAATGTAAATCTAACAAATGAATTGAGAGAATTCGCAAAAAAAGCATTTAAAGATGATGCTGTTGAACTTTTGATTGGTTTTGAACCTTTAAGTAATGGCTCAAATGGAAGACCTGTAGTAATTTTTAGTGAAAACGAGATAGAGAAGCTTACCTGGAATGATAGTTTAACGTTTAATCTATCTGTTTTATTACGAAAGTTTAAGAATAAAAAAGTAGGAATTATTGCAAATGGCTGCATCGGAAGGTCAATAGTCGTTTTAATTAATGAAGGTCAGATCAAGAGAGAAAATGTAGTAATTATTGGAATTCCCTGCCAGGGAATGCGAGATTATCAAGGTGGTGAAATGTATGAAAATTGCCAGAGCTGTAAGTATCCAACTCCCCCAGTTTATGATTATTTGATTTCATCTAATAAGGCCTTAGAGGCTAATGATGATACTTTGGGGATGAGAGTTAAAAAAATTGAAAGTCTAACAGACTCTGAGAAACTATCATATTTCAATGAGCAGATGAGTAAATGTATAAGATGCTATGCCTGCAGACAGGCCTGCCCGATGTGCTATTGCGAAACCTGTTTTGTTGATATTAATTCACCTAAGTGGCTTTCAAAAGAGGCTTCAAATGCAGATAATACAATATGGAATATTACCCGAATTTACCATCTTGCTGGAAGATGTGTTGAATGTGGGGCTTGTGCTCGAGCTTGTCCTGAAGGAGTAGACCTTATGTATTTAATTGGAAAGATGAATAGGGATGTAAAGGAGATGTTTGGTTTCGAGGCAGGTCTTAAAATAGGAGTTAAGAGTGCTTTGGAGACATTCAATCCCAATGACCCAGATTTCTTCTGGAAAGGAGAATGTTGTTAGTAAATATGGAACTCTTAAAAATACAAAAAACCGGGTTTGAGAAAGCGTTAAAGAGCTTGCAGGGTGAATTCAAGATATATATTCCTAAAGAAGAGAATGATAAAGTAGTTTTTGGGGACCTCGGAATCAATAAAGAAATCGATTATAAATTTAAAAAAGTAAGCCATCCAGTAAAAGAGTTTCTTCTCCCGCGGGATGAAACTCTATTTTATTTTACAAGAGATGGTTTAAAATTGAGAGAATCCTTTGATTATTCCAAAAGAATTCTTTTAGGTATAAGACCCTGCGATGCAAAAACTTTGAAACTGTTAGATTTTAACTTTTTAGGGGGAGGTTATGTTGATCCATATTATAAGAAAAGAAGAGAGAATACTCTTACAATAGCAGTTTCTTGCAGTGAGTTTGAGAGTAATTGTTTCTGTGATGCCTTAGGAGATAGTCCTTATAAGTTAAATGGAGCAGATGCAATTATTTATGATCTTGGTAGTGAATTAAATTTATTGACAGGTAACGAAATGATTTTTTCTATTTTAAAAGAATATTCAGAGAGAGTAGAGGATGTGAATAGCGAAGAAGATGTCAAAGAAAAGGGTAATGTAGCAAAAAGAGATGTAAAATCTCTTCCTGTAAATGAACTTAAAGAGAAGCTTCCATCTTTAGTAAGAGAGGCTGATTTGTGGAAAAAGATAGAGACTACCTGTATAGGATGTGGAATTTGCACTTATCTCTGTCCTGCCTGTTATTGCTTTGACATTAATGACATAGCTTTTGGAAAAGCTGGTAAGAGAGTCAGGAGTTATGACAGCTGTATGTTTAAAGAATATACCTTAGAAGCAAGTGGACACAATCCAAGGCCAACAGGAGCTGAAAGATGGAGGCAGAGATTAATGCACAAGTTTCTTTATTACCCCCTTCTTTATAATGATATAGGTTGCACAGGATGTGGTCGCTGCATAGACAAGTGTCCCTCGAAAATAGATATAAGGGAGGTTATGACTTATGCCTTCAATTATAAATGATAATCCTTACCTACCAATTCCAGTTAAAGTTGAATATACTACTTTTGAGAGCGAGGACAGATCTCTTAAAACTTTGGCATTTTCATTCCTTGATCCAGCTATAAGAGAAAAGTTTTCTTTTCTTCCTGGACAGTTTATCGAACTTTCTCTCCCTGGAAAGGGAGAAAGTCCTTTTGGAATTGCCTCATCTCCTTCTGAAGAATTAATAAAAATAACAGTGAATAAGACAGGGTATGTTACAAAAGCAATTCATTATCTTTCCAAAGGCGATATTGCTGGAATCAGGGGTCCGCTTGGAAATTGGTATCCAATTTCAGAGTTTGAGGGTTCTAATATAGCTATTATTTCTGGAGGTTTTGCCTTTACAACTCTTGCCTCACTATTAGATTATCTTCTTGAAAACTATAGCAACAGATTGGGGAAGATTTATTTAATATATGGAGCAAGAACTCCTGGGATGCTTCTTTATAAAGATAAACTTAAAGCCTGGAGGGAGAATCCAAGATTAAAAACATATATTACAGTTGATAGCAATGTGTCTGGCTGGGATGGATTAGTTGGATTTGTTCCTGACATTGTAGAAAAGACTGATTTTGAGATTCAAAACACATATGCTGTTATTTGTGGGCCACCTATTATGATCAGGCTTACACTTCCCAGACTTATAAATAAAGGTATTCAGAAAGATCATATATACACTTCTTTAGAGCGAAGAATGAAGTGTGGAATAGGAAAATGTGGTCGATGTAACATAGGTCCTTACTTTGTTTGTAAAGATGGACCTGTATTCTCTTACGCTTCTTTAGAGAATTTACCGGAAGAATATTAAGGAGATTAAGTTAAATGCTAAAAATTGAGGGACTTAAAGTTTCTGTAGAAGGAAAGGAAATCCTTAAAAATATAAATGTGGAGATTAAAAGTAGTGAAACTCATATTCTAATCGGCCCAAATGGTGGAGGAAAAACAACTCTTCTTCTCACAATTATGGGACTTCCAAAATACAAGGTTTTAGACGGAAGAATAATCTTTAATGGTATAGATATAACAAATATGCCTGTTAACGAGAGAGCAGAATTAGGAATTGGTCTTATGTTTCAGAAGTCTCCCAAAATTACAGGTGTTAAACTTTTTGCTTTATGCAAATTAATGGGTCAGCAAAGAGTCGATGACGAAGAAATTTACGAGCTCGCAGAAAAGCTTAATCTTAAAGCACATCTATTTAGGGATGTAAATTCTGGATTTTCAGGTGGAGAATTAAAAAGATCTGAGTTATTACAAATTCTTTGTCAAAATCCATGTCTTGTCTTACTTGATGAGCCAGAATCAGGAGTTGATTTAGATAATCTTGATTTAATTGGTAATGTAATTAATAAACTTCTCCAAAAGGATAAAGTTAAGGGTAGGGAGAGATCTGGACTAATTGTTACACATCTTGGATACATTTTAAATTATGTAAATTCCGATAAAGGACACGTTTTAATGGATGGTGAAATTGTATGTAGCGGTAATCCGAGAGATATATTTGATGAGATAAAAAAATATGGTTTTGAAAGGTGTAAAGAATGCGGATGTTGAACTTTTTAGATGAGATAAATGAGAGAGCAAGAAAAGCTCAAAGTAAAATCGCTTTATATGGCGAGGATATTGATTTATTAAAATTTTCATTTCCTCCACAAGAGGATGAAGTTTCATCTTTATCAAGTCTTCCACAGGAGATTCAAGAAGTTGCGAAATCAGTTGGCGTTGATGTTCATGAGAAAGATAGGTCAGGCACTTATGTTCAGCTTGATAGTTCAGCAATTTATAAAAGAGTAAACAATGTTTATAAGAACCAGCTTGAGATAATGAGTATTAATGATGCTTTAGATAAGTATCCTGAAATATACGAAAAATACTGGTGGAAGGCAGTCTCCGTTGATCAGGATAAATACACCGCATTTGTTCAGCTTAATCCGATGAATGGCTATTTTATAAGGGTATTTAAGGGGCAAAATGTAGAGATACCAATTCAAGCTTGCCTTTTATTAAAGGAGAATTCTTCAGTTCAAAGTGTTCATAACATAATAATAATGGAAGAAGGGTCAAGTGCACAAATAATTACAGGTTGCTCTATCCATCAAAAGGTAAAAGATGGAATTCATATTGGTGTCTCTGAATTTTTTATTCATAATGGTGCAAAATTAACTTTTACGATGATTCATAACTGGGGAGAAGATTTTGATGTGCGTCCGCGATCTGGAACAATCATTGAGGACAATGGTAATTTTATAAGTAACTATGTTTTATTAAAACCGGTAAGAAGTATTCAAATGTTTCCAAGTGCTTATCTTTATGGAAAGAACTCTCATACTAAGTTTAACTCTATTATGTATGGCCTTAAAAATTCTCTAATCGATGTAGGCTCAAAGATTTTTCTTAAGGGTAATCTCTCTTCAGGGGAAGCTATTTCCAGAGCAGTTGCTAATGATAATTCTTCTATAAATGCAAGAGGAATTCTTATTTCAACGAATGATAATACAAAGGCTCATCTTGATTGTAGAGGAATACTATTGTCTGAGAGTGCAAAGATTTATGCTGTGCCAGAACTATTAGCAGATGGTTCACCTAAAGCGGATTTATCTCATGAAGCAGCAATTGGTCCAATTGCTGATGAAGAAGTTGAGTATCTTATGAGTAGAGGTCTAAAAAGGGATGACGCAGTATCATTAATAACAACTGGCTTTATGGATGTAAAAATATTAGGCTTACCGGAGCAACTCGAAAATTACATAAAGGGACTTATAGAGTTGACAGCTAAAGAATCTTTATAGGGGAGGATTGAAAATTGGATATTAAGAGCATAAAAGCTAATTATGAATTTCTTGACTTACTAATTGTGGACCTGTTTGGTAAACTTAGACACGTAACATTGCCTGCTTCTTACTTAAGCGAGGAAACATTTGAAAGAGGAGTAGGTTTTGATGCTTCAAATACTATGTTTGCCACACTTTCTCAATCTGACCTCGTAATTGTGCCAGATGTTTCAGCTTCTTTTGAATCTCCATTTACCAAGTATAAGACTTTACTTAGTTTTGGGCATATATTCGGATTTGAGGAGATGGGAACTCTTAGACCGTTTCAGCTTGATCCTCGCTTGATTTTAAAGAAAAGCATCTCTATTCTTAAGGATAGTGGAATTGCAGATGAACTTATGGTTCTTCCTGAACTTGAATTCTTTGTATTTGATAATATTTCTTATTCTCTAAATCCATTAAATTCTTATTATTCAATACTCTCTTCTGAGACCGAAGTTCAAAATGGAAGAGCTTATCATTTAATACCACCTTATGATAAATTAATGGATTTGAGAAGTAAGATTGTCAAGATTCTCGAAGGTATAGGCGTGAATGTAAAATATCATCATCATGAAGTTGGTATTCCTGCTCAATGCGAAATTGAGCTTAACTTTGAAGAAGCTTTGAAAGCTGCTGATGATATTGAAATCGCAAAGTATATAATAAAGAATTGTGCCGCCTCTTTTGATATGACTGCAACTTTTATGCCAAAACCTCTATATGGCATACCTGGCTCTGGTATGCATATGCATCTATATCTTGTTAATGAAAATAAAGAGTCGATATTTTATGATTCAAGCAATGATCTGCATTTAAGTAAGATTGCTTTGCATTTTATTGGTGGTATATTGCTCCATTTATTCTCTTTAATGGCATTGACAAATTCCTCCCTTAATTCTTACAAGAGATTAGTTCCGGGTTTTGAGGCTCCGACTAGTAAAAGTTTCGGAAAAAGTGATAGAACCTCTTCTATAAGAATTCCAGGCTATACAAAATTGAAGGCTACAAGAATTGAATTTAGGACACCAGATGCCACTTGCAATCCTTATTATGCAATATCTGCGATACTTCTTGCGGGAATTGATGGTATTCAGAAAGAAATTGATCCGTTCAATGGCGAAGCTATAAATATTTCTGCTCCAATTCCTAAAACTCTCGATGAGGCATTAGAAGCTCTTAAGGCGGATAATTCGTATTTGACAGATGTCTTTGGTAAAGAATTTCCTTCGATATGGGCTGATTACAAACTAAAAGAGGAAGAAAGGTGCAAGCTTTTCCCAACCCCAGCAGAGGTAGCAACCTATTTTGACTATTAATGTAGATTAAAGGAAACATTAAAGCATTTAGGGCTGATAAAGTATGGTTACTTCCTGAAGGGATGCATTCCATAATACTTTTGCACCTAATCCTTCACTAATAAATCTTACGGGAACAAATGTTCTTCCGTTAATTATTTCAGGTGGTGCCAATAGAGTATAGAGTTTGTTATTTATAAAGGCATTTGTGCTTCCGATATCAAGAATTATCTCTTTATCTTTAAACTTTATAA
>Ga0067045_1029316_pt1 | contig 21876 bp, 18 predicted proteins | sample TerdegcTABiofilm_FD_59184 | JGI IMG/M metagenome (GOLD analysis project Ga0067045, IMG submission 59184) | Combined Assembly of (Gp0054472, Gp0054536) Wastewater bioreactor microbial communities from Singapore -Terephthalate degrading...
ATTTTGTACTATTTCTCCGTGGGAAACTAACCCTAACCCCCAACCCCCGTCGGGAGCCGGGCAGGCTTCCCCTACCTGTAGGGGAAGGGGTAAGGGGATGGGGTGTGTAATGACATTCATAAATTCTCTCGCAGAGCACGCAGAGATGGCAGAGATGAAACAGTGTATTGTTTATATTTTGTAATTTTTATTTTATAATTTGTATTGAATTAAAGAATTGCCGGGAGCCTTGCGGAAAGAAAGTGGAGGGGTGAAGAATGGTTCAAATATCATAACCTTGAGTAGTTATATGATAGTTATTTTAATGTCAATCTTATATTTCTGAGTTTTTGAGATAATGAAAAACATATAAAATAAAATATAACTTGATTTATTTTCTAATAATGTTATATTAATACCAGTGGGGTCTCAATAATTAATTAGTGTTTTTTAATTAATTTAGTCAGGCAATGCAGATCGCAAAATTTGAATTTAGCCTGCGGACTCTCAACTCGTTTGGTTTGCCCGATTTCAAAGGATCCACTTTCCGTGGAAAGTTCGGGCATGTGCTGAAGCATACCATCTGTATTATTTCTCACCGCCAATGTGAAATCTGTGAACTGGCCCCGCAATGTGCTTACCACTATCTGTTTCAAACAAAAAATAAAAAAGAACAGGAAGTCCCTCGTCCCTTCATTCTTGAACCGCCTCTCACCTCTAAAAGGTTTTTTTTAAAAGATGAAGTCTTTTATCTCAACCTGCTTCTGATGGGTAGAGCCATCGATTACATACCCTATTTTTTGTATGGATTTATTAAAATGGGAGAAGAAGGTATTGGAATGGATAAAGGAAAGTTTGAGGTTTTTTCGCTGAAAGCTTTTAATAGGGAAGGGGATAGGAAAGAAATTTACTCCAGCGAAACTCCAAAATTAAATACGAATTTTGATCGACTGAATCTGTTTCATCTCAAGGAAAAATTTATTCCTCAAATAACCCTGCAATTTGTAACTCCTACCCATATTCAGATCAGGGGACAAATGCAGGAAGCGATTGAATTTGAAACACTGATAAAGGCCATTATTCGACGCTTTAAGAGTTTAAGCTATTTTCATGCCGATGGAGAAAAAATTGAATATCCAGTCGATTTTAAAAAAGCTTCCACGATTGAGATTGTGCATAGTGAGCTGGAAACTGTAAACTATAGGCGCTATTCCAATCGACAGAAACAGAATTTACCCTTAACTGGTTTTACGGGTAAAATAACCTATCGCGGAGATATCGGTCCATATTATCCCTGGTTGAAAATTGGTGAATATCTCCATGTGGGTAAAGGGACGGTGTTCGGGATGGGGTGGTATAAGATACTTTTATAAGCAAATTAAATTTTAGGAGTACATAATGCTGGAATGGACGAATGAAAGAAAAGCACGTCTTATTGGTTCTCTTTTTCATGATATAGGCAAGTTCCAATATCGTGCAGAGAAAACTACTTTACCTCATCATGTAAATAGTGAAAGGTTTATAAGAGAATTTTTAGGCAAACATAAATGCCTTAAAGAAATCATAGAAGAAGCAGCACGTATAGCCAGACAGCATCATGATAGTAATAGAGATTATGCTTTAAGAATGGCTGATAGTAGTTCTGCTGAGGAGAGGGAAGATGAAAAAGTTATAGAAGCACGACGTCCATTATTTTCATTATTTAATTATATCCAAAATATTAAAAAATTAACACAAACAGTTCAAAGGACTACTTATATAAGACCTGGGGCTTTATCTATAACAGATATTTTTCCAGAAGATTTTCCAAATAATTTTACAGAAGAAAAATTAATCGATCTACACAAACCAAGTTGGTATCAATTTTTAAATGAGATAGATGGAATACCAAAAGAATTAGAATTTCGCGAATTATGCAATACATTATTAGCAATCTTAGAAAAGTGGACGAGTAGAATTAGTTCTGCAGGATATAAAGTCTTACCAGATATTGCATTATATGATCATCTAAGGGTTACTGCCGCCTATGCAGATTGTATTTCAGAAACTGATAATTTAGAAAAACCTTTTTTACTCATAGAAGTAGATATAGGTGGCATCCAAAATTTTATTTATCGGATTGCTAATATAAGCCACAGTGAGCAAAAAGGAACTGCGAAAATACTGAGAGGACGATCTTTTTTAATTATTTTATATACTGAAATTATGTCAAATTATATATTAAACGAATTGAATCTTTTAAACACACATTTGCTTATGAATGGTGGAGGAGGTTTTACTATTTTAGCACCTAATAGAAAAGAAATTAATGATAAACTCATTACTATAAAAAAAGTTATTAATAAATGGTTATTTGATGAGTTTCATGGAGATATATCTTTTGTAATGGTTTGGGACACCTTCAAGCAAGATGAAATAATAAATTTTAACAATGTCAAAAGAATAATGCTTCAGCGAATTACAGATGCAAAATACCAAAAAAATCTTGAATTTATAAACGATTCTGATTTCTGGGGCCCTGAGAATTTTGCTGATGATAAGATTAAAGTCTGTAATGTTTGTGGAGAATATTTTTATGTGAAGGATAATGAAGATTCTCGCCGCTGTAAATCTTGTATTCTTCAGCAGAAAATTGGTCAAGAACTACCTCATATTAACACCTTTCTCTTAATTCATAATTCTGATGGTGAAATATTTACTAAAGAAGGATTATTAATAATTCCAATAAAGAAGTTAAAACAGTATATAGTATTTTTAATTGAATCAAAAGGTAAACAAAACCTTATAGACAATATCAGAAATATTCTAATCCAAATTCCCACCAATGCTTCTGTAGATTTGATAAGATTAAATTCACTAGACTTTATTGATCCAGTATATCTATCGATTGCTCGAAGTATGGAAAGGTCTGTAAGCTATCAATTTCGTTTTTTAGGAAATACAGCTGAGAAGGATTCTAAGGGTGACATTTTAAGTTTTGAAGAATTAGCTGAATCATCTGAAGGATTTCCAGCACTCGGTATTCTACGAATGGATGTTGATTCATTAGGTTCTATATTTGCCTATGGTTTTTCAGATAAAAAGCTGACACTATCCAGAATTGCCAGTTTATCTCGCTTAATGGTACTTTTCTTTTCCGGATATATTAATTATTTGGCTTCTAAACATAAAATATACATCTCTTATAGTGGTGGAGATGACCTATTTGCAGTAGGAGGGTGGACTCAAATTATAGATTTTGCGATTGATGTTTATTTGGATTTTAAACGTTTTGTGTCAAATAATCCTCATATAACTATTTCTGGTGGAATTAGTATAATTAAACCATCTTTTCCAATACGATTAGCAGCAACGATGACTGGAGAAGAAGAAAATAAAGCAAAAAATTTAGATGCAGGTAAAACTTCTGAAAAAAATGCTTTATGTCTTTTTGGTGAATCTAATCATTGGGAAGATATAATAAATTTAATTCATTGGGCTAAGAAGGTTGTAGATTTTATTAAAAAACAAAATTCTAATGAAGTATCTCTCAGAAGTTTAATAAGATACTTTAAAGAACTAAGAGAAGAAAGTATTGATCCAGAGGGTAAACAAGATCCATTCTGGTTAGCAAAAGCTCAACATAAAATCCATTATTCATTGAAGCGCCGTGCAGGTTTAGGAAATAAAGAAATTCAGAATAAAGAAAATAATCTTGCTACTTTACTTGCTCCTATTCTATCAGATCCTAATCTAATTCCACGTATAAATATTCCAGCAAATTATATTCTATTAAAAACAAGAAAAAAATGATTTTTACATAATAATTAAAAGGAGATAAAAATGAAGACTGATTTAAAAGACATTGCTGATTTAGGAACTTTAAGTCCTGAAGATATCAATGAATTAGCAAAATATAAAGGACAGGAGTTCGCAAAAAATATTAAAACAAATCAAATCCGAAATGTCTATGGTGCAATAAGCAGAATTAGAAATGAATTTAATAAGAATTCAAATGAGTTTAATGAAAAGATTAAAAGAGATTTAGTTATGCTTAAGCCTAAATTGGCTTATGCGGCTGGGAAAAATAAGTCTGTAAAACCATTCCAGGATTTATTTGATGATGCAATTACTACTGTAGTTAATTCTAAGCAACCCCAAATTGCTCTTCAAAATTTTTTATTTCTTTCTGAAGCAGTCGTTGCATATCACAAATTTTTTGGCGGAAAAGAAAATTAAATATTTTAAGGAGATAAGAAATGGCAAGATTACTCGGTAATGTTATTTTTAAAGGAATGATCAAAACTTTAACGGGTCTTCATGTTGGCGGGAGCAAGGATGCAATGGAAATTGGAGGAGTGGATAGTCCCGTTTTAAGAGATCCCTCTACTAAATATCCTTATATTCCTGGATCGAGTCTTAAAGGGAAAATGCGAATGCTACTTGAATTTGCTGAAGGGAAAATAAAATTATCAAATGGAAAAGGAGAACCTTGCGACTGTGGTAAATGTATGGTTTGCAATATCTTTGGAAATGCGGCAGATGATAAAAAGGGAAATGTTTTTGGACCAACTCGTTTGACCATTCGTGATGCATATCCAACTCAAAAAACAATTGAAATGTGGGAAAAAATCGATTCCGAATTACTTTATACTGAATATAAAGGAGAAAATACGATTGATAGATTAACATCTGCTGCAAATCCTAGATTTTTTGAAAGAGTTGTTCCAAATAGTTTTTTTGAATTTGAAATGGTTTATTCCGTGTACGATTTTCCTGAAGTTAATGATATTGAAAATATAAAATACGTTTACCAGGCCCTAAAATTATTGGAACACTCATCAATTGGCGGACATGGTAGTAGAGGATATGGTAAAATTGAATTTTATCTTGCAGCACCATTGGTTTTTTCAATAGAGGATTATCAAAAAGGAATTACATTTATTAAAGAAATACCAATAGACAAAAAATTAGACGAATTGAATATGGAGAATATTTTGTCAACTATTAAAAGTAAATTAAAAGCATGAGGAGAATTCTGTGAATATTGTTACTCTAAGACCTCTTTCATCTCATAGAACCCCGCTGCGTTCAGATACACTGTTTGGTATAATCTGCTGGGGAATAAAAATAATATGGGATGAAAAAAAACTACTGGAAACTTTAAAACAGTTTCAAGAAAAAAATCCTCCCTTTATCATAAGTAGTGCCTTTCCATATGCCAATATAGATAATAAAATTTCTTATTTTTTTCCTAAACCATTTTTTAAACCTTTCAAATTAAATCCCGAAGAGCTAAATCCTGAAACGATGAGTGATTTTAAGAGATATAAAAAGATTAGATTTTTTCCCTATGAAATATTTTTAAAACTTATTCAAAACAAAATAACTGAAAAAGAGTTCTTCTTAAATCACAAGATTGAATGGCTAAAGTTCTCTACCGCTCTGTATAGGAATATTATAGTTTTGCATAATAGTATTGATAGGTTATCAGGAAGCTCACTAAAGGAGGGAGGGCTTTTTATGAGTGAGGATACCTTCTACTTAACTAATAATGGATTATTCTTCTTACTGGAAATTTATAATAATGAATATGAAAATATTTTAAAATCTGTTTTTTCTTTTCTTGAACATAATGGATTAGGAGCTGATTCAAGCACCGGAAAAGGAAATTTCAAGATTAATATTGAAAATTTTAATGGATTTCCTCAATATGAAAAGTATGATCGTTTTATTACTCTTTCATTGTACTATCCTTCAAATGATGAGCGCAGTTTTTTCAGAGAAAATAGTGAGAAATTATGGTACAATACAGAACAAAGGAAAGGAAAAGTAGGGGGTAAACTTTTTGTTACTAATAATATTATTAAAAAACGTTTAACCATGTTTTCTGAAGGATCAGGATTCCCTAAAATGAATAAACAATTTTACGGTGAGAATATAATGGTAAAGAATGTTCCTACTTTACCTCATAAGATTTATCATTATGGATATGCCTTCATCGTACCATCAATTCAATAGGAGTATGCGATCATGAAAGCACTTATTACCTGTCTTAGTCCAATACATATAGGCAGTGGAAGAGTATTAGAATGTTTTGAGTATTACTTTCATGATGGGAAAATAATTAAAATTAATTTAGAAAATTCATTGAAAAGATTATATGAAAAATATCCTGATAGTATTGAAAAATATTCCGAATGGATAAATTCTACAACAGAAAAAATTAATAATGCAACAAAAGAATTTGAAAAAATAAAAAGAAATTCAAACAATAAATTTAAAGATAAAAATCAATGGTTATCACATATTAGAAAAAATTTCAATATTATCAGCTTTTGTGAAAATATTTTGAAAGATAAATCTTTAGCAAATCAATTATTAACAGAACCTCAATTTCATGTACAAAAAATTCCTTATAAAACTCAACCTCGCAGAACAATGCAATTAAGAGAAATTATTCATGTAAATCATTCGACTTATATACCAGGAAGTTCACTGAAAGGGGCAATTCGAAGCGCCTTAGTATATAGAGCTATCAAAAATTTAAATGATGAAGATTTAAAAATTTTATTAAATGGAAAAAATGGAACAGATATTTCAGGAATAAGAGAAATAATAAATAAAATAAAAAAATTGTCGGGTAAAACAATTAATTTTTTGAAAGAAAAAAATAATAATGAAGCCGAAAAAACTTTAAAGGATATATCTAAAATTCAAAAAGATACAATAAAGAATATTGGTTCAGAAGTTGAAAAGTTAGTTTTTAGATGTGGATTTATAGATACAAAAGAAAATATAATTAAATATAATGATCCCAAATATGACTTATTGAAATGTATTAAAATCTCAGATACGTTTGACCATTCTTTAGAATTAATAGCTGGACAAGTTAATTCTCTTACAAAGGGTTTCAAAAATCAAGGTTTTAAAACTCAACCAATTCAATATTGCGAATGTATAAATATAGGTAGTACACTTAATTTCGATATTGAAATAGATTTTTCTCAAATCAGATTAATTAATAAAAGTGATTCTGATAATTGGATTGATTTTAAAGAAAAATTTAAGAAATTATTTAATATTGATTTTGATACATATAGTAATGATTTAAAAAAAGCGGTGATGAAAAGCATAATGAATGCCATGGATGAATTTTCTAAAGCAATAATTCAAAAAGATAAGGAATGGTTACATAACATAAAATCTTACGAGGTTAAAGAAATACTTGATTTCTATGATGATTTGGAAAAAAAGTCAACCTTATTAAGATTGGGTTATTCAAGTGGCTGGCATAGTACAACCATCGGACTGGCTATGGCACAAAATACTCAATTAAAAGAATATATATCTGAAATTATTTATATTTTCAATCTGGACTTAATTCAAAAAAACAAAAAAATATTAACTGATAAATACAACATTCAAGATCAACCTGAAAAAATCTTAAATTTATTACAGAGAAACATAAACTCTATTGGATTCCCGGTATCTAGACGAATGATAGAGTTAGAAAAAAATAAATATATGCCTCTAGGTTGGATACAAATTCAATTAGTTAATTAAAATTAATTGATTCCTATGATCCATACCCTCATCTGTACCGTCGGAAATAGCCTGCTGGATAATCTAAGTAAACTTGGTGAAAAGGATCTGACGCACTCTGATCTGCAGGAACTCTATATCCGAAAAGAGTGGAAGAAACTCGCCAAAACTCTGCTGAATATAGATCCTGCTTCTTATATATGTGGAGTGGAAATTAATACCATCTCAGAAATAAACACAAAAAGAAATGTGTCCCTGGAAAATCTGATTTTCCTGATATCCGATACTCCAAGCGGACAAATGAGTGGTACTCTCCTGAAAAATTATTTTGAGTTTCGAACTGATCTCCACTTGCGAAATGTCATTTCCGATACCATCGAAAAACTTCAACCTGAAAATCCGCAAGATTTCAAACGAGATGGACTGCGTAACCTGGTGAGAAAAATCACCGAATACAGTCAAAAATTCGGAGGAAGTGGAGAAGTGGCCATCAATGCCACCGGCGGTTATAAGGCACAAATCGCCCTGTCTGCTATCATCGGACAGGTGCTCAATCTCCCCGTGTTCTATAAGTATGAAAATTTCCCGGAAATCATTAACTTCCCTCCCTTACCCATCTCACTGGATTATCAACTCATTGCTCAAAATGCCCCATTGTTGACTGACCTGGAACGCGGAAAAAGCTTTACTCTATCTGAATTTGAAAAATTGGATGAAAAAATTCGTTTTTTCCTGGATGAAGTAGAAGTAGACGGTGATATCTTGTTTGCTCTTAATCCCATTGGACAAATTTATCTATCCGCTTTTCGAAAAGATAATCCTAAACCGGTTCAACTGACAGGCTCTGAAAATCGCGAAGAACCCTCCTTCCGGGATGACCACTATCCCATTGGATGTCGAGAGTTTGTGCATAAAGTCTGGAGAGAAAATAAATGGATTGTGACTATAAAATCCTTACCTTATGACCGCCAGCAATCTATTCGGGGGATAGGGTTTTACGTGGAAATGGACGCTAATCAGAACTATCGATTGGTGGGCACCTATGAGGATAAAAATAATTTTGGAGCCCGTTACTGGATTCACTTAACTGACAAATCAAGTCAGTCTCTAAGGTGGGCCGCAGATCAACTGAATCAAAAATATCGGTCTCATTAAAGAATCAATTTAATAAATTATTTTGACCATGAAAAAAGATTACGACAAAGAACTTCACCTGCTCCGATCCCGCTGGCTGGAATTAAAAAAAAATCAACTGAAGGAGGAAGCCAGGAAGCTCTATTATGAAAATATACTTCCGGTGGTGGTGGAGAAATTCAAAGATGACTATGCAAAACAGGCTAATCAATGTAAGTATCTGATCAGCATGGTTGGAATGTCTCCCGAACCGATTATTTTGGTTATCCAAACACTTCAACCCCAGGAAGTCCTTTTTCTTTACACACCAGATACGAGTAAACATCTTGATTCCATTGTGGAGTATCTTAAACTTCGAGCATCCGGATTTCAAAAATCCTGTATTTCTGGTTCAAAAACCGAAGAGGTCTATCAAGAAATTAAGAAGTTTATGGAGAATAGAGATCCTACTGATTGTTTTATTGATATTTCTGGCGGGAAAAAATCCATGGTGGGCGGAGCCGCCGAGGCGGCTGGAATCCTGGGGACACGAGTAGTATATGTGGACAATTCTGAATACAGCGATGAATTTCGCCAACCCCTGCCAGGCAGTGAATTTCTGAATTTTCTGCAAAATCCCTATGAAGTTTTTGGCGAACTGGATATCCAGGAAGCACTTAAATTGTACCAGGTTGGCAGTTACGGCGAGGCACTCAGTATATTGAGTCGCCTGAAAAAAAAGATCGCCGAAATTCAGAAAATAGACCTTCTTATGGCCATTATTTCGTTCCACACCCTGTGGGAAGAACATCAATTTGAAAAAGCCTACTCGCAGGTGCAGAACTGCCTGAAATTGATTTCTCAATATCGAATGGGAGAACAGTTTAGGTTGGAAGTGGAGAGAAAAGGTGAATTGTTGAATAAACTGTTGGATAAATCCGAAAAGAGAATCTATTTGGTTTTTCATCACTATTTTTTAGCACACCGCTATTTTGATAGAAAGAAATTTGATTTTGCGGTGTTAATGCTGTATCGCACCATTGAGTTAGTTTTATCTGTTCATCTGTATCAAAAATATAAAATTGATACCAATAATGCGAATTTAGACGTGACTCATCCGCTGTTACTGGCTCGATATAATAATTTACTGGAAGAGGCTTATCATGTTCGAGCGGTGAAGTTGGATAAATTACCGCAAAAATTAGCTTTCATGAATAGTGTGATCATTTTGCGAGCCCTTAAGGATCCTTTAGTAGAAGGGTATAATTTGCGGGAGATTAGAGAACGATCTGACCTCCGCAACCAGAGTGTTTTAGCGCATGGGCTGGAACCGAGTACTTCCCATCATTTTGAACAAATGAATCAATTTTTTACTCCCATTTTACTTCGATTTAAGGAAGTATATCTTCCGGAAATTGATTATAATGAGTTAAAGAATTGGTATGAACCTATTCCATTGACTAAGATATGATAAAACATTTACTTATAAGAGTTTACTGCACGAAAATCTTTGGGACGTTACTGGTAAAAACATTAAGTTATTCAAAATAAAGAAATTGGGTATGATTTTTTCGAACCTCAGGAAAAACAAAAAATTAGTGATAATTTTGTGGTATAAAGCTTCATTGCTCAGGCAACCGTTATACGCTTTGGCGTTTTTGAAGCTGTATCATATGGAATATAGTCAAATAAACTAGGCGCTATCTGAATGACCTCGGTAATAAGAGAGGATTGTGACATCAATCGAAAGCTTGTTAGCAAAATATGATTTTCCAGATCTGAATGACCTCGGTAATAAGAGAGGATTGTGACGAGATAAATTTCGGCATTGTACGTCCTCCTGTCGGTTTAATCTGAATGACCTCGGTAATAAGAGAGGATTGTGACATTCCAAGAGAGGCCAATAATTCGGTCAACTCCTGGCCTGTGATCATCTGAATGACCTCGGTAATAAGAGAGGATTGTGACTGCACTCTTTTACGCATCATGCCTCCTTTTAGTCAGTATAATCTGAATGACCTCGGTAATAAGAGAGGATTGTGACAAAAGCCCGAACCGCCGACAATTCAAACACATTGCCTGCATCTGAATGACCTCGGTAATAAGAGAGGATTGTGACTTCTTCTCCGTTAGCATCTATATAATGAATTATTCCTTCCCAATCTGAATGACCTCGGTAATAAGAGAGGATTGTGACTTAGTTGAAATTCGGTCATCACCCTTCTTAATATTAAGGGCATCTGAATGACCTCGGTAATAAGAGAGGATTGTGACGCGGAATTCCACCGCGATCTGGCCGTCCGCAGACTCGGCCATCTGAATGACCTCGGTAATAAGAGAGGATTGTGACCTCTATTGAACCAAGTTTATAGAAATGATATGCTAATGTATCTGAATGACCTCGGTAATAAGAGAGGATTGTGACAGCTTTTTAATCAGTAGATTAATCAGCCTTTCACGAAGTGATCGAATCTGAATGACCTCGGTAATAAGAGAGGATTGTGACTAGGTAGCGGAGAGTACCTTCCCAGTAGTCTCCACCGTTGATCTGAATGACCTCGGTAATAAGAGAGGATTGTGACTCTAATTGTGACTCAATATACTTTAACCTGGTTTCGATTGAATCTGAATGACCTCGGTAATAAGAGAGGATTGTGACCTGGTAACGTCTTTTTAGCTGGATTACCTTTAGTCACTCTCTTACTATCTGAATGACCTCGGTAATAAGAGAGGATTGTGACTAATTTCTTTGCTGCTTTTTCCGTAATTTGCTTTGGTATCTGAATGACCTCGGTAATAAGAGAGGATTGTGACGGACAGAGCTTTTCACGAAGTGATCAATTCTTGATAAATCTGAATGACCTCGGTAATAAGAGAGGATTGTGACCGCTTGCAGGATCGTTGATTTGCCTGAACCGTTCTCTCCTCCATCTGAATGACCTCGGTAATAAGAGAGGATTGTGACCGCACGAACCGCCGTCAATTCAAAAACATTGCCCGAATATCTGAATGACCTCGGTAATAAGAGAGGATTGTGACTCCAGTGATCTCGGTCTCCGAGATCACTTTCCTACTCAGCGATCTGAATGACCTCGGTAATAAGAGAGGATTGTGACTAACTATATAAAAACTCTATTGCTTTGTATTCATTAGAAAAAAATCTGAATGACCTCGGTAATAAGAGAGGATTGTGACCTAAATATTCTGTTCATTTTTCTCTCCTTTATTATTTAAATCTGAATGACCTCGGTAATAAGAGAGGATTGTGACTTGTCTTGAATATCAACCGTATTAAATAAATAAAATTAAATCTGAATGACCTCGGTAATAAGAGAGGATTGTGACACGTTACCGCTTTGACTAATAAATCGTGCCATAATTCCTCATCTGAATGACCTCGGTAATAAGAGAGGATTGTGACAAATAATAGTCGCCATTCATCGACCAGGTATTGCCATGATATCTGAATGACCTCGGTAATAAGAGAGGATTGTGACAGACCACCTTTCGCCCCAGCGTCGCCGGGGAAATACTGACTAATCTGAATGACCTCGGTAATAAGAGAGGATTGTGACAGCTCAAAGACGTTCCCTGTCTGACTGATGTACTTTGCCAATCTGAATGACCTCGGTAATAAGAGAGGATTGTGACACATCTAACGAAGGTAAATTCGCAAAATCGTTCACGTTAAAATCTGAATGACCTCGGTAATAAGAGAGGATTGTGACTGATGTACTTTGCCATTGTGAACCTCCTAGGTTAGTGGTTAAATCTGAATGACCTCGGTAATAAGAGAGGATTGTGACGAGACCACCTTTCTCGAAAGCGTTGCAGGCGATACGGATCTGAATGACCTCGGTAATAAGAGAGGATTGTGACTGGGAAGAGGAGCCGGACTACAGCTCCTCAATACCCAAGGATCTGAATGACCTCGGTAATAAGAGAGGATTGTGACTCTTATTTCGCCGTGATCGTTCAGCACAAAGTATGTATCGTGATCTGAATGACCTCGGTAATAAGAGAGGATTGTGACTACAGGTAGAAAATGTGGCAAATGTTATAATGATGTTAGGATCTGAATGACCTCGGTAATAAGAGAGGATTGTGACCTGAATTCAACGGCGACCGTTCCGTCGGCCGCCTCGTCACGATCTGAATGACCTCGGTAATAAGAGAGGATTGTGACAAAACATTCCCGGACTGTGAAATGTACTTGGCCATAAAATCTGAATGACCTCGGTAATAAGAGAGGATTGTGACATTTTTTTACTCCCTATTTTTAATAAAATCTATAATTAAATCTGAATGACCTCGGTAATAAGAGAGGATTGTGACTATATCTTCATGGTTTCCTCCTATTTGATTGTTTGATTGAATCTGAATGACCTCGGTAATAAGAGAGGATTGTGACCACCGTCTTCCAACGGATAACGGGTCCGGAACACTTCCCGATCTGAATGACCTCGGTAATAAGAGAGGATTGTGACTTTTTACCGGCCGGTAGCGTTCAATCCTGCCGACAAAATTAGATCTGAATGACCTCGGTAATAAGAGAGGATTGTGACATATTAACCTTACGCCCCGTTTTACTTTTTTTCTGACTGTATCTGAATGACCTCGGTAATAAGAGAGGATTGTGACGGGTAATAATTAGGGCGCACATATATTGCCCAACCTCCCTTATCTGAATGACCTCGGTAATAAGAGAGGATTGTGACGAGCCTCACAGCTCCTCAATGCCGAGAGAGTTGAGAAGCTATCTGAATGACCTCGGTAATAAGAGAGGATTGTGACCACTACTTTCCTGGAGAGTGTCGCCGGACTGACCGTCACTTCATCTGAATGACCTCGGTAATAAGAGAGGATTGTGACTAATAAAATTACCCTTGATGATATTAATGCCTGTTTTTGCAAATCTGAATGACCTCGGTAATAAGAGAGGATTGTGACCATCCTGTACAACAAATATAAAATAACTGGAATTAAAAAGTATCTGAATGACCTCGGTAATAAGAGAGGATTGTGACTTTAGTATATTTCCTACCAGCTTGTTCATCTGCATATGTGACATCTGAATGACCTCGGTAATAAGAGAGGATTGTGACCGAATAACTCGTCAAAAAAGCCTTTTTTCTTTTTTTCTGATCTGAATGACCTCGGTAATAAGAGAGGATTGTGACAATTTTAATCTTGTTTCTATCGATCCAAGTTTATAAAAATCTGAATGACCTCGGTAATAAGAGAGGATTGTGACAGATTTTATTTTCTGTATTATTTGTGCTTTAGTCATTTTTCCATCTGAATGACCTCGGTAATAAGAGAGGATTGTGACTTCTCCGTTTTTTTTGATAAACATAACCGTGAAAATTTATCTGAATGACCTCGGTAATAAGAGAGGATTGTGACTCCTGTTCGGAGATCACGCGTCGAGACAGCGTTGCCGGATCTGAATGACCTCGGTAATAAGAGAGGATTGTGACAGGCCACGGGGTTGAAGACACATATCTATTCTCATAGACAATCTGAATGACCTCGGTAATAAGAGAGGATTGTGACATAAATAATAAATTACAAATGCCCAATCCTCGCCTTTAGAGCATCTGAATGACCTCGGTAATAAGAGAGGATTGTTTTCAAGGAATGACCGATATGCCGTTTTTCCGTTAGATTTTAAATGACCTTTGTGTTAAGGAACGATGGTGAGGATACAGGCTGCTTCGGTTACTAAGCGACTTCGCAGCAGGTGTGAATGACCTCGGTAATAAAAGAGGATTGTGATTAAACAAAAACCAATAAAATTGGAAATTCAATAAAAAATGAAGAGGTTAAACATGAAAAAGAAATTTCAAAGGAAAAAAACCAAAAATCAGGAATATCTAAACCAACTGGTAACCGGGGTGAACTGGGATTTTTACTATGAAATTAACAGTAATAAGAAATCAAAGTTTCGCAATCAGATTTCACCAGATTCCCCAGAGGCAATTAAATACCTGGAAGCGATGAGTCATTTTTAAAACTATATTAAAAAATTGTTTTAATTTATCCTTAGAATCATTGATAAAATCGAAATCATCTCGTTGATCCGAGAGCAAAATAATTACAGTGTATTGCTTTTTACAATAAAACGCATAACTTACACATGTCACAAAAGTATGATTTGAATAAAAAATTAAAATCCTTTTTCTATCCTTAAGGTATGTTGTTAAAATTTATTGAAGAAATCATTTGATATATATTCAGGAAACGATTATGAATACGAAACGATTTCCTATTTTTATCACAGTCTCGGGATTAACTCCACAGATAATCACTGAATCGTTATACGATTTTATTGTCCAGAAGAAATTAGCGATTGAAGAAGTGCATGTAATTACTACTCTTCGCGGCAAAGAAAGAATAAGGGAACTGCTTTTAGCCAATGGGAGGGGTGCTCTGTATAATTTCTGTCGTGATTATGACCTGGAAGCAGAAAAATATTTTTCACGTATTCAGGTCTTAAAAGATAAATATCAAAATGATCTTGAAGATATTCGCTCTGTGGCTGATAATGAAAATGCGGCTAATTTTATTGTGAACTTTATCCGCGAACAAGCAGCACGAAATAATATTCAGATTCTGGCCAGTATAGCCGGTGGACGAAAAACCATGGGTGTCTACCTGGCTTTCGCTATGCAGTTATTCGGTCGACCATTTGATCAACTGTTCCATGTGCTGGTCCAACCAGAGAGTATTGAAAATAACCCTTCTTTCTTTTACCCACCACCAGGGAAAAAAATCATCACCATTCATAATTCAAAACAGAAAAAGTTTAAGATAAAAGTAAGCGAAATTAGAATAGAAAATACCGAAATTCCCTTTCTGCGTGTCTCAGAAATTATCCCTTCCCTGGGAAAAGAACAAAAATTAGATTTTCCTCAAATGGTAAATATTACTCAGGGAATTATTAATGAGAAAACTGTCTTACCTCGTTTAAAAATTGAGTTAAAGAATAGAAAAGTTTCACTGTACAGCAAAGAGTATGAATATTTGTGGAAACTTTCGCCCCAGGAAATGACTCTGTATTATTACCTGGGTAAATATCAGTCAATAGTGAATGATGTGGAAAATGAAATTGCGAATGCCGATAAACTTTTTGACATTTTCAAACGTCACTATTCTTACCTTGGATATGAAAGTGGCATTAAAATATTTAACAACCAGGATATTAGAGAAATTCGCAGTAGAATTAATAAGAAAATAAGAGATGCTGTGAAAAATCCAATCTTACAGCGGTTTGTTCTCATATCCACCCATCCACCTAAACACCGTCCAACCTATACCATCGCTCTTCCTCCATCTAATATCGAGCTTATTTAACATTTTAAATTGACAAGCTTGCAATCTTTTTTTGCAATCTAAAATCACGATTGCAATCGGATCGTTTTTTTATTTTTCCTCATATATTTATCATGCATTTTTGAAAATTGAAGGAGAAATAAATTCGAAACAAAATTTACAAATCATTTTATGCAGAGGATGTATAAACGAGGAATTACTATGGAAGTCGTACAGCTGGTGTTTGAGTTGGGCAGAAGAATTTATGCGAAGGATTCACTGTATCTGTTTTTAGGTAAAAGGGAATTGGCCGGGATGGGAAGGATCTCGGAAAAATTAAATGGGATTACGCTGGTGCTCAATCCGCGAACACATGAGTTCATCACCTGTTTCCGTAATCCCGGATTTCTAAAGAAGATCAGGTATAAAAAGTAAAAATGAGAAAGGAGGTCGCCTTCATTTATTTAGTGAAAGAATCATCGGCCATCGCTCGTTTGTGCGATTATCACCTGTATAATTCTCCTTTTGAAGTGAAAATGATTTATGTGCTGGATGAGGATTGTACTTTTTTACTGGAGAAATTTATTTGCGATAGTCCGGAATATATGGAGAATCTGTGCAGTGATATATATAAGATTAAATATCAGGAATAAAACTTTTGAGGGGGCATGGTTATCCCGGCGAGAACGTTGAGACCCACTTGTCCACGAAGAGTGGCAAAAATCTCGCCGGGCTCTAACCAGCAAAAAAATAGGAGGAAAAGCTTTCAATACCTTTGATTCTAAAAATATGAACTGGTCGTTCAGCCGGGAACGAATGTTAAAGGAGTGTGAAAGAAAGTATTTCTACCACTATATCATTCCATTTTATACGGCCGAGCAGATTGATGAAAACATTTTGAAAAATGTGCTCTTTTTGCGAAAGTTGACCAATCGTCACCTGCTCCTGGGGAAGGTTATTCATCATATTATCAGTGAATGTATCGATCACTTTTATAAAAATCACCACATTCCTCTGGCTGAGCTGATTGATAAATGCTGGGAAAAATATATTCTTAATTTGCAATTTTCTCATGCGCAAAAATATCTGTTTTTTCCGGATACACATCCTGATTTTACCATCTTGTTTGAAGATATTTATGGGATAGCATTAGATGACAACTGGTTAACCAAACAATATCAAAAAATGAAAACCGCTCTTCGATATTTTTTCCGATGGTTTCTTGATCAGGAAAGCGAAAAATGGATAGATTTTGAACCGGTCGAAAAAGAACAACTAAAATCCTTTATCAACCAGAACGTTCAGGTCTGGACAGTCGTTGATCTCTTATTAAAAAGTCCGCAGAATGGCTGGTACCTCATCGATTGGAAGTTATCGGTCTTTGATCTGGAAAAAGATTGTCGGCAATTAGCATTTTATGGTTTATATGTCCATAGGATATATAACAATTCACAACCACTGAAATTGATCAATTTTTACCTGACCGCTGGTTATGAACATAGTTTTATGTGGGATGAACAGCTAAGAAAGTTTTCGGAAATTTATTTTGATAAGTCAGTTCGATATTTTCAAGCTTTTCATCAAAAATTAAATGAAAAATATCCTTTTCAAAATTTACAGACTACGGTAAAAAAACAAATTTGCTGGCAGTGTAATTTTAAAAAGATTTGTTTATCAAGAAACAGTATTATACAAAAATTAGAGAAAGTAAATCATAGTAATCAATTTCAAAGAGAGGAGGAAGTGCCTTCGAACTGGATGAATTAATTCAGCAAACACAACGCTATTTCCAGACCAATAATTGGATAGCAATTCTACGTTTATTAGAACCGCATTGTGAACCAGCGGCTGAGGGATGGAATCAAGCTGTGCTATTACGACAATTAGGATTTGCCTTTACCCAACAAAATCAACTGGCAAAAGCCTTGAGATGCTATCGCCGTTGGAGTGAACTGGAGCCTGATTGTGCCGCTTCGTATTATTGTCAAGGATATGTATTTTACTTAGAAAAGAAATGGCAACAGGCAATTTCTTTATTTGAGCAGGCTTTATCCATTTATCCAGATTACTTAGTTTGTCTTTACCGTCAGGCCCGAGCTTATTTTGAAATGAATAAATCCCTGAAGACGATAAAACTCATCAAACAAGCAGTGGCTATTTACCAGCGAAATCAAAATGAAGAGTGGTTGCATCGCCACCGGAAAATCTATATCAAATCGCTATTTTTATTAGGAAAAGCTTATCTGGAAAGAAAACTTTTTTCGGACGCCTTGTCCAGTTTTCAGGATGTCATAAGTAAGGATGACAGAGGATATATTGAAAATGAGCATAAACATTATGAGTTAGGTAAAGCATTTTTTGGTCTGGGAAGATATCAGGAAGCCCTGCAAGCCTTTCAACAATCAAATTCTTATTCATCTCCTCTACCTCATATTCTGGATCAGATCGGAAGAACCTATCACAAATTAGGTGATTATGAAAAAGCGATTCAGACCTATCACAAAGCTTTAAATATCAGATCGCTTCCTTTTATTTATTTTAATTTGGCTCTGAGTTATTTAGCATCAGGTAAAACCGCTGCTGCTATCCAATGCTTTCATGATTGTCTTCGTCGAGATAACAAGGGTAAGCATAAAGTGTATTTAGAATTGGCAAAAATTTATCTTGAGCAAAAGAAAATGAGTGAAGCTCATCACTATCTGCAGGAAGCTATTCAATTCAAAATTAAAAAATATGGAAAAGATTATGCTGACGCTCATTATCTGTTAATGTTTTATTATATCGAGCTGGGAGATACCAACCAGGCCAGACAGGAATTGAAAATGACCTTAGAAATTGAACCAAATTTTGAATGGGATCAATCATTAAGTGACTTGTTAAAACTACCGACAGGTAATGAAGTAACCATCAATGCGGTTTTTTAAATTGAATCGAAAGGAGGTGTGCTTTCGAATCGCTCATCTATCAAATCGATAATAGTTCCAGCCAATTGGAACGATTGGAAAAATTAGGGCAAATTAAAGAAGTCATGGAAGAAGATCCTTATCATCCGGACGCCCGTAAGTTAATTTCTTTGTTATATCATCAGGATTGGTATATTCGTCGGGAAATCGCTTTTCTTATTGATAAATTTGGAATTAAACTAAAAGAAGAAGAGAGAAATCAATACTGGTATGCTCTGCAAGATTTTGAGCGCTTTGACGAGAGAAAATATTATGATCCAATCGCTCGTTCTTTGTTATTTGCCGCGTGTAAAGATCCTTCGCCTAAGATTCGGGTGAAAGCCTTATCTTATTTATCGTTCACCGATTGTCAATCTAAACAGGAAGAAGTACTCTTATTCTATGCTGCGGCTGATTATGCGAATATGGTCGAATTAGCCAGTCAGGACGACTATAAATCTGAAGTTATTTCCATACTGGAACATGGAATGAATCAGGTAGACAATCCAGCCTATCATCGGAAGCAGTGCGCATTATGCTTGGAGCAGCTCCATGCCATGGAGGATTCTCAACGATTTATAAAGGAAATGTTATATTCATCAAATGCTCAATCCTCTACAGAGGCACAACCGTCACTTGCTATTAATCCAGCTGATCCATTAATGCACCTGATAACTCATCTCAAACTTCAAGGTATCCTGGTTGATGGTGATATAATATTTCCAGAAATAAAAATTGGTACAGTGACGAATCGTATCACGTATTCTAATCCTCCCTTACAAACCTGGCCGGAAGAAGTTCGAAATAAAAAGATTCAAGCCCCCAGCGGTAAATCGATCTTAAAATGTGATTATAAAACTATGGAACCCACTCTCCTCTTACATTTTTTATTATTTCATTTTTATCTGAGTTTTGAGGATATTCCCGCCGGAGATATTTATATGGCTATTGATCCAAATAATCGTGCCAGGGGAAAAAGCTGGTTATTAAAAGCCATCTATGATGAACGAGATATACCAACCACTAATCTATCGACTTTTCAACGAAAATTATTGATAGCGGTAAAAGAATTCAGACAGGATCTATTATTAAAAGTTCAGAAGCAAGAATTTGTGGAAACAATTGGCGGCAAGTATATACCGTTATCAGCCAATGAGATTAATTTAGGCGGCAAGGCGGTTAATCGTCTTATTCAGGGTTCAGCTAGTGATATTTTTAATACAGCTGTTGTGAAACTTCATCAGTTTTTTAATGATGAACATTTACCAGCTAGAATTATATTTTTATTGTTCGATGAAGTTTGGGTGGAGAAAGATATAAGTTCATCCAATGATTTATCTCATTTAATTAAAGAGATTTTGCTACAGGTTAACCAGGAATTTTGTTTATTAAAACCATTAGAAATAAGAATAAGGGAATAAATATAAGATGAAAGGGAGGTGATTAAGACAGCTATCTTTATTACTGAACAAGGAAGTCGATTGGTGAAGAGGGGACATGTTCTTCAGGTTTATAAGAACCGAGAAAATATTTTCATGTTTCCTCTGGATAATGTGTCCCAACTAATTCTTTTGGGGAGAATAGAAGTTTCTTCTTCGTTGTTAAGCTTGCTAATGCATCTGGGAATCGATACCGTATTTTTGTCAAGAGATGGTCGTTTTAAAGGACGATTGTCCGGAGAGAGTAGTAAAAATATTTTCTTAAAAGAACAACAGTTTAAAAAGCGGAGTGATGATCGTTTCTGTCTGTCTGTGAGCAGAAAAATTATTTTATCTAAGATACGAAATTGTCGGAATTTTATTCGGAAGCAAAACCCCGCTTTGCTCAGTGATATGCAGAATAGAATTTTGAACGCCATCAGAAGTGTTATGGCCGTCCAGGATCTAAACATTTTGCGGGGAATAGAAGGTTCTTTTGCGGTGCTTTACTTCTCAGTTTTTTCACGCCTGCTTAAAGAAAAGATGGGATTTAAAAAAAGGATAAAACATCCACCCAATGATCCGGTAAATATTTTATTGAGCTTTGGCTACACCTTACTTTTTAATACCATCTTTGGTCTGGTGGAGTCCTGTGGTCTGGATCCATATGCCGGGTTTTACCATCAAAGCAGTTATGGACATCCGGCTTTGGTATCTGATATTGTTGAACCTTACCGGGCACCTTTGATCGATCGGCTGGTAGTAAATTGCATAAATCATCAATGGATAACCGATAAAGATTTTGTAAAAGAAAATAATATTTTACGAATGGAAGATCAGGCAGTAAAAAAATTTGTTGAACTATATCAAAAAAGAATTTTTGATCGATTAAAAGTCGATCAACAGCATAAAACTATCTGGAGCATACTTCAACAAGATGTTTATCAATTAGCAAATTATCTGCGAGGCGAAATTCAAGACTATCAACCTTATATTTTCCGATAAGAGATTTTATGTGATTTGTTACGATATTGTATCTGACCGACGTAGAAATCGCATTATGCGGATTTTGAAAGGCTTTGGCATGGCTGTTCAAAAGAGCGTTTTTGAATGCTGGCTGACTGAGAATCAATTAAAAGTATTGATCCAGCGATTGAGAAAAGAAATAAAGGAATCAGAAGACAGCATAAGATTTTATACCTTATGTTCAGATTGTAAAGGTATGATTCAGCTATTAGGAATTGGTCAAGTCTATGAGGAAGAAATTGTTAAAGTTGTTTGAACTCTTACTCTATTCAAGAATCAATCAAGAAAAACTGTATAAATTTTTGTGTAAAGTGGTTTTTCTAATATTATATTTTCAGCGGGAATTTTATCTCTGAGATTTTCCCCATGGCCATTCATATTTTTTACTTGTACGATTCACAAGAGCCTTCAGCACGAAAATTGATACAAGCTACTTTTCGCGAGCGGTTATTTGCCCAGCTGATCGATGGCATTTTGCTGGGAATTTTTAGCGGATTGTATTTCTATGTTGCCAGCGGTGGAAAATTTTATTCGCTATGGGTGTCGCCGTTTTTTCCCTG
>Ga0067045_1029317_pt1 | contig 21868 bp, 23 predicted proteins | sample TerdegcTABiofilm_FD_59184 | JGI IMG/M metagenome (GOLD analysis project Ga0067045, IMG submission 59184) | Combined Assembly of (Gp0054472, Gp0054536) Wastewater bioreactor microbial communities from Singapore -Terephthalate degrading...
AGAGAGAAAAAAATAGGGAAAATTATTACGAAAAGGAAGAAATAGGAGGACATAGAGGATAATTTTAATAAAAAATTGTCTTGAAAAGGGTTAAAATAAATCTGTCAGTTTTCTATCTCTATTTTTGGGATAAAAGCCACTGTAGCTATAATGCCAAGCCTTTGTGACAAAATTAACGTTAACTCAAGAATATCCATTTTTTTAAGTATAAAATAAATCTGAAATTGACAGCCACTGTTTCATTCATTATATTTTTTCATTAAAATTGAACCAATAAGAAAAAAGCAAAAACAGTAAAACACTATAACAAACAAGGAAACTATTGCCTCCATATCCAAAAAATTTTTCCTTATTAGAATGTTTGTATGTGTTAAAGGCATTACATAAATAATTGGTTTAAATATCATCGGAATTCTATCAATAGAAAAAAAAGTTCCGCTGAAAAAAGCCATTGGCATTATAAAAAAATTAGAATAGGTAGCAGTATCTTCATGTGATTTTGTTATCATTCCTGTTATCACACCAAGACTGGCAAACATAAAACAGTTTAAAAGTAAAGTTATGACAAAAATCAGAGTTATTGCAAAACTTGATGGAACTACGAAACCTACAGCAATTATAAGCAAAGATGCAAAAAGTCCCTTTACCATACCAGCCATAACCTCTCCTATCATTATTGAAGAAGGTTTTATCGGTGACTGAATATAAACCTGAAATGTCTTAAAATAGAGCCTGCTAAGATTGAGCGAGCTTGCAACCCAAGAATATGAATTATTCATTGAACTCATAGCAACAAGCCCTGGCAGAAGAAATGTTAAATAATCAATCCCTTCACTCAATCTTACTGTTCTTCCTAAACCAAGTCCGAATGTAACAAGATAAATAATCGGTGACATCATTGCTGAGAAAATATATCCTAATCTCAGCAGTTTTCGTTTAAACTGAAGCATCTCTTTAAGAAAAACAGGATACCAGTTTATCATTGTTCTTCCTTAATCTCCTTAATCCTTTCTCCTGTTAGCTTCACAAACACATCTTCAAGATTGGATTTTCTAATCATCACTCCATCACTTCTCTGTCTTGCAATCTCATATGCCTGTTCTCTACTATGACATATTTCACTAATTAACCTTCCTTCTTTATCAATAAACTCTACAACATATTCGCCAACATCTTTTTTAAGTTCTGCAGGGGTCCCGAGAGCAATTAATTTTCCGTGCGACAGAATCCCTACTCTATCGCACAGTGCTTCTGCTTCCTCAATGTAGTGTGTTGTAAGAAGCACTGTTCTGCCTTCAGTTTTTATTTTTCTTATGATCTGCCAGAGTTCCCTTCTTATATGAGGGTCAAGTCCTATAGATGGCTCATCAAGAAACAATACCTTTGGTTCAGGCAATAAAGCTCTTGCAAGAAGAGTTCTTCTTTGAAGTCCTCCTGAAAGAGTTGATACCACAGAGTACTTTTTCTCTGTAAGTTCCATAATCTTAAGTATTTCATCTATTTTCCTTTTCAAATCCCTGACTTTGTGAAGCATTCCGTAAATTAAAAGATTTTCATAGACCGTAAGTTCCCTTTCAAGATTGTTTTCCTGTGGCACAACCCCTATGATTTTTTTTATCTCAAAAGGGTTATTGATAACATCTACCTCATCAATAAAGCATGTTCCTTTATCAGGCTTTGTAAGAGTGGTGAGAATTTTTACAGTAGTAGTCTTACCTGCACCATTGGGTCCGAGAAGTCCAAATATTTCACCTCTTTTTATATCAAAACTCAGTAAATCCAGTGCCTTTACTTTTCCATAACTTTTTGAGATACTGTCAATCTTTATCATACTGCATCATGAAGTTTTGTTATTCTTGGTGCTCTTCCTTTAACTTCGCAGCATTCTGCAAGATGAGCATCGCTTATTTTAAGAAGTGTTCCCCTTTTTGAGCCATATCTGAATATCGTAATTCCTTTAAGCCCCTTTTTATAGGCAAGAATAAATATTCTTGCGACATCTTCTTTTCTTGTTCTTTGAGAAAGATTGATTGTTTTTGATACGGCATTATCTGTATATTTCTGAAATGATGCTTGCATCTGAATATGCTCTTCAGGAGTGATTTCAAGGGCTGTTTTAAAAAGTCTTTTTATTCTTAAAGGAACTTCTTTCATACCTCTAAGAGTTCCTTTTTGTCTGAGTTGATTTATAAAATCTTCACTGTAAAAGCCTTGTTTTTGTGCAATCTCTATAAGATATTTATTTATTATCTCAAACTCTGTATCAAGTATTCTCTGTTTGTAAGCAAGTAAAAAATATGGTTCTATTCCGCTTGAACAGTCTGCAATTATTGATATTGTTCCTGTTGGAGCAATCGTTGTTGTGGTAGCATTTCTCATTGGGATACCTTTTTTCTCCCATACAGAACCCTTAAAATTAGGAAAAACACCTCTTTCTTGAGCAAGTTCCTGAGATGCTTTGTGAGACTTTTCACTGATAAATTGCATTACTTGTTCAGCTAAGGCAAGGGCTTTTTTATGATTATATGGGATTCCAAGCTCAACAAGGCAATCTGCCCAACCCATTATTCCAAGCCCTATTTTTCTGTTTCCTTTGTGCATTTTTTCAACTTCAGGTACAGGATAATGAGTAACATCAATTGCGTCATCAAGAAATCTCGTAGCTGTTTTTACATCATGCTCAAGCCTTTCAAAATCAATCTTACCTTCTTTAACATACTTTGATAAATTAAGTGAACCAAGAATGCATGCCTCATAGGGAAGTAGAGGCTGCTCTCCACAAGGATTTGTGCTATCTATCTGACCAATATGCGGAGTTGGATTAGACCTGTTTATGGTATCTATAAAAATAACTCCTGGGTCCCCTGTTTCCCATGCAGACTCAACAATTTCATCAAAAATATCTTTTGCTTTCACCTTTCTTACAACTTCTTTAGTTCGTGGATTTATCAATGGAAAATAATCATTTTTAAACAAAGCTTCCATAAATGAATCTGTAACAGCAACAGATATATTAAAGTTGCTAAGACTTTCTATCCTTTTAATTCTTATAAATTCAAAAATATCAGGGTGGTCAACTCTTAAAACTCCCATATTTGCTCCTCTTCTTGCTCCACCCTGCTTTATTATGTCTGAAGCCTTATCAAATATCTTCATAAATGAAACAGGACCGCTTGCAACTCCACCTGTGGAACGAACAACATCACCCCTAGGCCTTAAACTGGAAAAATTAAATCCTGTTCCACCACCGCTTTGAAGAATTAATGCAGCATCCTTAAGTGTCTTAAAAATGGACTCTATTGAATCTTCTATGGGAAGGACAAAGCATGCAGCAAGCTGAGCTTTTGGTTTGCCTGCATTCATTAATGCAGGAGAATTAGGCAAAAATCTCAAGGAACTTATAAGTTCATGAAACTTTTCTTCCCACTCAAAAGAATTTTTTTTATAAATCTTTTCTGCCTGAGCAATATAACTTGAGACTCTCTGAAAAAGTTGTTCAGGATTTTCAATAGGTTCTCCTTTTTCATTTTTTAAGAGATACCTGATTTCAAGAACTGTTTTTGCTCTATCTGTAAAAATCATTTATTATAGTCTATCATATTAAGTTGCAACTTTAGGATATGAAAAATTAAAATTAAACATGAAAATTAAATGTCCTGTATGTGGAAAAGCTGTAGAATATGAAAACAATCCATGGAGACCTTTCTGTTCAAAAAATTGTAAAATTATTGACTTATGGAATTGGTTTCATGAGCACTATTCAATAAAAGTTGAGGAAGTTGATGAAAAAATAAATACAGAGGAGGAAAAAGATGATAAAAATAGCAGTATGTGGCGCAGCAGGAAGAATGGGCAGTAGAATAGTTGCCCTTTCAAGGGATTACCCTGAATTAAAACTCACTGGAGCTATAGAATCAAAAACAAATCCCAAGATAGGCACAGACGCCGGAATAATAGCTGGTATAGGAGAAATAGGTGTAAAAATAGATGATAGATTAGAAAAAGCTATTGACAATGCCGATGTAGTTATTAATTTCACATCTCCTGAAGCTACATTAGAGCATCTGGAAATAGTTAAAAAATTCAAAAAATCAATGGTCATAGGAACAACTGGTTTTAGCAATGAACAGCTTTCTATTATTCAGAAAGCATCAAAGAAAATTCCTATAGTCTTATCTCCTAATATGAGCATAGGAGTGAATCTTTTATTCAAAATCCTAAAAGATGTGGCAAAAGTTCTCGGAGATGACTATGATATTGAAATTGTTGAAGCGCATCACAGAATGAAAAAAGATGCACCAAGTGGAACTGCTATAAAAATGGCAAAAGTTATTGCTGAAGCATTGAATAGAAATTTTGATGAGGTGGCTGTATATGCAAGGAAAGGAATTATCGGAGAAAGAACAAAAAAAGAAATTGGAATCCAGACAGTCAGAGCAGGAGATATTGTTGGTGAACATACAGTTATTTTTGGAGGATTAGGAGAAAGAATTGAGATAATTCATAAAGCATCCAGCAGAGATACTTTCGCAAGAGGTGCTTTAAGAGCCGTTATATGGCTTTATGGAAAACCTGCAGGGTTTTATGACATGGGAGATGTTCTGGGAATTAAATAAAAGGGAGGGTTGTCCCCTCCCAAATTTAGCCTTCAACAATTGAAAACTCTTTCCACATGAACCAATTGCCTGTATCCTTAAGGAAATTGTAGGTTTCAGAAAAAATCTTGTGATGTTGTTCTTCCTCAAAAATTAATCTTTCAAAAAGCTTTTTTTCTTTTTCCGTATTAACTTCCTTCTGAACTTTTTTATAAAACTCTATCCCTTCCTTTTCCATCTCCATTGCAATTTTGAATGCTTCAAGGTCATCGCTTTGAGCTTTAATTCTTTCCATCATTTTGTCTTTCATATCTTCAAATATTGTTTTGACTGTTTTTATTGGATTAGCCTCTTTTATCGTAAGATCAAGTCCTTTAATAACTTCTTCAATCATTTTTATATGATTCTTCTCATCCTCTGCGATTGTAAGAAACATTTTTTTGCCAACAGGATGGGAAACTTTTTCAGATGCCTCTGTATAAAATTTTACGGCGTCTGTTTCCATCTTTAAGGCAATTTCAATGGATTTCATGATATCCTCCTAAATTATTCCTCTGGCTCAAACATATCTTTGGTAGCTCCACAAACTGGACAACTCCATGTATCTGGTAAATTTTCAAAAGCTGTTCCCGGAGCCACTCCATTGTCAGGATCACCCTGAGCCGGGTCATAAACATAACCACATACACTACATTTGTACTTTTTCATAATATCCTCCCTCTTTAATTAAAATTAAATTAGAATTATTATAAATTATTTCGCATCAATTTATCAAAAACTTCATCATGTTATAATATAATTTATGAAACTTAAGATAATCATAATTACCGTAATTGTAATGATTGCTTTTCTTGCGGGTGCAGGTTTTGCATTATTCAGAGATATTCCTTCAATAAAAGATTTTGATAAAGTAAAAACTCCTCATGGAACAAAGGTTTATGCTGAAGATGGAACTTTAATTGGAGAGTTTAAAATTCAAAAAGGCATTTATATTCCCATAAAACAAATACCAAAACATTTAATAGATGCGGTTATAGCAGTAGAAGACTCACGTTTTTGGAAACACAAAGGAATTGACTACATCGGAATAGGCAGAGCTCTAATTACTGATGTTCTTCATATGCAACTTAAAGAAGGAGGAAGCACTATTACTCAGCAGCTTGCTAAAATAATGTTCCTCACTCCAGAGAAAACTATTTCAAGGAAAATTAAAGAAGCCTATTTAGCAATGAAAATAGAAAAAGAGCTTAGCAAAGAAAAAATACTTGAACTTTATCTTAATAACGTTTATTTTGGGCATGGAGCTTACGGAGTTGAAATGGCATCAAGAATTTATTTTGGTAAATCTATAACTCATATAACTCTTCCAGAGGCAGCTTTACTTGCAGGTTTAATAAGAGCTCCTAATTCATACTCTCCTTATAATGATTTAGTTAAAGCAAAACAGAGACAGGAAATTGTTCTTGAAAGAATGGAAAAAGAAGAATTAATTACTCCTCAGGAAAGAAAAAGAGCTTCCTTACAAGCAATTCATTTAAGTTCGTTAAGGATTTCAACTGAAAACTATAACTACTTCCTTGAATATGTAAGAAAACAGCTTGAAGAAACCTTTGACATAGAAAAAATTTATAAAGGCAACTTAAGAGTTTACACTACTCTTGATACCCATGCTCAGGTATCTGCACAAAGAGCATTACAGGAAGGGCTTAGAGATGTTGATAAAAGAAATGGGTGGAGAGGTCCTGTTGGGAAAATATCAATCAAAAATGAAGAAAAAGAAGAAAAAGTATCCTTTACTCCATCACAAGGAGATATTGCAAAAGGTGTGGTTTTATCGGTAACACCTAATCAAGCAATTATTAAGGCAAGAGGGTTAAAAGGTAAATTAAACTTACAAGATGCTCAATGGGCAAATAAGGTAGTTGATTCTTCAGGTAAAATTAAAACATTCAAAAATTTTAAGCTTTCTGATATTCTGTCACCCGGTGATGTAATAATGGTCAGATTTAAATCTGTTGGTAAAGAAATCTTATTTTCTCTTGAACAGGAGCCCGAAATAGAAGGAGCATTGGTTGCAGTAGATCCTCAAACAGGTTACATAAGAGCAATGGTTGGTGGATATAGTTTTCAAAGAGGAGAGTTCAACAGAGCAATTTATGCTAAAAGACAACCCGGAAGTTCTTTTAAACCTTTTGTATATGCTACAGCCATTGAAAAAGGATTTAAACCAGAGGATACTATAGTTGATGAGCCAATTAGTTATAAAACAGGACTTAAAGAATGGTCACCATCAAACTACGATGGAGAATTCTGGGGAGAAATAACTTTAAGAAGAGCATTAGCTTTCTCAAGAAATGTTCCTACTGTAAGATTAGCTGAAATGATAGGAGTTGATTCAATAATAAATCTTGCCAAAAGAGCAGGGATAACATCAGAAATGCCAGCAGACCTAACTATAGCGCTTGGTAGTCTAAGTGTATCACCATTGGAACTAACCTCGGCATTTGCCATATTCGCAAATGGAGGCAAAAAAATAAAACCTATAGCAATAAAATATGTAACTGATGCTTCAGGAAAGATTTTGCTTCAAAATGAACCTGAACTTCAGGATGTAATTTCACCTGAGGTTTCTTATACAGTCACTGATATGCTTAAAGATGTTATTAGTTACGGTACAGGAGCAAGAGCAAACATCGGAAGACCTGTAGCGGGAAAAACTGGAACGAGCAATGATTTTAAAGATGCATGGTTTATTGGTTATACTCCTCAACTTGTCGCAGGAGTCTGGGTTGGCTATGATGATATGAGAAAAAGTCTCGGACATGGAGAAGCAGGGGGAAGAGTATCTGCGCCAATATGGGCACAGTTTATGAAAGAAGCTCTCTCAAACAAAGAACCTCAGAATTTTACTTTATCGCCAGGCTCTGAAGAACCAAAAAATAATTTAAAAACTCCTGAATCATCTAAAAATCCTTCTAATCAAACGATTAATCCTATTGATAAAAGGAATTGAATATGAAAATACTGATTTTTGGATTGGGTGCATTAGGAACAGTTTTTGCCACTTCACTAAAGGCATCAGGCGAAACTGTTTTTGGAATAACAAAAGATAAATACATCGGAAAAATTAACAATAAAACATTAGAAATAAAAGGACTCTTCGGAGAAAAAAGAGCACAACTGGATAATATTTTTACAAGCTCTGAACAAATTCAAGATAGAGATTTAGACCTCATCATTGTTTCAGTTAAAGCCTACGATACTGAGACTGTTATAAATCAAATTAAACACTTACTTGGGCAAAATACTCTTGTTTTACTTGCACAGAATGGGTATGGAAATTATGAAATAGCAAGCTCAGTTATAGGTAAAGAAAGAGTTATACTTTCAAGAATAATATTCGGTGCAAAAATAGTTGAACCTGCAATAGCTGAAGTAACTGTTTTTGCTGATGATATTGTCATTGGACAACCTGACAATATGATTTCAGAAAAAAAATTAAATGAAATTGCTGATATCTTCAATAAAGCAGGACTTCCTACAAGGGTATCTAAGGAGGTTTATGCTATACTTTGGGATAAAATTCTTTATAATTCAGCATTAAATCCCTTAGGAGCAATTCTTGAATGCAATTATGGTACACTTGCCGAACATGAAGAGACAAGAAAAATAATGAATAAAATAGTTGAAGAAATTTTCAATGTTGCAAAATTTAAGAAAATAAAACTTAACTGGGCAGATTATAAAGAATATCTTAATTACTTCTATGAGAAACTTGTTCCCCCAACAGCAAAACATTTTCCTTCAATGTATTATGATATAAAAAACGGTAAAAAAACAGAGATAGATGCATTCAACGGAGCAATTGTAAAACTTGCAAAACAATGCAATTTATCCGTGCCTGTAAATGAAACAATTACAAACCTTGTAAAGGTAAAAGAAAATCTTATATAAAAATAAATAAATTTTCTTTCCATCAAACCTTTTTTTGTGATAGATTATTATATGATTGATTTTATTTTTAATCCATCCTCCATTGCTGTAGTTGGCGCTTCACAAGAAGAAAAAAAAGTGGGCAATGCTGTCCTTAAAAATCTTATTAATGGTTATACAGGCAAAATATATCCTGTAAATCCTGGAAGAACTGAAATACTTTCTCTACCCTGCTACCCTTCTGTATCAGCAATCCCTGACAGAGTAGACCTCGCTATAATAGTAATTCCAGCTAAAGCTGTTGCAGACTCTTTAAAAGATTGTGCAAAAGCAGGAGTAAAAGGTGTTGTTGTTATTACAGCAGGTTTCAAAGAAGTCGGTGGAGACGGAGTTGCAAGAGAAAAAGAAATTGTAGAGATTGTAAAAAGTGCAGGAATAAAAATGGTTGGACCAAACTGTCTTGGTGTTATGAATACAAAAAACAAGATGAATGCTTCTTTTGCTGCTGAGTTACCTCCTGAAGGAAGAGTTGCTTTCTTTTCTCAATCAGGAGCTTTAGGTGTTGCAATCATAGACTGGGCAATAGAGAACAACTTTGGTTTTTCAAAATTCGTAAGCTTCGGAAATAAAGCTGACTTAAATGAAACAGATTTCCTTGAATACTTTGCAAAAGACCCAGACACTGATGTAATTCTGGGATATATTGAAGATGTTATAGATGGCAAAAGATTTATTGAAATAGCTAAAGAAGTTACAAAAATAAAACCTGTAATATTAATCAAATCTGGTGCAACAGAAGCAGGTGCAAGAGCTGCCTCTTCACATACAGGCGCACTTGCAGGGTCTGATAGAGCTTTTACAGAAGCTTTTAGAAAAACAGGAATAATCAGAACTTCGGGTATTCAAGAACTATTTGATACAGCAGAAATGTTTATTTCAAGAAAAACCCCAAAGGGCAGAAAACTTCTCATTATTACAAATGCTGGTGGTCCTGGAATTATTGCAGCGGATACAGCAGATAGACTCGGGATAAAACTTGATCCAATGACCAGAACATCAATAGATACAATAGCTGAAAAACTTCCTTCAACTGCTTCTCTTTATAATCCTGTTGATATAATTGGAGATGCTACCTCAGAAAGATATAAAATTGTTCTTGATCAAGCTATAAAAGATAATTCTGTAGAAGGAATCTGTGTAATTCTTACTCCTCAGGCAGTAACAGATGTTGATAATATTGCAGATGTTGTAATTTCTTCAGCAAATAATACAGATAAACCCGTTTTTGCAACCTTTATTGGTGGTCAGAGAGTAAGAAATGCGATAAACAAACTTAAAGGGTTTAGAATTCCATGTTTTACTGACCCTTCTATTGCAATTCATGCCTATAGAAAACTTGTTGATTTTGTCCAACTTAAAAGCAAAGAAATATCTAACGAACTTCAGATAAAAATACCTGAACAAAATATTGAAGAAGTGAAAAAGATTATTCAAAGTTTGCAATCCCAGGGAGTTTCTGAAATTGGTGGAGAAGAGGCAATGCAAATACTCTCTCTTTATGGTTTTTCTTTCCCAGAAAGAGCATTGGCAAAAACACCAATGGAAGCTGTGGCAATTGCAGAAAGAATTGGCTATCCAGTAGTCATGAAGGTTTCATCACCTCATATTCTTCATAAAACAGATGTTGGTGGAGTTAAGCTTAATCTTAACAACGATAAAGCTGTTTACAATGCTTTTGTAGAAATAACAACAAATGTCAAAAGAGTTATGCCAGATGCATACATAGAAGGTATAATGATTTATGAAATGGTTACAGGTGGCAAAGAAGTTATTTTTGGAGTAAGTTATGATAGAACATTTGGACACATGATTATGTTTGGACTTGGAGGAATTTATGTGGAAGTTCTGAAAGATGTTTCTTTCAGAATAGTTCCTGTATCAGAACAGGAAGCACTTGAAATGATAACTGAAATTAAAGGTAGCAAAATACTTGATGGAGTAAGAGGTGAAAAACCTTACGATAAAACTGATATAGCTAACTGTATAAGAAAACTTTCCAAGTTGGTTATGGATTTCCCTATAATTAAAGAGATTGATATTAATCCTTATATGGTATTCAATAATGGTGGGATAGGACTTGATGCAAGAATAATAATTTAGTAGCAAAAACAGGGAGGACAAACATGATACCCATTTTTATAATATCAAATCGAGCCTTTACAGGAAAAAACTTTTTTGCTTTAGGACTATCTCTCACTCTTCAAGAACGAGGTTATAAAACAGGTTATATAAGACCACTCGGAAGAATTCCTTTAAAAAAAGGTGAAGAAATATTTGATGAAGAAGCTGTTTTTATAAAGGAGTTATTAGGACTTGAAGAACCATTAAGTGTAATATCTCCTTTCGTTTTTACTTATGAAACACAGTATAAACTTCTTGAAGGCACTGATTTAAAAATAAAAGAAAAAGTTATTAACTCCTTTTCACAGCAAAGCAATAAAGATTTTGTAATAGTTGTCGGACCTAACAACATATTTGAAGGATTTACACTTGGAATTGATGTTATAAGTTTACTACAGGAGACAAATGGAAAGGTTATAGCTATTCAACACTGGGATAGCGAACTTGCAATGGATGACATATTCGGTATAAGACAGTTAAGCAGTGAAAAATTTATAGGTGCAGTTATAAATAAAGTTCCTCCTGAACAGTTTCATCATGTAAAAGAAAAGGTAGTTCCATTTATTGAAGGAAGGGGAATAAAAGTCTTGGGAGTTTTCAAAAAAGATAAATTTCTGGAAGCTGTTACAGTAAGAAGGCTTATGGAAGCAGTAAATGGTGGGCTTGTCTGCTGTGAAGACAAACTTGATGAATTTGTTGATAATCTATCCATCGGAGCAATGGATCCTGAAACAGCACTTTCCTATTTCTTAAGAATTCCGAACAAAGCGGTTATAACAGGCATTCACAGAACAGATATCCAGATAGTTGCAATGGAAACTTCCACAAAGTGTTTAATACTTACTGGCGGAATGCATGTTAATGAAACTGTAACAGGAATTGCTAAAGCAAAAGGTATTCCAATTATTGTTACTGGTATGGATACATTTACAGCAGTTGATAAAATGGAAAAACTTATGGGCAAGGCTGTCATAAGAGAAAAGGATAAAGCATTAAAAGCAAAAGAAGTTGTTAGCACTGCATTTGATATAGAAGAGTTTCTGAGAAGAACTAAATGAATGAAATAGAACAAACACTTCTTGAAAAGGCAAATATCCTTGTTGAAGCACTTCCGTATATAAGAAAATTCTATGGGAAAACCTTTGTAATAAAGTATGGAGGCGCCGCTCAAAAAGACCCTTTTCTTAAAGATGCCTTCGCTCAGGATATTGTTTTGCTCAATTTTATAGGCATAAAACCTATTGTTGTACATGGAGGAGGACCAAAAATTACAGAATTTATGAAAAAACTTGATAAAGAGCCTCAGTTTATTCATGGGCACAGGGTAACTGATAAAGAAACAATGGAGATTGTTGAGATGGTTCTGGGTGGAGTAATAAACAAAGAAATTGTTCAACTTATTAATTCTCATGGTGGAAAAGCTGTTGGACTTACAGGAAAAGATGGAAATCTCCTGAAAACAAAAAAGAAATATTTAAAAATCAATAATGAAGAAACAGATATCGGATTTGTTGGTGAAATAGAAGAAGTCTGTGTAGATGTGTTGGAGAGTTTGCAGGATAAAGGCTTTATTCCTGTTGTTGCACCCATAGGATTTGACAAAAAAGGTCAAAGTTATAACATAAATGCTGATACAGTAGCCTCTGCAATTGCTGTAGCAGTAAAAGCTGAAAAACTTATACTTCTTACTGATGTTAAAGGAATAACCGATGAAAACAACAATCATATTCCTACTCTTAAAAATGAGGAAGCTTTAAAATTGATAGAACAACAAATTATTAGCGGAGGGATGATTCCGAAGGTTTATGCCTGCCTTAATGCACTTAAAGGAGAGGTCAGAAAAACTCACATAATAGATGGAAGGATTCCTCATAGTTTACTTCTTGAAATTTTCACTCAAAAAGGTATTGGCACTGAACTAATTTTCTAATGAGTCAAATAAGACTTTGTGTTCAACACTGTGAATTTTTTCCAGGGAAAATTTTAGAACTTTCAAATGAAGACAGAAAATATCTTTTCAATGTTTTAAGATGCCATCCAGGAGATACTCTCTCAATTTTTAATGGTAAAGGAAAAAGCTTTCATGCAAAAATAATTGACTTAAAAACTATAGAGATTCTTCAGGAAGAAGAACTTCATACAGAAGATGTATTTTCAATAATTTTATGTCAAGCTCTACTTAAAGGTGAAAAAATGGATATGATTATAGAAAAAGCAACAGAGCTTGGTGTAAAAAAAATTATCCCATTTGTTAGTGACAGATGTATTGTAAGACATACTCGTAAAATTGGAAGATGGGAAAAGATTGCTAAAGAAGCTTCAGAACAATCACATAGAAGCATCGTTCCTGAGATAAGCAATGTGATTAATTTCTCTGAATTGATTAAAAACATAGACAATGGAATTCTTTTCTGGGAAAAGGCTACATCACCTTTAGTTCAAACAATATCTGAAGTAAATCATGATAAAAACATATTTTTATTGATAGGACCCGAAGGAGGATTCAGTCAGGAAGAAGTAAGCCAAGCAGAGAAAATGAATATAAAAACAGCTTCCTTAGGCAAAAGAATTTTAAAAGCTGAAACAGCTTCTATAGTTTCAGTTGCATTAGTGAGTTTTTTGCTTCAATGGAAATTGTAATTTTTGAAATTCAATAAATTATGATATAATTAAAACAATGGATTCAAAAGAAAAGGCTTTAAAAACAGCAGAATTCCTTCATGACAAAAAAGCGCAGGATATAAAAATTCTTGAGCTGAAAGAGCTTACCATAATAACTGATTACTTTGTAATCTGTTCTGCTGAAAGCACAACCCAAGTGAAAGCACTGGCAGAATATTTACAAGAAACAATGCAACAGGAAGGGTATAAGCTTTACGGAATAGAAGGTTTTTCACATGCTCACTGGGTTTTAATGGATTATGGTGATGTGATTGTTCATATATTTCTTGAAGAAACAAGACGTTACTATGACCTTGAAAGATTATGGCTTGATGCACCAAGAATTCAAATTGAAAAGATTACCTCAGATAAAAGCCGTGCAGTGTATAGATAAAATGTCCTGTTATTGTAAGAGTATTTTTCTGCCAGTCATCAGGTAATGGCCAGAATGGTTCAGCATCTTTCAGTGCTTTAATTGCTGCATCATCAAGCATTCTATAGCCGGATGTTCTCAAAAGTTCTACAGAAACGAGTTTGCCTTTTTTATCAATTGTAAATCTCAAATAAAGGTCACCATATATACCTCTCTGAGCAGCCTGAGGAGGATACTGCCAGACTCTTTCTATTTTCTCCTTAAGTCTTTCAAGGTATCCCCAATCATTGAATTCTTTTGCAGAAAAACTTAAACCGCGTGATGTTTCTAACTCTTGCTTCTCCTTTGATTTTCTTGAAAGTCGGGCAATTACATCTTTATCAAAAATATTAGGAGACTGCTTAGGAGTTAATTCTGTAAAATGTTTCTCTGTTTTTAAATTCCCTGTGGAAGCAGTTTCTTTCTGTTTATCTTCTTTCTGCCCTTGATTTCCTTTTGGAATAGCACTTAAATATTTTGGTTGTTTTGATTCTCTTATAGGAGGAAGTTTTTCTAATGTCTTAGGTGGAAGAGCTTTTACAGAAGGTGGCATTTTAGGCATCTGCGGAGCTATAGGTACAATTATAATTGAAACAGGCTCTGAAGGTTGTTGAGACTTAAAATAATCCTGTAAAAGCAGCATAAAAATAAATAGTAAAATATGGAAAATACAAGAATAAATTAAAGCTTTTTTCACAATTTTATTTTATCTTAAATGTAGCGATTCTTGAAATAAGACTTCCAAAAGCTTTTAAATAAAGAGGAATAAGTTTACTACCATGTTCTTTCCTCAGCCATAAAGCCATCGCAAGTTCCTGAATAGCAGGATTTCTGTGAATATTAAGCCAGTTGTCTATTCTTTCATCATTGCCAAACATGTAATCCTGAAATTTTTTCATTATGCTAAATTGCTTTAAAAAATTTTCATCCCATAATTTTTTGTAAAGATTTAAATCTTTTTGCACTATTGCTTCAGAGGCAAATTGAGCAGATTTCATAGAATAATATATCCCTTCAAATGAAATAGGCATCACAGTTCCAAGAGCATCACCGCAAAAAATAATATTTTCTTTAAAAAAACTCCTTCTACTCCATTTTGGTATTTTATAAGCTCTTAGCTTGAAAGAATTAATATTTAACTTGCCTGCAAACCTTTTTCCAACAAAGTTATTAATAAGAATTTTTAATTTTTTAATATCTTCTGCTCCTGTTCCCACTGAAAAATGGTTTACACCAGGGAAAACCCAAGAATAAAAAAATGAAGCATGAGAATTACCAAACCAGAATTCGCATGTATCTTTTGTATCTATAAAGTTTTCAGGGATATGTAGACTAACTGTCCAGTAGTATTCAGGTTTTGACCACCCTTTAATAGAGCATACTCTTGAGTTAACTCCATCAGCAGCAATGATATATTTAGAATAAATTTCCAGAACTTCACCAGTTTTTTTTCTAACTGTTAATTTACCATTGTCTATATTTATTAACTCTCCCTCAATAATTTTTACTCCGCTTTTCTCAGCTAAATTTCTCATAAATGAATCAAAGCTCTGGCGATTAAAAATCAGTATTTCTCCACCTTGTAGTGAAACCTCTATTGGTTCTGAAAAAGGAGGGAATATTTTCACCTTTGTTACTATGTTAAAAGGTATCTGATTTTGAAGTTTATTTAAAATATTAAATTCTTTCAGCCCCGCAGACGGAATCCCTCCTCCACAGGGCTTATTAAATCTAAGGTCTTTTTCAATTAAAACTGTTTCTATTCCCTTTTCTGCAAGTAATCTTGCAGCAGTGCTACCAGCAGGTCCACCACCAACAACTAAAACTTCACACTGCATTCTTACTATTTTTTAGTTACAACAAGAACAGGACAAGGAGCATTTCTTATAACTCTTTGTGTTGTACTTCCAACAAAAAATCTTTCTACTCCACTTCTTGGAAGTGTTCCAATAATAATCAAATCAATACTATTTTCTTTAGCAAACTTTATAATTTCCTCATAAGGAATTCCTCTTAAAACAGCTGTTTCAACATTTTTGAAATCTTCACGAATATCAATACCAAAAGAATCAAGATTTCTTTTGGCATGAGATTCTAAGTCCTTATAAAGTTCGGTTATTGACGGATGAGGAATATGAAGATTTGATGCTTTTTCAATATCATAGATAACATGAAGAAGATATAATTTTGCATTAAACATTTTCGCAAAATCTACAGCATAAGAAAGAGCGTACAAAGACTCATCTGAAAAATCTGTTGGTAAAAGAATCTTCTGAAATTTCATAACACCCTCCTAATTTTTAATGTTTTTTAAGTATATCAATCTCATACCCTCAATTACAAGATATTTATTCAATAAATGTTTTTTATGCATGTATTTTGATAATAACTTAGAATATCCACCCGTTAAAAGAATTATAAGGTCACGGTTTATTTTTTTCTCAATTTCGCTTATTATTCCTTCAACTGCATAAATTGTTCCTAAAACTATTCCACTTAGAATTGCTGAATGAGTATCTTTGCCAAGTACTTCAACATCCTTATTTAAATCAATCAGTGGCAAATTTGATGTTTTTTCATTAAGAGCATAATTCATTGTGCCTATTCCTGGCATTATTGCTCCACCAACAATCTCTTTTTCACTGGTAACAACTGTGATTGTAGTAGCTGTTCCGGCATCTACAACCGCAATATTTTCTTTGAATAACTCATATGCAGCTACAGAAGCAGCAAGTCTATCAACTCCAAAACTTTCTGGTTTATTAAGATTAAGCGTTAATCCTGAAGGAGTTTTGTAATCTATAACAATTGTTCTATGAGAGATATTTGTAAAAAAATCCAGAAATTTCTCTGTAATCTCAGGTACAACAGAACATATTATACAGTCAAAATTGTAATTATCACTGAGAAATGAACAATTAAGAAGTTTCTGATTATCAGTCCAGCTTGATACTTCCTGTGTATCAAATGAAACAATTCTAAAATCAGATTGATAGGGATCTTTGAAAAAAGCAAGATTAATAGTGGAGTTTCCTATTTTAACAGCAACAAGCATTATTTTGCTCGTAGTAAAGTAACATCCCCTGCGCAGATTTTTTCATATGTTCCGTCGGTTAGCTTTACAATTAGCCTACCTTCCTCATCTATAGCTTCAGCTGTAGCAATAAGCTCTCTGTCAGATAAAACAATTTTAACTTGCCTTCCTATGGTACCACTCAACTGCATCCATCGGTCAATAATTGTTTTTCTCTGCCTCTTTTCAAGTAATTGATACCACTTATCAAATTCTTTGATTATTTCCACAGCAAGAAGACTTCTTGAAAAATCTTCTCCTTTGCATATCTTAAGAGAAGAGGCTATTTCTTTAATCTCTTCTGGCATATCTTCTTCTGTCATATTTACATTAATACCAATGCCTACTACAGCAGACTTTATTTTTTCTCCTTCAATCTTCATTTCTGTAAGAATTCCACCAACTTTTTTATCATCCACAAGCATATCATTAGGCCATTTAATCAATACAGGCACATCTGCATATCTTCTCAAAGCTGTTGTGCATGCTACAACACTGGTTAAAGTAAGTAATGTAGCATATTTTGGAGGAATAGTCGGTTTTATACCAATGCTCATGTAAAGATTTTTTCCTGAAGGCGAAATCCATTTTCTGCCCAATCTGCCTTTGCCTTTTATTTGTCTATCTGCTACAACAACTGTTCCTGAGGGATATCCCTGTTTTAAAAGTTCATTTGCCTTGCTGTTAGTTGATTCAACCTCATCATAAACTACAATTTCTTTACCAATTTCCTGAATTTTTGAAGACAATAACTTTTTTAACTCTTCTCCTGTAAATTCCATAGTTTACCTCTCTGGTTGAAGTATTATAACATCTATTTTGCCCTTGAGTTTTTCAGCAAAATACTGAGCATCCTTTTCAGAACCAACAATGCTTCCATAATGCATTGGAATTGCTATCTTAGGATTAATATCCAACGCAGCCTGAACCGCTTCTTCAGCAGTCATTACATAAGTTCCTGAAACTGGAAGCAAAGCAATATCAATATCTTTAAAAGACTTCATTTCTGGAATATAATCAGTGTCTCCTGCAATATAAATTCTTTTCCCCATTACTTTGAAAATATATCCAACCCAACCTTTCTCCTTTGGATGAAACTTTTTGTTCAAATTATAAGATGGAACAACCTCTATCTCCACACCTTCTATATTAATTTTATCTCCTGGTTTAACAATAACTTCTTTTGCCTTAATCTTGCCTGAACAATCCTTTGGAAGAACAATAACTGTGTGAGGAGCTAAAAGTTTTTTTATATCATCAGGACTGAAATGGTCATAATGCTCATGAGTAACAAGAATAATATCAGCCTTATCAGGCTTTTTAATTTGAAAGGGATCCGTATAGATAACTTTTTCTCCTGTAATTTTAAAGCTGTCATGCCCAAACCATTTAATATTTTCTAACATAATACACCTCCGGAAAGGTATTTGATATATAATACTAAATTTTAAGCACAGATAACAATTTGACTTTTTTCAAGGATTTCTATTAGATTAAAATTTATCGGGGCGTAGCGCAGCTTGGATAGCGCACCTGCCTTGGGAGCAGGGGGTCGGTGGTTCAAATCCACTCGCCCCGATAAGTATTTTCAAGGGGTTACAGAGTTTCACTCCTGTGTAAGAGTCTCCAACGATAATAAGTGGACTAATTTTGTGCTATCTGCAAATGTCAACTACAGATTTACCGCATTTAATTCCTTCCAAAACTATTGCCACTTTTTCTTCTGCGGTCTGTTTGATACTTTCGGACTTCGTCCCCAGGAAAATGCTTTGCATTGTTTTGTTTTATTTATACTGCCCCTATAAAATTTTTTCTTCCTGCTTATGCAGAAAGTTTAACCTCTACTAATTGACCGTGTCCACTCTCTATTGAATAAGGTTTATTCTTTTATTTTTTCAACTTTCAATTGAAAAAATTTATGTTAATCATTATACTTGAGGGAAAAGGAGAAACTTGAGGTTAAAGTGATAGAAAGGAAAATTTTTTTATTTTCAACTCTTTTCTTTTTACTAATCGCTTTTTATTGCAACTCGTCAGCTCAATCACCCATTGAAGAAAAAAACAAATTTAATCTTTTCGCTCAAGAAACAATAGATTTTAATGAACTCATGCAAAAATATAAGGAATCTATAATTACTATTGATGAAGCTAATATAAAAACTGAAGAAATTTTAGGAATTCCCGTTATTACATCAAGACCTGCCGACACCCCGGAGAAGGAAATTAAGAGGCGGAGAGATATATTAAATATGCAGTATGGACAGGCAAAACAAAGGTTTGAAGATTTAGAAAACCAGGAAGAAGAACCTCAAATCGTAGAAGCTATTCCAGTTGAAGGTTATATAGTAATTAACGGAGGAGAAAAAAGGTTTTATGACAGTAGTCATATAGAAAAAGAACTATTTTACCGAATTAAAGAGACCTTTGTAGGTAATATATTAGTTGTTCGCAAATATAATACTTATAAAAAAGAGTTTGAGAAAAATAAAGAATATGAACTTGATAGCCTTTCAACAAACATAAAAGTGGAGAATTTTTATGGAAAAACCTGTATAAAATGGAGTTATTTTGTGCCAAAATTTTGCACAAGATATGCAAATTTTATTCACTACGAAATCAATAAAGGAGAAATTTATCCTAATTTCTACTCGGGAGTGGTGGACATAGATCAATTAGAGAAAGACCAATTAGAGATAGTAGCCAATACTCCAGAAATAATATTCTATACAAAAGATGGACTTCATTATTCAGACTCTACCAAAGTAGGTTGCACAAGTGGAAGGTGGAAATTAACTAATCATGAACTTGAAAAATTATTAAACATAGGTAGCTTTAAAATAACTAAAAATATCGGAAATGTTGACAAATCGTCAAGCTGCGTAACTGGTTCCACCATCACTCTGTATCTCAAAGTCAAAAAGGATGAACCTGAAAAATGCAAAGAACCCAAAAGCGTTAATATAGAAATATTATCACCTTCAGAGGGAGAAAGGTATATTTTTACAGAACAAAATCCAGGAACTCTTACTCTTGAACTTAGAGCAAAAACTACTCCTGTTAAATATGAAGAATCAATAGAGTGGGAAATTCCTGAGATGGAAGGCTCACATAAGGTATTTCAACCATCTTCGGGTTTGTCCAAACCAAAAGGTCCGACTGTAAAGGTAACATATAACGGATTACCAACACACAGTGAATCCTTCGGTAAGCAGAAAGTTAAAGCTCGTCTGAATATTGACGGATGCTCACTTGAGGAGACAAAGGAGATTCTAATTTTTTATCCTCGTGACGAAAAAAACAATCCTCAAGGCAGATATCCCAACTGGTTTTATTACTGGAAGCAGACTCCTGCAGCAATGCCCTTTGGACAAAATGTGAGATTGGCATTTCATTGTGATAGTATTCCAATTGATAAATGCGTTTGTTTGCATGGAGGAGTGGTAGGACAATATAATCCCTATTACTCTGAGCATAAAACAATAAATGTCTGCGATTTAAATAAAAATCTTGAACCTCAAGACAGGCAGAATTTTACTGTTAGACTACCAGCGATAAAACTATCAATTCCATCAACATTAACCAGTAGAAATTTTCTCACATATACGCACATAGATACCTTTGCAGTGATAATCATGCATGAGTTTACCCATTTCAACAATGCACTAACTTTCTGGACAGATGGATACAATCCCGAAAAGGACAAAGATGGAGATACTCTACCTGATCATATTGAAGCTGAACTGGGACTTAATCCTGAGGAGAAACTTTCTCATTGGAAAGATACTCTCCAAGGAACTGACGATGAAGAACTTTTAACTCTTGAAGCCACCTATGACTATCCTTCTGGTAAGTTTGATAAATATGACTGGGGAAAACCAGGAAAAAACTGGAAATAAAATGCCCTCGTTTCCTTTTTTGAATCACAAGCCTGATTTTCAGACCAAAATCCCTGACAGACTAATGCCTACTTTTTTGTTGATTCAAAGCAGCAATTTATACACAAAAAAGTGATATAATATGTGTATAAAAGAGGCTGTTCAATTACTGAAGGTCATTCCGAGCACCCTCAATGGGTGTGAGGAATCTGACCCTTAGGGTCACCCTGAGCGTAAGCGAAGGGTCTCCTCCTTAAATCGGAAAGATGAGATTCCTCGTCGCTAACGCTCCTCGGAATGACAGATGGAGGTAATTGAAAAATTTTAGGGCTTGTAATTTATTGAATTTCAATAGGTTACAAGTTTTTGAACAGTCTCTATAAAATTAAAGGAGGTTTAATTATGCGTAGAACCAATATTGAATTAGACGAAGACATTTTAAAAGAAGCAATGGAATTAACAAAGATTAAAACTAAAAAAGATGTGGTTAATTTGGCAATCAGTGAACTCGTAAAAAAACTCAAGAGAAAAAAAATACTTGAACTTGAAGGTAAAGTCCAATGGGAAGGGAATCTTGATGAAATGAGAAAGGGGAGATTTTGCTAATTGTAGATACAAGTGTCTGGATTGATTTTCTTCGTGGAGAAAAAACAAAAGCCTGTGAAACCCTGCGTGAACTTATTAATTCTGAAGAAGAGATTTATATTACAGAAATAATACTGACTGAAATTCTTCAAGGCATTAAAGATGATAAACTTTACAATCTTATAAAGGAATATCTCCTTTATTTCCCAGTATTGAAACCAAAAGGAATAGAAACCTATATTAGAGCATCAGAGATTTTTAGAAATTGTAAGAAAAAGGGTAAAACAGTAAGAAAAACCATAGATTGCATTATTGCCTCTATAGCTATTGAAAATAGAGCTACAATTATTCATAAAGATCATGATTATGAAACAATTAGAGAATTCTCTGAACTTAAAACTATAAATATGGGAAATTTTTGTTAAACATCGCTGTAAAAAATGTTAAATCAAAGTTCCACCCTCTTGAACTTTAAAAAAATTTTTTGATATTATTTTAAATGTTTCAAATTACTAAATCCGATCCAATTCGGTATTCAAATAAAAATCTATTA
>Ga0067045_1003945_pt1 | contig 21849 bp, 20 predicted proteins | sample TerdegcTABiofilm_FD_59184 | JGI IMG/M metagenome (GOLD analysis project Ga0067045, IMG submission 59184) | Combined Assembly of (Gp0054472, Gp0054536) Wastewater bioreactor microbial communities from Singapore -Terephthalate degrading...
GTGGCCCGATGCACGCGATGCGGTGTCCGCGAGCGTTCGCACCGACACACGATCGGCGGCTGTCATCGTTGGGATGCAGACCGGCGGGCGCGGCGAGCCCGACGCCGCGGCCACGGCGGTCCTGGCGGCTCTCATAGGGGGCGGCAAAGCCTCGCGGATGTTCCGATCCATTCGAGACGGCAGCGGCATCGGCTACATCATCGGCGCCGATGCGAACCTGTGGCGCTATGGAGGCTGGCTTGCCGCGTATGTCGAGTATGATGCCCGCCGGCTCTCTTCGGGGGCGACCCCGGTGGCGCGCATGGTGGGGGACGTGCTCGACGAACTCCTCTCGAACCCGCCCGACGAAGCCGAACTGGAGCGGGCGCGCGCCTTTGTTGTGGGTTCCGTGCGACGCAGCCGTGAGCGCGGCGTGGATGTCGCGCAGGCTCTGGCCGAAGCGGAGCTCCTGGAGGGCGACTGGCGTCGCGCCGATGCCTTCATCGCCGATGTCGAGAAGGTGAGGCTTGACGACGTCATGCGCGTGGCGGCCAGGATTATGGACCGTCGTGCGACGGTGACGGTTAGCGGCTCCGCGGATCGCTGATCAGCCCTTGATGCCCTGGAGCTTGATGCTCTCGATGAAGTACCGCTGGTTGAACAGGAAGACGAGAATCACCGGTACCGTCGCCATCACCGATGCAGCCATCAGCAGACTGTAGTCGGTGCTGTAGCGTTGCGTGAAGACCGTCAAGCCGATGGGCAGCGTGCGGAGCTCGGGNGTGACCGTGACGATCANCGGCCACATGAAGCTGCCCCAGAAGCCCATGAACGTGAACGTGGCGAGAGTTGCCAGAGCGGTCTTTGAGAGCGGCAGGGTGACCCGGAGGTAGATCTGCGTCAGGCCTGCGCCGTCTATGCGGGCGGACTCCTCCAGCTCGCGCGGAAGCGACATGAAGAACTGGCGGAGCATGAACGTGCCCCACGGGCTGAAGATGCCTGGCACGATCAGAGCATAGTAGGTATTCACCCACCCGAGCGCCCGTACGATGGCGAAGACAGGCACCAGCGTCACCGAACCCGGAATCATCATGGTGGCGAGGTAGCCGAAAAACAGCTTCTCACGACCGGGGAAGTTCAGGCGCGCGAATGCATACGCAGCCATGGAGCTGGTGAGTACCTGGCCGAACGTTCCGACCGCCGCGACGAAGAGGCTGTTGCCGTACAGTCGCCAGAAGCTCATCCCATCCGCCGCCATGCGACGAATGGCCTCAGCGTAGTTGTCCCAGTGGAACTCCGATGGCCACCAGTTGATCGAGGCGGTCGAGAAGGCCGCGCTCGGTTCGCGAACCGACGTCACGAGCATCCAGTAGAACGGAACCACCATGATGACGGCGCCCGCGGTCAGGAACGCATACAGCGCCGTGGCGCGAACGGCCTTCATCGGGCGCTCCTGAGACGTCGTCGTTCCATCAGTGGTACTGCACCGCCCTGCCGCCGTATTTCCACGTCGCCAGCGAGACGATCAGGATCACGACAAACAGCACCCAGGCGATTGCCGAGGCGTAGCCCATGTTGAAGACCGCGAAGGCTTTGTTGTAGATGTAGTACTCCAGCGTGGTGGTCGAGCCCGCGGGTCCGCCGCCGGTCATCACGTATGCCTGCATGAAGCCGCCCTGGAAGCCGCCTATGACGCTCATGATGGCAAGGAAGAAGGTGGTGGGCGCGATGAGGGGCCAGGTGATCGTCAGGAACTGCTGGCGCCCTGAAGCGCCGTCTATCTGCGCCGCTTCATAGAGCTCGCGCGGGACGCCCTGCAACGCCGCAAGATAGAGGATCATGCTGCTGCCGCCGACCCCCATCACGAAGCCCATGAGCATGAGGGCGGGCTTGGCCCATGTCGAACTCCCCAGCCAGTCGGGGGGATGGGCCACGCCGAGCTGGGTCAGGATGCTGTTGATCAGGCCAATATCGGTGTTGTAGAGCCACTTCCACAGGATCAGGACGGCCACGCCTGCCGTGATGCTGGGCAGGAAGAACAGCGTGCGGTAGACCACGACTCCCCGAATCTTCTGGTTCAGCGCAATGGCTAACATCAGCGACGCAAAGAGGGTCACCGGTATGGCCATCATCAGATAGGCAGTGTTGTAGAGATACTGCCAGAAGAACGGATCGTTGGGAGCGTAGGGAACGCGGGTCAGACCGAGGATGCTCGTGCTCTCGTCAGCCGAGGGGCTGAAGCCGAGCAGGCTGACGAAGTTCTGCATCCCCACCCAGCGGGGCGCATGAAAGAGATCCCACCGCGTGAACGCGAGGTAGAGCGAGGCGAGAACGGGCGCGGACGTGAACACGATGAAGCCGATGAAGTTCGGCGCAAGGAACACGTAGGCGGTCAGTATCTCCTTGCGCCTATCGGTCATGGCCGTGTCCTTCGTCCTGCATCCCCCGTCCCATGCCCTTCATCCTCAGGCTACGGCTTCGTTATGATCTCAAGCGGTACGAGGAACTCGCGGCCCCTGGGTACCACGCCATCGAGCACGCCGACCGCCATGAGAACGCCATAGCGCCCCATGAGGTCGGGATGCTGCTCGATGGTAGCCTTCATGTCGCCGGCTGCCAGATACGGGCGTATTTCGGGGATGTTGTCGTAGCCAATGACGGTGATCTGCCGTCTGCGGCCCGACTCCTCGATGGCCTTCATGGCGCCCAGCGCCATCTTGTCATTGGCGCAGAACAGGCCGCGAACGTCCGGGTGAGCCGCAAGCATGGACTGGAACTTGGCATAGGCCTTCTGAGTGTCCCATTCCGCGGTGTCCTTCGCCACGATCTCCAGCGATCCCTGAACCGCGTTCTCAAACCCGCGCTTGCGTGCCTCGGCGTTGTCGGCGCCGCGAATGCCCTCCAGGATCGCCACCTTGCCGAAGCCGCCGAGATAGCCCATCATGGCCTGACCGGCCAGGCGACCGCCTTCCTCGTTGTCGGCGCCGACGTAGCCGCCGAGCGCGAGACCTCCCGATGCCGCGGCCTCCGGATCCACTCGGTTGTCCAGATTGATCACAAGGACCCCCTTATCGGCGGCGCGTTTGAGCGCGGGTACGATGCCCTTGGAGTCCGCTGGCGCGATGAGGATGGCATCTACCCCTTTGGCGGTGAGGTTCTCCACGATCGAGAACTGCAGCTCCTTGTCGCTCTCTTGAGGCGGAGCCTGCACCTCCAGCGACACCCCCAGCCGCTTGGCTTCGGCCTCTGCCGCCTTGATCATGGGATCAAAGAACGGGTTGTTGCGCGTCTTCACGACCAGCGCCAGCTTGTGGGACTTCTGGGCCTTCTGGACGGCCTCGAGCTCCGCGGTTGTGACCTTCTCGGCGACTGGCGGCGCCGCGGGTTGAGCTTCTTTGGGCTTGCTCGGCTCACAGCCCATGAGGGCCGTTAGCATAAGCGGCGCCAGCACAGCGCCGATGGCCAGTCTCGTTCGGTTCATGCAACACCCCCTCTGGTTCCGCTCCGTCGCTTCTGGATCTGATCCACGAGCACGGTCAGAATGATCACGGCGCCGATGATGACGCCCTGCAGTGTGTCGGGTATGCCCACCAGCACCAGTCCGGCGTTCAGGACCGCTATCGTCAGCGCGCCAACCAGACTGCCCGGCACGCTCGCCTGTCCGCCGCTCAGACTCGCGCCGCCGATCACAACCGCCGCGATGGCGCTCAGCTCCGCGTTGGCGCCGGCCCCGGTATCGGCGAGCCGAAACTTGGCTGTCAGGAGTATGGCGGCGATTCCGGCGGTTAGCCCCGACAGCGCGTAGGCGATGGTCTTATAGAGACCCACATTGACGCCGCTCAGGCGCGACGCCTCTTCATTTCCACCGATCGCGGTAATGTACCTGCCCATGCGGGTTCGTGTCAGCAACTGAGTCCCCACACCGGCACAGAGCAGCGCAATGAGAACCAGCGGAGCGCCCTGTCCGACGTGGCCCAGAGCCGGCGGAAGCCCCGAGACGCTGTTGCCGTCGGTCGCATAAACCGTGAGGCCGCGCGCCGCGGTCAGCATGCCGAGGGTGGCGACAAAGGGCGGAACGGAGCCCTTCGTGATGACGAGCCCATTGATCAAGCCGCACGACACGCCGACGCCAAGCGCAATGCAGACGCCGACGGCCAGGACAGCGCCGCCGCGGCACAGGCTCAGCACGCCGAGCCCGCCGACGATCACCACGATGACGCCAGCGATCAGGCCCTGCCACTCCCGTCTCGACCGACCCGGGGCGGTGCGGACTAGCGCTGTTGCCACAAGCACCCCGAACGGCGCGGCGGCGAGATACGCTATGAAGGGGGGAACGCCGGTCGTTGTGGCGAGACCCAGCGCAACGCCGCAGAGAGCCATGACCGATCCCACCGACAGGTCTATGCCGCCGGTCATGATGACGAACGTCATGCCGACCGCCACCACGATATTGGTGCCCGCCTGCTGCAGAATGTTGGGCAGGTAGTCCCGTGTCCAGAATGTGTGTAGGAACTTCGGATGGAGCGAGAAACCGGCGCAGACAAGGGCGAGCCCCAGCCACGGACGCAGCGTCCGCGTCAGTCCTTCTGCCCATCGCGCTCGGGAACAAGGGGAGGGGTCTACGGCGTCTCCAGACATGCGACCGCAGTATAGCAAATGCAGCATGCGCAGACAAGGCAGCGCATAGCCGGATCGTTGACTTGCCCTAAGGCACAGGTTATAATGGAACGCCGGTCCGGAAGGACCGCGCAAACGCGGGTGCCTGTGGCGATCACATGCAATGAGGAGCAAGGGCAACGCGCCAACTGGCCTTGATCGGTCGCGGGCAGGAAAGGCGTGCGCTACACAAATAAGACTATGCAGGGATTACGCAGGTTTGGGATGCACGCCCGCCGCCGGGTCTCGCCCGGTGGAGTAGCCCGGGAGACCGTGGATGTTCTGTAAATGGTGCGGCCTCGAGAGCGACACCACTGACGTATGCAGTTGGTGCAAGAGGCCGTTCAAAACCGCCGCAACCGTAAGCCGCCCCGAAGCGGAGGCCAAGCCGGCGGCAGCGCCGGAGCCCGCTGAAGCTCCTTCTATCGAGAAGCCTGCAGGGTCTGCGAGGCCCGTGGCGTCTGCGCTGCTCGACGACGATCTGGTCGAGATGCCGTTCGCGGGCCCCGTCGTGATGTCTCAGCCGCAGCCTCAGACCCGAACGCAGGCTGCGGAGACAAGCGCCGAGCTGTCTTCTGCGCCGACGCCTGCGCCTCGCGTGTCCCCTGAGCCCACACCGTCGAGGCCGGCGCCGACTGTGCCTGAGGCGCGGCCCGCAGCTGCCCCCATTCCGGTCAAGAAGCCTGCGCCCACGCCTGATGCGATCCCGATCCGAAAGCCGGCTCCGCAGACACCGCCCGAGGTGATACCGGTGTCGGCGCCGACCCGCCCAATGGTCGAGCCCGGGGCTGGCGCCCAGACAGGCGCGCCCGCACGGCCTGCCGAGGCCACTCCTACGCGGAGCCCCGAGCCTGCCGCCCCCGCGGCGCGTCCGGAGCCAATCGCGCTCCACAGGGAGCCGCCGCCGGTCTCCGAACCGGGACCCGTGAGGCCTGCAACCGAGCCGTCCGACGTGCCGGCGCTCGACCTTCCCGAGCTTACCGAGGAGCCAGATGACATAGTCGTGCCTGCTGGCAACAGGTTGGATCTTACCGGTGCGCCGGCGCAAGCGCCGCCTGTCGTGCGGCAGCCTCCTGCTCGCCCGTTGCCGGCCTTCGTTCGGGCGCCTGCCCAGCAGCCTCCGGGCCCGCCGAAGTCGGTGGGCAGGACATGGTATTGCCGATGGTGCGGCATGGAGAGCGAGACGCCTGAGCGTTGCAGCTGGTGTCACCGCGATCTTCGGAGTCTCCCCGCATCCGGCTCTGGAAAGGGCCCTGTGCTGGCGGGCAACAAGCGTCCGCCTGCGCGCCCTGTGACACGCCCGACGCCGGCCGCCGCCCCCGCTCCCGCCCCCGCCGCGCGCCCTGCGCCGGCTCCCAGCGCGCCGAAGCCTGCCGCGACGGTGCCTACGGCCGTGTCGGGAGCCTCCGCCGCAGCCACGGTTGCCGCGCCCGCGGTTCGTGCGCCAGCGCGGCCGGCTCGCGTACCGAAGAATGACGGCGTGCCGTCGCTGAGCGCTGTCCGCGCTCAGAAGTCAAAGTACTACTCCGATCAGGTCGTCGACCCGGTCTCTGGTACCCACTATGATGCCGACACGGGCCTCACGACCGATACGCCCGTCGAGCTCAAAGAGGATCTGGCGCTCGACGAGCGTGCCGAACAGCTACGTCAGACCGCGATCTATCTGGCGGGCTTGCTCGCGATGGTGGTGGTGGGCGTCGGGCTGACCCGTGCGCTGCCTGACTGGTATTTGCTCTTCCTTGCCGTCTCCAACGTTGCTGCCGGCATGGCCATGCCGGTCTTGCGCGTCGTTCCGTTCGGCGAGGATGACTCGAGCGATGTGCCCTGGGCGATCGCGCTGATCCTTGTGCTCGGCCCCATCGTTGGCGGCATGGCCTACGGAGTACTGGCGGTCATGCGCCAGGACGCTAACCCGGCGGTGGTGGGGATCTTCGTCTCCTACCTTATCCTCAGATTCCCGCTGCAGTTCGCTGCCGGCACCGGGTTCGCGGAGGCGCTGCAGTCGCTCATGCCCGTGACGCCTCCGCCCAACGGCGATTGGGGTGCGCATCTCGCCCTGCAGTGGCTGCCCTTTGCCACCATGATCGGCTGGTACGGCGCAGCGATGTTCCACAAGCCCGACGAGTAAGGGCTCGGCGAAGCTTCCCTCGCAACGGCGGCGACGGCCTACGGTCGTGGCGGAAGCGCGGTGTCCTCGGTCGGTCTGATGACGGCGGTCGCTCCAAGCTCGCGCAACCGTGTGCGCACGGCATCCGCCTTGCGTTCGGGCACGTCGCGCATGACCGTCAGCGGCAGATTCTCCATGCGGGCGCGCGCCTCTTTCAGGTTGCAGACAAGGATGGATTGGAGCGCCATGGCCACATCGTTCGGCTGCCTGCCGGCCTGCGTGAGGATGACGTCGTAGTTGCGCAGGATGTCGGTCTGTTCGGCGACGACCTTCTTCGGATCGCGAGGATCCACCAGGCGCAGCGCGCGGTTGCACCGGTCGCACGTGTACTGAGTTGTCTTCTCAGACACCTTGTGAACGGTCTTGCAGGTGGGGCACGTGATCTCACGCACGGGCACAGGCTTGCCGTTCTCGTAGTGAACCCGCCGATTGCACCCCTCGCAGGTATAGTCCTCGGTGGGTTCGCTCAGGAACTGGTTCGGGTGCTCGCAGTAGGGGCAGTATACGGTGACCGCCGGCAGCGCGCGGGCGCGATGCATGCGTCGGGCTCCCGCCACGATCACGACGACGCCGGCCGCGGCGCCCAGAGCGGCGAACGCCACGAGGGGCATGAGGTGGACTCTGCTCATGAGCCACATGAGAATCAGGGCAACCACCAGGATGACCACGCCCACGATCGCCTGAGTCATGCCGGCTTCGTATTCGCGCTCCAACACATCGGAACGTGTCGTGGAACCTTGTGCCATTGTCGCCTCCCGAGCGAGAGTGCCGCCTGTCGGCCCGTGGCCCGCCCGTAGCTGTGTGTCGTGCATCTACCAGAGGGTCACGCGGCCCAGCGGCACCAGTATATCAACGCGCGAGAAGCACTGTCAAGGAACCGCATTGCCGCACGCCGATGCTGCCGGAGAGTACGTCGGCCCTGATCGTTCGGGATTGCGACGCTGCGCTCTCGATGATCTGGCAGCCACACTGCGGCCGAAGGTCGTGTGGCCGCGGGTTCACTCCGCGATGGACTCACTGTCATGGCAGATCCGCCACGATCATCCGTGGCCCAGATTCGCTGGGAAACCTGGCTCGCTTTACGCTGATATCCCCATTCGACTGGCCTGAGCGCCGTGCGCCGCAATGCCGCATCAATGGCGACCGAATCGTCTCCGGCCTNGCCGACAATCTGATCGTGTGCCTCATCGCCTTGACGCTGTGCCGTGCATCCGTGCATAATGCACTCCGTAGCGTTTTGGGGCTCGCGCAGGAACTGCGAGCCGCGGCAGGAGGGGCGGACAACGCCGGACGAACTTATGTCGGTTGTGCAAAGCGAGGCATCGCCAGTGTCGGTTAGCACCATGAGCGACGGCGTCTTCGGTCGCCGACGCTGTTGACTCGCGCCGGCCTTCGCCCCGATCGAGGACGCCGTCCCGCCGCTGAGTGGGCCGGCGTTATTGTTTGTGACGCCGTTATCTCGGCGCCTATCCGACGTTTTCTGGCTGGCAACGGCTGCAGCGCAGCCCCAATCCGGTCCCAAAGGCCGCACAGTGGAGGACAAACATCATGAACGCAATGGAGACGGACGCTTATCATAGCTTGCGGCACTCAGCCGCGCACCTGATGGCCCAGGCCGTGGGCGATCTCTTCCCGGGAGTCAAATACGCGATTGGGCCTCCCATCGAGGACGGCTTCTACTACGACTTCGAGTTTCCCGAGCCTATCAAGGAAGAGGATCTCGAGCGCATCGAAGCTCGCATGCGTGAGCTTTCCGATGCCGCGCTGCCCATCGAGCGATACGAACTCGATAGGGACCGCGCCCTTGCAGAATGCCGCGACGCCCATCAGCCCTACAAAGTGGAACTGATCAACGATCTGCCCGATGACGAAGTCCTGTCGTTCTACCGGCAGGGCAACTGGGCCGACCTGTGTCGGGGACCGCATGTCTCCTCAACGGCGGATGTGCGCCACTTCAAACTGCTGAGCATAGCCGGCGCATACTGGCGCGGCAACGAGAAGAACAAGATGCTGACGCGGATCTATGGCACAGCATGGAACACGGCGGAGGAGCTGCAAGCCTATCTGCAGCGGCTCGAGGAGGCTAAGAAGCGCGACCACCGCAAGATCGGCCGCGACCTCGGTCTGTTCGTGTTTGCCCCGGAGGATGTTGGCCCCGGCATACCGCTGTTCCTTCCCCGAGGGGAGGCGCTGCGGCACACGATGGAGTCCTATGTCCGTGAAACGCAGACGCGGTACGGCTATGAGCACGTCTGGACGGCTCATCTCGTGCGCGAGGACCTCTACCGGAAGAGCGGCCACTACGATAACTACAAGGACGTCATGTTCCCGGCGCTCGTGGACGAGGAGGCGAACGTCAGCTATCGCTTGAAGCCCATGAACTGCCCGTCGCATATGACGCTCTTCAACAATAGCGGCCTGAAGTCGTACCGCGATCTGCCCATGAGGATGGCGGAGTTCGCCACGCTGTACCGCTATGAGAAGAGCGGCGAGCTCACGGGCCTCACGCGCGTCCGTTCGCTCACGCAAGACGACTGCCACATCTTCTGCACGGAGGATCAAGTCGGCGAGGAGTTTGGACTGGCTTTGCGCCTCATACGGGAGGTGTTGGGGCGCTACGGCTTCCACAACTATCGGGTCCGCCTGTCTCTGCGCGGCGAGGAGCCCGGCGGCAAGTATGTAGCCGACGAGGAGAAATGGGCACGGGCGACCGAGGCGCTCCGGCGAGCTCTTGAGGAGAACGGCGTCGAGTACTACGAGGCCGCAGGCGAGGCTGCGTTCTACGGACCCAAGGCGGACTTCCAGACGAAGGACGTGCTGGGGCGAGAGTGGACGGCTTCCACGATCCAGGTGGACTTCATCCAGCCAGCGCGGTTGGGATGCCGCTACATTGCGGCCGACGGCTCCGAGCAGACGCCCGTGGTACTTCACCGTGCGGTGACAGGCTCGACGGAGCGGTTTCTCGGGCTTCTCATCGAGCACTATGCCGGCGCGTTTCCGCTGTGGCTCGCGCCGGTGCAGGTGATGGTGGTTCCCATTGCCGACGCGCAACTTCCCAGAGCGCAGGAGGTCGCCGAGGCCCTTAAGCAGAACGGCTATCGGGTGGAGATTGACAGCAGATCGGAACGCGTCGGGCTGAAGATTCGCGAGGCCGAGATGCAGAAGTTGCCGTACATGGTGGTCATCGGCAAGCGCGACATCGAGAACGGCGTGGTCTCCGTGCGCAAGCGGGGTGAGGGCGATCTGGGGGCGATGACGCTGGAGTCGTTCATCAACCGATTGGACGAGGAACGCTCGGCCTGAGCCCGACGGAGAGCCCCTGAACCGTGGTCGTGGCGATCTGGCGGAGGAAGGCCTCTCGACGACGACGAAAGGACGACAGATGCAAGCAATGACTCGAAGGGAGATCATGCGCATGGGTATGGGGGCGGCGGCACTGGCATCAGCGCCTATAGTGGGCGCTCAGGGTGATGAAGCGCAGTCGGCGCCGAAGCCGAAGCTGCGACAATCGGTGTCGCGCTGGTGTTTCGGCGGCATGTCACTCGACGATCTATGCAAAGCGGCGAAGGACATCGGCCTTATGGGCATAGATCTGCTGGGCGAAAGCGACTGGGACACCGTCCGGAAGCACGGTCTGGAGTGCACCATGGTGGTCGGGATCGGCACCATCCCTGACGGATGGAACCGCGTCAAGAACCACGACAAGCTTGTTGCCGAAGCCGAGCTGCTGATCCCCAAGGTGGCGGCTGCCGGATGGACGAACGTTGTGACCTTCTCCGGTAACCGTGCGGGCATCAGCGACGACGAGGGTCTGGCCAACTGCGTGATCGGACTGAAGCGCATTGCTGCCCTGGCCGAGCGGCACAAGGTGACCGTGTGCGTGGAGCTGCTCAATAGCAAGCGCTCGCACCCTGACTATCAGTGCGATCGAACCCCGTGGGGGGTGGAGCTGTGCAAGCGGGTCGGCTCGGAGCGAGTGAAACTGCTCTACGACATCTTCCACATGCAGATCATGGAAGGCGACCTGTGCGACACCATCCGAGAGAACATCGCCTACATCGCCCATGTGCACACCGGCGGCGTGCCGGGGCGCGCCGAGATTGATGCGACGCAGGAGATCAACTACCCGCGCGTGTGCAAGGCGCTCCTCGACGCTGGATACAAGGGAGTGGTCGCCCACGAGTTTGTGCCGAAGCGGGACCCTGTCACCTCGCTGAGGGAGGCCTTCCGCATCTGCGACGTGTAGCGCGCCACTGGCCTGTCAGAGGCTGATGCTCAGATTCCTGTGTCGTTGCACCAGCGACGGTCGCTCGCCGCAATCAGAGCGTCGGCCTCCGGCGGGCCCCAGCTGCCAGCCGCGTACGTGGCGGGCCGCTGCTCGCTGGCGTCCCAGAGCTCGATAAGCGGGGTGACGATGGCCCAGGCGGCGTCCACCTCGTCGTCGCGCGCGAAGAGCGAGGCGTCGCCTGCGATGGCGTTCAGCAGCAACCTCTCGTATGCATCGGGAATGGCCTTCCCGAACTCGCTCTCATAGGTGAACCGCAACCGGACGGGCGCGACATGAATGCCTGCGCCGGGTTCCTTTGCGCCCATCGTGATCTCGACGCCCTCGTTCGGCTGTATGCGGAGCGTGATTCTGTTCGGCGCGAGTTCGCAATGCGCAAGACGCGAGAACAGGATGTCCGGAACGGGTCTCAGCTCGATCACGACCTGCGTCAGTCGCCGGGCGAGCCTTTTGCCTGCACGGACGTAGAACGGAACGCCTGCCCAACGCCAGTTGTCCACATAGAGGCGCATGGCGGTGTAGGTGTCGGTTCTCGATCCTGGCGCGATGCCGTCCTCGTCGGCATACGCGGGCACGTCCTCCGAGCCGATCCGCCCGGCGCCGTACTGCGCGCGCACAATCTCATGCGGCATCGGCAGCCGAATGGAGCGCAGTACCTTCACCTTCTCGTCACGAATGGAGTCGGCATCGAGGGACGCCGGCGGTTCCATGGCGACAAGCGTCAGTATCTGGAGCAGGTGGTTCTGGATCATGTCGCGCAGGATGCCCGAGTGGTCGAAATAGCGCCCGCGTCCTTCGAGGCCCAGCGTCTCCGCAACCGTGATCTGCACATGGTCAACGTATAGATGGTTCCAAAGCAGCTCGAAGAGCCGATTGGCGAACCGGAGGACGAGGATGTTCTGGACGGTCTCCTTGCCCAGGTAATGGTCTATGCGGTAGATCTGGCTCTCATCGAGAACGGCACGAAGACGAGCATTCAGTTCTCGTGCCGACGAAAGATCGCGCCCGAACGGCTTCTCGATGATGACGCGGTGCCAGACCCCGGCTTCAGCCGCGAGTTGTTCGGGGCGTCGGACGATCCCGGAAGCTGCGAGCAGCTCGGCGAGCGGAGCGAACGATCCCGGCGGGGTCGCGAAGTAGAACAAACAGCTCGGAGCCGTGCCAAGGTCCGCGCGGATGTCCGCCAGACAGCGGCTGAGGCCATCGAGGTCCTCGGCGCTCGTCAGGGAGGACTGGACGTAGCGCAGGTTGGATGCAAAGGTATCCCATGCAGCCACGCTGACGGGGACCGCCGTGGCGTGGGACTGAACGGCGTCGAAAGCCTCTTTCCTGTAGGCCTCGTCTGATCGCTCGCTCCGGGCGACGGCGACCACCCGGAACCGATCGGGCAGAAGGCCCTGAACGTAGAGCGAGTAGATGGCCGGTATCAGCTTGCGGCGCGTCAAGTCGCCGGTAGCGCCAAAGAGGACAAGCGCTACCGGAGGACTGCCATCAGCGCGTTGGCCGGGCGCGTCAGACAAGGGCTTCCGCGGCCCTCACCGCAGCACGCGTATGACGCAGCTTCTCGAGCGCCTGATGCTCGAGTTGACGAGCCCGTTCGCGCGTCATGCCCAGTTTGAGACCTGTCTCCCGTAGCGTGTGAGGCTCATCGTCCACGAGGCCGAAGCGCAGGGCGATCACCGCTCGCTCTTTGGGGGAGAGAACCGCGAGCGCCTGTCGCAGCTCGTCCTTCACCACGCCGCGCAACACGGTCTCCGACGGCCCGGATTCTTCAGGGGCAGGCACGAAGTCTGCCAGGTGCGCATCGAGATCGTCCCCTACCGGCGTGTCGAGCGACAGCGGCAGAACCGCCCACTCCAGCATCTCGCCGACGCGCTGCTCTGTCAAGCCCGTCTCGGCCGCCAGCTCACGGCGAGTGGGGGCTCTGCCCAGGCGCTGACGGAGCGCCTCCCGGGCACGTGTCAGGCGACCCAGAGCATCCACCACATGGGCTGGCAGGCGCATGCACCGTCCCTGGTTGGCGACCGCGCGGGAAATGGCCTGACGAATCCAATGGGTCGCATAGGTCGAGAAGCGGTAGCCGCGCAGATAGTTGTACTTTTCGATGGCGCGCATCAGCCCGATCACGCCTTCCTGGATCATGTCCTCAAGCGGCAGTCCGCGACCCATGTACCTGCGAGCCACCGATGCCACAAGCCGGATGTTCGAGTTGACAAGGGCTTCGCGCGCTTGCTGATCGCCCTGCTCGACCCGGCGCGCCAGAGAAACCTCCTGGGCTGCGGTGAGCAGAGGAGCATTGATGCACAGCGTCAGCGGCATCTCCGCAGGTTCCATGTCGGTTCTCGCCGCAGACCCGCTTTGAGCCGGACGTGATGCTGAATGCACGTGCCTGGAAGGCCGTGATGCCGTTCTTGTTCGGTGTACGCCAGCCGTCTGAGCGGTTGCCATGAGCGCCTTCCGGTTGGATGAATGGCACAACCGGCGCGGACGAGAGCGAACACTCCGTGTGGTGATCTCGTCCGCGCGCGGATGCAAACGCCGATGTCTGCTACGATGCCTCGGGAGCGGACGTCTCTTCTTCTTCGCCGTGACGGACTACCTGTGCCACCTTCTCGCGAATCTCGGAGGCCTTTTCGGCGACCTGATGCCCCACTTCCGACGCTCGCTCTTTGACGCGTTCGGCCGTCTCTGCGATGTGCGCTCGCGTCTCGCGTCCGGCCATGGGAGCGTAGAGTATTGCCACTGCGGCGCCGACCGCCACACCGAGCAGGAACACCACCAGCGATGTTCCGATCGCACTGGATTCATCATCGGATGCCATGGGTACGCGTCTCCTTTGAACCGCTCGCGCCGAATGCTCGCGGCTTTCGGTATAGTGGGAATACGTAATCTAGAGACGAATCCGTGGCCGTTGCCGTTTCGTTGACTGGTGCGCGCATGTAACAACGCAAGGCTGGTCCCGTCTATACGGATGGCGAGCGAGCCCGCGAGTGCGAATGGACCGTAACGCAGGGCGACCTCGGATGTCCGCTGCGATCGCGGACCCGTTCGATTTCGGAGGTTGGTTGTGCTCAAGCTCAACAGACAACTGCTCGGCGCGATGCTGGTGGAACGTTCTCTGGTCAGTCGCGACCAGGTTGATCAGGCGCTGGCGGATCAGCGGCGCCACGGCAACGCACGCCGCCTTGGCGAGATCCTGGTGGAGGCACGAGCCATATCAGAGGCGGCGTTGCTGCAGGTGCTGTCTGAGCAGCTCGACTGTCCGCTCGTAGACCTCAACCGCCAGCCTCCCGATCCCGACGCGATACACATCGTGCCCAGCGAGTTTGCGCTGCGCCACCACCTCCTGCCCATTCGTCAGGAGGACCACACCCTGACCGTGGCCATGGCGGATCCGCTGGACATTCAGACCATTGATGACCTCCGCTTGCTAACGGGGTTCAATGTCGTTCCCATGCTGGCAAGTCCCACGGAAGTCCGCCGAGCAGCCGAGCAGCTGTACATGCAGCAGATGCTCGAGGACGTGCAGGCGCAGGAACAGGTCGGGGCTGAGGAAGACGGGCTCGACGTAGCCGACCTCCAGAAGATGGCTCGCGAAGAGCTCGTCATCCAGATGGTGAACCTGATCATCAATCAGGCCATTCAGGACCGGGCGTCGGACATCCACGTCGAGCCGTTCGAGCGCGAGCTGCGGGTTCGCTACCGGGTGGACGGCGTGCTGCACGAGGTGAACGCTCCGCCGAAGCGCCTTCATGCCGCCATCATCTCGCGCATCAAGATCCTCTCGGACATGAACATCGCCGAGCGGAGGCTCCCGCAAGACGGGCGCATGCGCATACGGGCCGCGGGACGGCAGATTGACCTCCGCGTCTCCACCGTGCCGACGCTGTATGGCGAATCGGCGGTGCTCAGAATCCTCGACAAGCAGACCGCCATGCTCGGCTTGCAGGAGCTGGGCATGTACGGCGACATGTTCGGCCGATTCCGCAATCTCATCACCGAGCCGCACGGCATCATCCTGGTGACCGGTCCGACGGGCTCCGGCAAGACGACCACGCTATACGCCGCGCTGAACGAGATCTACTCGCCCGAGAAGAAGATCATCACGATCGAGGACCCGGTCGAATACCAGTTGAACGGGATCAACCAGATTCAGGTTCATCCCCAGATCAACCTGACGTTCGCCAACGGTCTGCGTCACATCGTGCGTCAGGACCCGGATGTGATCATGGTCGGCGAGATCCGCGACACCGAGACGGTCGAGATCGCCATCCATGCAGCCCTGACCGGTCACCTTGTGTTCAGTACGCTGCATACCAACGACGCCGCCGGCGCCATATCCCGCATGCTCGACATGGGGGCCGAGCCCTATCTTGTCGCCTCGTCCCTGATCGGCAGCATAGCCCAGCGTCTCGTGCGCCTGAACTGCCCCCGGTGCAAAGCTCCGGTCACGGAGAGCACGGTTGAACTGAACCAGGTGGGGATCACGCCGGAGATGCTCGAGCGCGCCACCATTCTGGCCGGTCAGGGCTGTCCCGAATGCCGTGGCGTCGGCTTCCGCGGCCGCAGCGGCTTGTTCGAGATGCTCACCGTGGACGACACCATCAGGCAGATGATCGTCAACCGAGCCCCGTCAACCGAGATACGTCAGTACGCGATGAGGAACCAGGGAATGCACACGCTGCTTCAGGATGGCCGTCGGCGCATCCTCAGCGGCGATACAACGGTGAAGGAAGTGCTCCGCGTGTGTCAGCGCGAGGACTTTGACTGAGAGTGACGCCGGCGCGGTGCCGGCAGAACGAGGCGAGCAGTGGCTGAGTTTCAGTATGTAGCATTGGACCGATCGGGCCGTCAGGTTACGGGCGTCATTACGTGTCGCGATCACAGCGATGCGGCCGCTCGCGTTCGCGGCCTGGGCTATTACCCGGTGGACCTGACGCCTGTCGGCGGACGTTCATCCAAAGCGGCCCCGACCAGGCAGGCGCGAACGGAGACGCAGCCAAGGGCGCAGGAGCGACGCACGCGGGGCGGGCGGCCGACGCGGGTGCACCTGCTGTTGTTCACGCGGGAGCTCGCCGACCTCATAGACGCAGGACTGCCCATTGACCGGGCGCTGTCAGTGTTGCTGGAGCAGACCGACAGCGACGCGATGCGCGAGATGGTCCGCGGTTTGCAGGAGGACATCAGAGCGGGCAAACCGCTGTCGGAAGCGTTGGGCAAGTACCCGCGCGAGTTCCCGCCCCTGTATGCCAACATGATCCGCGCGGGCGAGGTCGCAGGCCAGTTGCCCGAGGTGATGACCAGGCTTGCCGACTTCCTCGAGAAGGAACAGGTGCGCAGAAGTCAGGTGATCGCGGCGCTAACCTATCCGGCCGTCCTGATCACCGTCGCTGTGCTGGCTGTGACCTTCCTGTTGACGTTCGTCATACCCCGTCTCGAGGATGTGTTCAAGGAGCTTGGCGCCGCCCTGCCGGCGCCGACCCGGGCGTTGCTGGCGCTGTCGGGGTTCGTGGCGCATCAGTGGTGGGTCATCGCGCTGGTCATCGCGGGAGCGGTGTTCGGCTTTCGGACCTGGGTGGCCACCGTCGCGGGGCGTCGCATGTTCGATGGATTCCGCATCAACGTGCCGCTGGCCGGGGTCCTCGCCCGCAAGATGGCGATGGCACGCTTCACGCGTACCCTCGGGACCCTCCTCGCCGGCGGCGTGCCCATCCTGGAGTCTCTCGACATCTCGGGCACCGCTGTAGGCAACACGGTCGTCACGGCCTCGATCGCCGAGGCGCGCGACAAAGTGCGTCAGGGCGAGACCCTGTCGTCCGCCATGGAGAACGACTCCGTGTTCCTGCCTCTGGTGGTGCACATGTCGGCCGTGGGAGAGGAGACAGGACGGCTTGCCCCAATGCTCGTGCGTACCGCCGACACGCTGGATTTCGAAGTGGACAACGCCATGCGGCGGCTCACGAGCCTGGTGGAGCCTCTCGTCGTTCTCTTGATGGGTGGTTTCGTCGGCTTTGTGGTCTTGTCCATCTTGTTGCCGATATTCCAGGCCAACACGATTGTGAAATAGGTGTGCGTTAGCCCCGAGCTTCGGGGAGCGAAGGAGAAGAACCCATGAGCAACGTTGCACGCAGAGAGTCACGGCGACGCGCCGCCTTCACGCTGATCGAGCTGCTGGTGGTCATCATCATTCTGGCCATCCTCGCGGCGGTGGTGATACCCCGCGTGATCAGCAGAACAGAGGATGCGCGCTTCGCCAAGGCGACTGCCGACATCAGCACCATTGACGGCGTGCTTGAGCACTACAAGCTCGACACGGGCGAGTACCCCACGACGGACGAGGGGCTTCAGGCGCTGGTGACCAATGTCGCCAACAACGAACGGTGGAACGGTCCGTATATCAAGAACCAGGTGCCGATGGATCCCTGGGGCAATCCCTATCTGTACCGGATGCCGGGCGAGAACGGGCTTGACTACGACATCTACTCGGCAGGTCCCGACAAGCAGCCGGGCACGCAGGACGACATCGGCAACTGGAACCTGCAGCAGTGACCTGTGCTCGGAACGGCGCGGGAGCGCAGGTGCGCATGAGACGTTCGGCGGGCTTTACGCTCATCGAAATGCTCGTGCTCATCATCATCATGGTCGTGTTGTCCACGGCCGTGGTGCCCGTGTTCTCGCGCCTCCGTGATCGGTCGGCATTCGATGCCTATATGGGCGACGTGGTGGGGTTCTTCGCCCAGATGCGCGCCCTTGCGGTCGAGCAGGGCGGCGCCGTCGAGGTCCGCTATGACGCCCAGTCCGATTCGTTTTCTGCTCGGGCGGAATCTGGCGATCTTTCGGGCGATATGCCGACAGATGCGGCCGACAGCGCCGAAACCGCTCCCACGGTGTTTGAGCGCACGTTCACGCTGCCCGAGGACTTTGCCATCAGCGACGTTCAGGTCTTCGGCCCGGATGCGTATCTCACCGGCGCTGCGGCGCCAAGCGAGGTCCTCATTCGGTTCTACGAGGATGGGACTTCGGACGGCATCCGCTTCACGGTAGAGCGCAAGACGGGGCAGATGGCCATCGTCACGGTCTGGCCCAGCACCGGACTCGCCGAAGTGGAGTCCGCGGCTGTTTCGTCGTCGGCCGGCTACTCGGCGTCATGGATGCGATGATCGTGAAAACCCGACGCCGGGCCGCTGGCTTCACGCTGGTTGAGATGGTGGTCGCCACGATACTGCTGTTCGTGGGGGGCGTGGCGGCGATGATGTGCATCTCGTCGAGCCTCCGTATTACCGGTGTCGCCGAAGCCCATGCGAAGGCTGCCATGCTTGCCGAGCGGCGGCTCGCCGAGCTGGAGACCCAGCCTGACCTTACCACCGCCGGCGACCAGCAGGGCGATTTCGGCGACGAGTATCCGGGGTATCAATGGCAGCAGATGGTGGAGCCCACCGACCTCACCGATGTCGTGCGCGTCACGATCACCATCGCATGGCCCAACGGCACTCGCACCGGCCGCGCCGTGTTTGTGACGATGCTTCGGACGTCGGGCTCGTAGGGCGCGTCGCTGATGAGAGCCCCGCAAGCAGGCCGCAACTGCCGCGTTGCGCACGCATCGCGTTGCCGCGCAGCCGGCTATACGCTCATCGAGATGCTGGTCGCCCTCATCATGTTCGCGCTCATCAGCCTGGCGACCGGATTCTTGCTCACGTCGGCCCTGCGCGGCCAGGCCAATATGCGCCGCCAGGCAGCTGACGCTCAAGAAGCCAGAGCGCTCATGGAGCTGATCACGCGGGACGTTCGAAGCGCATTCGCGGTTACAGGAAGCCCTTCGACCTACTTCGTGGCAACGGGCGCCGACAGCGGCCCGATACTGCAGATAACGACGCTCGCCAGTCGTCTGCGGCCCGAGCTGACCATGACGGGGGTCTACGACCCAACCGCCGAGACATCGGCGCCGCAATCTGGCATCGTTCAGGTGACGTACGACTACGATCCTGATACCCGCGTTCTGAGCCGGTTGGCCACCACACTGCCGGGCAGCGAAAGCTACCCTGAGGCAGGCCAGCCGGACTGGATCATCTCGCGTCGCGTTCAGTCTATTGTGTTCTCGTTCGTAGACGCCGATGGCAACGTCCGGAACGAGTGGAACTATCAGACGCCTGCCCAGGGGACGGAAGGCACCGACGTTAGCGGGTCCTACGACACAACGTTGCCCGTGCGTGTGGACGTAGAGCTCGAGCTTGCCTACGGCGACTATGAATCCGTGCTGTTCCGAACCTCCATCGCGCTGGCCAACGCGGAGCCTCAGCCGGCGGGGCAGACGCCGCCTGCTCCACCCGCTGCGCCGGGCGGGGAGGGCGCAGGACCGCCGGCAGGCGGCGGCCCCAGCGGCGGTCTCGGTGGCGGGGGAGGCCCCACGCCGTGAAGTTTGGCGCACGCATACATGGGGGCTCACGGGGAGCGCGGCGGCGCGGGCAGGCTCTGGTGCCGGTCGTCTTCGTCGTCATGGTTGTTACGGCCTTTGCCGTAGTGCTCACCGGCGTCGCGCGTCGGGAGCTGCGCGCCGCAGCCGCCTCAACACGGCATACGCGTATGTTCTATGTCGCCCGTGGGGCGGTGAACTACGCCGCCGTCCAGCTTCAGCAGGCCACCAGCGGAGGGACAACCTACCCTGAGCTGACCTCGCCCCCGGATACCGACTCGAACGGATGGACCATGCTCGGGGACGGCTGGTACAAGATCGACATAATCGACACGGCTGCCCGGGTGAACATCAACACCGCGACAGCGGCGGGACTGAACACGTTGCCGGGGTTGAGCTCCGATCCGTCCATCGGCCTGGCCATCGTGGACTGGCGCGATTCCGATGACACCCCGGGCACGCTGGAGGGATCCATCGGCGCCGAGTCGGAGTACTACCTGGCTTTGCCGGCGCCCTATGCGCCGAAGAACGCGCCGTTCGACACCGTGGACGAGTTGTTGCTGGTGCGCGGGATCACGCCCTCCCTCCTGTATGGTTCGCCGTCAACTGAGGGCGCGCGATCGGGGTCGCGACAGTCGGGCGACCCCCTGGAGACCGGCCAGAGCTCGATCCCGCTGGCCGAGATGCTGACGACATACTCCCGCGAGCGGAACGTGGCATCCGACGGCACAAGACGCATCAACGTCAAGACCGCGGACGCTGATACCCTTGTCAGCACCCTGGGATTGCCCCCGCAACTGGCCCAGAGGCTCATCGAGCAGCGCGGCCAAAACGGCGCCAATCTCAGCTCGATCGCGGGACTCCTGGACATCCCGGGGTTCACGAGGCAGATCATGCAGCAGATCGGCGACAAGATCACCGTCACCGATGATGAGTACCGGGCTGGCGTCATCAACATCAACACGGCTCCGGCCGAGGTTCTGGCCGCCATCCCGAACGTAGACCAGACGATCTACAACGCGGTCATCGAGGCCAGGCAGGGCGGGACAGTGTTCACCGGACTGAACGACCTGTTTCAACTGACGGCCCTGAACCGTCAACAACTGCAGGCGTTGGTGGACAACGTGTGCACCAAGTCGTCGGTGTACCTTGTGCGTATCAAGGTTCGCGAACGGGGCGCGCGGGAAGTCCGGGCGTTTCAGGCGCTGATCGAGGTTCAGCCGCCTACCCAGGCGGAAGACGGCACGGAGGTCGCGGCTCAGCCGAAGGTGTATCAGTTCCGCGAGGTCGGCAGCGACCCGGGCTGGAGGTCGTGGACCACCGGCGCGTTCGCATCAGGAGGCAGCATTGGGTTCTAGCAAGGACGGCGCATCCCAACGGTCGCGACGGATCGTTGCTTTTGAGATCGGGCCAACCGCGGTCACGGCGATCGAGGTGGAGTTGCGCGGCGGTCAGGCGCGCACGTTGCGCTCGGGCTCGTCGCCGATCGGCGCCGATGTGTGGGAGAACCTTGGCGCGAATCGTGACGCGCTGACCCATGCCATACGGGGCGCTGCGTCAGCGGCAGGTATCAGGGCATCCAGGGCCGTGGTGGCGCTGCCGCGTCGCTATGTGACCGTGAAGTATGCGCGACTGCCGCAGGGCAGCCCCGAGCAGATTGCCGGCATGGTCCGCTACGAGGCCCAGCAATACGTGCCGTTCCCCATGGACGAGGTGGTACTCGACCATCAGATCGTGTCGGACTCCGGCGACGACATGACGACGGTGATGATCGTCGCCGCGCGTCAGTCGCTGGTCAATGATCTCCTGGCCGCGTTCGACCGGGCATCCATCGAGATCACCCAGGTTTCCGTGACGTCCATGGCGCTCGCCGAGCATATCCGATCAGAAGCGATGCCTGTGGGCATCTTGAGCGTCAATCATGGCCGCCTCGACCTCGCGGTTGCGGCTGCCGGCCGGATCCTCTTCAGCCGCGAGGCTGATATCCGGGAGGCCATGGTGGGCCTCTCGGAAGCCGAGACGATAACCGCCGAGATAGCCCGCTCGCTTGCGGCCTACCAGAATGAGCACCGATCGCAACCGGTTGAACGCCTCATCCTTGCGGGCGTCGGCAGTGACGATGAGGTGATGGCGGAGCATCTGCGCAATGCGCTGCAGATGCCGATCTCGGTGATCGCGGAGCCTGCCGCCGTTGCCGTTGGACTGGCTCTGCATCAGGCAGCCGATTCCGTGGGTTCTGTGAACCTGCTGCCCCTGCAGCGCATCGAGCGGCGGGCAGAGGCGCGCAAGCGCACCGTGACACGCCTCACGCTGGTACTTGGGATCGCGCTGGCGGCGGCGGCCCTGTGGGTT
>Ga0067045_1029318_pt1 | contig 21821 bp, 24 predicted proteins | sample TerdegcTABiofilm_FD_59184 | JGI IMG/M metagenome (GOLD analysis project Ga0067045, IMG submission 59184) | Combined Assembly of (Gp0054472, Gp0054536) Wastewater bioreactor microbial communities from Singapore -Terephthalate degrading...
CGGTACCACTGCCGTCTTCATTGATGCTTCTGGCAATCTCTACAAGAATAAGCTGGGGGCTCTCGCCTTTGCCGATACTGCCATCGGCGTCACCTACTCTGTTACCAATGGTCTAAAAGAGATTACTACCAACATCTTTGGCTTAGGTGGTACTTTAACCCAAGCTACCCAAATCGGAACATCGTCACATTCCCTGTCTATCATCGGCCTTGGCAACACCCAATCATTATTCGTCGGTGCCACCGGTTATGTTGGTATTGGCACTACTAATCCTCTCTATCCTCTAGAAATTGGCACTACCACAACCGCCGGCGCTTCTCTTAAAACCATCGGCGAAATTTCCGCCCAAAAGTTTACCGACATCACCGACTACGATAAATACTTCCTTGATCCTGCTAATACCAGCCGTAACAGCTCTTCTCTCGCCTTAGCTAAAGACGGCTCCATCAAATTCAACGTTCACTATAACAGTAACTGGTATCCTGCCACTACCTATTCTTACGCCAAGATCGAACACTTTTCCACTGGCCTTCTCCTCGCTTCCAACACCGGTACCTCCGGCGTTGCTATCACCAACTGGAACCAAAACCTCTTCATCGGTGCCTCTGGTAATGTCGGCATCGGTCACACTGCTCCAAATGGGCTTTATAAACTCGACATTGCCGGCACCGCTTACACTAACAATCTTTATACTTCCGGCTATGTCGGTATCGGTACCACCGCTCCTCTCTACCAACTCCACATCGGTGGCACAGGTGATGCTTTAATTGAAACTCGCCTCGGTATTGGTAGTACCAATGCCCTCTATGGCCTCAACGTTGGCACCACCACCAAGTCTTCCGACCTCCATATTTCCAACCGTGTCGGCATTGGCACCACTAATCCTTTATATGAACTTCATGTCATCGGTAATGGCCTAGTTTCCACTCGTCTCGGTATCGGCTCCACTAATTCTCTCTATGCTCTTAACGTCGGCTCCACTTCCAATTTCACCGACATCCATGCCTCCGGCTATGTCGGTATCGGCACCACCGCTCCTCTCGACCATCTCGACGTCAACGGCCGCATCAACCAACGCTGGAATTTTTACTACTCCGAATTTTTCGGTGACATCACTGTCAACTCCCTTAACTATAATTTCTACAACTACCTCACCTGGCGCTATAGTGTCGGTTGTACCGGTGGCACTATCGATCAAGCTAACGGCGTCTTTAAAAACACCACCTATTCCAACACCGGTACTTGTCTCATTGATTTTGATGATAAAGAACCATTCGATGCCGACCTTAATCCCAGTTTCGAGATCAATATTGGCGCCTCCGCCTGTAGCTCTGATCACAACATTCTTGTTGGTTTCTCCAACCGGACCGGCACCAGCACCACCGAACCGCCCACCGGCATCTTCTTCAAATCCGATTACGGTGGCAACTGGATCGCTGTCGCCAAGAACTCCGGCACTGGTACCTCTATTAACTCCGGCATTGCTGTCAATACCTCTACCACTACGTTCCAAAAACTCCGCTTTAACGCCAGCACTAATTCGGTCAAATACTACATTGACGACAGCTATGTCGGCGAAATCACCACCAATATTCCCACTAACCTTCTTGATCTTGATATCCTCAACAAACAAACTAGCAATACTTCTCGCTCCATCTATATTGATTACATTAAAATCTGGCAAGACCCACCTCCTCCGGGCTATTCCAAACCTGCCTCTCCCAACAACTCCATCTTTGATCCCATCGAGCTCTCCGATCTTGCCGAATACTATCTTGCCGACCCCTCTATCGTCCTCCGTTCCGGCGATATCGTCAAGGCCGACCCTCTCCATCCCGGCTATATTCTTCATTCTACTTCCGCTTCTGATCCCCAAATTATCGGTATCGTTTCCGAAAGCCCTGGCTTTACTCTGGGAAGGCTCTCATCTTCTAACCGGTCCGTTGCCATTGGACTTCGTGGTCGTCTCTTCGTCAACGCCTCTAGTCTTAACGGTCCCATTCAATCCGGCGACCCTCTCACCTCCTCCTCCCTTCCCGGTTTCGCCGCCAAAGCCACCAAACCGGGCCAAATCATTGGTTATGCTCTAGAAAGTTTTGACCCCAACCATCCAGAACGAACCATCAACTGTCCGCCCGACACCGACCCTTCCATCGCCTGCGCCAAAGTCCTCGTCAACCTTAATCCTCAATTTTTTGATCCTGATCTCACCATTACTCAAACCGGTCAAATTAATATTAACTACAATGTCGACGAAGCCGTTCTCTCCTCTCTTGGCTACGACGGCGCCAAAAATGAAATCGAATCAGCTCAATATTCTCTTATCGATAACCTTAACCGGCCTCTCTCCCGTCTGGCTCAATTCGCCGAACTCGCCTCTGCCAAAATCAAAACCGGTTTACTCACCGCCAGTAATATCATATCAGATAAAGTAATAAGTAATCTTAATATCTCCAAAGAAATCAAAACCAATTTAATCTCTCCTCTCACCGATTCTGATACTATCCAAATCAAAGGTAATACTTCCATATCCGGTTTCTTAACCGCCCAAGATATTCAATCAACACACATAAACACCAAAGAACTTATCGCTTCTGATATCCAAACTACCAAAATTACCGCCCAAGAGGCCTCCTTCTCTAGTCTCTATGTCGACACCATTATTAGTCGCGAAGGGTCATTTGGCCAAATCATGTCTGATAAAATCGCCGCCCTTCGTCAAGAAATCAAAAACTTTATCACCTCCCAGTCTACCCCTTCTATTACTGCCACCGAATCGGCTCTGCTCGCCGAATCCCAAAATTGGTCTGTTGATATTGCTTCCGACTCTGCCCAAATCGAAGGCAACCTCTCTCTCACCCACGATCTCATCATTGGTGCCAAACTCCTCGTTAACGGCGACACCCAACTCGGTAACGCCTTTATTACTGGCACCTTCACCACCGGTGAAATTGCCATCCGCGATAACTTTATCGAAACCACTAACGCCGCCCTCTATCTTCAACCCTCTGGTCTTGGCTCTGTCCACATCCTCAAAGACACCCTAATCATTGCCGATACCGGTGACGTTATCATTAATGCTAATTTAACTGTCAACGGCAAACTGCTCGCCAACTTAATTACCGCCGCCGAAGCCTCCTTCTCCAGCAAACTCACTGCCAACGAAATCGAAACTAATAAAATTAATATTGCCACCGATTCTGCCTCGCCCATCATTGCCTCCGACACCAGCTCTTCTTCTGCCACCTCCTCTGCCCAGCTCGCCAGCAACGCCACTGCCGGTACCGCCACTCTTCCCGCCGGCAAAAACGAAATTGTTATCTATAACGACAAAATCTCTTCCAACTCTATTATTTATCTCACTCCAGTTGGTTCTACCAATAATCAAGTCGTTTATCTTAAATCCAAATATGTCTCGCCTACTCCCACCCCAGAATCGACCTCCTCGGCTACACCCGCATCTCATTTCACCATCGCTCTCGACCAGCCCCTAAGTAATGATATTAATGTTAACTGGTGGATAATAAATTAAATTTTTAGTTCTCAATTTTTTAATATTTAAAATTTAAGTTCGAATAAAAATTTCAAATTTTAAATTAAAAATTAACCTGTATTATTAAGTATGGATCCAACCGCTGATCAACTCTCCCGACTCCAATCCCTTGGCGTCATTCCTTCTCGTCCCCAAAAGTCCCCAGTTGTTCCCCTTCTCTCTCTTTCCGGCCTCACCCTTCTCTCTTTTGGTGGTCTGATTCTGCTCAAAAATAAAACTTCTTCTAATCTGCCATCTACCAACTATCAACCGCCGCCCGCTAATCCTACCCCCAGTCAAATCCCCAAATCCATCCAACACTATCTTTTAGCTTCTCAACAATACTTTAGCCAAGCTCTCCAGCTCCAGCAGTCTCAACCAGACAACCAAGACCAAATTATCAATCTTCTCAACCAATCCCTTCTCTCCGCCTCCGCCGCCATTAAAGAATTTCCTTCTGATTACCGAGGATTTTACCAACGCGGTCGCATTTATCAATCCCTCGTCGAATCTCAACCACAGCTCATCGACTCTGCTATTGCCGACATCTCCCACGCCTCCTCTCTTAATCCCACTTCTGCCGAAATTACCAGAGAGCTCGCCACTCTCTTTGCCAAAAAAGGTGACGCCAACAATACTCTCGTCTATTTAGCCAAAACCGTTTCCCTTGAACCCACCCGCGCCCAAAACTTTTACGACCTTGCCCGCCTTCAGCAACAAGTCGGTCTTGTCCGTGAAGCTCTCGATACTTACGACCGCCTTCTTCCTCTTGTCACCGACGCCTCCCAACGCCAAATCGTCGAATCTGAAAAAGCCTCTCTCGAAAACCTGCTTTCTCAAAACAATTCTGCTTCTTCCGTTTTCTCCCCCCTTTCCCCCATGCCCTCAATCTCTCCTCCTCTTGATTCTCCCCTAATCCAAGCTAACACTAACACCGGTCTTATCATTGCCGCACCCGAAACCTCCAAAGATATCAATGTCTCTTCTCTTACCAGCTCCAACGCCCTTTCCGGCACTGCTATTTTACCCGCCCACACTCCCAGTCTTACCCTCGATAATTCTCACTTAACCACCGACTCTAAAGTCTACCTTACTATTACTAAAGGTGGCAAAAATCAAATCTTGCGCCTCTTAAATAAAACCAATTCCTCCTTCACCGTCGGTCTCGACTCCCCCGCCCCCGAAGACATTGAGTTTAAGTGGTGGATTGTAAATTAGGTTCTTAAGGGCTCGGCTCCACCGTCTCTGTTGGTGTCACTGTCACCTGCGGTGGCTCTAGTTGTTCCCTCGGCACATCCACCTTTTCCTCTTCTCCAACTGTCGGTATCGGTTCTGCTGTCTTCAGCGTTTCCGTCTTCGGACTTGGTGTCGGTGTCAATTGTCCTTGTTTCTTCAACAATTCTTCATACTCTTTCCTCCAATCGCCCAACTCCTTGCTCGCCTTATCAAAATCTCCTGTATCTACTGGCACCAATGCCAATGCCTGGCTTAGTCTTTGAATCGCCACCTCTAATTTGTTTAGATTCTTCGCCGCATACGCCCAGTTATACCAGCCATTAGCAAAATCCTGTTTGTCTACCACCACCTGCTCAAACACCCTGTCCGCCTCCTCAAATCTCCCCGCCGCATACAACAACCCTCCCAAATTCAACCTTGTCAAAGGATTTACCGGATCCAATGCTACTGCTTGCTGCAAAGCCTGAAACGCCCAATCCGCCGCTCCGTCCACTACTCCGATCAATTTCTTATATATCTCTCCTAAATTCTCCCAATAAGCCGCATTCTGCCCTTCTAAAGCAATCGCCGCTTTTCCTTCCCGCACCGCTTGTTGCACCAATACCCCCGCCTTTTGTTTGTCATCGTCGCTAATCTCTTTGGCCGCCAAAATATTTTGCGCTAAAGCCATATTAGTCTGGGAATATATCCTCCTGTAGTTGGCAATATTTGGATTCATCCCAATCGCCTTAATCTGCCAATCATAAGCCTCTCCTCCCTTATTCTCACCTGCCGCCACTAAAGATTTTCTTAAATATATTTCTCCCATAAACATTCTCATCCACTGCCATCCTCCCCACCCCACTCCCGCCAACAGCATTAATCCTGCTATATATGGCATCACATTAAAATTGCTTTCTCCCACATTTAATACCAGCTTGCGTTCCTTAAATCCGTTTAGTTTCTCCACCGCCAGCCATCCCCATAGCCACACTGCCACCAAACTTGCCGGTAACAACAGTAATATAATTCCTACCACCCCTATCTGCCAAGTCGCCACTGCAGCCCTTTTCAGTCTCAACCACTCACTTACTATCAGCCCCAATACTACCAAGCCCCCTATTCCTAACTCCGTCCACAATTGCAACCCTCCCATGCCTGAAATCATAAACACTGTTGTCCAAAAAGGCGTTAAGTTATAACTGCTCGGCCGGAATGACATAAATGCTTGCACAAAATTCCCTGACCCCACTCCCCAGATCGGGTTTCTCTTTAAAGTTTCTGTGGCGATTACCCACGACGTATTTCTGTCCAGCCTTCCCCATCCTAGTTTAAAAATCTTATACACGTCCAAACACAACACTAAAGTCAGCAGCACTGCCACCATCGCCGTTTTTATGTAACCTTGATTGCTTTTCAGCTTCTTCACCAATCTCCTGATCCACTCGCTCGCTAGCACCAACAATATCAAAGTTTCGTTCACTACTGAACCCGATAGCGACCATTCCGAACTTATCACCACCACCGGTGTCTGTTTTGGAAAATTCATCGGCATTTTCGCCGCCGGAATCATAAAAGTGACTATCGACAAAACCGCCAAAATTAGTCCGGAAACCGTCAACCAGTTAAATTGCTTCGCCTGTTCTTCTTCGTCTCTCACCTGCAGCCACAACCAAAGCCATCCCGCCATAATTATTAATGTTCCCATTCCTAAAGGATCCATCATTGTCCTCGCTTTCACCCCGATACTCTGTCTCCTCCACCCCATCAACCCCCAAACCGTCATCGCTATCCACACCCACCAAAATTTACTCGTTTTTACCACATAATTCTTATCTATCACCATTTTTGCCACCCACAAGATTATCCCCACCCCCAAGCTGACCCCTAAAAACCAATTTTTTGCATATCCATAATTATCTAAAACCACCGGCAAAAAAAACAAAGGAAATAGCAAAATAATCAGTCTTATATATATTTTTAGAATCTTTTCCATAACTTCAGCATAACAAAGTATCGCATTTCTCTTCAATCCCCTAATTCCTTTTTTTTCCGCATTATCTTCTTGCTCTCGCCCTCCTCTATTTTAATATACTCAACGGATCTAGCTTCCCTTTCGGCCCTATTATTTCAAAATGCAAATGTATCCCCGTCGATCTTCCCGTAGTTCCCATCACCCCTAATTTTTGTCCCTGTGCCACCTTCTGTCCCGCCTGTACTATCACCGACCCTGTCTTCATATGGCCATACAAAGTCTTATAACCATTTCCATGATCAATGACCACATAATTTCCATACCCTCCTCCCCATCCTGAAGTTACCACCGTTCCTCCCTGCGACGCCAGCACGTCTGGCGCCGCCGCATTCGCAATATCCACCGCCTGATGATACCAAGCAAACCTTTGGCTGATCCTCCCCGAAGTCGGCCACATAAATGTCCCCTCTCCTACCACTCCCGGAATCGGTGCTACCGTCCTCGCCGCGTATCGTGTGGTATCGATCACCACCTCCTTTGGTTTAATTCCGTCTGGAATCATAATCTCCTGTCCCGCATTCAAAGCAAATGTCTCGTCGTCCGCAAAACTATTAAACGGATAATCGATTATTCCTTGGGCGTCAACCTGATGTTTCTTGGCAATACTATAAATTGTCTCCCCGCGTTTCACCTTATACCTCACTCCCGTTACCGGCAAAATCCTCAATATCTGTTTCGGCTTGATCGATTCCGCGCTTTTTAGCTCGTTCTCCCAAACAATTGTGTCAATGCTTACTCTAAATTTTTCCGCAATTGATGACACCGTATCCCCTTCCTGCACTCGGTATTCATAAATCTCCCCTTTCCGAAGCTTATCGTCAGCGATTATTGTTCCCGCGTCAGCCACGTTTGACGTAGCTAGCAAATATCCGCTCCCCGCCTCTTCTCTCCGGTTTCGCAACATAATTACTGCCTCAATCCTGTCCGAAAACACTATTGTTAGCATTACCAAAGAAGCCATCGCCGCGTTCGAAAACGTCCCCGACAACCTTCCTCTCCTCCAATACATCAACTTCGCCGCCCAGTTCTTAATCGCAATTATCCACCCCAATAAACCCATTCCCATCCCCTGCCAAAATTTCACCTGTAACACCAAAAATTCTTTAATCAATTTTCTTTCTTCATCAATCCTCTCCCGCCAGGTATTCTTTTTATTGACCAACATTTTTCTTCATACTTAATACTTAATACCTAATACTTAATACTATTTCTTTCCAATTTTCGCCAAAAATTCCTCATTGGTTTTCGTCTTCATCATCTGTCCTATCACCATTTCCGTAATTTCCTCTTTCTCTCCCAATTGGTCAAACATTCTTCTCATCGCCACCATCTTTGTTAACACTCCTCCCTCCAGCAACAACTCCTCCTTCCTTGTTCCTGATTTTAAGATATCAATTGCCGGAAATATCCTTCTCTCCGCCAAGTCTCTTACCAGTCTTAATTCCATATTTCCCGTCCCCTTAAACTCCTCAAAAATCAGCTCATCCATTTTCGATCCTGTCTCCACCAATGCTGTTCCAATTATCGTCAGCGATCCTCCGTTTTCTATTTTTCTCGCCGCTCCAAAAAACCTTTTTGACGGGTATAACGCCGCTGGGTCAAACCCTCCCGACAAAGTTCTTCCTGATGTTGGAATTGCCAAGTTATAAGCCCTTGCTAATCTTGTAATTGAATCAAACACCACAAATACATCCTTCCCCATTTCTACTAATCTCTTCGCTCTTTCAATCGCAATTTCTGCCGCTCTCGTTTGTTCTTCGGGTTTCTGGTCAAAATGTGAGGCAATTACTTCCCCTCTGATAAATCTCTGCATATCCGTCACCTCCTCTGGTCTCTCTCCCACCAATACCGCCATCAAATGCACTTTCGGATAGTTTGCCGCTACTCCTGCCGCAATCTCCTTAAGCAAGGTCGTCTTCCCTGCCTTTGGCGGCGACACCACCATCCCTCTCTGTCCAAAGCCGATCGGACAAAAAAGATCAATGATCCTCGTTGACAAAATCCCTGCCTCAAATTCAACCTTTACTTGTTTTTCCGGATACACCGGCACCAAATCCTTAAACTCTACTCTATTCGCCGCCATCGCCAAATCTCCCTCGTTTACCTTATCAATCTTCACCAAAATCCAATATTTCTCATTCTCTTTAGGCGCTCTTTCCCACCCCACAATCATATCCCCCATCCTCAAACCATACTTTTTTATTTGTTGAGAGGAAATATAAGCGTCCTTTGGGCCCGGAGTAAATTTAGGTCTTACAAACCCCTGTCCTTCCGGCATCACCTCTAACACTCCCGTAATCGGTTCGGATCTCTCTGCTGATATCGCCAATCCTCCGTTGTTCGGATTAACCACACCCGCCTTGTTAACCTGGTTCGGATTTCTGTTTACTACCATATGATTGCCGCCAAATAAACAAATTAATGATTAATTTATAAAAATCCTGGAATTTAATCTCACTCTTTAGGGGGGAACCTCAACTTTCCCATTCTACCTTATCTCTTTTTCTCTGTCAATTACTCTCTCGTTCCTTTTTCTTTGCTAATCCCCGTAACGTCCCTCTTAACCCCAACACTATTATTATACCATTCTTTCCTTCATTTTTCAACTTTCCCCATCTCTTTGCTCTCTTTGGGCACACTTAATACCCTCTCTTCCCGTCCTCTTCCGCTTATCGCCACTGTTGAAAGCAACGGACCTGCCCCCTCCGTTGCTCTCAACACTAGTCAAAATGTCTTGACATTTTGCTCACAAAGATTTATTTTAAAAATTAAAGAAACAACGTTTTTCGTGTTCCACCTGCTTTGCGAATAGCGATAATGTTGTTTCTTTTTTGTTTTTTACATCAACACTAACCTCCCCCTTAGTCTCCCCATCTGCTTCAGTTGTTTCTCCGCCCAACTCTCTTTCTTCCCCCATCCCAAAAACTTTTTTAATCTCCCCCAAAATCCTTTCATTAACTTAATCTAACACTTGTTTTCTCTTCTGTCCATATCCCATAAAAATTTAATGATCAAAAATCACATATCTCATAAAATTATTTACATCTCCATTTAGCTTCAAAACCACCCCTTTTCCCCTCTTTTTAACATTATGTGGAAAACTAAACAACAAATTAAAATGGCAAATATATTTTGTGTGACGAAGCAATGATTTTTTTGGAGTCCGCCGCTACGGGATGAGCACCAAGAAAAATCGTTACGAGTCAAAAATCTATCATCTACGATCTATCATCTACGATCTTTTTCAACTCTCTCACATTCCCCATTTCCACCACTTCCCTTCCCAACGCCTTCGCCTCATTCGTTCTCTTTTCCCACCTCCTTACCTTCTTAACTTCTCCCAGCAACGACACCTCTCCCACAAACACCTTTCTTGCTCCCAAGCTCTTTTCCTTATAACTGCTCCACATCGCCGCCACAACGGCCAAATCCGCCCCCGTATCCTCTACCCTAATTCCTCCTGTCACCGCCACATAAACATCATATTTATATAACGGCACCCCCAATACTTTCTGTGCCACTGCCACCAATAACTGCCCCCGGTTATAATCTATTCCCGAAAACACCCTCTTTGGCATTGGTCCAAAACATTCCGTCACCAAAGCCTGTATCTCCACCATCATCGGTCTTGTGCCTTCGATCACCGCCGCAATCGCACTTCCAACTTTGTCTTTTCCATCCTCTACCAAACTGATCTCCTCCCCTTTCACCTCCATCAACCCCTTTTCTGTCATCTTAAAAATCCCCACCTCATCTGTCGGCCCAAACCGATTCTTTGTCACCCGTAAAATCCTCAAATCACTGTTTTTGTCTCCTTCAAAATACAATACCGTATCTACCATATGCTCTAGCAGTTTTGGTCCGGCAATATCCCCTTCTTTGGTTACCTGCCCCACTATTATCGTTATCATCCCTAACCGCTTCGTTATCTCAATTATTTTAAACGCCGCCTCTCTCACCTGACTAACACTCCCCGCTATCCCCGTCGTCGCCTCAGTCACCATTGTCTGAATCGAATCCACTACCACTAATTTGGGTAAATTAGTTACTCGGTCTAAAAAATCGACTAATTCTTCTATCGAATTGCTCTCCAACACCCCAAACTTATTTATATCTAACCCCAGCCTTTTCACTCTCAAAGATATTTGCCCGGCTGATTCCTCACCTGCTACATATAACCCGCCAACTTTCCCCATCAATTGAGTTATCAGCGTGCTCTTGCCTATCCCCGGCTCACCCGCAAAAAGTATCACCTGACCCCGAACCATTCCTTTACCCAATACTCTATCAAATTCCCCTATTTGCGTACTAAATATCTCCTCCGTCTTCTGTTTTACTGATCCCAAACTAACTACCTCCACCCTTTCTCTTCTCACTCTTCCCCCCTTTCGGCTTTCAAACTTTAGGCTCTTAGTCTCTTTTAGGCTATTCCACTCCTTACATATCGGGCACTGTCCGCTCCATTTATTAAACTCATTCCCGCAATTCGCGCAAACAAACACCCTCTCCGCTTGTTTCATTTCCCCATTATAACCTTTCTTATTCCCCTCCTTATTTGTATATTATCTGTTTCTTCCCCGTCACCACTAACCCCAAACTAATCTTTCTCTTCTCCACATCAATGCTTTCAATATAAACATCAAGCTTATCTCCTTCCTTTATCTGTCCTGTAGCTCCGCCCAATTTAGAAATATGGATCAACCCTTCTACTCCCGGTTCCAGCCTCACCAACACTCCAAAACTGGCCACCCTCACCGCCTCTCCGCTCACTTCCTTGTCTTTGGGGTATCTCTCCTCTATATTTTCCCACGGATCTTTCTCTAATCTCTTTATTGAGAATTGCAGTCTCCCATCATCCTTATTTATCAGCTTCACCTTAATTTTCTCCTTTGGCTTATACATCGCTTGGACGTTTTCCACCTTCTCCCAGGAAATTTCTGATATATGCACCAACCCTTCCAAGTTCAACCCTCCACTGACTATCCTCACAAATACTCCAAACGGCTCTACCCTCACGATTTCTGCCTCAAATTCCTCTCCTACCTGCAAACTCTCAATCGCTCCTTCTTCTTCTCCCACCTTATCCGGTTCTGACACCAATCTCTCCGAAAAAACTAACCTGTTCTTCGTCTGGTCTGCCTCCAATACTTTTACTTTTATCTTCTTATTTAACATCTTCTCTGGATCGCCATCATACTTACTTCCAATCTGCGACCCCGGAATAAACCCAAAAAACCCAAACGGCGCTATCACCACTATCCCTCCACGGTTTAGTTCCTTTCCAAAAACCGTTACCTCTCCCCCGCCTTTCTCTTTCTCCTTAAAATAATTCCACCCATAACCCGACGCCGCTCCTCTAATCGATACCAATATCTGCCCCTTATCATTCTCCGGTGATCTCACCTGTACCTGCATTTCATCACCCACTTTCAAGTCCGCTACATAATCTTTCACAAATTCAAATTCCTTGCCGATTACCACTGCATCCGTCTTCGCTCCGATATCAATAAAAATCGCCTTATTCTTAATCGCCGTTACCCTTCCCTTAACCTCCTGCCCTTTCTTTAATCCTTCTAACTCCACTCCTTCTGTCTTTAACAACTCCTCCATCGTCAAAACTCTTTCGACTTTCGACTTTCGACTTTCAGACTTCTTGGCCATATTTTTAAACGGGATTGTTTACCCTAAATAAATTAATAATGCCATCTATTGAATTGAAACAAATGCTTATCTAAAGGCAAAGCAAATAATTTTCGGCACACCACGAATGCGAGTCCGCTACGGCAGACAAGATCGAAGGTAGCAAAGCACTGCAAAAATTTATTTGCGAGCCCAATAAGCTTATTTTCTCAATTCTGGCCACGACCTATCTTCAGTCCGACTTGCGTCGGACCTATTGTCAGCGCTGGGGCGTTTCACTTCTCTGTTCGGAATGGGAAAAGGTGGTACCACCCCGCTCCGGTAGCCAGAATCGAAAAAACAAGCTTCTTGGCGGCTAAATTGAGTTGTTTATCCTAAAATAACGTTAGTTTTTTAGGATAAATCCCGATTATTACATCGGGACCAATACAGTAATGAAAAATTTCTTCGATCTTCTCTTAGCTTAGCTCAAATCCTTACGGATCTTCCACTTGCTAAGTATTACCCGGTAGTCTCCCGGGGATCTCTCGTCCTCGACCTTTCGATCGGGACTAGGAGTCCTTATCTTAGGGTCAGCTTCCTGCTTGAGATGCTTTCAGCAGTTATCTAATAGGAACGTAGCTACCCAGCGATGGACTTGACAGTCCAACTGGCACACTAGCGGTTCCCTCGTCTAGGTCCTCTCGTACTGTAGACGAATCCCTTCAAGACTCCAACGATTACTACGGATAGAGACCGACAATTATTGTTACAAAACGGTAAGGCATTTCTTGTTCTGCCTTACTCCCTATATCGCTATAAGGGTCCGACTATATCTTTCCGGTTGGTGCCGATTCGTCGGCATAATAACCGGATCTGGCGTATAGTCTGTGAGGATTCTAATTTCGATAATGCTTTAAAATATATTCTTTCGTCAATTTTCGCTTGCAGGTATTCATCGAATAGGCTAAATCTATAATTTCGCCTAATCCTTCTTTCTCCAAATGTTTACCCTGTTCTATTAAAAATAAAACTCTCTCAAAAGTAGTAAAACTATCCCTCTTTATCACCAGTTTATTTCTAAAAAATGGTAATACTTTAGTTTTCAAATCTTGAAAATTCCGTACCACCAAAGCCAATGATCTGTCAGCTGGATCAGTTTTGCTATTTTGTTTCAAATAACCGCAACCTAACCTTTTTCTAAGGTAATTCAACACTACTCTCCCACTTGGGTTTTGTGAAACCTTAAAAAAATAGATCACTTGCCAACCGCTTTTCGTTTCTTTTGAAGGAACAATGCCAATATAAAACATTCCTTCGCCTTCAACAAAACCGATCAGATAATCATCGCTTATTTTTAGCATTATTTTCAACTAGTCTTTCCTGCTGATTGTCTTGCCCCCGCAACTACGAGGTGGATAATCATTTTTACTAGTATACAAATACTATACTAGTAGACTATCATTCACAAGAGTTTCCAGCATATAGCCAGATTTATATCCTATTATTCTTCGCAAGCCTATCCCGCTTGCATTTTCAAACTACAGGAATTCAATTTTGAGCATCGAATAGGAGAGACAGTTCAATGTCGTCCACTTTTTATTGGTGGTGGACCAGCTGTCTCGCGACGCTCTGAACCCAACTAACGCAGCGCTTTAATGGGCGAACAGACCAACCCTTGGCCCCTTCTTCAGGGCCAGGATGCGCCAAGTCGACATCGAGGTGCCGAACCGCGTCGTCAATATGAACTATCGGACGCGACTAGCCTGTTATCCCCAGAGTAGCTTTTATCCAGTAAGCCCGTGCCCATACCAACTGGGTCACGAGGATCACTAAAACCGTCTTTCGACCCTGCTCGACTCGTGAGTCTCGCAGTCAAGCCGACTTATGCTTTTGCACGTCCAGTCCGATTTCTAGCCGGACCAAGTCGACCTTTGTGTACCCGCGTTACTATTTTGCAGGTGCCTGCCCCAGGCAAACTAGCAACCATACACGGTCCCCCTCCGACATCTATCGGAGCAGGTTAGATTCAAAGATGGCAAAGGGAGGTGTTCCATTGTCTCCGCCTTGCGGCAGATCCCTCCTACGCTCGACAATCGCCAAAATCTCTTCAATGTATGGATCCAGTAAAGCTTCATGGGGTCTTTTTGTCCTGTAGTAATTAAACGGCATCTTCACCGCTCTTTCAATTTCACTGGATAGATGGTTAAGACAGTTGCACAGTCGTTGAACCTTTCATGCGGGTCGGAACTTGCCCGACAAAGGACTACGCTACCTTAGACTCTGTATTATTCTTATGACCTAGCGATAAGCATAAGCTCTCGATGTCTCCACCGAGCTTGGACTATATCTTAAGAAAACTCTAAATCAAATTTTCATTCTTTAGAAATTAGAAATTTCCTCTTTAGCGCATAGTCTCTGAGGATTCCATTAAGCTAGAAATTATTTGATCGGCAGTATATCTCCTGCCTTTACCTTGCTGGTTCATTTGAAATGCTAGTTTAACAATTTCAATCAAACCCTCCTTTTCTAGATGTTTTTTTTGACCCATCAAAAAAATAATTTTTTTAAAGATCAAAAAATCATTCCGTTTAGTTCCCAAAAGTGAGTATTTATTGAAAAATGGGATTATTTTTTCTTCAATCGTCTTTCTATTATCAACAACATAAACAAGAATATCTGGTTTACCGTTCTTCGAAACGATATAACCACATTTAAGCTCATCCCGTAACAACTCCAAAATCTTTCTATTGTCTTTATGTTGATAAACAGAAAACATTGGATCAACCACCCATCCAAATTTCATTTGTTTGTGTGGCTTAATTGATACTGAAAAACAACCCTCACCTTCAACAAATCCAGCAAAATAATTGAACAGATCTTTTCTTTTCCTTAATGGCCTTTCCTGCTGATTAACTATATTCATAGATTTTCACCTTCTCGGTACTATGAAATTATACTAGTTTTCCCAGCATATAGCTAAATTTTACAACTGCTCTAAGTTTCACAGTTAGAGTTACTGCTGACGCTCACCAGGGCTTCACTCGCAGGCTCAAGTCCGAACGCTTGCGCATCGGACCATCACCCGTTCATTTAACCTTCTGGCGCCGGTCAGGTTTCAGCCCCTATACTTCCCCTTACGGGTTTGCAGAGACCTGTGTTTCTGATAAACAGTCGCCGTGCATTCTTTTGTTGTATCCCGACTTACGTCGGGAAGGGTATCTCGAAAACTTACACCCAGCTAATTTGCCAATTTCCTTAACCATCTGTCTTCCAATCGCCTTAGTCTACTCGACTCATCCACCAGTGTCGGTTTTGGTACGATTAAATAGTGTTCTAGTTACGACCATTTTCTTGGATACTTGGAGTCAGTTCGATTACCCAACTCTCGTCAGGTTCTTATTCGCGCTTCACTTTAAAACGAAAGAGCGGATTTGCCTACTCTTTCTTGCTAGACGCTTAAATCCCGCGTTTTCGCTACGGGACCAAACCTTCCAAATATCGTCCTGCCCTAACTTAAAACGAACACTACTTAGAACCGGAATATTAACCGGTTGTACATCGGCTACTCCGCCTGTGGCGGATTAACCTAAGTATCGCCTAACCCTCAGACGAACAACGTAGCTGAGGAAACCTTGGATATTTCGGCGTGCCGAATTCTCATCGGCATTTCGTTACTCATGCCTGCATTCTCACTTCTAGCCACTCCACCCTCGTTTTCACTCAGGCTTCACCGTTGCTAGAACGCTCTCCTACTGCCCGAGTGTTCCACACTCGAAATTTTAAACACCAATAAACCAATTTCCAAACAAATTTCCAATTTCAATTGCCAATAAATCAAACTTTTTAAGTTTGAAATTTTGAAAATTGGTCGTTGATTATTGCTTGGTTATTAGAATTTGGTTATTGAAAATTCCGGGTGTGAAACACGCGGACCTCCAATTTCGGTGCTATGCTTGAGCCTCGTTACATTTTAGGCGCAATTCTTCAGTCGAATAGTGAGCTATTACGCTTTCTTTAAAGGATGGCTGCTTCTGAGCCAACCTCCTATCTGTTTAGGAAGAATCACTTCCTTTCCCACTTAGCATAGACTTAGAGACCTTAATTGAGAGTCTGGGGTCTTCCCCTCTTGCCCGGCCAGCTTAGCCCGGTCGGACTGACTATCGGGCTTAAATTGACAGCATTCGGAGTTTGGTTAAATACCTAACCTTGCGGTTAAAATATTCATCCAGTAGCTCTACCTCTGCCAACAAACACCCGACGCTATACCTATATATATTTCGGAGAGAGCCAGCTATTTCCACTTTCGATTGGCATATTACCCCTAACCACAGATCATCCGACAGATTTGCAGCTCTGATCAGTACGGGCCTCATCCGCCTTTTCAGGCGGAATCACCCTGTCCATGGTTAGCTCAAGTGGTTTCGGGTCATCTGCGTACTACTATTCGCGCTATTCGCACTCGCTTTCGCTCCGCTTGCTCCGGCTTAGCCGGATTAGGCTTGCAGTACACAAACACTCGCAGGCTCATTCTTCAATAGGCACGACATCATCCATCCATAGCCTTGCGGCAAAGGAGGACTCTGTCTGATTGTTAGCAAATGGTTTCAGATCTATTTCACTCCACTACTTGTGGTGTTTTTCACCTTTCCCTCACGGTACTAGTTCACTATCGGTCCGCTAAAGTATTTAGCCTTAGGGATTGGTCTCCCTAGATTCCCACAGAATTTCGCGTGCTCTGCGGTACTCAGGTATCCAGCTAATGTGTTACTTGTCTTTAAAATACCGGACTTTCACCTTCTTCGGTCGCCCATTCCATGGCGTTCTTCTAGACTTTCGCACCATACGGCCAGACCCTTCAACCTCCTCGATCTTGCGATCGGGATTTGGGCTTTTCCGGTTTCGCTCACCGCTACTTACGGAATACATTCCGACTCACGTCGGAAACTTCGTTTTCTTTTCCTCCGGGTACTTAGATGTTTCAGTTCCCCGAGTTCCCCACCACCGCTTCGCGGAATCACCAAATTCCAAATCACAATCACCAAATAAATCACATCTCCAGCTATCAATGGCCAAACGTTTTGTGGTTTGGAAATTGGTTGCTGGAATTTGTTTGGAAATTGGAAGTTGGTCAATTGGAATTTCCGCGAAACGGTGGCTCTCACCGCTTTCGCGGTGAGGGATTGCTCCGTTCGGAATCCACCGGATCAACGCCTGTTGACGGCTTCCCGGTGTATATCGTCGTCTTCCACGTCCTTCTTCGGCTTTAGCAGCCAAGGCATCCACCATTTGCTTTATTAAAATCTTTCATTACTTATCCCGACTCATCATCGGGAATGGCAACTCAATTTAGTCGCCAATTTTTTACTTTCAATTCAATAGATTGTTAAAGTGCCTCGAAACGTAGATTTATAAAACAAATCGTACGTTTCAAAAACAATCAGTTTTAGGAACGTAAAATAAATTTTACGTTCCTAATTTCTAATTGTCTTCAATCGTCACCCTTAATTCATAATTGAATTAAGTGGACCCAGGGAGAATCGGACTCCCGATCTCCTCGTTGCAAACGAGGCGCTTTAGCCGCTCAGCTATGGGCCCCTACGCAAAATTGTTTAAAGTGCAAAAAAAGCCGAAAGCTTGATGCTTTCGGCCGCTTCCATTCCTTCCGTTGCTTACCCTAAGCCCCTAGCTTCCCCTCCCCTAAACCTTTATAATTCTTTTCTCGCTTCAGCATCTTTTAGTGTTCCTATTCTACCTAATTTATTCTACTTCGTCAATCACTCAAAACCCTTCTTACCTGTCTCCATATATTCTCATCCTCCCCTTCATACCCTAAGGCCCAAAAACCCACTCCTCCCAGCCCGTTCTGTTTTACTAACTCCAGTTTAGCCGCCAAACTCCTCTCGTCCTCATAATAAATCTGGTGTATCTCGCCATTCTCTCTAAAAACCATCCACGGGCTCATCGATTGTTCGTCCCATTTTGTTTCAAAATTTGAAATTTGAAATTCGAAATTTTTGATTAGTTCTTTTACTCTCTTCCAGCTTGCCATCTGATACCATCCCCGTTTAATCTTGGCCCCAAACTCCTCGCTCTCGGTCTTCCACTCATAACCATACAAAGGATAAGCCAGCACTATTTTTCTTTTGTCTAAACCTAAACTTATTATTCTCTCGCTTATCTCTATAATGTTTCTTTCTCCTGCCGGCGACCTTATTGGCGCCACTGGCCCAGCATAATCCATCCCCGGCCGGTGAAAATCGTAAGCCATAACAATCAGCCTGTCTACTCTTTCCATCAACGCCAAAATCTGCTCTGCCGACCCTTTAATAATAGTATTAGCAAACACATCCACCTCAATCTCTCCCACACTTGCCGCCCCCAACTCCTCCAAAAACCCCAAAAAACCACTTTCTAATATCTTTACTGGACTCCCTTGGTACTCAAAATCCACATTAACACCATCAAAACTACCTATTCTGACCATCACCCTTAGCTCCTCTATCAATTGCTCTCTTGCCGCTTTGTCACCCAAAAATTTTTCTAATTTCTCATCCTCAAATAATTTGATTCCCAAAACATTCCTCCCTCCTCTCCTTTTTATTCCCCTTTTTATCTCTAAATAAGACTCATTATTCATTTTTTTGCTTTGGCTATCCCAAATCAGCCTCCCTTCTTCGCTTACCTCCACCCCCAAAAACACCAACTCTTGTATTTCATTTTCATATTGCCTCGTTTTCCCCACCATCCACGTCGGCAAAAATCCCATTACCAACGGCATATTCCTCTCTTTTTTCAACCTCCCTACTCCCAACGGACTAATCAGCTCTCTTTTCCTCTTTACTATCCCCACCCCCCCTATTATCAACACCAGTCCAGCTAATCCAATTATCGTTGCTAAAATCTTCTTTCTCACCCCCGAAGTCTTCTTGTCCAAGCAAGCCTTAACGTTCTCCAAAAATTATTAAGATTTCCAAAAACTACTGCTACAACCACCGCTATTACGCTCAGTATCTTTAATCCATCCCCTTTTCTCATAAAATCATTCTAACACAACCACTATCTCTTCCCCGGCTTTCCCCTGCCTTTACACCCAAAACCCCCGCAAATTAACCCTCCTTCCTTATTCGCCTGTACTGGCCACGTCCCCCAACCACTATAACAATAACCACACCCCCCTTCCTTTATTACCAAATCTCGCCCCCCCGGTCCCCTAGCATTAATACACCAAACCTTTGTTACATTCACCTCATTTGTCGTCATCTCTAGTGGGCAATAGTAGACTCGAACTACTGACCCCCGTCTTATCAGGACGGTGCTCTAACCAACTGAGCTAATTGCCCCAAAGTAACTCTAGTATAACATAGCCAATTGGCTAAATTAATCCTGTCTTACCGTCAACCAAACTTAATACATTTGCTCTTGTCTCTCTTTTAAAGCCATCATTAATCTTGTCAAATCCATACTTGTCAAAATACAATTTCCATCCAAATCTGCTCTTAAATCCTGCCCTGCACCCACCGTTTTTCTCGTTAACGATTGACCTTTAACATAGGCAAAATCTCTTCCATCTACCTTTCCGTCAGGCGCGTCATTCTCTCCTGTTACATCTCCCGCCAGCATCGGATAGCTGCTGAAGTTATACACCAAACTATCATCTCCAGCTGCTAATTTTCCTCCTGCTTCATTATAAAATTCCTTCTGCCCCTCCACTCCGTATTTAGTTTGTAAATGTTTTGGTCCCTTCAATAACAAAGCCAATCCATTTCTTTGGCTAATTCCGGTCAAAGCCACACTCCCCTTATAAACCTGATATGTTTCCATATTTCCGTCTCTGTTAATATCTACTGTTCCATCCTTTGTTAAGTCAACCATCCCAAAATCCCTCACCTGATCATCCGCTGTCAACACCGAAGCTTTCACTTTCCATATCGCACAACTTGCTCCCACTCCTACTCCATCAAAGGATAACTTAAAATTCAACCTTGCTGCCCCTGGCGCTGTTTTACTTGTTGGTGTTGGGACTATTGTCTCTGTTGGTGTTGAGGCTATTGTCTCTGTTGGTGTTGGGGCTATTGTCTTTGTTGGTGTTGGGGCTATTGTCTTTGTTGGTGTTGGGGCTGTTGTTCCTATCGTAAATGTCTTACAGTCACTCCAATCCCCCCACTCTCTCTTGTTTGAAGCTCTAGCATGCCAGCTGTAGATGCCATTGTTTAATACTACTTCTTTAGTAAAAGTACTGCCCTTAGCTGCCAAGGCGTCTCTGGTCACCCTGTCTGCTGTTGGAATCACTACGTCAGCCGCATTGCCGGTGCAACTGTTTCCTGAATACACCCAAATCTGGACATCTTCTGGATAACAGTTATCACTATTGTTGGTTACTTTCAGGCCTGCCGTCGTCCCGCTCACCACTTGAGCTGTCGTGATTACCGGAGCACCATAGGCACAGGTAGGGGTGGGAGAAGGCACTTCGCCTCCTGTCATCACTGTATACACTGCTCTAACTGTCCCGCTTATTGACAAATCCGAATCACTTGAACCCGAATGATACGCTGTCACTATCGGACTCGCCATCATTGCCACTTCTGCTACGCCCGCCGCTTTTGCCTCAAAATTTATCTTAAAGGCATTAATCACACTCGATGGCAATGCCGCATCACTACTCCCCATAATCAACACCCTTGCCCTTATCGTTCCCGCATTCTCGTCTATCACCGGTGTTATCCATGTTAAATCTGCCACCGAAAACCCTTGTTCTACCGACCTCACTTTTAATTTGTCCTTATCATAACTCACCCGAATATCAAAACCCGTCAACTTAAAAGTCTCCATATTTAACTTAAAAGTTGATGTAAATTGTTCCCCTACCGCCACCGACTGCTCATCAGGTAGCAATTGGGCCGTAATCGACCCAAAATAGGCGCCTCTTCTTGTTTCCTGGCTTCTTTGTATCAACACCAATGCTCCCCCTAACGCCCCCAACACTACCAACATTCCTACAATTCTCAAATTTTTCTTCATTGCTCCTCTAAAAATCTCTAAATAAATTAATCATAATTCCTTATTATTATCAATGATTACCTTTCTCATTAATCTAACCAATTACTCCTCCAAATTCCAAAATCACTAATATCAACTACTCTATTACAATTCAAGTCCCCCATCCATTTTTCCCTACTCACTCCTCCTTCAAAATCTAGATACTCGCTCATCCAATCACCAAAGTCACTCAGATTTACCCAACCATCACAATTCACATCGCCCAACAATCCACTCCTCACCCCTCCCACACAGTCTCCACATCTTGGTTCTGTTGGCACATAGCTCCGTTTTGCCGCCACACAACCCGAACAGCCAGTTGCCGCTACCACGCCACATGATTTCTTTGATGCCATGTCTGCCTCAGTCACATTCCACCCG
>Ga0067045_1003431_pt1 | contig 21809 bp, 18 predicted proteins | sample TerdegcTABiofilm_FD_59184 | JGI IMG/M metagenome (GOLD analysis project Ga0067045, IMG submission 59184) | Combined Assembly of (Gp0054472, Gp0054536) Wastewater bioreactor microbial communities from Singapore -Terephthalate degrading...
GAAGTATCAATACAATCTGTACAAAGAAGAATTAAGGGAAGAGATGGAAAAGGTCCTCTCCTCCGCTGCCTTTATCAATGGCCCTTCGGTGCGGGAGTTTGAGGAAGCCCTCGCATCCTTCTGCGGCATACCCCACGTAATTGGCTGTTCTAATGGAACCGAAGCCCTTTTCATCGCCATGCTTGCCCTGGGGGTAAAACCCGGGGACGAGGTGATAGTTCCGGATTTTACCTTTATTGCCACAGCAGAAACCGTTGCCCTCCTTGGGGCAAAACCCGTGTTCGCCGATATCCTGCCGGATACTTTAAATATTGACCCGGAGGATGTGCGCCGCAGGATAACTCCCAAAACCGTAGGAATTATTCCAGTTTCTCTCTACGGCCAGTGTGCCGAGATGGATGAGATAAATATCATTGCTAGGGAAAGGGGTCTTTGGGTGATGGAAGATGCAGCCCAGTCCTGCGGAGCCCTGTACAAGGGCCGCTTTTCGGGAAACCTGTCCCCGGTAGCAACCACCTCCTTTTTCCCGGCTAAACCCTTGGGCTGTTACGGGGACGGAGGTGCCATCTTTGTTCAGGAGGATGGCTTGGCGGAAAAAATCCGCAAGATTGTTAACCACGGCCAGGAGGTTCGATACAGACACGGTATGGTCGGTACCAATGGACGCCTCGACTCCCTGCAAGCGGCAGTGCTTTTAGTAAAACTGCGGCATTTCAAGGAGGAACTGGAACTTAGAAACCGGGCCGCTGCCTTTTATACCGAGCTTCTTTCAACCTCCGTCCCCGTTCCGAAGGTTCTTCCCCACAACCGTTCCGTATGGGCTCAGTATACAGTCCGGGTGCCCAACCGGGACAATGTAATTGCTGCGCTTAAGGAGAGGGGGATTCCCTCAGCGGTGCATTATCCCGTGCCTCTCCACGAGCAGAAAGCCTTTGCCTATCTAGGGGATACAGAACCAAGACCTGTTACGGAAAAGGCCTCCCGGGAGGTTNTGTCTCTCCCCATGCATCCCTTCCTTTCCNTGGAAGATCAGACCCGGGTAACAGAAGCCTTGAAAGCGGCTGTGGGTAAGGAGGGTTAGAAAAATGAGAAGTATTTTTACTGCGATTATCCAAAAAGAAGAAGATATGTATGTTGCTTTTTGCCCTGAGCTAGATATTGCAAGCCAAGGGCAAACTGTGCAGAAAGCAAGAGAGAATCTGAAAGAGGCGGTGGAGCTCTTTCTGGAGGAGGCGGACCCAAAGGAAATTTCATCACGATTACATATTGAGCAATACGTTTCCACTATAGAGGTCTCTATTGGCTAGATTAAGAAGGTTGTCCGGTAAAGATGTCTGCAGAATCCTGGAATCAAAGGGGTTTATTGAAAAACGCCGAAAGGGAAGTCATATTTTAATGCAGTTAAAAGGGCAGGATGGAACCATCACCGTTCCTGTCCCGGATCACCCAGAATTGAAGCCAGGAACCTTGTTATCTATAATACGCCAATCAAGACTACCAAGGGAAGAATTTGAGTAGAAGGAATAATATATGCAGGAAGCACAATACTTTTTACACCCCTCCTCTTATGCGGATGACGGGGCGGTGATAGGCAAGGGGACAAAAATCTGGCATTTTTCCCATATTCTAAGCGGAGCCAGGATAGGGGAGGGTTGCTCCCTGGGGCAGAATGTAAATGTGGGAAGCAGGGCGGTAATAGGAAACCGGGTAAAGATTCAGAACAATGTGTCCGTGTATGACGATGTAATTCTGGAGGACGATGTTTTCTGCGGTCCCTCCTGTGTTTTTACCAATGTTATAAACCCCAGGTCCTTTGTGGAGAGGAAAAAAGAGTATAAAAAAACTCTGGTTAAAAAGGGTGCCTCTATCGGCGCCAATGCCACAGTGGTCTGCGGAGTAACCCTGGGGGAATACTCTTTTATCGGCGCAGGAAGCGTTGTTACCCGGGATATCCCGGCCTATGCCCTGGCGGTGGGAAGCCCCGCAAGGGTCAGGGGATGGGTCTGCCGCTGCGGGGTAAAACTTACTGATAATCTTTCCTGCCCGGAATGCGGCAAGGGATACATTAAAACTGAGCAGGGACTTTCCGAGGAGATTTAAAGATTCATGAACAATTTTGAAAAACTGAAAACTATTATAGAAGAGAATAAGGAATTAGTAGGAATTTTAGGCCTGGGTTACGTTGGGCTCCCCCTGGCCGTGACCTTTGCAAAGAAGGGCATAAAGGTTCTGGGTTTCGAGAAGAGCGGCAGAAAGGTGGAAGCCCTGGGGCAGAAAAAAAATTACATCGCCGATGTAAGGGATGAGGATCTGGCCGCAGTTATTGACCGGGGGAACCTATGCGCCACCACGGATTTTTCCAGAATTGCCGAGTGTAATGCCGTGATTATCTGCGTCCCCACACCCCTGGACAAGTATAAGAAACCGGACATGAGTTTTATAGAATCCGCCTGCAGGGATATTGGAAGGTACATGAGGCGCGGAACCTTTATATGTCTTGAGAGCACCACTTACCCCACCACTACGGAGAATTTCATGCTTCCCCTGCTGGAGGAGGTGTCGGGCTTGAAATGCGGAAGCGATTTCTGGCTATGCTTTTCCCCGGAAAGGGTGGATCCGGGCAACAGGGAGTACAAGACGGATAACACCCCCAAGGTAGTGGGCGGTCTGGGCAGAGAAGCAGAGGAGCTTGCCCTGGCTCTTTACGGCAAGGCGATAAAGCATCTTTTCCCCGTCTCCAGTCCCAGGGTGGCGGAGATGGTAAAAATCCTGGAGAACACCTACCGCCTTGTAAACATCTCCCTTATCAACGAGCTTGCCCTTCTTGCCGGAAAGATGGATATAAACATCTGGGAGGTAATAGAGGCGGCTAAAACAAAACCCTACGGTTTCCAGGCCTTTTACCCAGGCCCCGGTATAGGCGGCCACTGCATCCCCCTGGACCCCTTTTACCTGGAGCATATCGCCAAGAACTACAATTTTGACCTCTCCATGATCCACACCGCCGGCCAGATAAACAATCTTATGCCCTACAGGATGATGAACAAGATCACCTATGCCCTTAACCGGCAGAAAAAGGCACTTAACGGGTCCAAGGTTCTGTTCCTCGGCGTTGCCTACAAGCCGGATATCGGAGATGAACGGGAATCCCCCGCCCTGGCGGTGATGGACGAGGTGGCGAAAAAGGGAGCAGAGGTTTCCTACCACGACCCCTATGTGCCTGAGGCTGCAACAGAGCATGGCAGAAACTACACCTCCGTCCCCCTTACAGAAGAAACCCTCGCCGGCGCGGACTGCGTTGTTCTTACTACTAACCACTCCTGCTTTGATTCATATTTTATTACCCAGCACGCGCGACTCGTAGTCGACCTTCGCAATGTTGTAAAAAACGTAAGGATCGAAGACGGGAAAGTGTTTAAGTTGTAATGTTATTACTTTTCTATTTTAAACCATGCAATTGGCCGTATTATGAAACTTAATATGATTATTAAAAAACTAAAAAGAAACGATTTTTTTTCAGATACAGTAAAATTGGTAAGCGGAACAACACTGGCACAAGTCTTAAACATTTTAGTATCCCCAGTATTGACAAGAATCTATGCCCCAGAGGCTTTTGGTGAATACACAATTTTTATTTCCATAACCGGAATACTCGGAGTGATTGCTTGTTTACGATATGAATATGCTATTATGCTTCCTAAAGAAGATTCTGAGGCAGCAAATCTTTTCTTTTTAAGTATCTCAATTGGGATTATTTTTTCTTCAGTCATAGCTCTATATATAATTTTATTTCCTAAAACCTTTGACTTTATTATCCCCGGCAGCATTTCGCTATTATTTTATACAGCTTTACCAATATATATAATGCTTTATGCTCTTTTTAATGCGTGTAACCTTTGGCTTACTAGAAAAAAATATTTCGGTATACTCTCTGGTAATAGGGTGATAAACTCAGTCCTTACAAACGGCTGTCAGCTTGGTGCCGGTTTTCTTGGGTTTCCTACAGGAGATTTTAAGATACTGTCATATACCATAAGCAGATTGGGATCTAATATATTTCTGATATCAAACATATTAAAATATGATCTTCCCTTTCTTCGTAGATCAGTAAATCTAAGAAGAATGCGGGAGGTGTTTATTGCTTTTAAAAAATTCCCTTTATTCGATACATGGTCAAGCCTAATAAATGTATTATCCTGGCAGATTATCCCCCTCCTTTTTGGATATTATTTTTCAACAGACAAGGTGGGTCAATATTCCTTAAGCCTTAGGATGATTCAGCTTCCAATGAGCCTTATAGGAGCAGCAATTGGACAGGTTTTTTTCCAGCGTGCGAGTTCAATCTTTAAAGAAAGAAGGGATTCTTTCGGTGCTATTGTAGTTTCAACAGTAAAAAAACTATTTCTTATTGGGTTTTTACCTATTTTACTTTTAACGATTTTCGGCAAACCTCTTTTTTTATTTGTCTTTGGTTCCCAATGGTCGCTCTCTGGAATTTATAGCCAAATACTTGCACCTTGGGCTTTTGTATGGTTTATAGCTTCACCCATTAGTTCTGTTTTCCTTATCATGAATCGGCAAGGTTTTTTGTTAGGAATTAATATTGTAATCCTTGCAACTCGGCTTATTTCTGTAATTATAGGTGGAATAATTGGTAATGATTTGCTCGCTCTTATAATTTTTAGTTCAACAGGCTTACTGGTATATGGATTTCTTTGTTTAAGAGGTATTTATGAAGCAAAAAAAATATCTACTTCCCAGTAAAGGACTAAAATAATGGTCCAAAAACATAAAGAAAAATATCTCTCTATTAGACTTATAAAAAGGGTAGGCTTGCCAAAATTATTTATTAATTTTGTTATGCAGTTTTTGCTTATGCAGAATTATAGGTGCAATTATCTTGTTCATTACACTAGCACAGTAATTTTTCCTAAAAATATAGTTATAACAAAGGATATTGTAACATTAACAAGTTTTGCAGTTAGTCCGGGATGTTATTTTCAAGCATATAATGGGATATATGCTGGTAGTAATTTTTTATTTGCTCCTGGTGTAAAAATAATAAGTTCTAACCATGAATTTTCTGGAAATAGAAAGTCATTAAAGGGGCCACCAATAATAATTGGAAACAATGTGTGGCTGGGAGCTAATGCTATAATTCTTCCTGGTGTTCAATTGGGAGATAATTGTATTGTTGGAGCAGGTTCTATTGTTACAAAATCCTTTCCAGAAAAAAATCTGATCCTAGCAGGAAATCCTGCTAAAATAATAAAAAGAATAGATACAGGTAATGAATCATGAGGATTCTATTTTTATCAGGAATAGATTTTAAGGAGAAATCTATCCAGGCTATTAGAAGGACTCCCGAAGGATTTGCTAATCGTGGTTGGGATGTTGATTATGTTGTAACAAGAAACATTAGTGATACAACCAACTATTATTATGAAAATATTCTGAACCCTGCCGGTGTAAATGTTTACAGAATCTTCTATAATAATATACCTTTTTACAAAAAAATTAAATCAAATATTATTCGTACTATTTTTGCAAAAATCTATTCAATAAAAATAATTTTAAGAATTAAAAATAAAGCGCTATTACTATTAAAAAAAAATGAATATGATGCAATATATGGGTACGAAACCTATGGAGTTTTAGCATTATGGCTTCTTAGAATTACAGGAAGAACTAAAAGAAGTGTAATTATTCATCGTTTTCAGGGGACCTGGCTTACATTTTATCTTAGACAAAAAAAAATATTTAAGCTTTTGGGGAATTTTGAATTTATTTTTGCTTTGGCATTGCGAGCTAATCTCTGTATAATGACTGATGATGGTACACAAGGGAATGCAATATATAAAATTATTCATAAAAGAATGGATAATTTTAAGTTTTGGATAAATGGTGTTGATTTTTCACTTGATGACAATCCTAGGGAAAGAATAAGAAAGGAGTTATCATTAGACAATCATGTTTTAATACTTACTGTATCCCGTTTAGAAAGATGGAAAAGAATCGATAGAGTAATTGACGTAGTTTCTTTATTTTGTAATAAATATCCAGATATTCCAATTAGTTATATTGTTGTTGGAGAAGGTAAGGAGAAGGATCGTTTAATTGAATATGCAAAACAGAAAAATGTTATTAATAAAATTAAATTTCTGGGTGCAGTTAATAATGAAAAAGTTTACCAATATTTTCGTGTAGCAGATATATTCTTTTCCTTGTATGACCTTTCAAATGTGGGAAACCCTCTTTTAGAAGCGATAAGAGAACATAAGGTCATTTTTACATTATCCAATGGTGATACAGGCAAATGGATTTCTCATAAGAAAAATGGATTTATCTATAATCCATTTGATAATGACTTTATTAGTAGTATTGTAAATGATCTGTACAATATAATTATTAACTCTAGTCTTAAAAAATATATTGAAGAAAATGTACGACTCCTTGAAAAAGAAAAACTTTGGACCTGGGATCAAAGAATGAATGCTGAAGTCGATGAAGTATTAAAAATCATAAGCTTGGAAAAAAGAAATGGAAATTAGTGTTCTTAGACTTGGCAAGAAAGAGATAGTTCTGTTTTTACTTTTTTCAGGATTTATTGGTTCTGGGTTGAGCTATGGGAGACTATATTTATATCATATAGTTCTCTTTTGTGCAGCGATAATTTTCTTTATTTTCCATCTAACAAGAATAAATATCTCAAATTTAAAAAATAGTTATCATAAAATATTTCCATTCATGCTTTTTTGGTATTCTATTTCAATTTTGTGGTCTGCTGACCGCTCAGCTAGTTTAATATATCTAGGATATATTTCCCTTGGTACTGTCTTTGCATATACTATAATCTTTTATACTGGGGATGTAAAATCACTCAAGTTACTATTTAATTTATGTTCTGTTCTATTTTTAGCTGAGATTATTTTAGGCTTAATTGAAACAACAGGAATTTTTAGATGGCCGATTTCTCCTTATTCCCCCTTTGTAAGTTATTTTGGAAAAGAAAAAGGTTTTGATCTAACTGCTGAACAAAAAATACTATCGATACTTATGCGCATGCCTACCGGCTTTAGATGGAATCCAAATAACTATGCCACAACATTAAATATTATTCTTCCATTTATTCTTTTTCTTAATAAAAAGATCAGATTTTTATTGGTAAGTATAATTATTTTTCTTATTACGATGGATGGCTCTAGAGGTAGTATTATAACATATTTTATTATTTTATTAACGTATTGTATTTTGTTTAAAAGGACAGGATGGAAAAGTTTTACAGCTGTAGCATCTTTTATAACAGCAATTTTTACTATAACTTTTGAATTTCTTAAAAGAAGTGCAAATAAAAAAATACAGCTTTTATTTAATGTATTTGAGGCTCTAAAGCTATATTTATTTAAAAGTAATGAATCTATTGGTTCTATTTCTACTAGAACAAGGCTGATAAGAAATGGAATAGATGCTTTATATCAAAATTATGGAATAGGAATAGGCGGTGGAGCATCAAATTATATTCAAAAACAGGCAGGAAATACAAGAAATATTACTAGTATGCATAATTTCTGGATAGAAATTCTTGTAGAAGGCGGTGTCTTATTTTTTATTATCTTTGTTTTATGGTATGCTAAGATTATTCATGAGTTGATAATTATTTCAAAAAAAACTAAGAATCCTTTTATTTGTTACCTTTCGAAATCAATTTCATTATCATTGATTGGATTTATTTTCGGTGCAATCAGCCCAAGTACCGTCATTTATTTTTTCCCCATGTGGGGACTTTTTGGTTTTGCTATATCAGTAATAAATCTTTATAGGATTGAACACATTTATGAAAATCGTTCTTTTATCTGATGCTAATTCAATACATACAATTAAATGGGTTAAAACACTCTTGAAAAGGAGCTATGAAATAGTACTTGTATCTTTTAGCATTTCTCCTGAAAATAAAAAAATCTTTTTAGATTTAGGAATAAAGATCTATGATCTAAAAATATCCAAAAAAATTATTGGATCAGGTGAAAGCTCCTGGAGAAAATATAAATACATTTTTGTGGTTAGAAAAGTAACTATGATAATTGATAAAGAAAAACCGAATATCCTTCATGCGCACTTTCTCTCAAGCTATGGTTTATTAGGCAGGTTAACTGGTTTTAAACCTTTTTTTTGTTCTGTGTGGGGTAGTGATATCATGAGCTTCCCAAAAAAAAATATAATTACTAAATTTATTACTAATTTTGTATTAACTGGAGCTGATATTATTTGTGCTACAAGTAATGTAATGAAAAATGAAATTGCAAAATATGTAAAACGAGATGTTTATGTTATACCCTTTGGTGTAGATACAGATTCTTTCAAACCCTTATCTGAAGATAAAAAGAAAAGACCAAGTGAATTGGTTATCGGAACTGTTAAAGGCTTACATCCTCGTTATGGGGTAGATATTCTTATTAGGGTTTTTAATAAAATAAAAAATGAATATAATGGTTCTCTAAGGCTTGTTATTGCTGGGGAAGGACCTCAAAAACAGGAACTTCTAAATCTTATAAAAGAATTACATCTTGAAAAATCTATTTCAATTCTAGGTGCAATTCCACATGAAAAAGTTCCAGAAATCCTTTACTCTTTCGATATATTTGTAGCCTTATCTAGGGAAGAAAGTTTTGGTGTTGCTGTTCTTGAAGCCTCTTCCTGCGGATTACCTGTGGTAGTCTCTAATGCCGGTGGATTGCCTGAAGTTGTTTTAAAAAATAAAACAGGCTTTATTGTTTCGAAAAATGAAGTAGAAACCGCTTCAGATGCGATTAAAAAATTACTTAACAACAGTGATCTAAGAAAGGAAATGGGAATAAATGGGAGAAAATTTGTATTACAAAATTATTGTTGGGAGTCTTCTGTTTCTAATATGTGCAAAATCTATAATGAATTCAATGCGGCTCTATTGAAATGAAGAAAATAGTAATTATTTGCCAATTCGCTGGAACGCCAGATAATGGGATGAATTATCGTCCTTATTATCTTGCCAAGCATTTTATCAAGAATGGTTATAATACGATTATAATTGCTTCTGGATATCATCATCATATGAGAAAGATTAAGAATAACACTAGGCACATTTTAAAAGAAAATGTTGATGGCATTCAATATTTATGGTTACCCTGCAGAAAATATCAGCAGGATAATATGATTCAAAGAATTATAAATTTCTTGGAATTTTTCTTTCGTGCTTTATTTTTAAATACAAAAAAGCATTTAGAAGGTTCGGTGGATATTGTTATAGGATCTTCACCAAGTATTTTATCTGGTTTAAATGGGTTTTATTTAGCAAAAAAATTAAAGGCTCGATTTATCTTTGAAGTACGTGATCTTTGGCCTCTATCTATAGTAGAGATTAAGAAGATTAACCCAAAAAACATTTTAATACGTTTTCTTTTTTTCTTAGAAAAATATTTATATTTAAAATCCGATAGTGTTGTGACCGTAATGGCTAATTCTATTGAGTACATCGGCAATAAAGCAGGTGATATAAATAAGGTATATTATATTCCGAATGGTATTGATCCTCCAGATTTGAAAAATGTGATTTTACCTGATTATGTTTCTCATTGCAGAGATTTTATAAAAGAATTAAGAAAACATTCTTTTGTTTTTGGGTATGCTGGTTCTATTGGTGAAATAAACGCAATGGAGATGGTTATTGATTCTGTCCTATTTTTAGAAAAATCAGATATATCTTTAGTAATAATAGGGGAAGGATCAAAAAAAGATGTTCTCAAAAAGAAGGTTTTAGAATTAAATCTATCAAATATATTCTTTTTTAATTTTATTGATAAAACATATATTCCTTTAATACTTTCAGAATTTAACGCGTGTTTTATTAGTTGGCATGATACATCTTTATATAAATCAGGAACCTCGCCAAATAAAATATATGAATATATGTATGCTGGAAAACCGATTCTTCAAGCCCTGTCTCATTCCGGAAGTATTATTGATATTTGCAGATGTGGATTTACAGTAGAGGCAGGAAATCCTAAAGCCTTTGCTGAAGGTATGAAGAAGATGGCTTTGTTAGATGATGATACATTAAGAATGATGGGTGATAATGGTAAAAGGATTGTAGAAGAGAACTTTATTTATAGCAAATTGATACAGGACTATATAAAGATACTTGTTCAAGAAAGGTAATAAAATGTTATCAATAATTACGATAATCGGTGCTCGACCGCAATTTATAAAAGCAGCTGTTTTTAGTAGATTGGTTAGAAGCGAAAAGTTTTTAAATTATTTTAATGAAACTATAATTCATACTGGTCAGCACTATGATGACAATATGTCTGAAATATTTTTTAAGGAAATGACTATTCCTGAACCTGATTTTAACCTTGGAATAGGTGGCGCTTCCCATGGCGCTATGACCGGAGCAATGTTAGAAAAAATAGAAAAAATATTGCTGGAGGTTAAACCAAATCTTGTATTAGTTTACGGTGATACAAACTCTACTTTAGCCGGAGCTCTGGCTGCCTCAAAGCTTAATATCCCGGTTGTACATATTGAGGCGGGCCTTAGAAGTTTCGATAAAAAAATGCCGGAAGAGCAGAATAGAATATTAGCTGATCATTTATCCTCATATTTATTCTGCCCAACTGAAACAGCTGTTAAAAACCTTACGAAAGAAGGAATAACGGATAATCCGAATAAAAGAGTAAAGGTTCTTAATGTAGGCGATATAATGTTTGATGCCTCCCTGTATTATATGAAACAAGTCGAATCCCAACCTTTAGAAAAAAGGCTAAAAAACAGAGTGATTTTACCTGAGCACTTTGCCCTCCTAACCCTTCATAGGGCAGAAAATACCGATGATCCTCTAAAGATGTTTAAGATTTTCAATACTCTTCAAATGGTTTGTGAAATACCTATTATTTTTCCAATTCATCCGAGAACAAAAAAAGCTTTGATGATTAATGGTGTAAAATTAGGGGACAAAATCAAACCCATAGATCCCGTGGGTTATTTTGATATGTTAGAATTGGAGTCAGCCTGCGACTTTATTCTCACTGATTCCGGGGGGGTTCAAAAAGAGGCATGTTTTTTCCGTAAACCTTGTATCACCTTGCGGGATACTTCGGAATGGATTGAGACAATTGAATCCGGGTGGAACACCCTAGTAGGATCAGAGCCAGATCTTATAAAAGCCGCGATAGAAGGAAGAAGAATACCTTCAACAGAGCCTGATTTTTATGGAGACGGAAATGCTGCAGAAAAAATTGCTGCTACGTTATTAGAAACCTTTTAATCAGGAAAAGGTTAATTTCCTAGGATCTTTACCAGCAAATAATTTATATACATCTCAAAATTGTAAAGGAAATATATCCAAAGGCGGGCTTATAAATTGAAAATAAACAAGGTATCAGATTTATTAAAGGAAGGAAAAACAATCTTCAGTTTTGAGTTTTTCCCCCCTCAATCCCAGGACGGCTGGGAGACCCTGCTTCAGACCATCGGCAGGGAGCTTATCCCTCTGCGGCCGGCCTATATCAGCGTAACCTACGGGGCCGGAGGTTCGACCAGAGAAAATACCCACCGGCTTGTTACCAGAATCCAGAAGGATTTCGGCTTAACTGTGGTAGCGCACCTGACCTGTGTCGGATCAACCAAAGAAGAGGTCGACCAGATTCTGGAATCCTACAATCGGGAGGGTGTTCGGAACATCCTTGCTCTCCGGGGAGATCCTCCTAAAGGAAGTACCCAGGGAGGCAGCCAAGGAACAGCTATCCTGGGGACGGAGGTTCAAAAACAAGACTTCAAATACGCAGCAGATGTTCAAAAACAAGACTTCAAATACGCAGCAGAGCTTGTGGATTACATAAGAAAAAAGCATCCTCATTTCTCCATCGGCGTTGCAGGCTTCCCGGAAGGACATCCGGATACCCAAAACCGCTTCAAGGAGATCGAATACACAAAGGAAAAGGTGGAAGCCGGAGCAGACTATATAGTAACTCAGCTGTTTTTTGATAACCGGGACTATTTTGATTATGTCGCCCGGTTAAGGCTTTCAGGAATCAATGTGCCTGTTGTCCCGGGCATAATGCCCATTACAAGCCGAAGGGGGATGTTCCGTATGGCGGAGCTGGCAGCAGGGGCAAGATTCCCGGCACCTCTCCTCAAAGCTGTGGCCAGGGCAGAGGACGATGAGGGAGTTACCCTGGTGGGAATCCACTGGGCAACAGCCCAGATTGCTGATCTATTAAATGGAGATGTACCGGGAATCCATCTTTATACCCTCAACCATTCAAAGGCTACCATACAGATTTGCAGGAACATGGGTCTGCATACTTTTTAGTTTTTTGGGGGACGGATGTTTAAAGAAAAGACTAACCGAGGGCGAATTCAGGGAACGAATTCTGGGGACGGAGGTTTATAAAAATCTCTGGATACCTTTGAATTCGCCTGTAAATGGAATATACTCTTTTTAGCAGTTTCATTTAGAAATAATACCGTTTTTGGAGGATTTATATGAAAAACAGAACACTTAAAGGACTTCTGCTGCTTATAATAATTGTTTTATTTGCTTTTTTTCTTTCCAGCTGCGAATGGTTGTTTTCAGCCCTTGCAGCACCCCAGGGGTATGTGGTGGATGCAAAAACCGGAGATCCTATCTCAGGAGCCGTGGTAAAACTGACTGCCCTTGAAAGCAATGGAACCGATTTTACCGCCACCACAAGCACTACCGGTTATTACACCTTTGCGGATGTGGAGTATGGAAGGTATGAACTGACAGCAGAAAAGACCAGTTATACTTTTACCAAGCAGGTTGTTGAGGTAACCGGTCTGGCTCAGAACCTGCCCAATGTGGGCGGCTTCGTGGCCCAGGCAGACACCCTCTCCATCGTGGTTTTCTGGGATTCAGGGTTTGAGGATGTGGATGCTTATCTAACCTATCCTACAGCTGAAGAATCGTGGGATTATTCTCTCTACCGCTTTTATCAGCCCCTGGGGTCTAACAGAGACAGTATGGGGCCACTTGCGGAGCTATTATCTGATGAGCTTGGACCATTAGTTGAAAAGGACGTTGATAATAACGGCGCTCCTTCCCAACCTGCAGGGGGGCCAGAATCATTTACAATATATTGGCTTCCTTTTGAAGGTCCGCAGAATCCAGTAGCTCAATATACCGCTGTTTCTAATGATCCTAGCAGGCTTCCTGCGGGTGATTATGATTACATGGGTGCGATGATCTATTATCTTGATGCTTATAATGCCACGAACCTCTCAACAGATACAGTTATTGGTGCAGCCCAGGATGATGCTTTGTTAACCAGCCTGTCACCCTCAAGCCTTGCTGCAAATCCTCTTGTCTATGTGTTTTATGGAAATTCCCAGATTGCACGATACACCCTTCCTCAATACACGGACCTAAAAAGGGTTTCAGTTCTTCGGATAAACTTGTTTCTAAATAGTTCTGGAGCAATTTATTATCAAATTCTGCCAGAGATAAGAAGGGCAGGGAATCCTATCGATTTTAAGGAGATAACCGAGGATATAGTAGTAATCGGCGGATTTTCTCGCTAAACCAATAGAAATTGGAATCATATGGATCATTTAAAGGAGTCGAATCTATGAAAAGGATTATAAGGGTATTTGCCTTACTCTCTTTGTTTGTCTTACTTTTCACTGTCCAAGGGTTTGCCCAAAGCTCCGCAGGCGGAGCTACCAGGGGCGGAACCTCATCTTTTACTCTCACGGTCAACACCAATCCTTCCAATGCCTCCATTTTTATCAATGGAACTCAACAGAAGGGTAATCAGTTCAATCTCCCCCCAGGTAAATATGCGGTAGAGGTAAAGGCTAATGGTTATACGGATTTTACAACCACGATAAATCTTACCCAGAATATGACCATAACTGCCACTTTACAGCCCAGCACCTTTTCCTTGAATGTCCGTGCCAGTGTTCAGGGTGCGCAGATCTTTATCAACAATTCTCCCAGGGGAAACACGAATTTCACCGGACGTTTCCCAGCAGGAAATTACACAATCCAAGTTAGGATGCCTGGCTATCAGGATTTTAATACCTCTGTAACCTTAAATAAGGATACGGTGATCAATGCAACCCTGATTCCCATCACCCATACTTTGACAATCCGATCCAATATCCCCGGCGCGCAGGTTTATATCAATAAAATCCCTCAGGGACAGACGAATTATACAGGAGTTTTTTCTCCGGGAATTTACAGCATCCAGGTCAGTATGCCGGGATATCAGGATTACACCACCAATGTGAATCTTACTCAGAATACCGTGATTGATGCAGACCTGCTTCCTCTCATGGCTACCATAAATATCGTTGTACCTCCGAATATCCTTGAACCGAGAGTCCCCGGAGCGATAAATCAGGTTAAGGTATTTATAGATGGAAGACCCGCAGGCCTTGGAACTACCCAGTTGCCGGCGGGAAATCACCAGGTAAGGATAACCTCCGGCGGTCTATGGACCGAGCAGATGTACAATCTCCAGCCAGGGGTAACCTATACAATCACCCTTTCCTATGGAATGATTATCCAACAATAGGTAAAAGGAAGAACAAAATCAGCCGAGGCTATCCGAGCTTCGGCTTTTTTGTTTTATATTGGGGATGGAGGTTCAGGTTTTCCTGGGAACTTCCTGGGGACGGAGGTTTAATCTGAGGATTTAATCCTTATCGCAAATGCTCTTCCGTATATAGGGTCAGTTCAACAAGCCTTTCTAATATTTCCTCTTTAGATGCCTCCGGGAAATTGATCATTACAAGTTCCTTTGCAAAAAGCCTTGCGATATATCTTAGGCGGCTTATTATGGTTTTTGAGGCATAAACAAAATCTGCATGGGCATTGTTGATAACAACCAGGGAATTCTCTTCATCGAATCTGGAACGCCATAATTCTCCTGGCGCCTTTTGGTAGGTATATCCTGGAAGTCCCTTTCGCAACCCGGAAGCAGAGCTTTCCTTTTGAGGGATCAGTTCTGCCGTGACCGTGATTGTTGTAGTTGCAGTTTTACCAATGTTACCCTGAAGGGCTTTTAGTTCAATCATCGTTAAACCCGGTTCATCCGAGGCTGTATAGGTGACAAAGCTACCATCAGTAGGCTCTATCTTGCCAGCTCCCTCCAGAATGCTCCATTCAAAAAGCAGATCTGTTTCTATAGGGCGTTTCTGTCTGTCTCTTACCACGGCTTTAAGCTTTTTTGCCCCTCCCACAGGGAGGATGCATTTCCCTGGGGTGATGGACAGGCTGTAGATAGGACCGGGTAAATTCAATAGTTCATTTTGGAATGTACGACCTCCGTCCCTGAATCGGAAATCATAGATTGGTATCGGAGGTTCTCCCTTGTAGTTTTCAGGCTGTAAGCTATCTTTGCTTGCATCCGTGGAAAGGGCAAGACCATTTCCAGGTTTTTTATCAGCATCTCCCATTGTTTCTTCGGCATTAGGATCGGAACCTTCTTCAGGTGAGGCTGTGTCTGGCGAACCATCTAAGCCTTTGACGGATTTCCGAGCATTAACAGATAACCAGCCGTACTCTTCCTGTGGGAGATAGAGGAAGGCTTCTCTAAGAGCCCTTGTTACCTTATTGAGGATGGTTTTACTTGCCTCCTCCTCTTCTGCCTTCTCCTGAGCTTTAATTGTTTCCATCAAGGCGTTCTCCACCCCCTCAAGGGCAATGGAAAAGGAATCAAAGGAATCATCGTAGATAAAACCATCCCGTGTCCCGGGAGTCAACTGCAGAAAGGAGACATCAATAATCCCCTCCAGATACTTTGAAGACCAGGGTTGCCTGTTAAATCGTTCAATTTGCGTAATTGAAGGGATAATTCTGGTTCCACGACGGTATAATCCAATTACATTGTCTGAAGAGGGCTGGGCGAGGTAAAGTTCCAGATAGATGTCTCCTAAAGGACTCTTCGGCTCGGGCAGATTATGAAGCAGCCGGCCATGAAATTTCCGCGGTTCAACAACCAGTTCTTTCCTCATGGTTTTATCACTTATTCTTATATGAACGCCACTCTTGGATATGCGATCCCGCAATTCAGAAGCAAGATAGTTCTGGATTTTCTCCCCCGTAAGCTGCCTTATGCCGGGCAGGATTGGCTGAATGTGAAGCTCCGTCCCCCTCCTATCAAAAAGAGAGGAAATCTCTTCGATAAAATAGGCAGGATTTCCTTTTACCAGTTTCATTCTGCGGATTTTTCCATCGGAACTGTGGGAAGTAATTGTCAACTCTTCTCCAACAGTCCAGAAACTAAGTAATCCTATTCCGAATTCGCCTTGTATTCCCTCGATTCCTTGGGACTTCAGTTTTCTTTTAATAGAATCACCTATATGGGTAGCTACATAATTGAAATCGGTTATACCTTCTCCATCATCCATGACCTTTAGATAATACTCATTGTGCTGTTTCCCTCGAAGGATGGTGATGTTTTTAGCTTTTGCATCTATTGAGTTTTCCACAAACTCCGCAATAGCTTTTAAAGGATTTGTCTGGGATAGTGCAATTATAGTAATTGCATTCCAGTGGTCACCTATTTTTAATTTTCCCATGTTTGTAGATTACATTATGCAAACAGCTGTAAGCAAGCGAAAAAAAGGCTAGAAGGAGAGAAATTTTACTTGATTTTACATGAAAAGAGAGGATTTTAGGGTTTTTGGGGACGGAGGATTAAAAAAAAAGCTAAAAGTGGAAAAGCGCCAGTGAATATTACCCCTTATTAATAAGTGTAATGAGAAAGAGACGCTTATTAGAACCTGGAGCTGAGTATCACGTCATCGCCAAGGCAAACAGAGGCGAATTTATATTCAAATCCACGGAAATGAAGCAGCTGTTCCTGAAGGTTTTTATGGAGGCAAAAGAAAAGTATTCTTTTAAAGTCAGGAACTTCTGCATAATGAGCAATCATATTCATTTTATAATTACACCTGAAGAGGAGGAGAATCTATCTAAAATACTTCAATGGATTTTAAGTGTCTTTGCCATCAGATATAACCGGCGCTTAGGAATCTTTGGTCATGTCTGGTATGACCGGTTTAAAAGCTATATTCTGAGTAACTTCCAAAAATTGTTACACACCTTTATATATATCTGTGAAAACCCTGTAAAAGCAGGATTAGTGAATAGCTGTTGGGATTATTCCTTTTCTGGGTTAAAGCATATCCAAGAAAAGAAGTATGATTTAATAGACCCTCCTGACCCCAGTACATATTTAATGCTGTTCTCCTTATCGGAAGCTGATCGATTTTTATCTTCCGGATAATATAAGATTTTGGGATTAGTAAACTTGTATTTAACAATAAAATCCTATTCACCCTATTAAGTAATAAGATGATCACCACAGACAGAGAACTGGAAATATTGAAACTCATCCATAAAAAGAAGGAGCAGGTCCGTCAAAGGGATTTGGCCGAGATTACTGGTCTATCCTTAGGTATGACCAATGCTATTCTTCACCGGCTGGCCAACAAGGGGTGGATAAAAATACGCCGATTAAATAATAGAAACATCCTTTATGCCGTTACGCCACAGGGTGTTGAAGAGATAATGAGAAGAAGTTACCGGTTTTTCAAACGAACTGTAAGAAATGTGGTTGTTTACAGGGAAGCAATTGAAGAATTGATAAAGGATGCCAAGGAAAAAGACTACAATTACTTTGTGCTTGTCGGTAAAAGCGATCTGGATTTTATTGTTGAATATGTATGTCATAAACACGGTCTCCTTCAGTATCATGAAAATGATTCTTCTATAGATCCAAATAAAGTGTTTTATATCTATTCTGAGACCTATATCCCGGAAATGGATGAGATCCAAGAAAAGGACGGAGTTTTTCTTCAAAGCTTGTTTCTATGAATAAAAAAAATAGATGGTATAATACTCCGCAATTAGGATCCTGGTGGGTCCTCGGAATTTATATTTTACAAAAACCTTGAATAAATGTTTTGATTTAATTTTATATTCTATAAGCAATTAGGTTGAAGCAAACTGCTAGTCCCTAGAAAAATCATGATTTTGCATGGGACATAAAATAATATAATTTTCTAAATCGCCCGGAGGAAAATGTGCAAAAAAGAATATTTTTCTTAGTATTTCTTACAATTTTTTTATATGTCTCTTTCCCAATCCTTTCTGAGAGTAACTCTGTTAGAACGGGGACGGAGGTTGAGGTTGATACAGATACCGGGACGGAGGATCAGAATAATCAAGATTATTTTTTTCTAGCTTTTACCGGATTGGGACATTTTGGATTACACAGATTTAAACCAGGGGTTATTTCGGATGAGGTAAGAGGGGAACTCGCTTACAGTAATGGATTTTTCAATTTTTTAATAGATTTCTCACTGCTGGGAGATAAAAAATACCGGCCTCATTCTGTGTATGAATTAGACCACTATTTTTTAATGAATAACAGTGTTATAGGTTTTTCTCTGAATGAACTATCCCTTACCGGTGGGAGAGGATTCCACAGGGATATCGTTGACACTCCCTATTCCATATACATTTCTTCCTACGATAATCCCGCAGTTTTTTTGGATTTTACCTGGGATTCTGAAAGATTTCTTTATGAAACGAGATGGGTAAGACTCAACACACGATCAATGAATACCTATACAGGATATCCCGATATGAATTATTTTGATCGCGGAATGACTTATAAAGTATATGCCTTAAAAATGGGAGATTTACGCTTTGGGTATCAGGATTCCTGTGTATATCTCTTCCGAGCCTTTGATTTTGAAACTTTCATGAATCCTCTGCCCATGTTCTTTCTGCAAATGATAACCACCACCTCTGGGAGGCCTTGGTCAGAAACTGACAATACTAATAGTCTAATGGGTTTTTTCTTCGATATTACAAAACCGGACTGGTATATTGCTTCACAGATATTAGTGGATGATATAAACGCAACCTTGTTAAAATATATTCTCGGCGATCTAATCCCTGCTTTGAATAATATCAACAATCTCTCTAAAGTCGCTTGGTCCCTGGGAGGATACTACCAACTGCCCTTTGGGAAAATCGGTTTTTATCAAGGAGGAGCAACAAAACACACCTTTCCAGCTACCTATGTAATTCAAAATAGGAATGCCGCGGATTCAACGGATGAAAGACCCTATTACAGCCGATTACCTTATGAATACTGCTATTACCCTGCAACAACTTTTCTAAGTTCTGGGGACGGAGGTTCAGAAATCGAGATCCCGTATATCGAAAATTACATAGGTTATAAATATGGTGAAAACAATCTTGCGTTTCTTGTTAATTATACAAACACATTTTTATCAAATACTCCTTGGACCTTTGATCTTTATACCTCCTTGGAGTATGTGATTAGCGGGAGTAAATCACCGGCAAATCCATGGCATGAATATGATTCCTGGGTGGAAATAGAACCTTTGGTGGAATTGCTAAATGAGGACATTCTAGAACATACCTTGGCATTGATTGTAAATCTGGAGAAGAGATACGGCCCCTGGGTTTTTTCATTATCCGGGGAATTAGGATACCTGTGGAATGAATTAAAATTAACCTCCGTCCCCGAGAGACCTGATGAACCAAAGATCTGGAAACCAACAGCGTCCCAAAATAGAGCCTTGGCCGCGTTAACCTTGGGGATAAGGTACCAGATAGATTTTTAGATTATGGCATAGAAAAATGGGAATGGATTGAAATGATCATCCTCTGTCCCCAACAAGGTGTAGATTTAATTATATTTCCTAATATCGGAGGTTCCCTTGGATAGAAATAAACAGAATAAGGTAAGACTAGTAAGGGCGGCTCTCATCTTTATCTATTCCTTATTATTTTTTGTGACACCTTTATACTCCCAAAATCACCAAAAAATTATTGAGCTCTCTTCACCTGTATACTCTATGCTGGAAAGTATCTACCTAGAGACGGGCAATGCACACCCCTTTAAAGCCAAACCCTGGTCGGAAGAGGAATTACTTTTCTATCTCTCCCAGATAAACCGGGAAGAACTCTCAAAGGCTGGTAAAAATGCCTATGATCAAATTTTAGATTCCGTAAAAATACCGGAAAGGAGTTATCGGGAAGGTAAATTTGTTTTCCGTGGAGGATTGGAACTGAATCCAGAGTTCTATTATCATATGCCTCTGGACAGCTCCAGCGGGGTGACTCAGTTGGATCGTTATTATTACTCCAGACCCAAGAGAGATGAGCTTGGAAACATTCTTTATAGCGAGAACAATAAACCGATCCTTGAAGGCGTACCGGTAGATGCGGAATATGCCTGGAATCATGGTTATGAAAAGAGAAAACCTTTCTTGGACATTCCCCTCGAATTTTGGTTTTTTGATTCCCTGTATATGATATCAACCTTATGCGCCAAGGAGGAGGATTTAGCAACCTATAATACCGGTAATTACTTTAATTTCCTTTTTGATGAAGAGGAACCCTATCTTGACCTATATTTCCCCTTCCGGGCACTTGTTTCCTTGGGTGGCAAAAATTGGAATTTTCAACTTGGCCGGGACAGCCTTTCCTGGGGGAACGGATTATCGGGAAATCTTATGCTATCCGATTATAGTGATTACTATGATTTTATCCAGTTTAAAGCCTATTGGAACAGATTTTCAATAACAAATCTGTATATCGGGATGGACAGATTTAAATTCAACGGGACAGATATCAACTACAAGGCCTTCTTGGGTCGAAGGATAGACCTCCGTCCCCATGACAGGGTATTACTCTCACTGAGTGAATCCGTTACCTTTGCAAATAAACAACCGGAATTGGTCCGGGACTTGAATTTTCTTATGGTATTTCACAACTGGATGATCCCGGAACGCTCTAATTCCCTCATGACTGTAGAGATTTCCATCAATCCATGGAAATATTTCAATATCTATGGCCAGATCGCCATGGACGAATTTGCAACTCAATATGAGGAAGATAGGGGAGGGGGCGGTGGCCCGCCTATTTTTGGTTACATGGCAGGCCTTTCTGGATCTATTCCTTTAGGAGAAGGATACCTCTCCTTAGCAGGGGAGTGGGTTCTAACAAGTCCCTGGTTGTACAACCGGAGGGCAGCTCCTTATTACGACAATGTGCGCAGGTATTGGTCCTTGACCGAGGATCTTTATGGTAATGAATATAATTCCGTCTACGTTACAAAACCTTTAGGCTACCTCTATGGACCTGATTCTATTGTTTGGTATGGTCAACTGACGTATCTGCTCCCGGGAGGAATATCCGCCTTAACTGAGATTACTTTTCTAACCCAGGGGGAGAAGAGTATCTCTTCACCTTGGGATCCCCAGCGAGGCGATGTAGCTCCTTCGGGAGAAAATCCTGAGAGAAAAATCATTCTTCATCTTGGTGTGGAATATCCCCTCTTCCCCTGGCTGTCCTTAGGCGCAAATTTATATTACACCTCTGTTCAAAATAGAAATCACCAGAAGGGTTCGTTCAACAGAGATCTTGAAATGAGCGGTTATTTATCCCTCAAGATTCCCTAAAATGAATCGGATAATAAATCTATCTACAATGTTTGATTACTTTAAGAGAAATACTGCTAACATTTTTTTGATTTGATAATTTAATAAGATTTCTCTGTAATTAATAATTACCGCAGGAACTCCGACTGTAATCCCTCGGAGTTCTTGCTCTACCAATGATTATTTTTTTAACCTCCGTCCCTCCCCAACCCATTCTATAATGGACCCCAAGACTTGGACAGTATAGTATACTGTTTATAGGTGGGGGAAATGAAACAGAAAAGAATGTACAGAACCAAGGAGATGAAGTTTAAGATTGC